>Ga0075012_10000198_pt1 | contig 63724 bp, 46 predicted proteins | sample All_14_2_FD_71474 | JGI IMG/M metagenome (GOLD analysis project Ga0075012, IMG submission 71474) | Freshwater microbial communities in response to fracking from Pennsylvania, USA - Allegheny Zone_MetaG_DW_15 | ecosystem: Environmental > Aquatic > Deep subsurface > Groundwater > Drilled... | reverse complement strand
CGCCGAGGCGTATCTGACCGACATCTTCCAACGCCTGCCCACCGAGACGAATCAGACCGTGCACCGGCTCACGCCAAAGGCATGGGCCGCAGAGCAGACGGCGCTACGCCAGGCACTAGCGCAGGCAGCGGCCCTGCCGATGTAATCTGGCCGACGAAATCAAGCTCCGTGCCATGGGGGCATGGATGCCGGATACAGATGATCGATGTCGTATCCATAAACGTCGTAGCTCATCTGCTACGACATCTATGACTCAACCATTCTCAGAGGGTGCTTGCTGTGACGCTTACAATGCTCCGTTGGCCATTAACCATTCTCTCGCATCCCACATCTGAACCTCAGGCATTGAATAGGGGAATCGATAAATCGTAGCGGTTGGTTCGATGGCTATTATTTGCGGTGGAATGAGAAGATGCTCTCGGCACCAATGCAGCAGTTGCTGATCTGCTGCCTCGAGGGGTGGGGAAACTGAACGACGAAAATGTGACTGCCGGGCACACCCTCTCAGTCCCCCCTCCGAGTGGCTGGGGCCGAACCGCAGGAGCGCACAGGACGCAGGCTGAATCCATGCCTCGCACCCCTTATGGCTCCATAATCGCATCTATTTTTGCAAATCACCCGCATGAACGTATCCATACAACAACCCCATGCTCACCCCGCTCGATCTCAAACTCTTCCGCGATCTCGGTCGCATGAAGGGGCAGATCGTCGCCGTGAGCCTCGTGATGGCCTGCGGACTCGCGATGATGATCATGACGCGCAGCATCGTGCTCACCCTGGAAAGCACACGGGACGCCTACTACCAGCGCTACCGCCTCGCGGATGTCTTTGTCTCGCTGAAACGAGCGCCGCTTTCCTTGGCGGAGCGCGTGGCGGAAATCCCCGGCGTCGCCGCAGTCGAGGCACGTGTGGTAGTCGATGCCACCCTCGATCTCGTGGGCATGACCGAGCCTGCCTCCGCGCATCTGGTGTCACTCCCTGAAGGACGGCCGCAGACACTCAACAAGGTCTTCGTCCGCCAGGGCCGCATGCCGCTGCCCGATGAACGGCGTCAGGCGGTGGTCAGTGAATCCTTCGCCCTCGCCAACAAGCTGCAGATTGGCGACAGCCTCATCGCCATCATCAACGGCCACCGCGACATCATCATCATCTGCGGCATCGGCCTGTCGCCCGAGTTTGTGTTTGAAGCCCGCCCCGGCCAGACCCTGCCCGACAACAAACGCTACGGCGTCTTCTGGATGAACTACGAGGCCATCGCCGTCCCCTACGATCTCGATGGCGCCTTCAATGATCTCTGCGTGGATCTCTCCCCGGGCGCGCAGTCAGGACCCGTGATGGCGGAAATCGACCGCCTGCTGCTGGGCTACGGTGCGCAGGGAGCCTACACCCGGCGCGAGCACAACAGCGCACAACGTCTCGATGACGAACTGCGTGTGGTGCGTGCGCTGTCCGTGGCCTATCCCGTGGTCTTCCTCAGTGTCGCTGCTTTCATGGTCAATGCGGTGCTCGCACGGCTCGTGCGCCTGCAGCGCGAGCAGATCGCGCAGCTCAAAGCCCTCGGCTACTCCTCCTGGCAGGTCGGCCGTCATTATCTGAACTACGCCCTGGTCATTGTCGTGCTCGGCACGTTCATCGGCAGCGCGGTGGGCCGTTGGATGGGAGGCAGCCTGATCAGCATCTACGATGTCTTTTTCCGTTTCCCCGCGCTGAATTTTCGCATGGACTACAGCGCCTTGGTCATCGCCCTGGTGGTCAGTACCGCAGCCTCATTTCTAGGAGTCATCAGCGTCGTCTGGATGGCCGTCAAGCTCCCGCCCGCCGAGGCCATGCGCCCTGAGCCGCCCGCTGACTTCAAGCCTTCGGCCCTCGAACGCATGGGCCTCACCCGTGGCAGCAGCCCCGCTCTGCGCATGGCCTTGCGAAATATTGAGCGCCGCCCGGTGCAGGCTCTCTTCACAGTCTTCGGTCTCGCTCTCGCCACAGGCCTGATGGTGCTCCCCGGCTCCATGGCAGACAGCATCGACTACATGCTCACTTATCAATGGAACGACGTGCAGCGCCAGGATGTGGTCGCCTTTTTCGCCGAGCCCGGCTCCGCCGATTCGCTGCACAATCTGGAGCAGCTTCCCGGCGTGCAACGCGCCGAGCCCGTCCGTGCCGTGCAGGCTCGCATCCACTACGGCCACCATTCACGCAAGATCGCCGTGACTGGTCTCCCTCCCGATGCCGATCTCAACCGCCTGCTCGACGCGGAGCGGCGCCTCATCGTCCTGCCAGAGGAGGGCATCGTGATGTCCGCCCAGCTCGGCAAAATCCTCGGCGCCCGCATTGGTGATGTCGTTCAAGTGGAGGCCCTCGAAGGCCGGCGCGAAACCGTCGGCGTACCCATCCGCGGTTTCATGCAGGACTTCGCCGGCATCTCAGCCTTCATGGACATCAATGCCCTGCATCGTCTCATGCGTGAAGGCGGCACCGTGAGCGGAGCTTACATGACCGTGGATCAGGCCCGCTGGAGTGAATTCATGCGAACGGTCAAAGACACCCCCCGCATCGCCATCACGCTCGTCAAACAGGACCAGCTCGATTCCTTTCGCAGCACCACCGGCCAGAGCATCGGCATCCTGCGCAAGCTCTACCTCGTGCTCGCCGTCGTGGTGGCCTTCGGCGTCGTTTACAACAGCGCCCGCATCGCGCTCTCAGAGCGCAGCCGAGATCTCGCCACCCTCCGCGTCGTCGGCTTCACCCAGCGCGAAGTGGCCGGTGTGCTGCTGGGAGAGCTCCTGCTGCTCATCTCCACCGCGATCCCCATCGGCCTTTTGTTTGGCAAAGGTCTTGCCACCTTCATCATCACCAAGGTGAGCACCGAAACCATCCGTATGCCCCTGGTCATCAGCCTGCACACCTACACCATGGCCGTCCTCGTGGTCGCCGCCGCCTCCTGCGCCTCCTTCCTCGTCGTCAGCCGCATGCTCCGCAAGCTCGACATGGTAGGCGTGCTGAAGGCCCGGGATTGAGTGGAAATGTGACGGAACCGTTGCCAAAGATCGCCGTCAGCAAGCCTCAGACTCAGCTTCTGGACGGGCGGCCATCGTTTGAATGTGAAGATTCCGTAACTTGAGCATTCCGCCCGATGCGTGCCCATTCTGTCTGTTGAAGTATGCCAGCCAATCTCACAAGCAGGCTGCGGCTGCCGGTTCGGTGCTGCTGGCCGTGCTGTGCCTGCTCGCGGTGCTGTCCTTTCTGATCATCACCACCGCAGCCATGTCCCGGGAGCACGGCGAAATGCAACTGGCCCGTAGCAGCATGATGCGCGCCCGCCAGCTCGCAGAATCCGGCATCTCCGTCGCATCACACCCGCTGATCCAAGCCGGAGATCCGCTGCTGCATGACCAAATCTCCGCGATCGAAAGCTATGACGTCAAAGTCACCACCGAGGAACGCCTGCTGAACCTCAACGCCCTGCTCACCGCGGAACGTCTTCCTCTTCTGGAACGCATCTTCATCTCATGGGGCCTTCCCTTGGTCGATGCCCAGGACATCGCCGCCACCTTCATGGACTGGACCGACGCCGACGATTTGAAACGCCGCCCCGGCAGCGCCGAAAGTCTGGACTACCAGCAGCCGGGGCTCCCGCCCAATCGTCCCTTCATCAGTCTCGAAGAATTGGATCAAGTGGCCCGCGTGGCAGAATTGGATGCCGCCAGACCCGACTGGCGCACCTGGTTCACCCTCCGCGGCAACGGCCAGTTGGATCTAAACACCGCCTCCGCCGAAATCATCGCAGCCCTCACCGGCACCACATTGGAAAGCGCCGAGAAACTGGTGACCACCCGGGAAGGCCCGGACGGCGCTCCTCTGAAAAGTCTGGAAGAGGCCGCCGCAATCCTCGGAATTGCGAAATCCGACACAAAAAACCTGCTGACTGTCCAAGGTCCAACACGCCATGTCGAAAGCATCGGCAAAGCCGGAGATTCACACTGCGGCATCGCCCTGGTTCTGGACCTCAAAGGCGGCACTCCCCGCATGGTCGAGTGGAAAGAGTTTTCCGTGAAAGGGCCCCGCCTGCCATGAAGCGCAGAACCTTTCGCCATCCTTCCACGCAGTCCCTCTGCTTTCCAGGTGAAGAAATCCGCGAGACATGGATCTGCGAAAACGGCGTGTGGCAGCGTTCTGAGCCTGTAAGCGGAGGACTGCTGGGGCTCGAAGCCCTCGCCTTCGACAGCGCCCCCTTCTGGTGCCTGGGGGACGCTCCTCATGATGCCGTAGCCCTGCGCTGGGAGGCGCTGGGCGTGTTGAATGCGAGTGCATCCTTGTGCCTGCACTGGACAATTTTGCGCAAAAATCAGCGCGCTTTGGTAGGTACTCTGGCGCTGACCGAAGAAGCCCTCTGCTCCGATGGATGGAGCAGCCACCCCGAGAAGTTTGAGCCCAGCGTCCGCATGCTGCCTCTGCCAGAGAATGGCATCGCCCTATGGAAGGAACTGGGTCGCCATGTCGTGGCATTCACCCGTGAAGGCAGTCTGCTGCATGCTGCGGTGCTCGCCTCCCGCGTGCTGGATGTGGATGCGGCGTTTGAATTGCGTGACCTCTGTGCCGCGCTCCAGGCGCATGATTTCATGGAGGAACCCTCAGTCATCCATGTCTGGACGGCCTGTGAAACCGACTTTGTGCCACAACTGGCATGCTTGTTTGTGGAGGCTGAAGTGCGCAAGGAGCCCCGCCCCGAGCCACGTCCGCCTTTGGAAGCTGGTGGACTGCTGCCGCAGCAGGTGGCAGCACATCGTCACGAGCAGCAAGCCCGGCAGGGCAGGCTGCTGCTGCTGGCGGCGGCGGCCATGATGTATCTGTGTTTCTTCGGGGCCTGGTGGCTGAGGCTGCATTGGCGGGAAGGCCGCCTGAGCCAGGCCGAGACTGAACTCGCCATACGCCAGCCTGAAATCGACCGCGTGACCCAGGCGCAGGCGCACTGGCTGGCGGTGGAAGGCGCCATCAATCCCGACCTGTATCCTGTGGAGTTGTTTCATCAGATCGTGGCATTGCTGCCGGAGGAAGGCATTCGCCTGAAGGAGTTTCAGATGGAAAATGGCAGAATCATTGTGAGCGGAGAGGCAACAACGGTTCAGCAGGCGCTCGGTTTCAAAGGCCGTCTGTCTGAGTGCGCTGCGCTGCAGCAGTATGCGTGGAAATTACCGCAACCCTCCATTCGTGAGGACAATCGTGCGGAGTTTCGTGCCGAGGGAACACTCAATGCGGGAGGTGCCGTCAGTGAAGGCCAGTGAGCGGCGGCTGATCATGATTCTCGTGGCGCTGGCCGCAGTATGCGGAGGTGTCGTGCTTTCCCAGAGGCTGCTACGCATGCAGCATGCTGTTGAGCGGCGCGAGCAGACGCTGAAGCTCCGGCAGATGGAGGCACAGGCTCTGCTGTCCGAGACGGATCTCTGGCAGCAACGCCTCGACTGGCTGCAGGCCTCACAACCACCGATGACCAGCGAAAACGAGGCCAGCCAGGAACTGCTGGAAGGCCTGCTGACTTCAGCGGCGGCGCAGGGGCTGGTGGTGCAGAAGAAGCAGCTCCATGAGCCGGTGAATGAGCCGTTTTACCGCGAGGTTGGCGTGACGCTGACCGTGAAAGGCGGGCTGCCATCCGTCTTCCGCTGGATGCACCAGATCCTGTCTCCCGAATCCTTCTGCGTTGTGACGGAACTCAAGGTGGTGCCTGACAGCGCAGATCCTGCCAGTGTGGTCGCCGTCATCCACTTCAGCCGTCTCCATGCGCCGGCACTCGCCGAGTTTTCCAAATGATCACACTTAAGCCTCGCCCACCTTTATGAATCACGTGCCGACAATTCTTTTCCTTGTGCTGCTATCATTTGCGTCGTCGCACGGACAGATTCCTAACAGGCCCGCCACGCGCACGTTGCTTCCGCCTCCAGCTGCTGCTGGTCCCGCTCCAGCAGCGACCGGTGCCGGTGGGAATTTGATCAGCTTTACCGCCACGCCGGTGGCTGAAGTTCTGGCAGAATACTTTCGTGTTACGGGTCGCAAGGTGCTGCGTGATCGCGGGATGGAGAATGCCGTTGTGACCATTGATGTGCCCGGGGAATTCAGCGATGAGGAATACCGCTCCATCATTGAAAAGGGGCTGCTCATGCACGGCTATGCGCTGGTGCCCAGCGGCGGCAATCTGTTCAAGCTGATCGCCACGGAGGGTGGGAGCCTGCCGTCCGCGCAGAATGTGCCGATGATCCTCCGGCCCGAGGATCTGCCGGATGCGGACCAGGTGGTGACGCATGTGCTGCAGCTCAATCATCTGAGTGCTGAGGATGCGAGCACGGCGTTTCAGACCATCATTCCGCTGCATCCGTATGGCCGGATTCTTGCCGTTCCCAATTCGCAGTCTCTGGTCATCACGGAAGCCTCGCAGACCATTCGTGCTTATCTGGAACTGGCGCAGCAGGTGGACCAGCCGCCGATGGAGACGCTGCAGAAAACCATCCGTATTGAACGTGCTGAAGCTCAGGAAGTTGTTGAGCAGCTTGAGGCATTGCTTGGCCTGGACAAGTCTTCCGCAGCCGGGCGGCCTGCTGCCGGGGCAGGCGCTCCAGGTACGGCGTCTGCGGCCCCTGCTGCTGTTTCGCTTGCGAGCACCTCGTTGAATGCTGCCAGGCCTCTGATGCAGGCGGTTGCCAGAACCAACAGCATCGTGGTCGTCGCCCGTCCTCTCGATTTGCAAAAAATTGAGGCGCTGGTGCGTGAACTGGATGCCGAAGCTTCGGTGAGCCGCTACTTTTCACGCAAGCTGAACTACCTTGATCTCTCCGTCTTTCTGAGCATCGCGGAAAAGGCATTGATGCGGAATGACCCCCAGCAGCAGGACAACAGTCTGGAGTCTCAGCAAAAGGCGCAGTCGTCTGCATCTACGCAACCGTCCAACATCTCTCCGGCCTACGGTTCCGGTTCCGGGTTAGGAGCAGGGATTGGAACGGGCGGGGGAAGCAGTTTGGGCGGTTCCAGTATGACAGGGGGAGGATCTGCCGGGCAGGGCTTTGGGGCTGGTAACATTGCGGCAGATCTGCAAATCACCAAGAAGCCCATCAGCATTCTCATCGCAAACACACTGGTCATTGCGGATCCGGCCAGCTCGAAATTCTTTGCCAGCGGGCCTCCGGATCAGATCAAGGCTTTGCAGGATCTTGCGGACGAGCTCGACGTGCGCCCGCGCCAGATTCTGCTCTCCGCGATCATCGGTGAGTTCACGCTGAGCGATAACTTCAACTTCGGGCTCGACTGGATTCAAACGCTCAAACAGGTGGGGGATGACGGGTTGGTCGGCGGTGTGCTGAACACCCAGGGGACGGCGTTTGCCAATCCTTCCAACTTGAAAGACATCGCCGGATTTCTTGGAGCGGGCGGACCTGCGGCCATCGGCGGACTCACCGCATACGGTCAGATCAACAAGAACCTCAACGTCTTCCTCCAGACGCTGGAAAGCACCAAGCGTTTCCACGTCCTGCAAAAGCCGACGCTGACCACGCTCAACCACCAGCCTGCGCGCATTTACATTGGCCAGCAGGTGGCCATCGCCGGTCAGAGCTACACCAGCGGTGTGGTGGGCGGCGGCTTCACGTCCACCACGCAGTACATTCCCGTGCGTCTGCAGCTCGACATCACCCCGCACATCTTCAATGACGCGGAAGTCATGCTGGAGTTCAAACAGCAGAACAACGACATCTCCAACTACACCACCATCAATGGCAACCAGGTGCCCAACATATCTGAGCAGGGGATGTCCAACAGCCTGATCGTCGCGGATCGTGCCACGGCAATGCTCGGCGGTCTGATCACGGAACGCGACACGAACAACAAAAGCGGGCTGCCCTTCCTGGTGCGCGTTCCGCTGATCAAGTATCTTTTTGGCAGCACCAACAAGGCCAAAGAGCGGCGTGAGATGATGATCTTTGTGCAGCCGCGCATCCTGCCGGACAGCACCTCCCACTTCCTCGCCCAGGCGAGGTTTGGAGACTACAGCGCGAACTTTGATGAGGCTGCCCAGTTTGCTGGAATGCCGGAAACCATCGTTCCCCGCGCCCTGCCTGCGGACACTGAAAAGCCCAACGCTCTGCTGCCTCCGCCGGAGACTCCGGCGGATGAGCCTAAAAAAGGCTTTCTGGGCAAGATGAAGGGGTGGTTTCACAAGTCGAATCCGGAATGATCCGGTGCTTTTCGGCCTGCGGCTGAATTCAACCGGGTGCCGTCAAAACACTTGGCCTCGTGTGCGTTTTGAGGTGTAATGCCCCGCATGAGCCAGACTGCCTCTCACAACCCGGCCTTTGCCCTCGTGGCACAGCGTGTCCAGGCATGGGTGGCGCTGCGGCGCTGGCTGGCGGTGCTGCGCATGACGCTGATTCCGGCCTCGCTGGTGCTGGTGCTTCTCGTTCTGGCGGCGCTGCGTGGATCAAGCGTGGTGTTTTCTCCATGGCTGGGGCTGGTCGTGTGGCTGGCAGGCAGCCTCGGCTATGCGTGGTGGCGGCGTCCTGGAGAATTCAGCGCTCTGGCCTTGTGGGATCAGGCGGCAGGACGACGCGAGGCCTTTGCATCTGCCTGGTGGTTTGAGAAGAACGCCGAAGAAGGTGAGACGGCGCGTGCGCACATCGACGCACAGCGGGAGATTTTGGCGCAGGCATGGCCCGCCTCCTTGAAGCAGGACCTGCCCTTGCGGCCGGACCGCTGGCTCGCCCTGCCGCTGCTCATTGCCATTCTCGGCAGCTTCATCACCATCATCACGGCACCGCCATCTGAGGTGGTGGTGATGGATCAGGAGATGACGCGCAAGGCCGCTGAAGAAGCAAAAAAGCTGGCGCAGACCGACTGGGAGAAAAAGAAGCTCGCCGGGCTGAAAGAGGAAGAATCCAAGCAGGTGGAGGACTTGAAGCAGAAGCTGCAAAAAACCGCCGCAGATCTCGCCCAGGCGGGTGGCAAGGATGCACGCGATGTGCTGGCCGAACTGGAAAAGCGTGCGCGTGAGGCGGAGAAGCTGGCGGAGGAACTCGGCAACGGCAAGGAACCCTGGGCCTCGGAAAAACTCATCGCCGCAATGCGCCAGCATGCCGACACGGCGGACCTCGGCGACGCCGTGGCTGCGAAGAATGCCCAGGCCGCATCGCAGGCCGCTGAGACGCTCGCCAGCCAGCTCAAATCACCCCAGATCAGTGCTGAAGCGAAAGAGCGCATGAATGAAACGCTCAAGGATGCACAGCAGCAGGCCGATCAGGAAGATCGCAAGCGAGCCGTCGGCCAGAACGTTCTCGCAGCGGGGGATCAGATGCAGCAGGGCAAGCCTGCCGCTGCGGGCGAAGAGTTTCAAAAGCTTGCCGACAAGCTGCGCGACCTTGCCCTGCGTGAGCAGTCGCGCAAAGAGCTGGAGCAGCTCGCCCAGCAGTTGCGTGATTCTGGCAGCAACATTGCCGGACAGCAGAACAGCGGCAATGGAGCCATGCAGCAGATGAGCCAGGCGGGGCAGGGGGAATCCCCCCAGCAGGGGCAGCAGAGCGCACCACAGGGTGGGCAGAATCAGAATGGGCAGCAGACGCTCAATCCGCCCGGCATGGGACAATCTGGACAGCAAAACCAAATGCCGCAGCCGCAGGACGGAAAGGGGCAGGGCCAGCAGCAGCCCATGATGAGCATGGGCCAGGGGCAGCCGGGACAAGCTGGCAAACAGGGCCAGCCCGGCGATGGCCAGCCGATGCTGCTCGCACCCATTCCCGGAGGGGCCAAACCGGATGATAAGGCCCCCACGATCATCATCACCGGTGATGGCGCTCCGCCGGATCCCAATGGCCCCATGCTCACCATGCCCGGCAATGGTCTGCCGCCCGGTCAAGGCAAGGCTGATCTCAACAACACGCCCACGGAAAAACAGAGCACCGGGGATCAAAGCGTCGTCCGCGCCCAGCAGAACAGCGAGGGCCAGAGCACGGTGCGCAGCGTCGAAGGCGGGGCCCGTACCGAACAGTCCACCCGTACCTCCACGCAGACCGCACTTGAAGCGATTCAAGCAGAGGAAGCCGCGTTGGATGAAGCGGCCCTGCCACCCGCACGCAGAGAACAGGTGAGGCGTTACTTCAATGAACTACGGAAGCGGTTTGAGGGGAAGTGAACTGAATGCCGTTCCACGGGGCTGCCTCTTTTTTTAAACTCGCAAAAACACAGGCATCCTTTTCATGCGCCTTCTTTTATGTCTCGTCAGTTCATGCCTTATGCTTGCCGCCATTGTTGCATGTCACCGAACCAGTCCCGCAAAAAACCGAGCTGGTCCTGCAAAAGTAGTGGAAGCAAATCCAGGTCCACCGATTCCGTGGCCGCGTGATCAAATAGTGGGGCTGAAGATCTCGCTTCAAGATGATGAAAGTGTTGAGCAGATGTGGTTTGTTGATGATGAAACCGTCGCACTTACAGTTGGCTCAAAGGCGATGGTGACAGCACCGCTTTGCTACTGGAAATTGAAAGATGGTATTCTCGTCATCACATCCAGTCCGACTCATTCGTATGAGGAGCTGGCTTTGATTTCATGGTCGCCCACAACTCTGATTGCAAAGCGGAAGAACGGTGAAATCGCAACCTATGTAGTGCAACGCATCACCAAATGATCTTCAAGGTGCATGCCGCTTCGCCTTGGAGCTGCCACCCTTCCAGATGTCATATTTGGGATCAGCATACTGAGTGAAGAAAGCATCGAGCTGTTTTGCCAAATAGGCCTGAGTCGTTTCCGTGCCGGGCTGGGCGTATTGGTTGAAGCGTTCCTGAGGGTCGGCTTCCATGTCGTAGAGTTCGTAGGGGCCGGAGGGAAAGCGAGCGACGTATTTCCAGCGGGGGGTGCGGATGGCGCGGGTGGTTTCCATTTCGTAGAAGACGGTGTTGTCCCAGTCTGCGAGGGGCTGGCCGCGAAGGGCGGGGGAGAAGTCGCGGCCGGGCGACTTGGGGCTTGGCGGCATTTGTTTGGCGAGGCTGAGGTGGCTGAGGACGCTGGGCATGAAGTCATAGTTGCTGACGAGGGCGTCGCAGGTTTGGGCGGGCGGGATGGTGCCGGGCTGACGGAAGAGGAGCGGGATCTGCATCATGAGTTCATGCGCGCCGATGGGGCGGAAGTGGTCGCCCATGCCCCACATGCCGTTTTGGCCGCCCATCCAGCCCTGATCGCTGCTGAAGACCACCAGCGTGTTTTCGTCCAGGCCGTTGGCCTTCAGCGCGGCCATAATTTCGCCCACGCCATCATCCACGCCGCTGACTTCGCTGGCCATGCGGCGGCGCGCGGCATCGGTGTTGTGGAAGGCTTTGTTGTCATGCTGCCAGGGGTGCATGGTATCGCGGGGGAAGGAATGCAGAGGCTTGTCCGCGTAGTAGGCCGCGTGACGGTTTTTGGACTCATTGAGCATCAGTTTGCCGAGCGAGTAGGGGCCGTTGTAGGCGAGGTAGAGGAAGAAGGGGCGGTCTTTGTTGGCCTGGATGAACTCCACGCCTTTGCGGGTCCAGAAGTCCGTGGTGTAGCCGGGTTCCACGCGGAGCTGGCCGTTTTCGATGACCTTCTGGTCATAGAACTCCTGCGTGCTGCCGTCCGGCTTGGTGGTCCAGGTGGTGAAGCCCTCGCTCGGCGTCATGTTGGCGCCCAGGTGCCATTTGCCGCTGAGGCCGCAGGTATAGCCCGCATCCCGCAGCACCTCACCCAGGGAGGTGAATTCCTGCAGCGTGTTGTAGGCCTCCGGCCCCATCATGAACTTTGGATCGAGGAAAGAGTGCAGCCCGTGTTGGGAGGGGATCAGCCCGGTCAGAAAGGTTGCCCGCGTGGGGGAGCAGACGGGGTTGCAGCTCAGCGCATGGGTGAAGCGCACGCCCTCCGCCGCGAGCCGGTCGATGTTAGGCGTGCGGATGTCCGGATTCCCGTAGCAGCCCAGCGTCCAGGCCCCTTGATTGTCGGTGAGGATGAAGACGAGGTTCGTCGGACGCGCCGCAGCGATAGAGGTGGACGTCAGGCCGACAAGCCCAAGCGCGAGAAAACGGAGACTCTTCAGGCCGGAGAACATGGGAGGAAAACGGGCGGGGCAGGGCGAACTTGCCCGGTGAGGGGAAAATGGCCCCGGGGGAATAGGGGCCAGGACTCGGAGGGAGAGAAGGGGGGGCCTGACGAATCGAAGGAGGTCTGGTCGGCTTTCGTTGAACCAGTGTTTAGCCCTTTTCCTAAAGCACCCCTAAACACCAATAATTAACTAGAATTACCATATTAAACGGGGTTTATTATGGGCGTCTGTGCCGTTTTCAAGCGCTTCGGATTTTTCATGCCCGCCCCTCCAGTTTCCCCGCAATTACCCGACAAGCCAGTGCGCATCGCACCGTGGCGCGGTCCGTTGCAGTTTGGGCTGCTGGTTTTGGCTGCGGCCTGCACCCTGGCCCTGCAGCTGTGCTACCTCCTGCTGGTGGCGGGATTGCTGGCATGGATGGGCTTGCAGATCTGGCAGGTGACAGGGCACAAGGCGTGGGGCGATTTGCTGCACTGGCGGATGGTTCCGGTGCTGCTGAAGTTCCTTTTCATGGGCATCACCTGGGGATTCATGGTTCGGCCCCTGCTACCGCGGCGCAAGCGTGCGCAGGTGGCGGTGCAGGTCAGCCCAGCGACGCAGCCGCAGCTCTTTGAGATCATTCACCTCCTATGCTGGCACCTGCGGGCGCCGCCGCCGGAGCAGGTCTGGCTGGACTCCACCATCACTGTTCGCAGCACCATGCTGGGCGGCTTGAGGGGCATCCTCAGCGGGCAGACGGTGCTGCACCTCGGCCTGCCGGTGGTTTCGGTCATCACATCGCGCGAGCTTGGGGGCCTGCTGGCACAGGAGCTCAGCCACAATGCGGGCGGAATCGGCACGCCCTTTGTGCACATGGTGCGGGAAACAAACGCCTGGTTCTTTCGTGCCTCCATGGAGCGCGACCCCTGGGAAGTCTACGCGCACGTAACGCCGCAGCGCGAGGCGGAGTGGCACCATCTGGGTCGCAGGCTCATGCGCTGCTGGATGTGGGCGGCCAAAATTCCCTTCATGCTTTTTGCGATCGCGGCCCGGCTGGTCAGCGCCATCACGCTTTGGTTCATCCGGCGCTCGGCCGCGCGCTGCGGTGCCAATGTGATCGGTGCGGACATGCACCGGCGCATGCAACACAAGCTTGCCCTGCTCAGCGGAGCCTGGGAGACAGCGCAGAAAGAGGTCCAGGAGGGCATCGGCCAGCATCGCCTGCCGGAAAATCTCTCGCTGCTGATGGCACGTCACGTCGCAACGGAGGCCAAGGACCGCGCCTCAGCACGGGCAGAAGCTGCCGAGGCCGAAAGCGGGACGAAACCCAATGGCGAAGTCCTGATCGACGCAGTCATGACTGCCAAGGGCGCCGCCATTGTTGCTCATCTGTCCCATTTACAGCCGTCGGCCGCGCTGCTGCGTCAGTTTGTGGATCTCTCGCGGCAGGTCACCTACTTCTACTATCAGCACGGGCTGGGCCTGAACCTGCACGAGCACCGCATGGTGGGGGATGAGGAGGTCATTCATCAAAACCGGGGGGAGGAGGAGGCTTTGCTCGTGATCCGGCGTTATTTTGGCGGGCTGGCGCATCCAGAGCGGGCGATGTGCGGTCTGGGCAGCACGCCCACGAGTTCCACCGAACTGCCGGCATTGCAGCGCGAGATTTTGCAGGTGCGTGAAGAAATCATCGCCTGGGGGCCGCAATTCAAGGTGGCATTGCAGGAATGGAACCAGGCCTGGCAGCGACGACGCGATCTTGAAGCTGCGGCCACGCTCAGCATTGCAGGTTTCACGGTCTCGCGCATGCAATTCGGCACGCGGGACTCCACACCCGGCTCCCTGCGCGACGAGGCGTACTGCCAGCGCATGGTGATGGAGCACATGGAGGGGCCACTGCAGGAGCGGGAGCGCGTGCTGGAGCGCCGCTTTGCCGCGGCGCTGGGCATGCTCTGGTGGAGCGAGGCTGCGGAGCTCAGCGAATGGCTGCGCGTGCGCCGCCGTGATCTCACGGCCTGGGTCACGATCTACGAGGCCATGAGCGGGGCGCTGCCGACCTTTCGTGAGCTGCTGACCACGTTCTTCGCCTTTCAGACCCTCAACGCCAAGTTTGCCAATGTGGACGATCCCAGCGCCTTCCTCACCGCGCTGCAGTCCGTGGTGCCGAAGATGCTCAATCTCCTGCGCCAGATCATGGCCACCATGGACGGTGCGCCGTTTCCCTTCACGGATGATGGAAAAACCATCACCCTGAACCAGCATCTCATGCCCGGACCGCTGCCGGAGATGCCTGGGGTGTCGATGACCCTGGTGGATGCCGCCAGCATGCGCGGCATCGGCGAGCAAATGGCTTCGCGTGCGACCGAATGCATCGCCCCATATGTGGAAACCTTTCTAAGTCACTACCACCGGGCTTTCGCCTGGCTGGCTGAGACTGCCGAACGAACGGAAAACCATTTCCTCGGCTTGCTCAACTACGGCTCCACCACCGAAATTCTTCTGCCGGATGAGTTTACCACGCAGCGCCTCGGCATGAAGTCCCGCTCGCCCGATGCCATCGCGGCATGGAAGCCGCATTCGTGAGGTGGTGACGAAATCACTCATCTGCCGAGGAAGCGCTGGCTTGAACATCTGCCGCGTGGCAGGATAGTCGGACATCCTTCCCCCCTACACAAGCGCCCCCCATGCCGGAGCCGAGTCTATTCAGACATTATCAAATCGTTCAGGACGCCGACGGCAACAACGTCGAGCTGGTTCGTAATTCCGAACAGGTGGCGGTGCTGGCGTTTGACCTGGAGCGGCTGGAGTACGTGCACTGCCATGTGCTGCTGGAACCTCTGCAAAACCGGGCTGCGTTTGAGGAGTCCTGCAAAATGCTGCAAAGGCGCGGCCACCCCGCGCTGGCGCGGATGATCGAGTTTGGCGAGGACGAGGGGAATCCTTTTTACATCACGAGCAATGTGGACGGCGAGGCGCTGCGACCCTACCTCGCGCGGCTGCAGGACATTCCCGGATGGCTGGCCATCATGATCGCCACCCGTGCGCTGGAGACAGCCGTGGCGCTGTGTGAGCGCGGTGAGCTGCTCTCCGAGTCGCCGCTGGATGGCCTGCGAATCGTGCAGACCGCGCCGCAGGCCGTGCAGGTGCTGGCGGCGGATTTTTGTGTGATCGACAGCAATGCCAGCAAAAAGCGTGCGCTGAAGACGAGCTTTGAAAAGCAGGCCAAATTTCTCCGCACCTTTCTGGTGGAGCAGGGGGGGACTCTGCCGGACCACAGCCTTGCCGCCACGGATTTTGCGGAGCTTCTTGGAGCCTGCCTCTCCAGCGCAGGAGTGGGTGTCATCGCCGCGATGCGCGAACTGAGGGCGGGCCTGCAAAAGCTGGCGCCGGCGCATCTTTCCGGGGAGATCCCCACGGCGCAGAAACCACGTGCGCTGCTGGCCCCGCTGCTGGCCGGCTATCAGGACGTGGCACGCGGTCTGGTCAACCTGGTGCGGATTCAGAGCCAGCGTCTGGACATGGCCAATCCCTACAGCATGCGCGGGACGCTGACGAAGACGGGACGCTCTGTGCTCATCGAGCAGGTGCCGCCTGCGCGCATTTCCCATGTGAGAGTGAAGGAGGCTGATGATGCGGCCTTCAAGATCACGAAGCAGCGGGACAACTCCAGCCTCATCACCCTCGCGCTGGTCAATGAGTCCGAGGACATCACCTGTCTTGCCGAAGAAATCGCCGAGGGCATCAGCCTCGCGGAGCTGATGCGGGAGCGCCGATGTCTGGACGTGCAGGAGGCCTACCTGGTGCTGGCCGGTCTGGACACCGCACTCACGCAGCTGGACAAATCCACGCTCCCCACCACGAAGCTGCGGCTGGAGGACATCTTTCTGCTCACCGGATTCGCCCGTGAGGACTCGCGCAGCACCAAGCTGCTCGTCTCCAAGCTCAATGAGTGGCCCGCCTTCAATATCATCGTGCGTGCGCATCCCACGCTGGCGTCCATGTCCGGGCGCGGCACGGATCCTGCCGTGCTGCTGCCGCTGGCCCGTGAAGGCATCACTGCCACCGCGTGGCATGGGGGCTGGCTCGCGGCGCTGTGTAAATTTCTCCTCGGCTTTGAGCCGCCCCTTGGGATTCAGGCCGAGCCCGCCGGTGGCGCGAGGGAGAGGGAAACCGTGGTGCGTTTGCTGGATGACGAGATCGCCAAGGTGGCGGAGACGAAGCCGGCGCAGCGCAGCGACTTCCTCGCCCGGTATGCGCGCATCATCCAGCACTACGACCTCGCCAAGCCGAGCGAGCCTGCGCGTGGAGGCGGCACGGAACCTGCGGTGAGCCCTGGCTTGAAGCCACGATCCCAAACAGTCCCCGTCTCCAAAGCTCCTTTGAAACGTGAAGTGTCCGTGCCGCTGGGCTCCGAAGCATCCCGCACCTCTCCGACCCCGCTCACTTCGGGCGGTGCCGCCAGGGGCGGAGACGAGCCCACCATCGGCTTTGCCGAGCTGCTCTTCCGTAATGGCGGCGAACCCTCCCCGCCTGAAGCGCCGGACTGGGCGCTTGCCGCCGCCAGCGCGCCACCCACACTGCCCGCGCATCTCGTCGTGCGTGAGGACGTGCCCATCTGGCTGAAAGCCGCCGTGTTTCTCAGCGGTTCCATGGTGGTCGGTGCCATGTGCGCGCATTTGTCCGGCTCCGCTCTGTGGCAGAAAAAGCACGTGCCCGCACCTGTGGAAGCCAGCGCGCCAGACCGGTCTGTCAGCGCTTCCAAGGCCGCCGCGCCCAAGGCGGTGCCCAAAGCCATCGCGGTGGAACCTCCGGTGCCCAAGGCCATCCCTGTACCCCCGCCCCCGCTGGAGGTCAGCGCACCGCCGGAGACGAGTGGCACACGCGGCAGCGGCCTGCCTCTCACCCTGCCGCCCGGAGCCACCAACCAGCTGCGCGACCAGCTTCCCGCTGCTCAGCCAGTCCCACCGCCATGAAAACACTGCTTCGCGGGGCTGCTGTGGCTCTGCTCGCCTGCGTTCTGACTGCCTGTCCTGAAACCACCGTCAACGATGACTTTGGCCTCAAGCCTGCCATGCTCAAGGCCGCCGACTGGAACGGCACATGGACTCCCGTGGACGACGATGTTGCGGTGGGGTTCGCCGTCACCAATGCCGAGCAGGGCGTCCTCTTGCTGACTGAACCGGGCAAAAAAGACGCGAAGCCCATCGAGTTCCAAATTCGCCGCGCCACCTCGGATTCCAAGATCAAGCTCGTCTTTGCCGTGGCCCAGGAGCGCGACGCCAGGAAGCCCGGAGCAGCGAGTCTTTTCCTCATGCGCACCGCTGTGGACGGAGTGCTTTACACGTGGAGCATTGATCATGACAGCGTCGCCGCCGCCATCCAGTCCGGCCAGCTTCAGGGCATTGTCAAAAACGGCAAAGACGGCCCGCACAGCCACCTTGAGTCCACGCCTGCCAACTATGAGAAGCTGCTGGAGCCGCAGTATTGGAACTGGTCCGAGCCGACTTGTTTGAAGCGAGTGAAGGAGTGATGGTCCAGTTGCGGGCTGGTGTTTTACGGCTCGACAGAGAGTTCGCTTTGTGGTGGCATTCGGGTGCCGCTTTGCTGGTGGCAATCCTGATCCATCAACCGTGAAGCTCTGACCCGCCATGAACCGCCGCCGTTTTCTGCACCAAGCCTCTGCCTTTGGAGCCACCGTGCTGGCACCTGACATCAATCTGCATGCCGGGCAGTTCAGGGGAAAGATTCGCAAATCGCTCAAGTGGGGAATGGCGCAGAAGGCGGCCAAGGACATGACGCTGGCGGAGGCTTTCAAAAAGCTGAGGGCGTGCGGGTTTGAGGGCGTCGAGCCGAGCTTGCTGGGCCATGTGACCGCGCAGAATGCGGACGAGTGGATCGCCGCGAGCAAGGAGAGCGGACTGATCGTCGACGGCACAGTCGGTGGGCGAAGCGATGGAATGGAGGCGGGCATTGAGCTGACGAAAAAACTCGGCGGCGACTCGATGCTGGTGGTGCTTGCCTATCCGCAGGATCAGCCACTGCAGCAGACCTGGGATGCTGCGGTGGCGCGCATGAAGGAGGCCGCCGTGCATGCGGAGAAGCAGGGGATCAGGCTGCTCATTGAAAATGTCTGGAACACCTTCCTCATCAGCGCCTTCGACATGGCGCGTTTCATTGATGAAGTCGGCAACCCGTGGGTGCAGGTGCATTTTGACATTGGCAACATGATGCGCTGGGGCGTGGCGGAGCACTGGGCGCAGGTCCTTGGCAAGCGCAGCGTGAAGCTGGATGTGAAGGAGTACGATCTTGAGCGTGCGATGACCGAAGGCATGCGCAAGGGCTTCGACAAGCCCCTCGGGGAAGGCAGCATCAACTGGCCTGCGGTGCGCGCCGAACTCGCCAAAATCAACTACAGCGGCTGGGCTGCGGCGGAGGTCAAGGCGGGTGATTGGGAGTATCTGGCGGATGTGGCCAGACGCATGGACAAGGTGCTGGATTTGTAATGTTCGCCGTTGCGCTAATGGACTGGGAGAACTCCAGTTGCGGCGCAAGTGGGCAACTTTGCTTCTCGGACAGGCGCGGGCGAATTGCTTTGATCACGCATCCATTGGAACCACACGCGACTCCTCCCGCGCAGAGACGAGGCAGGCTTCCAGCACCTGCTGCGTGAGCAGGCTTATCTTTGGCCAGTGGGCATCGAGTTTTCCATCGAGGACGAGTTGAGAAAATGTGTGAAACAGACCTGCCTCCTGCGAGCCGGGCGCGTTGTTGCTGGGTTCATCGATGGCTTCGATGTGCCGGCCTTCGTGCATGCTGGCCTGGCAGCGATCGAGTGCGAACTCAGAGCGCGTGAGGCTGTACTTTGTCTGGGAGCCGGAGAAGGGAAGCACAAAGTCGGAGACCTGGAGCAGTCCCTTGTCACCGCTGACGATGGCCCACTGCGCATTGGTCGTTGTGAAGGAGCAGTAGAATGAGGCGTTCGCGCCATTGGCAAAGTTCAGGGTGCCGGAGAATTCCAGCGGCACGGGTGGTGAATCGGATGTCTGCTGCGTTTCCGCATGGATGCGGCCCGTCACGTGTGTGGGCGTGGCGTAGTTCATGGCCCAGAGCGTGAACCGCAGGCAGTACCAGCCCAGGTCTCCCAGGCAGCCGAGCGGCTCCAGTTTGCCATGTGCGCGGATGTTGCTGCGCTGGAATTCATCATCGCTCATGAAGCTGAACTGGGTGGCGACGTTGCGCACTTTGCCCACGTCATTGTCCACGACCTTGCGCAAGTGTTGAAGACGCCGCCCGTGCATGAACATCACTCCGTCCATGAACTGCACGCCGTGTTTTTCACACGCTGCGATGATCTCCGTCACATCCGCTGCAGTCACGCCCACCGGCTTTTCCACCAGCACATGCTTGCCCGCCTGCGCGGCGCGGATCACCCAGTCCTTGCGCAGTCCCGTGGGCAGCGGGATGTACACGGCGTCGATGTCCGTGCGTGCCAGCAGCGCCGTGTAGTCATCCATCGCCTCGGGCACCTGAGCATGCGGTGCGCTGCCCTGGCACTCATCTATAAAGGCCTGTGCACGTGAGAGGTCACGGCTGGCCACGGCCACCAGCGTGGCGTTTCCGGCATCACGGATGGCCTGCCAGTTTTTGCGGGCGATGAATGCGGCACCCAGGATGCCCCAGCGACAGTGGTTGGTGTTCATCCCTGGATCAAGCATGCGGCCTCACCGCCCGTCAAGAGGCAGCACGTTCACAGCATCAGGCCAAAGCGGGCGGTGATGGTGCGCAGCAGGGCAAACAGCAGCACTGTCAGCAGGGCGCTGCCGCCGAGCGCGCCGTAAAAGCCCCACCAGCGCTGAAACACCGGGAAAAGAAGGAACATCGGCAGCGTGGGTAGAACATACCAGAAGATGTAGTACATGTGGTCTGAGGTCTTCTGCGCCCGGGCTTCCGGTGCGCTTTCGAAATGGACCCAGAAGAGCGTGATGACGCTGACAAACGGCAGCGCCGCCAGGAGCGCGCCGAGTTTGTCGCTGCGTTTCACGATCTCGCTCACAAGGGTGATGATGCCTGCGCTGAGGAGGTACTTGAGGATGAGTTTCAGGGTCATGGATGGAGGAGGGTAAAAAAACGTGAGTAACAATTTTTCGCGGATGGGCTTTTGCCGGTCAACGAGATCACGCACCTGCGTGACAGCAGCCAACCCAATCTTGTCATGAAAGCGATCCGCATCACCTCTTATCTCGCGCTTGCCACCACCTGCTCCATTGCGCTGCATGTCATGGCCCAGCCGCCGAAGCATCCGTCCCACCGCCCGCAGCATCCGCCCCATCCGCATTCACCACCGCCCAATGGCATGAGGCCGCAGTTTGGCGATGCGCTGCCGGGACTCACGAAAGCGCAGATGGCAACCTTCCTCGATGGCAAGGATGATTTCGAAGATACAGAGACCGAGGCCGGCGGGCTGGGGCCCATCTTCAACCGCTCCTCCTGCGTGACATGCCACAACGCACCGGCCACCGGCGGCGCGGGCCCGATCAATGTCACGCGCTTTGGCCGCACCGAAAACGGCGTGTTCAATCCGCTCGCCACGCTCGGCGGTTCGTTGCAGCAGGAGTTGGAGATCAATGCGGTGCTGCATGAGGTCGTGCCGCCGGAGGCCAATGTGGTGGCGCATCGAAACTCCACTCCGCTCTTCGGTCTGGGCCTGATCGAGGCGATCCCGGACCAGGAGATTTTGCGGAATGTGAGGCGAACACCCTTTGATGGAGTGCTGGGAAAAGTGTCCAAGGTGGCCGATGCAGCCACGGGCAAGACCCTCATCGGCCGCTTTGGCTGGAAGGCGCAGCAGGCGACACTGCTCAGCTTTGCGGGGGACGCCTATTTGAATGAGATGGGCATCACCAGCCGGCTCTTTCCGGTGGAAAACGCACCCAATGGCAACGCCCAGCTTCTGGAGCAGTATGACACGGTGGCCGATCCCGAAGATGTCGTCGATCCCGCCACGGGCAGAGGAGACATTGATCGCGTGGCCGACTTCATGCGCTTCCTTGGAGCACCCCCGCGCATGCCTCCTAACAATCCCGCCGCCGCCGCGGGACGCAGCGTGTTTCAAAACACCGGCTGCGCCGTCTGCCACGTGCCACTGATGATGACCGGACCGAACAAGATCTCCGCGCTGAGCCAAAAGGAGGTGTGGCTGTTCTCCGATCTGCTTCTGCATGACATGGGCACGCTTGGCGACGGAATCGCCCAAGGCACCGCCGATGTGCGGGACATGCGCACAGCCCCGCTGTGGGGCCTGCGTGCCAGTGCGCCGTATCTGCATGATGGACGTGCACAGACCGTGGATGAAGCCATCAAGGCTCACGACGGCGAAGCCAAAGCTTCCAAGGATCGCTACCTGAGGCTGAGCAAACAGCAGGTGCAGCAGCTTATCGATTTCCTCATGTCCATTTGACGGAACGTGTCAGTGCGAAGGCGGGTGTGTGAAGCAGGCAGCAATGCCTGCTTCATTCATTGATGCCATGACACAAAATAATGGCCGGAGCGCGGCGTCGTGGCTGCAAACTGCTTCAATGCTTTTTCTGCACAGTGCCGTTTTTCGCGGGAGCAGGCTTTTCACCGCAGCGAGGCAGGGTGAACATGATGAGCATGAGAATGATCGCGGCTGTGGCGATCGCGATCGGCTTGATGTTTTTTGCCAGAGACGCCGCAGCATTGGGTGCCGCGGGTTTGCGCTGCAGAGCCGCGGAAACTTTGCGCTGGGCAGGCATCAGGGCTGTTGCAGGACGCTTGGGCTTGCTGGCGGCCAGATGCGGGCCCGGGGAAATCGGGATGGTGCTGGAAGTCGCGTTCCGTGCGCCATGGTGCGGGCTGGGAAGTGTGACGGGAGCAGATTGCGGCTGCTGGAGAAAGGTGATGGGCGGCCTGGTGTGAGCAGTTTCGGGGGCGGGCTCCTGACGTGGCGGCTGTTCCGGCGAGGGCGGGGCTTCACGGCGTTCGAACAACTCCCTGGCCGCCCCTGCCTTGCGCGGGCGCTGTTCGGGATCCGCCGCCATCAGGTGCATCACCCAGGCGCACATCCAGCCCGGCACGTGGGAGGCGATTTTTTGGAGGGGCGCCAGGTCGTGGCCGAGGTGCTTCAGCTTCAGTTCCTTCAGGGCGCGGCCGTCAAAGGGCGGTCTGGCGGTGAGTGCCTCATAAAGGATGCAGCCCAGCGCATAAACGTCGGTGCGGCGGCGGGTGGTGCCGTCCTGCCATTGTTCCGGGGCGGTGCAACGGTAGGCGCGGATTTGCTCCTCCTTGCTGTCGTCCCGGCTGGCAAAGCCCTGACCAAAGCCATGCAGAGTCACCTGCCAGTCAGCGGCGGATTTGCCGGAAATGCGGACAAAATCAGGCCGCAGACTGCCATGTACGATGGCCTCTTCATGCAGTGCAGAGACGGCCTCAAGGAGCTGCGATGCCACGGTTTCAAACTCTTTGGAGGTGAGCGGTCCGCGCTCCAGCACTTCGGTCAGCGTTTCCCCAGGCAGAGGGCCGGCGGCAATGGTGTAGAAGCCATCCTTGTCAGAACCGAAATCGATCAGGCGGTCCAGATGCGGATTTTGCAGGGGGGCAAGCTGGCGGAACAATTCCTGCAGGCCCTCGATTTCCTCCGGCTTGGTGGTCTTGAAGCGTCGCAGCCGTAGTTCTTCGCCGCGTTTGTTGTCGCGGACGAGCAATAGCTTGCTGGCGGTGTCCTCTTCCAGAGGACGCAGAATTTCAAAACGGGAAGACATCGCGTAAAGCTGGCCCGTTCCACCGAATACCGCAAGCTTCTTGCCACATCCATTGTTTGAGGGCTACAGTACGCCCAACCCCTTCATGGACGATTTTCTCGTCATCGACCACGTTTCCAAAACCTTCGGCACCCAGCGTGCCGTAGATGATGTGTCGTTGACCGTGGCGCAAGGGGAGGCGTTTTCGCTTCTCGGGCCCAGCGGCTGTGGCAAAACCACCCTGCTGCGCATGATCGCCGGCTTTGAGCGGCCGGACCGCGGGCGGATTCTGGTGGGAGGACAGGACATCACCGCGCTGCCCCCGGAGCTGCGACCGGTGAACACGGTGTTTCAAAACTACGCGCTCTTTCCCCATCTGAGCGTCTGGGAGAACGTGGCCTTCGGCCTGCGCATGAGCCGGCGTCCGCGCGAGGAAATCCGCAGCGGAGTGGACCGCATGCTGGAGCTGGTGCGGCTCAGCGAGCACGCACGCAAGCGACCTGCCCAGCTCAGCGGCGGCCAGCGGCAGCGCGTGGCGATAGCGCGAGCTCTGGTGAACCGCCCGCAGGTGCTGCTGCTCGACGAACCTCTGGCCGCGCTGGATTTGAAGCTGCGCCAGCACATGCTGATGGAGCTGAACACCCTCCACGAACAGGTCGGCACCACATTCATTTACGTCACCCATGATCAAGGCGAGGCCATGAGCCTGAGCGACCGCATCGCGGTGATGAACGTGGGCAAGGTGGAGCAGGTGGACACGCCCGAGAACCTGTATGAAACACCGCGCAGCAGCTTTGTGGCTTCCTTCATTGGAGATGCGAATTTCTTCACCGGCGTGGCTGTGGAGCTGCAGCACGAAGGCTATGTGCGCGTGCAGGTGGAGGGGCTGGGCAGCCCGCTGGTGCTCAGCCATGGAACGGTAGTGCCCAACCAGACGCTGAGGCTGATGGTGAGGCCGGAAAAAATCAGCCTCACGCTCTCCCGCCCGCCCAGCGGTGAGCGGGTGAACGCCTTTCGAGGGGTGGTCGAGGACATGGCCTACTTCGGCTCACACACGCGCTATCGTATTCGTGCAGGTGAGCACAGCATTCTGGCGCAGCTGCAGCGCAGCCGTTTCAGCGGGGGTGGGATTGATCCCGCGCGCGGCGCGGAAGTGTGGATGAGCTTTCATCCGGATGAAGGCCGGGTGGTGAGGCTGGAGGGGGACGCATGAGCACCAGATTGCGGCCTGCCAGACAGTGGTTGATCACCCTGCCTTCGCTGGCATGGCTGGGTGTTTTTTTTGTGATTCCAGCCGTTTTGGTCATCCTCACAGCCTTTCGTCCAGCAGACCTGCAGGGCGGCGTCGGGCCAGGCTGGACGCTGGCCACTCTGAAGGAAGTGCAGGATCCGGCCTACCTGCCCATCCTGTGGCGTACCTTCTGGCTCAGCGGGGCCACCACACTTATCTGTCTGGCGCTGGCGCTGCCGGTGGCGTTTCAGATGGCCCATTCCGGGGAGCGCATGCGGCAGGTGCTGCTGCTGCTTGTCGTCATTCCGTTTCTGTCGAATTTCCTGATCCGCGTCTTTGCGTGGAAATCCCTGCTGCATCCCGAGGGGCCGCTGACGAAGCTGCTGATCGCGCTGCATCTCATTCCGGAGAATGCCGTGCTGCTGAACCACGCAGGCACGGTGCTGCTGGTGCTCGTTTATACACAACTGCCGTTTGCCATCCTGCCGCTGTACGCGGCGGCAGAGAAGTTTGATTTCGGTCTGCTCGATGCCGCGCGTGACCTCGGGGCCGGGCCCTTGAGCGCGTTTTCCAAGGTGTTCGTTCCCGGAGTGCGCCGCGGCATTCTCTCAGCGGCGGTGATGGTGTTTGTCTGCTGCCTGGGGCAGTATGTCATTCCGCAGATGGTGGGCGGAACGGGGGACGAGATGCTGGGCAGCAAGATCGCCCAGCGAGTGTTTTCAGACCGCAACCTGCCGCATGCGAGCGCGCTGGCCGGCGGCTTGATGCTGGCGGTTTTGCTTCCCATGCTGGTCGTGGTGCTCTGGCAGCAGTTTGGCCGAAAGGAGGCGGAGTGAAGAGGTCCCGGCTGCCTGCGGTGATCACGTGTGGAGTGATCCTGTTTCTGTTCGCGCCGCTGGGGGTGCTGGTGGTGAATTCCTTCAATGCCTCGCGCTTTGGCGGCGAGTGGGAGGGCTTCACCTGGAACTGGTATGAAAAGCTGTGGGCGGCAGGGGAGGTGTGGGAATCGCTCTGGATCACGCTCAAGATCGCCGTTTCCGCCTCAGTGGCAGCCATGGTCCTCGGCACTCTGGCCGCTTATGCGCTGCATCGGTTTCGTTCCTGGCTGCAAGACGTGCACCACATGCTCATCACCCTGCCGCTGGTGATGCCGGACATTCTCATGGGCATGTCGCTGCTGGCCTTGTTTGTCCTGACGGGGGTGGAAACCGGGCTGCTGACGATCTGGATTGCGCACGTCACGTTCTGCCTGAGTTTTGTAACGATGGTGGTGCTGGGGCGGCTGCAGGATTTTGATTTCACCCTGCTGGACGCCGCCCGTGATCTGGGTGCGACTCCGGCCAAGGCGGTGAGAAAAGTGCTGCTGCCTCTCCTGCTGCCCGGGGTGCTTGCCGGCGGGCTGCTGGCCTTCACGCTTTCGATTGACGACTATGTCATCACCTTCTTTGTCTCCGGTCCCGGAACGACGACGCTGCCCTTGCGCGTGGCCAGCATGATGAAGACCAGCCGCAGCCTGCCCGTGATCAACGCCCTCAGCACGCTTCTCATCGCCAGCACTTTCCTCTTTGCCGCCCTCAGTTCCCGACTCCAACGCCGCGCATGACATCCTTCCTCAGATCCGTGGCCGATTTCTTGGAACCCACCGGAGCCATATGGCTGATGCTTTCAGCATGGATGGTGCTCATGTTCCGCCGTCGTCGATGGCGGACCTTGATCCTGCCGGGCGCTGCGTGGCTGCTGCTGACACTTGCATCTGCCACTGCTTTATCGCACACCTTGCTGGCTTCCTTGGAAGCTCCGTGGACTCCCGTGGATCTGGCGGCATTGCCCGAATGCGACGCGGTCATTGTTCTGGGGGGCGGCCTGGAGCCCTCCCGCAGCGAACCGGCAGGCATTCACTTCATGGGAGGCGCAGACCGGTTGTTTACCGGCTTGACGCTGGCGAAGAAAGGGAAGGGCAAGGTGATCCTCATTGGCGGAGGCGGCTTCAAGACGACCACCGGCATGGAGTCGGAGGCGGATGCGGTCAAACAATGGGTGGAAGCATGGCATCTCTCCCCGGTGCCTGTGCAGAGTCTGGGCAACTGCCTGGACACCCACGATGAAGCTGTGAAGGTCGCCGCACTGGTGGTCAAGCATGGCTGGAAGAAAGTGGCCCTGGTGACGTCCGCCTACCATATGACGCGGGCCCGGGCGGTTTTTGAAAACGCTGGCACTCCAGTCGTCCCCGTTCCGTGCAATTATCTCAGCGTGGCGCTGCGCCAGAATCGCGTCATCTGGCTCGATGTTCCGAATGCGGCCAATTTGGGCCATTTTGAGGCATGGATGCATGAAATTGTCGGCTGGTGGGCTTACCGCCTGCGTGGATGGGTTTAAGGTGCGTTTTTTTGGCCCGCAATCTGCTCAGAACTGAGGAAAGAGGGCTTGCTTTTGAGCCACAGTGATGGTCATGTGGAATTCACATGACTAGTGGCCTGGCGTTAGCGGATACCATCACTCTTGGCGGCAGAAACAGGACGGGCACCGAGCTTATCCTGGCCACCAAGCCTTTCACCGTGGACGACCCCGTCAAAAGCTGGTGGTGTATTCTTTCCACCTTGACGCTCTGGCTGGCTGTGATCGCCGGTACCCTGTGGATTCCCTACCTCGCGGCAAAGCTTGCGCTCAGTGTGCTTTCCGGGCTGCTGCTGCTGCGTTTGTTTGTGATCTATCATGATCAGCAGCACAATGCCATCCTCCCGACTTCGAAGCTCGCGGAATGGCTGATGCGTGGCTTTGGCATTCTGGCCCTCAGCCCCAGCAGCATCTGGCGCAGCTCGCACAACCATCATCACAATCACAATTCCAAGATCAAGGGGTCGCACATCGGGTCCTTCCCGATCATGACGAAGGAGCACTATTTGAAGGCGTCCAAGTCCGCGAGGTGGATCTACCTCTTCATGCGTCATCCGCTGACGATTCTGTTTGGCTACCTCTTTGTGTTTCTGCACGGCATGTGCCTGCGCCCGTTTGTGATGAAGCCCCGGCAGCATTGGGACTGCCTGCTGGCGCTGCTGGTGCATGGAGGCATCGCTGCTGCGCTAATCTATTTCTTTGGCTGGCAGATGTGGCTGCTGGTGCAGGTGATCCCGCATTTCATCACGTATGCCATCGGGTCCTACCTGTTCTATGCGCAGCACAATTTTCCGGACGTGGCCTTTTATGACAAGGCGGGCTGGACCTATGAGCGAGCTGCGCTGGAATCTTCCAGCTATATGAAGACCAGCAAGCTGATGGCCTGGTTTTCGGCCAACATTGGCTACCACCACATTCATCATCTGAACGCACGCATTCCATTCTACCGCCTGCCTGAAGTGCTGAAGGCCATGCCTGAACTGCAGAAGCCGAAAGTCACCACCCTGAGCCCGCGCGACATTTTGCGCTGCCTGCGGCTGAAGGTCTGGGACACTGAACTACAGCGGATGGTGCCGCTGCCTGCCACAAGATAACAGGCGCTGGCTTACCGATCCCCACATGTTCACCGCATCAAATCTAGCAGGGCTGATCGGTGGTGAAGTGGTGGGAGATGGGTCTGTCATTCTCACTGGCATCGCGCCTGCAGATGTCGCCGCAGCTGGTGATCTCACCTTTGCGGAAAAACCAAACTACCTCGCGGCTGCCGAAGCTGGACTGGCCAGTGCCATCCTGGTGCCCTGGGGTTTTGAGTCTGCGACGAAGGTCCTGATCCGGGTGAAAGATGCGCGCATAGCGATCGCCAAAGTGCTGCCCCTGTTTTTTCCGCCTGAAAGGATTGCAGCGGGCATCCATGCCAGCTCAGTGGTCGATGCTTCGGCCCAGATTGATGCTACTGCCAGTGTGGGACCGCATTGTGTGGTGGGAGCGGGTGTCACGCTGGGCAAAAATTCGGTGCTCATGGGCGGTAACCATATCGGCCGGGACAGTCATGTGGGAGAGGATGTCTGCCTGCATCCCAATGTGGTGCTGTATGCCAGGACGCAGATCGGCAACCGCGTGAGCATTCATGCGGGCACCACCATTGGCTCGGATGGGTATGGCTATGTTTTTGACCAAGGCCGCCACCGCAAAATGCTGCAGGTGGGGAACGTTGTCATTCATGACGATGTGGAGATCGGCTCCAACACGTCAATTGATCGCGGCGCGCTGGGCTCCACGGTGATCGGGCAGGGGACGAAGATCGACAATCTGGTGCATGTGGCGCACAACGTGGTCATGGGCCGCCATTGCCTCATCATGGGGCAGGTAGGTTTTGCGGGGAGCACTCATCTTTCTGACTATGTCGTCATTGCCTCGCAATCGGGCATTGGAGGGCACCTCAAGCTAGGCGCCCAGTCCACCATTGGTGCGAAATCGGGTGTGATGCGCGACGTTGCGGCAGGTGACACTGTGCTGGGATATCCTTCGTCATCCGACAAGCAGGCGAAGCGCCAGTGGGTAGCGGTGTCGAAGATGCCGGATGCTTTGAGGCGGCTGAAGACTTTGGAAAAACGGATGGACGGCAATGGCAGCAAAGAGGCGTGACGGCTGATTTCGCGCTTCACCTCGTGGCAACTCACGCCATGATGGGGACATGACCCGCGAAGACGCCGCCACCATCTTTGAACGCATCGCCCTGCTGCTCGAGCTTAAAGGGGAAAACAGCTTTAAAGTCCGCGCCTACCGCACGGGTGCGGAGATCGTGGAAAGCTACAGCGGCGACATCATGAAGCTGGCCGCGGAGAACCAGCTGGCGGGCATCAAGGGCCTGGGCGAAGCGCTGCGGGACAAGCTGCATGAAATGGCGACGACCGGGAAGCTGGAATTTTACGAGAAGCTGAAGGCTGAATTTCCGGAAACGCTCTTTGAATTGTTTGATGTGCAGGGACTCGGGCCGAAGAAGGTGGCCGCGCTGCATGCGGAGCTTGGTGTGTCCTCCATCGCCGATTTGAAGCGCGCCTGCGAGAGCGGTGAGGCGGCAAAGCTCGCGGGTTTTGGTGGCAAGACGGTGGAGAAGATTCTCGAAAGCATCGCCTTCCGTGAGCAGCACGCGGCGGAGTTTCGCCTGGATCTGGTGCAGCCGCTGGTGCTGGAAATTCTGGAGGCGCTGCGTCAGCACCCGAACGTCTCGCACGCGGAGGTGTGCGGCAGTTTCCGCCGGGGCAAGGAGACGGTGCATGATCTCGATTTCCTCGTGGCCACGCGGAAGCCGGAGCTGGTGATCGAGGATTTTGTGCAGCTGCCGCTGGTGGTGGATGTCATCGCCAAAGGGCCGACGAAGGCGAGCGTGCATGTGACCCATGGGGTGCAGTGCGATCTGCGCGCGGTATCGAGCAAGGAGTTCCCCTTTGCGCTGGTCTATTTCACCGGGAGCAAGGAGCACAATGTGGCCCTCCGCCAGCGTGCGCTCGCGCGTGGGTGGTCGCTTAATGAGTACGCTTTCACGGCGGAAAGGGAAGAAGCGCCTGTCATTCCACCGATCCATGATGAGGCGGAGCTTTATCGTGCGCTGGATCTCGATTTCATCGACCCCGAGCTGCGTGAGAACACGGGGGAGATCGACGCGGCCGAGCATGGCGGACTGCCGCGCCTCATTCAGCTGGAGAATCTGCGCGGGGTCTTTCACAACCACACCACCGCGAGCGATGGTGGCGCGACGCTGCGCGAGATGGCGGAGGCGGCGCATGATCTAGGTTTGCAGTACCTAGGCATTGCTGATCATAGCAAGTCGTCGTTTCAGGCGAACGGCCTGGATGAAAAGCGCCTGCTGGCGCAGATCCAGGAAATCAGGGCGCTGAATGTGGAGATGGCTGAAGAGGGATTCCGAATCTTTGCCGGCAGCGAGGTCGACATCCTCAAGGATGGCAGTCTCGACTTCAGTGATGAGATCATGGGCCAGCTCGACTACGTGGTGGCCTCCGTGCACAACGTTTTCAATCTGCCCGAGGCGGAGATGACGAAGCGCATCATTCGAGCGATTGAGAATCCGCACGTCACCATGCTGGGACACCTTACGGGCCGCCTGCTGCTGCAGCGCCCGGCTTACAATGTCAATGTGGCGGCGGTGATCGATGCCGCTGCGGAAACGGGCACGATCATTGAACTCAATGCCAGTGCGTGGCGTCTGGACATGGACTGGCGATGGTGGAAGCTGGCGAAGGCGAAAGGCGTGAAGTGCAGCATCAATCCCGATGCTCACAGCACCCATGGATTGCAGGCTGTGATCTATGGAATCAAAGCGGCGCGGAAGGGGTGGCTGACGCGGAACGATGTGATCAATTGCCTGCCGCTGGGCGAGGTGGAGGAGGTGCTAAGGGCGAAGCGGGGGCAATAGTCCTTGAACTGGAAAATTTATGACCAAGTCTCGACAAATAAAGCGCAAGCCTAAAAGCATCACCGCCAGTTCCATCACTCTCGTGGATGCGCTCGGTAAGCCACGTATTTCCATGGATGCAGGAGACGGCTGCTGCCCTGCCAGCATAAGCGTCTTTGGCAAGGAGGAGCGTTCGATTCAAATCCAGGCATCAGCTGATGGAGTTTTATCGATTGCCCTTTTGGGCAGTCGCTTTAGTGCCTCGCTGGGTGTCTCCCCCCGAGAACGACGCCACCATTTGTCTTCGTGATCGTGATGGCAGGCTGGGTACAATGCTGGGCTCCGTCTACGAACAGGGCAAGCACCAGCTGGTGTTGTTTCAAGACGGGCATCCGGTCTGGAGCAGCGCCGAGCCGCGCAAAAAGAAACGCAAAAACTGAGATGGAGGAGCAGAATCACTTCCTGCCATCCATGGCAGGCGTGAATGGGCTTGCTTATAAAAAAGGAGGCACCGCCTTTCAGCGATGCCTCCCGGGGTTTAACAACAAATGCTGATGTATCAGAACCTATAGCTGAGGCGCAGGCCGACGTAATGCGCCTGCACGGACTGCCGGAAATACTGACCCTGGTAGTTGAGCAGCAAACCGAGGTTCGGAGTGAACTGGAAGTTCAGGCCTGCTCCTGCGACCATGTAATCCTGGCCATAATTCTGCCCCGAACTGCTCAAGACGAAGGGTTGGTTGATGAGGCCAACGGTGGTGCCGCTGTTGTTGTTAAGGTTCTGGCGCTCGTAGCTCAGACGGGCCTGTGCCGTAATGACCGCGAAGTCTGTTGTGAAATACTTGCTCGCCGACCAGCCAATGCGGGAGACAAGGGATTCAGCGGTACGTTTGTTGTAGGCCAGGGCTGCAAGGCCGCCGCCGGACTCACCATAGGCGTCAATGGAGACGTGGGTATAGTCGAGGCCGATGAACGGACCAGTCACGAAGCTGTTGTTCTGGAAACGGAAGTTCCAGCCCGAGTTAAACTGCACCGTGTTGGTGTAGGCATTTGTATCACCGCGAGCTGCGGCAAAACCGATGGGGTTGCGGTTCGTGTCGAGGTCATAGCTGCCGAAGTTGTAAAGCAGATCAGCCCAGAATGCCTTCTTCACATAGGAAGTGTAGGCGCTCAGTGCATAACCATTCATGTCCATGGAGCCGATGTTATTCGCGAAGGTCTGCCTGGACTCCAGCCAGTTGAGGGCGAAACCAAGGGCCACGTTAGGAGTGACATGAACTTCAGCGCCGATTCCTTGAGTCCAACTGTCAGACTGGATTCCCGCCTGCTGGGGGCCGAGGGAACCGAGCCTGGCATTGTTGTAATTTGCCGTAGCAAAAACCTGCCACTGACCTGACTGGGGACGGCGTTGAACCATTGGACTCGGCGCGGGGTTCTTGCCATAACCGTCGCCCTGACCATTGACCACACCCTCATTGTATTCGGCATCATCGGAAAGGTCACCCTGGCCCGCACGGAGGAAAAAGAGGCGTCCGTTCACATCGGCGAGGACACTCTGAGTACTTGCGAGCACGGCCTGCCCCATGGCGTTGGCCATTTGCAGACCTGTGATGGTGTCGATGACCGTAAAGACGCCGGAATTTTGGTTGAAGTTGCCCACCTGCGTCGCCGCAAGATTCAGCGCAGTGGTGTCGAGATTGCCAGTGAGGCCCAGATTGCCAGTAATGGAGCCTGGGACGAGATTCACGACCTTCCAGCTGTCTCCACCGGTAAATCCTGTCATGCCTGTAGGATTCCCAATGACCAAGGTGCCGCCTGCAACAGAATTCAGGCTGCCGCCGAGGTTGAAAACGTCAGAAGATCCCAGGACGGCGGTGTTGTTTCCAAGACCAGCTCCGGTGAAGAGATCGACCGCCAAAGTGCTGCCGGCTCCCATGGTGATCGCGCCTCCCAGGGAAGTATTCACCGTAAATGTGGATGCGATTGGGATCAACGCATTGGCATCGCCAACAACAATCGACCCGTTGTTTGTGATGGAGGCACCCGGAGCCTCAGTGATGATGCCGGTTCCGGCAAGCGTGGCGCCTGCGGCAATCGTGTATGTGCCACCACCGGTGTGGGTGCCAAGCACGTTGAAAGTTCCCGTGTTGACTGTCGTGGTGCCAGCGTATGTGTTTAACAGGCTTGATGTCGTGAGCGTTCCTGTGCCATTTTTGGCGATTGAACCGACGAGCCCGGTGTCCGTGATCGGCCCCGAGATGTTCGTATTGTTAGCGCCATCGACTACAAGCGCCTGACCAGCCAGATCGACTGCAGAAGTCACGTTCAGCCCTCCTCCAGGGAGAGTCCCTGAATCCCACGTCTGGCCAGCACCGAGCGTAATACCCGTCGTACCAAAACTGATTGTCTGCACGTTGGCGGAATTGTTGGTGATGCCTCCCGTGAGAGTAATGGCATTCCCGTCGAGCGTGAAAGCGCCCGCACCCACATTGAAGACGAGGCCAGCGGAAGTGAATGTGTCGTCATTCGTCGAGAGCAGATTCGCCAACCCATCAAACTGAAGGGCGAGCGCATAATTTGGAGCTGTGTCAGCGCCCCAGTTGGTGTTATTTGACCACAGACCTGTACCGCCGCCGCCATCCCAGACCTGGTCTGCTTTGGCCTGTTGGTGCGGAGTGGTTAGAGACAGCAGGGCAATGGCGAAAAGGCCTCCACTGGAGACCTTATTGCGCAATGTTTTTTTTATCGATGTGACTTTGTTCATGTGTACGTGTTTGGCGTTTGGGTTGTTCCTTGGGCGTAGAGCGGCGTGGTTCCATCGCTCGCTCGCGTATTCATGGATGTATGGTTTCCATGTTACCATGGGGTGAAACCCTACCATGCCGGCTGTTCAGGCTGAGCAGCTCCCTCGGAAATCTGGATGGGAGGGGGGCGAAAAGTCGCGCTCGGGATATATTATTAATCCGGCATCATGATAGAACATCAAACTGGCTTTGCTTTCGGGGGAAGTAGATGCGCTTTCTAAATGGCGGATTAATAGAACAGGATGCTAGAATGTCCTAATCACCAACGGGTTCGGCACAAGTGGCGAGACGTGCCGGTAGGAATTCTACGGCGAGGACGAATTAACGAGCTCTTTCCTCACTCCCCTCTGGAATGATCCGCAGGGCGTGGCTGGCTTTGCTGGCGTACCAGAAGCCGCGTTTGAAGGGGCGAAGGTGGATGCCATTGGGGATGCGAACGCCATTGCTGTCCTTGGTGCCACTGCCTGTGCTGTCGAGGATCAATGGGGCGCCATCGGGACTGCGGCCGATTTTGCCGACCCAAAGGACGACGTGGGAGACTTCGCCGGAGTTGTTTTTGACGAAGAGCAGGTCGCCGGTGAGAAGGGTGGTTTCAAAGTCTTCGTATCTGGCGGGAAGCTCGATGCGTTTCACCGGGATCGTGCGGCCTGCGCCGGGGCCGGGTGATTCGGTCAGCAGGGATTGATCCTGCACATCGCCGGTGGGCTTGATGCCGAGGGCGAGGTTGTAGACGAAGGCGGTGAAGTTGCTGCAGTCGAGGCCTTTTGTCACAGGTGTGGTCTGCTTCGTATCCTTTGGCCACTCTGCCGGTGGCTCCCAGTCGGGGATGTGATGGTGCTGGTAGGTGTAGCCGACGAAGCGAAGACCGGTGGCGATGATGCGCTGGCGTGACCATTCCGGGCTTTTGGATGCGATACCGGCGGGAGGATCAAAATGCTTTGCCGCCGGACCCCAGTGACGCCAGCGCTTTTGATAGGAGGCGTCATACCAGTCGCGGTAGGGGACGCTGGCCTGATCCTTCCAACTGCCGCGTGTTCCATTGAGAAGATCGCCGATGAGATCCTCCTGCTGGAAGGTGAACTCGACCTTGTAGGGGGACTGGTAGTCAGCGGCAGCAAGCGTGCTGCAGTAAAGCGTGAGTGCAGCGAGGAGGTGGCTGGCCTTCATGGTCGCTATGAAACGCCACACCGGTCATTTGTTTGCATCCAGAAAATCACAGACCGCGGCCGCCATCACCGCCACGCCGGTTTTGAGGCTTTCCTCATCGCAGTCGTACATGGGTGTGTGACCGCCGTAGGTCATGCCTTTCTCTTCATTCGCGACACCGAGGCGAAAGTAGAAGCCGGGCACGACCTGCGCGAAGTAGCTGAAGTCTTCGCCGCCCATGCCCGGGATGAGTTCAATGACGTTCTGCTCACCGACGATTCGTTTGAAGGCAGGAAGCGTGGCCTCGATGAGTTTGCGGTCGTTGAGAATGCTTGGGTAGGTTTTGCGGTAGTCCATCTCGTAGGTGGCGCCGTGGGCCGAAGTGATGCCTTTGAGGATGCGCTCCATCTGCTCGATGATGTCGTCACGAAAGGCGGCATCGTAGGTGCGCACGGTGCCGCCGAGTTCGACTTTATCCGCGACGATGTTCTCGCGGTCGCCACCGCTGATGGTGCCGATGCTGATGACGAGCGGCTGGCGGGTGTTGGTCTGGCGGCTTTTGATCATCTGCAGCGCCATGATGGCCTCTGCCGCCACGGCGATGGCATCCACGCCTTTGTGTGGCGCGGAACCGTGCGCCATCTTGCCGTGGATGGTGATGTGGAAGCGGTCGCTGTTCGCATTGTCGATCCCGGGTGTGTAGCCGATCTGCCCGGCTTTGAGGTAATGCACTCCGTCATCGGTGACTGTCGCAGGTTGCACGACCGCCGTGGTATGCAGGCCGAAGACCGCCGCCGGTCTGGGATTTTCCATCGCGCCTTCCGCCACCATTTGCTTCGCGCCCCAGTCGCCTTTGAAGGTGGCAGGCATGGCTTCCTCGGCGGGTTGAAAGATGAACTTCACGCTGCCTTTGACGAGGTCGCGGTGTTTGGAAAGCAGCTCCGCCACGCCCAGAGCGCAGGTTACATGCACGTCGTGGCCGCAGGCGTGCATGACGCCGGGATTCTGCGAGCGGTAGGGCACGCTGCGAAGCTCCTTGATCGGCAGTGCATCCATGTCTGCGCGCACGGCGACGGAGGGGCCGTCCTGGGTGCCTTTTAAAAGCGCCACGACGCCATGCTTTGCCACGCCTGTTTTGATGTTCGTGAATCCGAGTTCCTTCAGGCGATCCGCCACCAGCTTTGCCGTCCGCTCCTCCTCGTTTGAAAGTTCGGGATGCATGTGGATGTCCCGGCGGATTTCCACGAGCTTCGGAAACATCTCCGTGATGCTCTTTTGGAAGAGGGCGTCGCGGGTGTCAGCGGCGAAGGCGGAAGCGCAGACGATGAGAGGAAGGATGACGTGCTTCATGGAGCCGGGGAAATGAATGCCTCACCGCTCCGCCACGCCTGCGGTGATCTCCTTGGCGTTGGTACGCAGGATTTCGATACCGTTGAGTACGGGGGTGCTGGTGGGAGATGTGGGAACAAGCTCCAGCACGAGGTTGTCAGTCACCGGAATGTTTTCAAACTGCTCCACGGTGGCTCCCTTGCGCGTGGCGGGGTCAAAGGCTTTGAGCACGACTTTGCCGCCAAGCTTGACGTCGAAGACACGCTGGCCGCCCTGGTCGTCTGGCAGCGCTGCAAACATGAGCTTCACCGTGTAGGTCGCGGGCGGCTGGCCTTTGGCGAGCAGCGGGATGTCGAGCTTGGTCAGCTCTCGCAGGCCGCTGGTGAAGATCCAGGGAGTGTCATGGCCTGGGATGGACGGGGTTTCGGAGTTGAAGGCATACGCGCCGCCGGTCTTGCTGGCGTATTGCGGTTTGAAGTCCAGCGGCAGGTCGATGCCCGGGCGGCTGCTCGGGCGGGGATAGCCGAGCCAGAGCTTCCCATGAGCATCGCGGCGGTCCCCCGGGGCTCCCAGATTCAAAGCCATGTGCTGCACGGGCAGGGTAGGGCCGTCGGCGCTGTAAACGCCCCAGTTCATGCGATCTTCACGGGGTTCAAACACCACGGTGCTGGCGATGGAGAAGAGGCAGACGCAGCCCGCGCTGGCCTCGGGGATCATGACGAGCCCGTTGGCTGGGATGGTGTTGATCCAGCAGCCGAGACGATGGCCTGCAAAGTGCTCCGTGCCGCTGTCGCTGTCGCGATCATAGAACGCGGTGAACTTCGAACGGAAGAACATCATGTTTGGCGTCGCGGAGATCGCGCCGCAGTGGTGACCGGGGCGGGCAAACATCCATGCGGACTCTTCGCCGGTGAGGGGATGTTTGCGCGTCTTCTGCATCCCGGTGTAAAGATCGTAGCTCCAAGGCTCGGCGATGATTTCGTTGTCGATCACCACCGGGCGGTGGCGGTAGTTTGCGTCCTTGGCCCAGACTTTGTCGCCCTTGTTCGCATCCAGCACGACAAGGCGGCGACGTTTGAATTCACCGCTCAAGAACTGCTCCCAGTAGTGGCCGTTGGCGTTGGCTCCTCCCAGCACAAGGTGTCCGTTCTGATACATGAGCGTCAGGGCACCGCCGCCGATGCCGATCTCGCTGCAGTCCGTCACATCGACTGGCTTGGCCCATTGCTGCTTGCCCGTGGTGGCATCGAGCGCCACGGCCATGCGCAGGTCGTTGTTTTTCACGCGGTCCTCGGCCAGTTCGCGCTCTTTGCCGGTGAGCTTGGCGAGAGCGGTCTTGTCCTCTGCCAGCATCAGGGCGCGCTGCTCGGGTGTGAGCGAGGCGTCGATGAAAAACAGGCGGCCGTCACCGATGGCGATGCTGACGTGTGAGATGTGCTTGCCCTGATGCGTCCATTTCAGCGCACCGGTTTTCACATCGAAGGCAAAGATGCGGTCGGTGGAGATCGAGCCGCTCTTGCCACGGCGTGCCACTTCGGCCGCCTTCTCGACGCGCTCGGTTTCGGTGCCATAGAGGAGGCCGTCCTGATAGGCGATGTAGCCCCACTGCAGGTCTTTCTTGGTGCCTGCGCCGGGGATTTTCAGGGTGCGCACGATCTTACCCGTCGCCGCATCAAACTGGATGCACTCATCCTCCATGAGCATGAAGAGGTAGTCATCGCTCGCCGCCATGTTGCCGGGTTCGCGGGCGTTGTATACGCCGATGCGCATGGCACCGGGGTTCAGCGTCTCCCAGAGAAGCTGGCCGTTGTAGGCATCGTATGCCATCACGCTATCTTCCCCCTGCACAAAAAGGCGTCCGTTCACTGAGAGCGGCCCCACGGCTCCGTCGTGACGATTGACCACTTTGCCCGGACCGGGATCGCCATACCAGAGCACGCTCAGGCCGCCTTTGATGCGGCGGTCGTCGGTGCTCGACGTGTTTGCCGCATTGCCATACTGGTGAGACCAGGAACTCGCGCCGGGCAGGGCAGCGCGAGTGAGCACGCTCCAGCCGTCGCTGTTCGAGATGGTGGCTTTCTCATCGGTCAGTTTCGTCGCCGCGAGCCAATCGGCCGTCTGCGGGGTCGCCTTGAAGCAGAACTTGCCACCGATCGGCTTCAAATGCCGCGCGACATCCGCCGGGACGCCCAACGGCTCCGCGCTGTCGCTCACAATCAAGTTCGCGCAGTAGCTGGAATATGGCATTACGGCGAGATCGAGGTGATCCACCGTGATGCGCGTGCCGTACAGGCCCGTGGCGAGCAGTTCCCGGCGCGCTGCGGCGACTTTTTTCTCGTCGGCATCGACACCGAAAATCACGAGACCGCTGCGTTTGGCGAGTTCATAGGCGAGCTGCCCTTTGTTGTTGCCGAGTACGATGCAGAAGCCCTTGGTGATGCCGGTTTGCTTCAAGATAGCCTCTGCTGCTTCCGCATGCGCTTTGTCGGAGGGGAAATCATTCGGCTTTTTCTCAGCGATCACCTCCGCTGCTTTCGCGCCAAAGACATACACTCGGCCCGTGGTGGTGCTGACGACGAGATGCCCATCTGAGGCAGCCAGGCCCCGCGCTTCGCCATCCACGGTTGCTTTCCACTCCTGCTTGCCGGTTTCGGCGTTGATCGCGATCACTTCGCCCTTGCCGCCGGCAATGACGGTTTTGCCCGCGATGATCAGCGCAGACTGGTGTGGCGTGTCGAGCGACCATTTGACCCCGGCATCCGTGGAGGCGGCCAGCTCAGCTTTGTGATTTGCGATTTCGTCTTGCTTCGCCTTGTAGGCAATGCGCAGCGGTTCGTACTTTGCTGCGACCTCTGCCAGATCCGCCTGCGCTTTCGCAAAGGCTGCCGGGTCGTCCTTCACCTTGCGGGCGGCGGCTTCGGCGGCCTGGAATTTCTTCGCCGCAGCGACTGCGGGATGTTTTTTCAAGTCGGCGCTGAGTTTGGAGATGGCCAATTCATGACCGTGACGGATGCGTGTGCCTTCGGCATGTTTGGTGCGGTCCACCGCGATGATCTTCGTGCCGTTGGCCATGTAGCCCATGTCGCCAGCGAGGGTCATCTGAGTGCCTGCAAACCAGGCGTAGCCAGATTTTTGCTTCTCCTGATCCAGCGCGAGGATGTGGTGCTCTCCCACGGCATAGATTTGGTCATCGGCCAGAAAGGCCTGGGTGCCGCCGATGGGGCCGCCGGCATCACCGCGCCAGCCGGGTTCGGGTTTGGCAAGGAGTTCGCCGGTTTTGCGATCAAACGACACCGCGAGCGATCTGCCGGACGGCACGAAAAGAATGTCCTTTGTCGCGAGCAGGTAGCCCTGGGGGGAGAGGTCGTTGCGGCCTGCGTCTTTCTCGCTGATCGCATCGTTTTTCCAGATGATCTTGCCGGTGGCCGCCTCGACGGCGTAGATGAAGACCTTCTCATGCGGAAACACGCCTGCGCCGAAATAGGCGATGCCGTCATCGACCAGCAAGCCTGTGCGCACCGGCCAGCGTGAGATCATGCGGCCACGAGCGAGGATGCGCTCATCATGCGGTCCGGCGCGGAGCTTCCACACAAGGCTGCCGGTCTTGGCGTCGAGGCAGTAGGCGTAGCCGTCATCGGAGCCCACATAGACTTTTCCCGCCGCGATGGCAGGCGCCAGGCGAACGGGGCCGTTGGTGAAGAACGACCACAGATCCCTGCCGGTGGCGAGATCGCGGCAGATCACGCGACCATCCACGGAGGAGCCGAAAAAGATTTTACCCGCGCTGATGGCGACATGAAACACCTCGTCAAAGCGGATGCGGTTCAGCGTGACGTGACTTTCAAACACGCGGCCATCCTCGCCGGCCCAGGCCATTTGTGGCGGGGAGGCGGATTCAAAGGTCCACGCCGCTTGCAGCGGAAGCTGGATTTCGTCCAGGGTCGCGCCTACGCGTGAGGCATCGTGCAGGTAGGTCGGCCAGTCGGCACGGGCGGTGGAAAGGGCAAGCAGGAGGAACAGGAGCGGGCGCATGGTCTGACTAAAACGCGCAATGGATGCGAATTCATCCAAGCTGCCGCGTATTGTGCAGTTCCTCATGCTGCGCCGCCTTGTCTCCATTCTCGTTTTATCCGCGACCACTGCGTTCGCGTGTTCCGTGCCAGTGTTTCGTTATGCCCTGGAGCATTGGGCTGCCGATCCCTATCGGGTCACGCTGCCGCATGGCGTGAAGCTGGAGGGCAACCTCAAGGTCACCGTCGGCGCTGCGCAACGAATCGAACTGCGGCAGCCACTCATGATGCGCAATGATGAAGTCATCTGGTCGGCGGATTACTCGGAATCGGATGCCAAGCTGCTGGTGGATTCGCCGGCGCGCCAGCAGATCGCGGAGCGGCTCGCCAATGGAGAAAGCGCTGTGTGGGTGCTGCTGGAGAGCGGCGACGCGGTCAAAGATGCGGCTGCGGCCGAATTCCTCGACGAGCGGCTTGAATATCTGAGCAGCGTGATGGAACTGCCGAAGCTGGACCAGCAGGATGTCAAAAACGGACTGGTCTCGATTCCTGGCGACGGACTGCGGCTCGCCTTTTCGACGCTGAGGCTGAAACGCAATGATCCTGCAGAGAGCGCCTTCATCGCCATGCTGCTGGCGAGCGAGCCGGACCTGCGCAGCCTCAATGAACCGATCGCGTTTCCGATTTTTGGCCAGGGACGGGTGCTCTATGCGCTGGTGGGCAAAGGAATCAAGGTGGAAACGGTGGATCGTGCGGCGCAATTTCTCATCGGCTCATGCTCCTGTCAGGTGAAGGAGCAAAATCCCGGCGTGGACATCGTCATGGCGGTGGATTGGAAGCAGATGGTGAAGGCCCAGGCACAGCCGGGGCTGCAGCTGCCGGAGCTCAGTCAGATCGCCGATCTGCTGCCGCAAACGGTAAAGATCGAGGGGCAGTCCGCTCCTCCGCCTGCTCCTGACCGCTCGCGTTTGTACTGGGGCGTGGGGCTTGGGCTTCTCGCTCTGATCCTTGTGGTCTGGCGGCTCAAGGGGTCGTCGCGTTGAGATCGAGGCCCAGCTTCTTGAGCTCCCATTCTTGCGCCGGCCAGTCGATCTCTGCGGGTGCGCCCACGGGTTTTTCATTGGTGAAAATGCCGGCGGACAGAGCGCGGATGCGGCGGTGGGTGGCGTGCTTGTCCACCAGAGGCATGCCCTGTGTTTTGGGGGAGGGATTCTGCGCGGCCTTTTCCTCCTCCTGCCACACCGTGGCAAGCTGATGCAGGGCCACGATGCGGTACCAGTGCCAGGGCTGTTCACACACGATGTTGTCCCGGCACCAGCGCCAGTTGGCAAAGCGTTCCAGCTCGGCGGGGCGAATGAGGAAGCAGCGCACGCATTTGCGCCGTACCACCTGGCGGTCTTCGCAAGTCATGGCAAACAGCCAGGTTTCACGCGGAAAGGGCGTGGTGGCCAGATGTCCGGCGATGTGGTTGAAGGCGTCATTCAGGATTTCAAATCCCAGTGTGCCCTCCGTGCGCAGCACCGGCTTGCGCAGCGTCGTGATGTCCGCCAGTTCCCGCACGATCTTGCGTGCGGCAGGATTGTCGTAGAGGCCATTCACCGTGGTGCTGGGCATCAGGTTGCGGAAGAGGAGGGCGTATTTGTCCGATCCCGGGACCGGCGTGAGGAAGTGTGCCTGAAAGAGGACGTCGTCCGAGTCACCACGGCGCAGGCGGTCGAGTGATTTTAAATGCCGGCGGAAGAGCAGGAACCAGCTTGCCCCAAATCCGAGCAGAAAGCCGATGAACTTGCCCGTGATCTCTGGCACCACGCGGTTCCAATCCAACTGGCGCAGCCAGTCGGCTGCCTGCTGGGCGTTCAAACTGCCAACCCATTGGAGGAATTGTTCGTAGAGACTCATGAAGATGAAAGGGGAGCAAAGACCGCAGAGGCTAGAGGTAAAACATCCTTTGGCAAGACGTGAACATGCATTCAAAACCTGTCGCATGTTGAAGGTCAGGAGACCGAAATAACCGGAGGCAAAATATGGACATGCCGGTGCCCGGAGCTAATCTGATGCCACATGCGAAACGCGATTTCATTCTTCTCCCTGCTTCTTGCGGCTGCCTGCCTCGGCGCTGGCCATGCACAGGACAAGCCGCTTGGAGCGAAGGCGGCGAAAGCCTTGTTCGACAAAGCCGATCGCTCTTTGAACCAGGCTTGGACCGCTGCGAAGCAGGCGCTTCCTGAAGCCGAGTTTAACAAACTCAAGGAAGACCAGCGCGCCTGGGTGGAGTATCGTGATTATCTCGCACGTTCACCGCAATACACCGGCGCAGATGCACAAGACGAGCTGGCGCTTGATTCGCCCGAGTATCTGGAGGCTGCCGCGACTCTGGAAGACATGCGCACCGAGTGGCTCGAAGGGCTGATTCACGAGTGGAAAGACGAAACCCTCACCGGCTATTGGACGGACAGCTACGGCGGCAGCATCGAGATCGTCGAGCGTGAAGGACATCTTCACTTCGTCATCCAGTGTGTACGAGGTCCCACCTCCCATGTTGGCGGTCTGGCAGGCACAGCCGTCTGGAACGACACCATCGGCTGGTACAGTGACAAGGGCCTGGACAAGGACAAGACTGATGAGACCAATCTCAGCTTCATTCTGCGGGACAAGAAGCTTGAAGTCATTGGTGCCAATACAGGCTACTATCACGGCGCACGTGCCTTCTTTGGAGGCAGCTATGTCAAAGTGAAGGACATGAACGCGAAAGCGCAGGCGAAGATTGTCAAAGCCGCGAAATCAGGTGAAGTGCCGGAAGAATAAAAAACCTCAATCACACACTCCTCATGCACGCCGCCGGCCCCAAGAATCCGCTTCATGGCATCACGCTTCAGATGATGGTGACGCAGCTCGTCGAACACTACGGCTGGGAGATGCTCGGCCGCATGATTCCCATCAACTGCTTCAACTGGCAGCCCAGCATCAAGTCCAGCCTGGTCTTTCTCCGTCGCACACCGTGGGCGCGTGAAAAGGTGGAGGCCTTGTATCTTGATTCATTGCCGGACATGCAGCCGCAGGGGAAAGAGGAAACGCCCAAGATGGAAGGCGAATCGGCAGGTGAGGCATCTGCCTGATCTCTGCCGGACAAACCAGTGCAGAGCTTCAGCTTGTTCTGGGCGGTGCGGGTGCTTCCCAGAACGAGCTAAAGCTCATGACGGCTTTGACCTCAGAGCCGCTCCACGTGCTTCAGGTGCTCGGGCGGCGGATTGTTCGCATCCACGTCATGCACCTCCGCCACCCGGCCGTCGTCCATGCTGGCGATGCGATTGGCGTGGTGAAAGATGCGGTTGTCGTGTGTCACGATCAAAACGGCGCGGTCCTTGCCGCGCGCCACGTGTTCGAAAAGTTCCATGACCACGTGGCCGTTTTTTGCGTCCAGTGCAGCGGTGGGTTCATCACAGATGATGAGCTGCGGCTCATGCACCAGCGCACGGGCTATGGCCACGCGCTGCTGCTGCCCGCCGGAAAGTTGGGAGGGCCGGTGTTTGAAGCGGTCGGCCAATCCCACCTGGTCCAGCACTTCCTTGGCCCGCTTCTCCGCCTTCGCAGAACCCACACCCTGAATCAGTAGGGGCACGCTCACGTTTTCCGCGCAGGTCAGCGTGGGGATGAGATTGAAGGACTGGAAGATGAAGCCGATGTGTCTGGAGCGAAAGCGAGTGATCGCCGCTGTGGACATCTTGCGCAGGTCATGGCCAAAGACGGTCAGTTCGCCCGCATCCGCGACCAGCGTTCCGGCGATAATGCTGATCAGCGTGGTCTTGCCACAGCCTGACGGCCCGACGAGCATCGTGATGTCCCCACGCCGCACTTCCAGATCGATCTCCTTGAGCACCTGCAGCCGCGAACCTCCGTCGCCAAAGCTTTTGGAAATGCCCTTCACATGCGCTGCGAGCTGGGAGGTTTCAGGGGAGGTCATTTCGTGGGAATTCTACGCAGTCTCGATGCCTGCGGTTGCCTCTCAGTTCAAGTCAGGAGTGTGGCCAAGACGTCGGGCTCCATAATTGTGGCTGAGGCGGCGGGGGCGCTCGATCAAAAGACCACGGGCTGTGACGCATTGAATGCGCCAGGCACGCCGTGGAGCGAAACCGTGTTACGTTGATTGAAACACTTGCGTCGTTCCGGTTGTTTACTGCGCTCCCATTTCCATTCATGAAATTTCGAACACTGATTTCTCTCATTGCCGTCGTCGCAGGCCCGGCATTTACGCAGGCGGCACCGCCCAAGGCTCCGAAGCTCGTCGTGGCCATTCTCGTCGATCAACTGCGCTATGACTACCTGGAACGCTTTCATTCCAAATTTGTCGAAGGGGGATTCCGTGAACTCACGGACAAGGGGGCCTTCATGACCTTTGCCCAGTACAATTACTATCCCACCGTCACCGCGCCAGGGCATGCCAGTTTCTTCAGCGGGAGCTCACCGATGATGCACGGCGTGATCGGCAACGACTGGTTTGACAAGCGCAGCGGCGCCATGATGTACTGCGTGGAGGATGACAGCGTGACGGGCGTGGGCACGGCACCGGGTGCCAAGGCGGGCAAGATGTCTCCGCGCAATTTCACCGGAGCGACCGTGGCGGACCAAATGCGGTTACAATGGGGCTCCAAGGTGGTCAGTATGTCCGTCAAGGATCGCGGTGCCATCCTGCCAGCGGGGAAGAAGCCTACGGGGGCCTACTGGTTTGAGTCGGCCACGGGAAATTTCATCACCAGCAGCTATTATCAAAGTGAGCTGCCAGCCTGGGTAAAGGCATTCAATGACAGCAAGAGGCCGGATGCCTTTGTCGGGCAAACCTGGGACCGTCTGCTGGATGCAAAGCAGTATCCCATGCCGGACGCCGCCGCAGGTGAATCACATCTGGCCGGTGAAACGACCAGCACCTTTCCACACAAGGTGATCAAGGAGGATGCGGAAGGTTATGAGCCCATTCTCTCCACTCCCTTTGGCAATCAGCTTCTGGCCGAGTTCGCGAAAGCGGCCATCGAAGGCGAGAAGTTGGGGCAGGGGACCAAGCCGGATTTGCTCTGTGTGTCGTTTTCCTCCATCGACTACTGCGGTCACAAATTTGGGCCCTATTCGCAGGAGGTGCAGGACATCACCCTGAGGCTGGACCGGCAGTTGAAGGAGCTCTTTGCCTACCTCGACAAAAAGGTCGGGCTGGCCAATGTGGTGATGGTGCTGACTGCAGACCATGCCGTGGCACCGACCCCTGAAAATGCGAAGGAGCAGGGACTGGATGGGGGGCGGCCGCCTGTTGCCGACATGCTCGGAGAGTTGCAGACCAAGGTGGCGGAACGCTTCGGCCCAGGGCGCTATTTCCTTTCTGGCAAAGGCAGCCTTAAGCCACGCCTGACGGACGGCAATCTCTACTACGACCACGCCGTTCTTGAGGAAAAGAAGCTGGCTCCCGAGACTCTTACCGCCTTCATTCGGGAATGGGCGCTGAGCACCGGCGTATTTCATGCCGTCTACGGTCGTGACCAGCTTCTGGAAGGCCGCGCCCCGGGCGTGATCGGGCAACGCATCGCCAACGGCTTCAATGCCGAACGCAGCGGTGACGTTGTGTTGATTCTCAAGCCCTGGCTGATCGCGGGCACGGGGAAGGCGGCGACGGGAACGACACATGGTTCGCCGTTTTCGTATGACACGCACATTCCGATCATCTTCTACGGTGCGCCTTTCAAGACGGGACGCTATGCGGATGAGTTTAGCATCACGGACCTCGCTCCTACATTGTCTGCCGGACTGGGGATTCAGGAACCGCCGATGTGCATGGGCAAGCCACTGGTGAGGGCGCTGAAGTGAGGCGGGCACTCCTGCCTGCCAAAAAAGATGGGACGTTCGTTGCAGGCAAGAGTGCCTGCATCACTTCTCGCGTTGCAGAAACTTTCCGGTCACGCTCTTCTCATTCGCTGCCACCTGCTTGGGTGTGCCCGCGGCTAAAATGTAGCCGCCTTCGGTGCCACCGCCGGGGCCGAGGTCGATGATCCAGTCGGCGCAGCGGATGACGTCGATGTGGTGCTCGATGACGATGAGGGTGTTGCCGGCATCACGCAGGCGGAGGAGGACGCCGAGGAGGGTTTGGATGTCGGCGCTGTGGAGGCCGGTGGTGGGTTCGTCGAGGACGTAGAGGGTGCGGCCGGTGCTGCGCTTGGCGAGTTCGGCGCTGAGCTTGATGCGCTGGGCTTCGCCGCCTGAAAGGGACGCGCCGCTCTGGCCGAGGCGGATGTAGCCGAGGCCCGTCTCCTCCAGCGTGCGCAGCTTAGGGCCGATGGTGGTGCTGCGGCCAAAGAAGCGCACGGCTTCGCTGACGGTCATGTCGAGTACGTCGGCAATGTTCTTGCCTTTGAATGTGATCTCCAATGTCTCCGCGCCGTAGCGGCGGCCTTTGCAGGATTCGCAGGTGACATAGACATCGGCCAGGAAGTGCATGTCGATCTTGATGACGCCGTCGCCTTCGCATTTTTCACAGCGACCACCGGGGGTGTTGAAGCTGAAGCGCCCGGCATCGTAGCCGCGCATGCGGGCCAGGGGGAGCTGCGCAAAGAGTTCGCGGATGGGGCCAAAGGCGCCAGTGTAAGTAGCGGGATTGGAGCGAGGGCTGCGGCCGATGGGGGACTGATCAATGACGACGACTTTGTCGAGGTGTTCCAGGCCGGTGATTTTTTCATGCGTGCCAGGGATGTCCTTGGCATCGTAAAAGTGGCGGCGAAGCGCGCGCATGAGGATGTCATCGACCAGGGTCGATTTGCCGCTGCCGGAGGGGCCGGTGACGCAGGTGAAGCTGCCGAGTGGAAAGGAGGCGGTGACGTTGCGCAGGTTGTGCTCGGTGGCACCGTGGATGGTGAGCGATTGCTTGGAACGCGGTCCCAAGGGCTCTGTGATCAAGGTCTGCGGCAGGGCTTTCGCCTCGATGCGGACTCTGCCGCTCAAGAATCCACCTGTGATGGAGTTTGGGTTCGCAGCGATTTGCGCGGGCGTACCCTGTGCGGTGATTTTGCCGCCGAGCTGTCCGGCTCCGGGGCCGAGTTCGATGATGTGATCCGCAGCACGCATGGTGGCTTCGTCATGCTCCACGACGAGGACGGTGTTGCCGAGATCGCGCAGACGCAGAAGGGTCTGGATGAGACGCTCGTTGTCACGGGGATGCAGGCCGATGCTGGGCTCGTCCAAGACGTAGAGGACACCCGCAAGTCCGGCACCGATCTGTGAGGCGAGGCGGATGCGCTGCATTTCGCCACCGGAGAGGGTGCCGCTTTCACGGTTCAGGGCGAGGTAGCCGAGGCCGACCTGCTCCAGGAATTCGATGCGTTTGGAGATTTCGCGCTGCAACTCGCTGACATAGGCTTTCTGCTGCTCGGTCACCTCCATTTCGCGCATCCACTGCAAGGCATCGCAGGTTTGAAGGGCGGTGAAATCGTGGATGTTCAGCTCTTTGTCCTGAGCACGCAGCTTGACCGCCAGCGATTCCGGTTTCAAGCGCATGCCCCCGCAGGTCGCGCATGGCTGCGCATTCATGAGCCGGGTGAGGGCGGCGCGTAGGACATCGCTCTCGGCGCTTTGATACAGACGGGCGATTTCCGGCAGCAGGCCTTCGAAGGGTTTGGCGACGCTGCGTTTGTTGCCGGTTTTTTGCCAGCCGGTGCTGATGGGGGCTGCGCCGGTGCCGTGAAACAGCGCGTGCTTGAAGTCCTGCGGCAGGTCTTGAAAGGGAATGTCCATCGCCGCGCCGTAGTGCTTTGCCAGCGCTTCGATGCTTTGATTGAAAATCTGCTTCACCTTCGGGTGTCGCGCCCACCAAGCTTTGATGGCGCCATCGTTCAGCGATTTGGACTCGTCCGGCACCAGCAGCGTGGGATCTGGGGTGGGAGTGGTGCCGGTGCCTTCGCAGACGGGGCAGGCACCGAGATGGGTGTTGAAAGAGAAATGCTGCGGGGTAAGGCGCTCGATCACATAGCCGGTGCGCGGATTGGCAAAGGCGGTGGTGTAGCTGAGGATCTCCTCGCTGCCATCGAGGTTCACAAGGAACTGCACCTCGCGCTCGTTCCAGTGCAGAGCGCTTTCGATGGCCTCCATGAGGCGCTGGCGGGAGTCCGCACGCACGACGAGACGGTCGATGACGATTTGCACCTGCTGCGTTTCGGCGTCGTCCAGCTTGAGGGAATCCTCCAGCTCCGCCACGGTGCCATTGAGCCGCACGCGGACGAAGCCCTGGCGCTTGAGCTTTTCAAACAGGGTGCGCGTTTCTGCTCCGCTGGCCGGTGGCTGGGGGGAGAGAACCATGACGCGGGTGCCTTCACCCAGCGCCAGCACCTTGTCCGCGATCTCCGGCGGGGTGCTGCGGTGGAGCTTTTCGCCGGTGCTGGGGTCGTAGGGTTGGCCGGCCACGGCGTAGAGCACGCGCAGATAGTCGTAGATCTCCGTCACCGTGGCGATGGTGCTGCGCGGGTTGGGATTGGAATGCACCTGCTCGATGGCCACTGCCGGGGAAAGCCCCTCGATGAAATCCACGTCCGGCTTCTGCATCTGGCCCAGAAACTGCCGGGCGTAGGCGGACAGGCTCTGCACGTAGCGGCGCTGGCCCTCGGCAAAGAGCGTATCGAACGCCAGGGATGACTTTCCGCTGCCGCTGACGCCGGTCAGGACCACGAGCTGGTGCCGTGGGATGTCCACGTCGATGTTTTGGAGGTTGTGCTGCCGTGCGCCCCGCACGCGGATCACGTCTTTAGGCATGGCATACACAAGCCGCGTGGGGCAGGGGAGATCAAGCCCAAGAAAACGCCGGCTCGCCCGTTTTCAGAATGGTGCATGAGGGCGGTTGATTATTTCCGGCCTCTCTCCTAGACTCATCCCGCCATGAAACCTCTCCTTGTCATCGCCCTGGCCATCGCCGTCGGTTACGTCTCTTACCAGTATGTGTATCCGCCGTTTGCCGATGCCATGAAGTTCACCAAGCACGTTCCTAAAAAGGAGGAACCGAAGGAGGTCGTCGTCGCCCCGGCGCCAAAACCGGTCAAAAAGGAGCCTAAGGTCGTCGTGGTGGAGCCCAAGCCCGAGCCCAAGCCGGAGATGAAGCCCGAGGAGCCGAAACCCGAGATGCCGAAGGTCCCCGAGGCACCACCAGTCGATCCGAATGCGTTTGTCGCGCCCGTGTTCCCATCTGTGGACGAAGTGACCCAGAACTGGGCGGTGGTGCCCAAAGGTTTCTTTAACACGCCGAAGCAGGTCACCATGAAGAAAGACCTGGAGCTCAAGATGCAGATGGGCAAGGCCACCGCCGCCACCACCTTCAAGACGGGCAACAAAATCTTCGTCATGGGCCAGGAGGGCAGCAACCTTGTGGTGGGAGCCTCCGCTGGCTCCCCCATGCGCGGCCTCGTCGCGATGGACGACACTGATTTCAAGGAAGTCTTCGCCGCCGCTTACGAGCAGGTGAAAATCGTGCAGACCGAGAACGCCCGGAAGGCCCACGAATACCGTCTGGCCGCAGCCGAGCGCGCCAAAAACGCCCCCGCATCGGCCTCCACCGGTGGTGGCAGCAGCAGCAACGACAAACCGGTCAAGGACGCCGATGGCACCTACCCCTTGCTCCTTGCCAGCATGAAATCGGGCGAAGTTACAGAAATCAAGCCCGACAACATCAAGTCCTGGGGCGATGTCGCGCAGGAAAAAATCGACGGCACCGACTACTGGACCGTGATCGTTAAGTACGAAACCCAGACCATGTTCGGCAAGTTTGAGACCGAGGCCCAGGCCCGCATCAAAAACGGCCGGGTTGAGAAATGGGTGTACACGGGCTCTGGCGAAGTGGTGCCGTAACTCGGGTAGAAGCGCTCCGATGTTGATCTTTCTTGTCATCATCGGGCTCATGGCGGGCATTGCTTGCGCTTCGTATTTTTACGGGAAGCGGCATGGGGCTTCGCAGGCGAGGCGCAGCGATGAAACGAACACCCATTGGGATGATGCAGGCCCCGGCGAGGAGCTAAACGACTTTGACGCGGGAGACGATGCGGACTGACCTCTCCTTGCCCTCTTGAATCCTTGACTCTGCCTCCCTGCTTGGCACGTAAACTTACCCGATGAAGATCATCCGCCACACCGATCCCGACTACGCTGCCGCTGCTACCACTCTCAACCGCCGTGCCGAGGCCAGCGAGGCCGTGCGTGAAGTGGTTGCAGGCGTCATCAAGGCCGTGCGCGAGCGAGGTGACGCCGCCGTGCTGGAACTCACTGAAAAATTCGACGGCGCCCAGCTCACGGCCGCACAGATGCGCGTTCCACAGGCCGAGCTGGATGCCGCCTGGGAGGCTGCCGATCCCACTTTCAAGCGCGCCCTCGAATCCTCCCACCGCAATGTCACCGCCTTTGCCCAGCGCAGCATGCGCCAGGGCTGGGAGTTCACCAATGAGCAGGGAGCCACGGTTGGCGAAGTCTTCCACCCCTTCGAGCGTGTGGGCTGCTACGTGCCAGGCGGCACCGCGCCTCTCGTTTCCACATCCCTTATGACCGTGGCCATCGCAGCGGCGGCGGGTGTGCCGGAAATCGTGGTTTGCACGCCCTGCGGGCGCGATGGCACGGTGAATCCGGGGTTGCTCGCCGCGCTGAAACTGGCGGGGGCGACGGAGGTCTATAAAATCGGCGGTTCGCAGGCCATCGCCGCGCTGGCTTTTGGCACCGCCACGATCCGTCCCGTCGTCAAAATTTTTGGTCCTGGAAACAGCTATGTGGTCGAGGCCAAGCGCCAGGCTTTCGGCGTTGTCTCCATTGATCTGCTGCCCGGTCCCAGCGAAGTGCTCATTCTCGCTGACCAGTCCGGCAATCCGGCGTTCATCGCTGCGGACATCCTCGCTCAGGCCGAGCACGGCAAGGACAGCATGGCGGGTTTTCTCACGGACGATGCTGCACTGCTGGAGGCCGTGGTCGCTCAAGTCGAATTGCAGTCCAAGTCGCTCAGCCGTCAGGCCCAGCTCGCCCCGGTTCTGGAGAAAGGCGTGTTCCTCATGCTCGTGCCCAGTTTGGAAGAAGGCGCGCGCCTTGCCAACGATTTCGCCCCGGAGCATCTCACGCTCATTACCACACGCGAAGACGCCATCCTCCCGCTCATTCGCACGGCGGGTGCCATCTTCCTGGGCAATCACTCGCCCGTGGCGGTGGGGGATTTCCTTGCGGGCCCCAGCCACACGCTGCCCACCGGCGGTTCCGGCAAATCCTTCCCCGGCATCACGGCGGACATGTTCCAGCGCCGCACGAGCATCATTCGGCTGGATCGCGAAAGCTGCGCGAAGTCCGAGCCGATCGTCAGCGCGATCAGCGCAGTTGAGGGGCTTGATGCACACGCCCGTTCGGTGTCCATTCGTGCTTCATGAACCACCGCTTGTGCCTGATCGCTCTGCTTCTCGTTGCCTGTGGCAAGGAGGCTCCACAACCTGAGCCCAAGGCCAAGGCTGCAGCGGCTACTCCCAAGCCCGCTGTAGAGAAAAAGCAGCCGCCTGTGCCGCAGGGGCCGCTGCCCAAGATGGACCCTCAGAAGGCGAAGTTCATCGCCGTGCCCAGCACACCCAAAGATCCCGAAGTCAAAAAAATCGGGGATGCTGCTGAAAAGCCCAAGGCGGAAACTAAGAAGGCTGAAGAGCCTGCCGCTGATACGACGAAGGCCGCAGCACCTGCCGCGACGGTAAAGACTGCCGAGCCACCTGCGCCTGAGGTCAAGAAAGCCGAAGTGCCTGCTGCCAAGCCGTAGGGCGCGCGGGAACGTCCTGACTGACTCACACAGGTACGCGGATCTCCAGCCACTGGCTCTCCGCATCGGCGGGCTTCACAAGACGCGCAGAAGCGCCGAGTGTCGCGGGAACGAGCGCGAAGTCTCCTGCTTTGAGCGTTGTGCTGCCGAGTGTGATCTTGCCGCTGACCACGGCGAGCGTGAGGCTTTCACCCGGGACACCTGCCTGCTTTGATCCACTGAGGACTCTGACGTCGAAGTAGTCGCACTTCACCAGTGTGCCGTCGGATTTCATCTGCTGCACGCAGGGTTCGAAATCCGTGAAATCGATGCTCTGCATGGACTCCTGCACATGCAGGGCGCGGGGTTTGCCATCCAGACCCACGCGGTTCCAGTCAAACACGCGGTATGTGGTGTCGCTGTTCTGCTGGATCTCATAGATCAGCAGCCCCGCGCCAATCGCATGTACGCGACCGCTTGGAATGAAGAGACAGTCGCCGGTGCGTGCCTCGATCACATGCACCACATCAGCCACCGTACCTTTTTCCAGAGCTGTTTCAAAATCCGCGCGTGTCGCCCCGGGTTTGAGTCCAGCATAGATCTTCGCGCCCGGATCAGCGTGCGCGATGTACCACATCTCCGTTTTCGGCTCACCTTTCAGCTCTTCTGCCATGCTCGCTGGCGGATGCACTTGGATGGAGAGATCATCGCAGGCATCGAGAATCTTCATCAGCAGCGGAAAGGTGGGGCTGGAGGATTTGAGCAGCGCCTTGCCAAACACCTCCTCACGATGCTGCGTCCAGAGCTCATGCAGGGACACCCCATCCGCGGTCACACTCGGAGCTTCGGGCCGGTCACACACGGTCCACGCTTCGCCAAAGGGGGTCGTGGCATCGGGCAGCGTGGCTCCCAGCAGGGACTCCATGCGGCGGCCACCCCAGACGCGGCTTTGATAAATAGGTGTGAAACGAATGAGGTGATTGAATTTCATGTGATGAGAATCAACCACAGCCTGCGTTGACGCTCTACCACGAACTCGCCAGAATGCCCTCTGTGAACCAAATTGAAGCCCCCTTTATTGACGCTCTGAAGGAAATCTTATCACCTGACCGGGTGCTGACCTCCGCCGAAGACATTGTGCCCTACAGTTTCGATGGTACTGCCGCTCTCAAGCAGCGTCCTGGCGCGGTCGTTTTTCCGCTTACCGCCGAAGAAGTCTCCGAATGCGTCAAGCTCGCGCGCAGAAACAACGTCCCCGTCGTGACGCGTGGCTCCGGTACCGGCCTCAGCGGCGGCAGCGTTCCTCTGTCAGGCTGCCTCGTGATCTGCCTCGTCAAGATGGACAAGCTCATCGAAGTCGATGAAAAGAACCTCACGCTGCGTGCGCAGAGCGGCGTCATCACCAAGGAGATCGACGATGCGGCGGCGAAAGTGGGCTTGTTTTACCCGCCTGACCCGGGCTCGATGAAGATCTCCACCATCGGCGGTAACGTCGCTGAAAACTCCGGTGGGCTGCGAGGCTTGAAGTACGGCGTCACGCGTGATTACGTCATGGGCATCGAAGTCGTCCTGCCAGATGGTACGCTGACTTTCCTGGGGAATAAGTGTGTCAAAGACGTGGCCGGTTACTCAATGAAGGATCTGTTCATCGGCAGCGAAGGCACGCTTGGCATCATCACCGAAGTCATCCTGAAAGTGCTGCCGCGCCCCAAGGCGCGCAAAACGATGCTCGCGCTCTATGATTCCATGGACGCCGCCGCCAAGTCGATCTCCGCCATCATCGCCGCGAAGATCATTCCCTGCACCCTGGAGTTCCTCGACCGCGTCACCGTTCAGTGCGTCGAAGACTACGCCAAAATCGGCCTGCCAACCGATGTGGAGGCGCTCGTGCTCATGGAGACCGACGGGCACCCTGTCGTCGTCGAAGAAGAGGCGGCTCAGATGATGGCGCTCGCCAAAGCCAACGGCGCGCGCGATGTGCGCGCCGCAGCCGATGAAGCTGAAGGCGCCAAACTTGCCGCCGCACGCCGCAATGCTTTCTCCGCACTTGCGCGTGTGCGACCCACCACGATTCTCGAAGATGTGACCGTGCCGCGAAGTGAACTCGCAACGATGGTGGCATTTATCGACAGCGTGGCGAAGAAGCACCAGCTGCAGATCGGCACCTTCGGACACCTTGGCGACGGCAACCTCCACCCCACCTTCCTCACCAACGAACGAGATCACGAGGAGATGCACCGCATCGAGGTCGCGCTGGAGGAAATCGTTGAGGAAACCATCCGCCTCGGTGGCACCGTCACAGGCGAGCACGGCGTAGGTCTTGCCAAAAAAGCCTTTCTCAAACGCCAGCTCGGCGAGGGAAGCTTTGAATTGATGCGCAGCATCAAGCAAGCCCTTGATCCACGGGGGCTGCTGAATCCAGGGAAGATTTTTGATCCGAGGAACTGATCATGCCATCTGCCAATCTCCTCCAATCCCTCGACTACTCCGTGCTGCAGCAGTGCATGCACTGCGGCATGTGCCTGCCCACTTGTCCCACCTACGCGGAGACCAAGCTGGAGCGCAACAGCCCGCGCGGCCGCATCTCGCTCATGCGTGCGGTGGCGGACGGCGAACTTGAAGTCACCAAGGCGCTCTCCGATGAGATGTATTACTGCCTCGGCTGTCTTGCCTGCCAGACCGCATGTCCGGCGGGAGTGAACTACGCGGAGCTGTTTGAAACAGCGCGTGCTGAAGTGGAGCAGGCGCAGGTTAATGACGGCATGCAGCGCGGCTTCTGGCGCTGGCTCTCGCTGAATGTCATCTTCATGCGGCCCTGGCTTCTGCGTTTGATCGGGCGAGTGCTGCGCATCTACCAAAGCACCGGGTTGGAAAAGCTGATGCGCAAGGTGCATTTCTTTGGACTCATGCCGCCTTCTTTGAAGAGGCTGGAACCGCAGACACCGCAGATCGCCGCGCATTTCTCCGATGACCTGATCTTGCCAGATGAAGTGCCGCAGGTGAGCAAAGGCTACCGCGTCGGTTTGCTCACGGGTTGCATTCAGGATCTTGCGTTTTCGAACATCAATCGTGACACTGCGGATGTCCTGCTGGCGAACGGATGCGAAGTCATCACCCCGCGTTCGCAAAGCTGCTGCGGCTCGCTGCATGCGCACAATGGCGAACTCGAACTCGCGCGTGAACTCGCGCGCCGGCAGATCGACAGTTTTGATTTGGATGAACTCGACGCCATCATCACCAACGCTGGCGGCTGCGGATCGCATTTGAAGACTTATGGTCATCTGCTGCATGATGATCCTTTCTATGCGGAAAAGGCAAAGCAATGGGACAAGAAGCTGAAGGACATCCACGAATGGCTGGTGCAGATCCGCTTCCGCAAACCCACTGCAAGCGCTGGTGTGGGAGAGGTCACCTACCATGAAAGCTGCCATCTCTGCCACGGCCAGAAAGTCGTCTCGCAGCCGCGCCAGATCCTGAACAGCATTCCCGGACTCGTCTTCAAGGAGTTGCCAGAATCGAACTGGTGCTGCGGCAGTGCCGGCATCTACAACATCACCCAGCCTGAGCAGAGCCAGAAGCTGCTTGATCGCAAAGTCGCGAATCTGAGGCAGGCTGGAGCGCCGGTCGTTGCCACCAGCAATCCTGGCTGCCATTTGCAAATCGCCAATGGGTTGCGCGCCTGTGCCGATCATCCCTGCCACGTTGTCACGCAGCCCGTGACCTTGCTGGCGGAGGCATATCGAGCAGAGCAAGGCGTCGATGTTTCCTGATCCCGCGTATGAATGAGGGGCTGAATCCCCCGACTTTTACACCCTCCCAACCATGGAACTCGACCTCACTGGCCCGCAGCGCGAAGACGCCTACAGGATCCTTGCCGGACTCGTCACCCCGCGACCGATTGCCCTCACCACCACCGTCGATCTCGAAGGCCGTGTCAATGCCGCCCCCTTCAGCTTCTTCAATGTCCTGGGCGACTCCCCGCCCATCGTCGGTTTCTGCCCCGGTGATCGCTCAGCCGGTGTGCCAAAAGATACCGCCCGGAACATTCGTCTCACGCATGAGTTTGTCGTCAACCTCGTCGATGAAGCACTCGCCGAGAAAATGAATCTTTGTGCGGCCACGCTGCCAGCCGGTGAAAACGAGCTCCTGCATGCCGGCCTGACTGCTGTTCCGAGCAGTGTCGTCAAACCACCGCGCATCGCCGAAGCTCCTGTCAGCTTCGAATGCCGGAGTCACAGCATCATCGAGATCGGCGACAACCGACTCATCATTGGCGAAGTCCTGCGCGTGCATGTGCGCGATGGCATCCTCGATCCTGAAACATGGCTCGTGCATCCTGACAACTACCACCCCATCGGCCGCATGCAGAGTCCGAACTGGTACTGTCGCACGCAGGACATGTTTGAGATGAAGCGGCCGAAGTGACTTTTTTCGCCTCGCGGCGTCTCGCGGAGGCGAATTTAGGGATTTGATTATGAGTCTTATATTTCTCTCATTGCGCAACAGTTGAGTAAACGGGGGCTGTCCAACCACAACCAAAACGCTAGGCGCAACAACTGATACGATTGTGCTTTGATGCTGGTGGTTGAGCGTTCCGGGCACGGCTGATGCTCAAGGATAAGGTCCCCCCCCTGAAACTTGAATCGAAGAACAGCCTTATGCTGGTCGCGGAAGTCCACGGCCAAGTCTCCGGGAGGGGTGATCACCCACTCTCATATGAAACTACTCCAAGTATTTCTGAGCCTGCTGTTAATGTCATCCTTTGCGATTGCGCAAACCTACCAGTTCGATGGCGACCTGACCACTGCGGGCCTCCAAAATGGCAACGGCACCTGGAGCGTGGACGGTGGGATCAGCACTAATTTGCGCTGGTACAAGGACAGTGCGTACAGCGCCTGGGACAACAGCGGGCTGGCCATTGCTGAGTTTGGCTACAATACGAGCACCTCCGGCGGCACGATCACTCTGGATGGTGAGATCAAACTGGCGGGCATGATCTTTGACACCCTCGGAACGCCGCTCGGATCAACCGCACATGCGTTCACGGGGGGGGCGCTCAATTTTGGTGCCGGGGGCCTTGTGAGCATCGCCAACGGGGCGTCCGGGGGAAGCACAGGAGGTCAGTGGATCACTTTCAATTCCGTGCTCAAAGGCAGCAATCTTACGTTTCAAAAATCGGCAGGTTCCACCACCGCCTTTGTGCGCATCAGTGCGGTGAACCCGGATCTCACCGGCACGCTGACACTCAGCAGCGCGGTGGGAGCCACCAGCGGCATCTATCTCAGTGTCGGACTCCCCACCTATATCAGCAGTCTCAGCAGCATTGATGTGAAGCCCAATTCCATTTTTAATCCCACTGGCACTGGCACTTACACCACCGCTCTCACCATTGCCGGCACCGGGGCTTCCAATTACGGTGCGGTTCGTGTGGATGCTTCCAACTCCACGTTCAGCGGGCCCATCACTCTCAGCGCAGACGCTCGTTTTCACACGCACATCAACACTGTTAATACCACGATCAGCGGCGGCATCGGCGAGACCGGCGGCAGTTGGAATTTCAGCCGCACGGCCTACGCACCGGTCAACACACTGCTCCCGCTGACTCTGACCTACGCGGCGCCCAGCACTTACACAGGCGCCACCATTCTGGGGCGGGTGCTCAGCTACGTCAGCACCACTGAAAACGCAGGCACCGAAGGCGGCGTGAACATTCTCGACTTCACCGCAGCTACGGCATCAGACCAAGATATGCTTTATCATGGCACAACGGCGGGAGCGCTTCAGCTTTTGGGCGGCCTGACCACCCGCACGGAGCTGAAGCTCATGGGAGCCGCTGGAAAGACCAACAGCCAGGCGTTTGGCGGCCTGAGCGTGCAGCAGAGCGCAACGGCGATCACGCTTGTGTCAGGTTTTGGCGGCAGCATGAGCTTGGAGATCGGCGGTATTACCCGCTCTGGCAGTGCTGTATTAGCCATCACAGGACCTGTGACAGGTCAGATCATCGGGAACGTCGGCGGCACCACCCAGGGGCTTGTAGGCGCATGGGCGACCTACCGCAGTGCAGACGGACTTGTCGGCGGCTGGGCGGGACTGACCAACGGGATTGTCGGCGTGTTCACCGGAGATCTCGCCTATCAAACGGGGGTGGAAGTTAGCGCGCTGTCCGGTTACTCGACTGCCGCCAACCTGCAGGTTTCAGATGATTCCAGCGGGGATGTGCTATTCACTGCCGGCCTCACGGATCTGGGCACGCTTTCAATGACTGGAACCGGGAGCGTGCGCCTGCTTGATCTGGCAGGCAAAACCCTGCGGTTCGCCGACAGCGGAGGTCTGCAGATCATTCAGGGAGCGCAGGCGCTGGTAGTTGGTACACCGGGAGACAGCAGCACTTTGACGGCAGGCGGCGTGGATAACGCCGCCGGTCAGCTCCTGATGACCAACATGTCCGCCGCGAACTCTCTGACCATCAACTCTGCGATCACTGACAATGGCGGCGGGAGCGTCAGTCTCATCATCAATGGCACCGGGCGTACAGTGCTCACGGGTGCCAACACCTTCAGCGGCGTGGTGACGGTGGACAGCGGAGTGCTGGAGGTACGCGGCAGCAGTTCTCTTGGCACCACGGGCACGACCGGGATCACGAAGATCATGACCGGTGCATCATTGAACCTCTCCGGCGGCCTCACCTTGAATGAAACCATCCAGGCCAACGGCCACGGCATCGCTCTTGACGGTGCCATTCGCAATCTCTCAGGTGTCAATACCATCACACCGACCTTGCGCATTCAGTCCACCACGCGCTTCGGCTCAGACAGCGGTACGCTGATTCTGGCAGGGGGATTCTCCACGCAGATCAGTGCCACCGCCTACACCTTTTCCGGCAGCGGGGACTTTGAAGTGCATGGGGCGATCACCGCCACCTCGGGAATACTCACCAAGGAAGGCAGCGGGACGCTGACATTGATGGCCACCAGCACGGCCACGGGAATCACCACGGTTAACAACGGGGTGCTGCATCTGGACTTTACCTCGGCGGATGCACCGGCGGCCAACATGTTGTACACCAATGCCACGCTCAGCAGCACTGTGGGCACACTCACCCTTGGTGGGGGGACGTTCAAGAGCACGGGCAAGGTGGACGGTGCCAGCAGCCAGGCCTTGGGCACGCTGACAGTCGCCAGCGGCTCTTCGCGCATCACGGCCGTTTCTTCCGGCACCGGCAGCATGGACATCACTTTTGGTGCCATTTCGCGCACGGTGGTGGGCGGCACGCTGCGCCTGGATCTGCCGACCATCGGTTCGATCAAAACAAGCAGTGGTACTGACAATGCCCTGGTCACTGGCACCGGGGGCGTCGCCTTTGCCATTGTGGGGCTGGATGACTGGGCGGCCACTTCTGCAGCCGTCTCCGGCCTGCGCTCTTTCGTGGGGCTCTCCAGCATCAACGGTTACACGCTCAGCACCGCGACGACGCTGACTGGCAATGCCGACATCGCCTCAGGGATCACCACCACCACATTGAGCGCAAGCACCACCATCGGCAGTCTGCGTTTCAATCAAACCCAGGCCACGACACTCTCGCAGGATTCCAGCGCACTCGTTCTTGCGCTTGGTGGCATTCTGGTCACGCCCAATGTCGGTGCCAATCTCACGACGATCATCGGAGGTGGCATACGTGCCGCCGTGGGCTCCACGGAGCTGACCCTCTTTCAAAACAATACGGCTGCGCCCTTGACGATCAGCAGCCGAATATTAAACACCACGGCCACGGTCGGCGGCACGGTCAGCACGACAGCACTCACCAAAACTGGCGCAGGCACGGTCATTTACGAATACGGCACCGCCTACACCACTGGTGACTATACTGGAGCCACGCGGATTCAAGACGGCACCCTGCAACTGGTGAAAACCACGAGCACTTCCATCAGCTACGCCCTCTACTACGGCACGACCTTCACGCTGGGCAGCGGCAGCACCAGCGGGAAGCTGGTCCTCGGCAGCGCTTCCACCGGCTATGCCGTCACCCAGTATGGCGGTCTGCTCACGTCAGGAAGCGGGACGGGAAATGCGGTGGTCGGCGGCACCACCAGCCTCAGCACCTTCCTCGAGTACGTCACTGGCACGTTTGATTTTCGCAGTGGCTTCATCGGTGGCTCCGGCACGAACGAAAACAACCTCAATCTGACCATCTCGCTTGGCACTTTGCAGCTTGGCGGAGCGAACACCTACAAAGGCAAAACGACCCTGCTGCAGAACACCATCGAAGTTAGCAAGCTTGCGGACCGCGGCCAGGTCAGCTCGCTCGGTACTGGAGACTACAACAGCACCACCAGCATCATCGACATGGCGACGGCCACCACATCCGCGCAGAATTACAATGTGCTGGCCACCTTGCGCTATACCGGCGACACCGATTCCGTAACCAACCGCGCGATCAACATCAGCAACAGTGACGTGGCCACCGATGTGATTTCAGTCACGGCTGTGCTGGAAAACACCGGCACGGGCACGGTCAAATTCACGTCTCCCTTTACCGCCGCAGGCAGCAATCCTGTGCAGCGTGTGCTGCGCCTCGGTGGCACGAATACCGGAGCCAACGAAATCGTCAGTCTGCCGGATGTCAGTGTCAGCATCACGAGCAAGATCGAAAAAGTCGGCACGGGCACCTGGGTCATCACCGGGAGCAGCACCTACAGCGGCGGCACAGCGGTGACTCAAGGCACCCTTCTCGTGACCAATGCCACAGGCTCAGGCACGGGGAAGGGAGCGGTCGAGGTCCAGTCCGGCGCGGTGTTTGGCGGCAGCGGGCGTGTGGCTCCCGTAGCGGATCAAAACGTGGCGTTTACAGGCGGCACCCTGCAGGTCGGCACCGAGCTCCCGGGAGAGATTTCTGCGGCAGCCAGCACGCTCACCCTGCAAACCTCCGGCACAGGCGTGCTGAGTTTTTCATCAGGCTCAGTTTTGAGTTTTGATCTCTTCTCCGGAGCCGGGCAGGGGGACAACACTGGCAATGCTGCCACCGCCGATCTTGCCATCATCTCAGGCGCTGTGAGTCTGGCTGCGGACACACTGCTGCGAGTTTCGAATCCCAATGAAATGACCGGCTGGGCAGACGGAGATCAATGGAAGCTCTTTGACTGGTCTGGGCTGACCGGTCCCGTATCTGTCACCACCATCCAGTATGAGCTGCCCACGCTGACCGAAGGCCTTGTCTGGGACACGTCAGAACTGTTCACCACGGGTGTGCTCCTCGTTGCCGTGCCCGAACCTTCGCGCGCGTTGCTCCTCCTCCTTGCCGCCTTCGCAATGGCCATGCATCGCCGGCGCATTTGAAATGGGAATGCAGGAAGCCAATCCGGTTCCTGCATTCCTTCTAAAGACCGCGATGGGTCTCAGTTCGCAGGCAGCCACTGTGCTGCATCAATGAGCACATGCCCCTTCGTGCCTTCGTTGCGGATTTCTATCCAGCCAGCCTTGCCTTTTTCAAAGCGGTAGGTGCCCAGTGGCAGAAGCACATCCTTCTCAGGCGCTTTCTTCTTCTCGTTCACCATCACCGTGTCTTCTCCATCTGCATGATGGATGACCACGGGAACATTGTCTGCACGATTCGCCAACGCGTTGTACGTGATCGCCACGCGGTATTTCCCAGCGGCAGGCAAATCAGGAATGAAGCGCGCTTTCTGCTCGCCTTTCGCGGTGTCGCCATCATGGCGGTAGCCCTGCCCCACAAAGCCGGGGGTGCCGTGGCCTTCGGAAGTGAAGCCGGTCAGCTCAGCCTCGCTGTCATCCACGACGATGCCGCCGAGCTTCTCTTTGCTGATCGAAACGTGCTCCGGCATCGGTGGGGATTCGAAGTCGAGCATCTGACCATCGGCGAGGAGCTTTTCCTTGAGCTTGCCGAGATCGATCTGCTGCAGCTCTTTGCCGCTCTCAATGGCGATCACCGCAGCGGTGGCGGAACTCTGGCCCATGACCATGAAGACGGGCTCCATGCGGATGCTGCCATAGGCGATGTGGCTGGCGCTCAAGCACACAGGCACGAGGAGGTTGGTGCATTCCTCCGCCTTTGGCGTGATGCTGCGGTAGCTGATGGGGTAGGGGCGGGTGCCGATCTGGATATCGCCCTCATTCCGCACAAAGCCTTCCTTGGTGATGTAACGCTGCACGTTGTGCGAGTCCATGTTGTAGGCGCCCATGCCCACGCTGTCCTCCACGATCTCGCGGCGTTTGCAGTTTTTCTCGCTCATGACGTAGCCGCCGACCATGCGGCGCGCCTCGCGCACGTAGAGCTGGCGCGGCCAGTTGCCGTTGTCTTTGAATTCGTCCTTCGCCAGACCCAGTTTCTGGAAGGCGGCGCGCATCTTTTCCGGCACGCGAGGATGGTGTGCATAGGTCCACATCAGGCCCTTCTGCCAGTCTTCATGCGCTTTCCAAATCTTCGCGCGGGTTTCGTAATCGGCCTCGGGATACTCAAAATTCTGGCCGATGAAATCGGTGCTGATCGCGAAATTGTTGTTCGTGTCCGTTTTACGGTTGGGCATCCAGGTGGGGGCCCATGAGATGCGTTCGTCACCGGCTTCGACATTGCGCAGGGCCAGTTCGAACCATTTCTCGTCGTAGTTGGCCGGCTTTTCCCAGTCGAGGCGGTTTTCCGGCACGTCGGTGGTGCACATGCGGAAGTTGTAGGCCTGCAGCTTGCGGTCGCCGCTTTCATCTTCGCCGATGTCGCCGGGATCAATGCCGGGCAGCACGCCGCTCTTTGGATCTCCGGGCTTCACATAGGGATCCACGTTCTTGATGAACTGATGATGGATCGTTTTCGCCTTCTGCACGCCATTGATCGTCTCGCCATACTGTGCGTTCGGTTCACGGCCCACGGCATAGCTCACACCCGCTTTCGCCATCAAATCACCTTCGTAGGTCGCGTCGATGAACATCTTCCCGTCAAAGGTGCGCCCGCTCTCCATGATGATCTTCGTGATGCGTGCGCCCTCTTTGACCACGCCCTTTTTCAGGTCCAGCCGCTCGCTGAACACCACGGTCACCTTGTCTTTCACGGCGGCCAGCATGGTGTCATAGATTTCCGTCGCCACATGCGGCTCAAAGGTCCACATCGTATCCTCGCTGCCGGTATTGCCGTGCTGTTTCTTGGCAAAGTACTCCTCGCGCGTCTGGTGCTGCCACCTGGCCGGGTCGTTGTAGTATTTGAAGACGTTGGCGTAAAATTCACGCGAGATGCCGCCGATGGCCTTCTTGTTGCCGATGTCCGTCGCACCAAGCCCGCCGGTGGTCAGGCCGCCGAGAAACTTCGTGGGCTCGATGAGAACGGCTGTCTTGCCCATGCGCGCCGCCTGGATGGCCGCTGTGATTCCTCCGGAGGAACCGCCATAGACGACGATGTCGTAAGAATCTGCCGCCCCGAGCGGGGAAAAGGCGGCGAGCGTAACAATGAGGAGGGCTGGGAGGAGCTTCATGGTGGGGCGCACCCAGCCGCAGGCAGGATGTTTTTGCAACTCTCAGGATGCATTCTGAGATGTGGCGAAAATATAATCGAATACTTCGTGAAGGGCCGCGTCAGAGTGCAGGACAAGATTCACACCCTTACACCATGAAGACTTCATTCGTTCGCACGCTGACCTTTGGAAGCCTGCTGCTGCCTATTTTCCTCACCTCATGTGCGGATCCCTATGGCTACGGTGGCGGCGGTTACGGTGGGTACAACAGCGGCTACGGCTACGGCGGGGGCGGATATGGACGCTCGCCAGCCGGGGGTACGGTTGCCGGGGCATTGATTGGTGCGGGCGCAGGCGGGATCATTGGCAATCAGCGCCACCGGGGACTCGAAGGAGCTGCCATTGGGGGCATTCTGGGCGCACTGGCTGGCAGCATGATGAGCAACGCTCAGCGTGGCTACAACCAGCCGAACTACAATCAGGGATACAACCAGCCTTACCCCCAGCAGAGCTGTCCGCCGCAGAACGGTTATGGCCCGCAGCCGAACTACGGCTACGGCCAGCAGTCGAGCTATTACCCTGGCAATGCTTATGGGCAGCAGCCTGGCAACAATCCCTACGCCTTTGGCAACTGGCAGTAGTGGCAGCCGGCAGGACAGGGAATCTGAGATCTTGAGGGCGTGAGTCAATCCACTCACACCCTTGTTCTGTCGAGGCAGGGTGCACCGGCAGAAATGCGTGCACATGGTTTGATGTTCGAATAAAACCGGACAGGTTACGACGTATTCTTTCGACCATGATTGCCAAGACTGAGCGCCCCGATCCCCAGGTCCCCACCCACGAGTTCCGGTCCCCGGCGGATGACACCGACAC
>Ga0075012_10000188_pt1 | contig 65321 bp, 98 predicted proteins | sample All_14_2_FD_71474 | JGI IMG/M metagenome (GOLD analysis project Ga0075012, IMG submission 71474) | Freshwater microbial communities in response to fracking from Pennsylvania, USA - Allegheny Zone_MetaG_DW_15 | ecosystem: Environmental > Aquatic > Deep subsurface > Groundwater > Drilled... | reverse complement strand
TCATCGAACAGGACGAAGAATTGTATATTGTACGACGCCCCGCATACACAAACGCCGCGGGTAAGAAGATCCCGGCGCAGTATTACGCCCTGATGAGCGGCAAGGAAGCCCTCCCGATCTCAGCGACCCGCGCTTCGTCGCTCCTGAAGATCACGGGGGGCAAGGTCCGCAACGTCAACACGTCTCAGGTCAACGACTGGAATTCGGTCGTCAACAAGAAGCGATAATGGACCCGTGGGCGTCGATTCTGCAATCAGTCAACGCCGAGAGGGTAGCCTACGCTGCTCTCTTGTCGCTGGCTATTATCGCGCTGCTTCGGGGCTGGATCGTTCCGAGGTCCACGGTGAATGACATCCGGGTTGATCGGGACAAGCGCCTGACTGATCTGATCGAAGAGAAGAACCAGTGGCGTAAGGCTTACGAGGTTTCCGAGTCGGCCCGGGAAAAGGAATCTGAGACCAATCGAGAACTCCTGGAGAACTCGCGGACCACGGCAAGCTTCATTCAGTCCCTTCGGGTTGTTCGGGGTGATCGAGATGAAGCTTCTTGATAAGCTGCGGGGTCGGGATGTGACGAGCACCGGACCTATCCCGACCACTGCTAAGCACGAGGCGAAGGCCGCGGTGCGCCGGGCTCAGCTTGCATTGAAGCAGGCCGAACAGCAGAATGTAGAAGCACGACGTACTGCGGACTTTCTTCGCACTGAGCGGATGCGAAACCACTTCGGGGAAGACCTGATGAAGAGCATGGGATTGGAACGATGAACCTCTGGACACAACTGCTTGCCTGGTTCTGGCTGCTCCCGCTCGGGCTCTTCGCGTTCTTCTATGGGACCGAGCCGACCGATAAGTGGTACCGGCGCCGGTTCTCGAAGCTGTGGCGGCAGACCCCCGCGGGGCGCACCCTGATGTATCAGAAGATCTCGATGTTCGCGCTGATCCTGTACCTGTCCAACAGCTACACCTTCGGAGACTTCCCCGGTCGGGACGTGATTCGGTTCTTCCTGGTGGGTATCCTGGTCGCGGTGTCGTGGCGCCTGTTCTTCGTGCTGCGGAAGGCTCAGCGACCGAACGAGAGTCGTGATAAGATCTCTACGAATGAGAGTGAGAACACAAATGGCTAAGGACCAAACTTCAAGCACCGATCTCGGTGCGATCATCACCAACAACGGGGCTCGCAAGATCGTGTGGGCTGTCTACGCGATTCTCGGACTCGCCTACGGAACCGTGATCGCCTACCTGGGGGCTACCCAGCAGGCTCCGGCTCTGTGGCTGGTGGGCTTGGGCGGCGCTATCGGATTCCTGGCAGGACCGATGGGTACCCTGGCGATTGCCAACATCAGCACCGGCAAGGCGGCGGAAGAAGACACCTTTGACCCCGACCTGGAGGATGACATCCTGACGGAGGGTGAGGACATTTCTCTCCACGAGGGCATCGGGCCGGTTGACACATCCGAGCAGGGCTGATAGACTGCTTCTCAGCGGTAGGGGCTAACCCGGGCGGTAACCAACCCGCTTCCAGGCTCTATAGGGGCCGGGGAGAAATAGCTGCACATGCTGGATGGATTTGACCCCTTCGAGGCCAGCACCTTCCCTATTCACTTGGGATAAGAACCCCCGGCAGGACTCATGTGCCTCCACGCCGGGGGTTCTTGCTGTCTACTGGTAAACTTGATCCAGGATGATAAGCCTCCCTCGGGATAGATGACCCCCGATAAGAGAGCCCTCGTTACCTGACAAAATCGGTGGCGGGGGCTCTTCCAATTTGCCTGGTAAACTGCTATCATGTCGAATTTCTTCACTAATGACCGCGAAATCGAGAATGAACCGGACGTTTCTCCGGAGGATTACGCGGTAATTCAGCGGTCTCTTGAAGAGGCGCACTCTCGGATCTCCGCAATGGGGGAAGAGCGACAGATCCTCGAAGAGAACCTAGACCAACTGCGTCTGATGATGGACGACCGCGGATGGCTGCCGCTGTGGGGAGCCCGGTTCGATGACGGAGAGGGTCCCGACATGGACCTCATCAAGAAGCGATCCGAGAAGATCCGCGAGTACATGATTGCCCAGCCGTGGATCAAGCAGGGTGCTGAGCTTCGCTCGAACTACGTGTGGGCCAACGACATCGTGTACGAAGGACTGCCCGAGCGGTCCACGGGGGTGGGTCGGCGCTCCGCGGCCTCGAAGGTCTTGGACTACATCGAGCACCCCGTCAACCAGTTGTACGTCTTCGGCTCCAATGCACACAAGGAGCGTGAGCGGGCTCTGTACTCTGACGGACATCACTGGCTGATCTTCAACGACAGCACGAAGATTGCTCGGCGCCTCAGTCTCTCCGACATCACTGCGGACTTCCGCAACCCGGACTTCGATGAAGAAATCTGGGCCTATCGTCGTACCTGGACCCGGCGCACACAGTCCGGGGATGTGGTTGAGACCGTGAACCGCTGGTACTTCACCGACATCTTCACGGATGAGCGGCGCCCGTCCATTCGGGTGGGTAACCAGTACGAGACGGTAGACCAGACACAGACGATCATCGACGGCAAGGTGAACAGCCAGATCGGGTGGGCCTACGGATGGCCCGATGCAGGGGCCGTCATCGAGTGGGCCACGATCTACTCGGAGTTCCTGAAGAATGGTCTCCAGGTCACCAAGGCGATGGCCCGGTACATCTACAAGATCACCCAGCCCACCAAGAAGGCTGTCGAGAACACCGCCCTGAAGGTTGGAAACAACGCGGGTGGTGCGGGACAGTCCGCGGTGATCGCGGGAGGCGACATTCAGACCCTCGCCTCGGCGGGTAAGGCTTACGAGTTCTCGTCGGGACTTGCGCTGGCTGCGGCTATCGCCACGGGCCTCCAGGTCTCCGTGGTGGCATTGACCTCCAGCCCGGGAGACGCGGGTAGCTCCTACGGTGCTGCCTCCACTCTGGACGTGCCCGGACGCCTTGCCATGCAGGAGCGTCAGCGGTGGCACGTTGAGTTCGACACGCGGATCTTGAAGTATCTGGGTGCCGAGGATGCCCATGTCTCCTTCCCGACCCTGCTGGACGAGGCTGAGGCTCTGCGGATGATCCAGAAGCTCGTGATGGCTTGGGGTACCGGCGCTTTCCACACGGACGAGATTCGCCCGATCATGGCGGAGGCTGCCGACATTCTGCTGAAGCACGATGCGGCACCGGAAGGAATTTTGCTGCCGAACAACAAGGATAGCTGGCAGCGGAGCGACATCGAACCCAAGGAAGATCCCACGGCGCCGGTTACTCAGCAGGGTCCCGGACAGGGCCAGTCGAACGGCGGCGCAGGGGATACATCCGCCCCCAACAACGATCAGCGTAACGACACTATTTAGGTCTTAGGACTTGACACGGAGATAGTGAAACACTAAGATTCGCCCTTCGTGGTATCCTGTAATGGACATGGTTACCAAGCTCACCGAGTCCAGCACGATTGTTCAGGACAATGCCGATGGCACCTGGAAGGTTCGTCTGATCTCAGAGGGTAAGGGTTCCAGCGGAACTTACAGCCGTGAGTTGCTGACGGAATACCGTGACGCTTTTGACGAAGTTCTGAGCTTTGTGAACCACCCGGCTGAGGGTCGAGGCCCTTGGGATCGGACATTCACGGAGATCGCTGGACAGGTCAAGGGCGAGACCTGGCTCGAAGAAGACGACGAAACAGGTCTCGGGGTTTACGCCAACTGGGAGCCTCACGAGGCTTACGCGGAAGCCCTGACCAAGTACCGCAAGAAGCTCGGGCTGTCCATCTTCATTGAAGGTGACGGCAAGAAGGACAAGAACGGTGAGTTCATCGTAGAGTCCTTCAACCGGGAGGACCCGTACAGGTCCGTCGATGTGGTAATCGCCCCTGGAGCCCGAGGACGGTTCCTGGAGGCAGCTAAGACTTCCGCGGCAACTGCCCGGGAACACGAAAATGAAGGAACAACTGTGACCCCAGAAGAGATTGCGGAAATCCGCAAGGCGGTTGCTGAGGCGCTGAAGGAGTTTGACTTCTCCGGTGTTATCAAGCCGCTTATCGCTGAGGCCCTTGCTCCCCAGTCGCGGGAAGACGAGGTGGATCTGGCCGCGGTGGTTGACGCCGTTGCCGAAGCCAACCTTCCCCAGTCCCTTCGGACTGCCGTGATCGAGAAGTTCCAGTCCGGAACGAAGATCGAGGACGCGATCAAGGAGCAGAAGACCGTGTATAACGAGATCGTGGAGTCGGTCAAGGCCGACAAGGCGAACGAGGGCCGCGTGGTCGAGGGTTCTCTGACTGAGTACGAGTTCAAGGGATTCGGAGGTAGCCGATAATGGCTGTCGCATATGGTGAAATCTTCTCGGATGTTGAGTCCGAGCGTCGGGTTATCACAGTCCCCACGAACACTGCTCCCCGTACCGCCTTGCTTTTCGGCGGGCGCCCGATGGTGACCATCACCGGATCGGGTGACCACGAGAAGGAAACGACCATCACGGCGGGTGACACGGAAATCGTGATTACCCAGTCCAACTCGGGCGGTGTGGGTCTTGGACCCCTCCAGGCTACGGCCACCCCGAACGGAACGTGGGGATTTGACGTGACTGGAGCTTCCGCTGCGACTGCTCCGGGAACCGCGGTCTACATCACTTCGGGTGGTGTCCTGACCCTGACCTCCAGTGGAAATACGCTGTTCGGCATCGTGGACTTCTTCCGCGGTGAGTACAGCGCGACCGACACCGCTGTGACGATTGGAGTCAACCTTGGATAAGCAACTGGAAGAGAAGCTGACTAACGGCGGACGTGTGCCGCTGCCGGTCGGTGTCGATGCTCGCAAGCTGGTTGCTGCGGACCAGATCCTCGAAGGAATTCGCAAGGGTGACCCGCTGGCTGAGGCCGAGTTCAAGCGCCACCTGGGAGTTCGCTTCGGTGAGACTCTGACCACAGGTGACGACTTCATCTTCGGGTTCACTCACCTTGTCGCCGTTGAGGTGGACAACCTGTTCGAGGCCGCTGAGCGGAACTGGTCGGATGTCATTGACGTCCAGACCGTGAGTTCGTTCGAGGCTCCGAAGGTCTACGCCATCGACTACGAGAACGTGACAGGCTTCGAGCGTCCGGTGACCGAGCCGGGTAAGCCCGCTTGGGTGCCGCCCATCGTCCCCGAGGGCTCGCCCTACCCCGAATTCAAGTTCGCGGGTGAGTTGGCTGCGGGTGGCAAGATCCACAAGGCCGGTGGCCGCTTCAACCTGACGTTCGAGCGCATTGTCGCTGACGCGGGTGAGATCGTGCCCCAGCTTCCGGGGATCATCACCGAATTCCTGCTGGATCGGGAAGAGTGGGACGCCTGGAACGGCCTGATCTCATTCATCGACACCCCGGCGAACCACCTGGATGCGGGTACTACGCTGGACGGTGTGGCTGTCCCGGCTGACGCCCCGGCTACCGCTGCGGCTATCGCCCTGGCCCTGACTCAGGCGAAGCAGCGCGAGATCGCTGGTCGGAAGGTGCGGGTCCGCTCGTACAACCTTCTGGTTCCGACCGGCACCTCGGATGCGGTGAACTTCCAGATGCAGTCCTTGTTCCTCCGTGGAATCCAGGACGGCAACCGGGATCTGGGTGTCCGTGGCTTCAGCCCCTTCACCGGAATCAGCGGTGTGATCGAGACCGACTACCTGACTGGAACCCAGTGGGCTCTGGTCCCGGCCAAGGGAGCCGTTCCGACTCAGAAGCGGTTCTACAACCTGGGTCGCCTGCGCGGTCACGAGGGTCCGGAGGTCCGGGTCCAGAACGTGACTGGGAACTACGTCGGCGGAGGCACTGTGCCCCCGTTCGAGGGTAGCTTCGACACCGACAGCGCGGCCCTGCGCGGTCGTGTGATCTCGGGTGGTCTCGGATGGAACCCGGAGTACGCGGTATTTAGCGACGGCGACGGAGTTATCACCCCGTAATCCCTGACTAACCTAGATGAGAACCCCTGGCTTCGGCTGGGGGTTCTCTCGTTTCTGGTAGACTAGTCTGGTAAGACTTTCTTAGGAGTTCACATATGACCGATCCCAAGCCGATCACTCTGACCCAGGTTGATGCCGAGGACTACGAGTCTGCGTATGTCCCCCAGCCTTTTCTCGTGGTTGGGCCTGTGCCTAGTACGACAGACGTGGATGCGGATATCTCAGCCTACTTCGAGGCGATCTCCGGCTACGACGACGGCGAGACCCAGACGTTGAAGAGCGTCAGTGGTGTCCTCACCTGGGTGACTGACGAGGCGTAAGTCTAGCCCGTCCACCCCACGAATCTAGACCAGTCAGCTACACGGGGCACCCTATCTCGTTGGTGTAGTGGTAGCACAAGGGCTTCCAAACCCCTTGGCAGGCGTTCGATTCGTCTACGGGGTGCTTGTGCTCGACGTATTGGATCTGATACGCTAACCTCTGTCTCCGGGAGTAGCCGGTTGAAAGGGTGATAGCGGTTCGATTCCGCGAACTTCGGAAGTGACCCCCAACGCTCTCGGGACTTGGGCCTGGATTGGTTTCGACATTTTCGGAAGACCGCTTGCGGAACGGAGATGGACGGGGTTCGACTCCCCACGGGCCCACGATTCAGAAGAGCCACAAGCTCAACTGGTGACACGGTCTAGCCCTCCGTGGGATCAGAAACGGGCCATCTAGGTGTAGGGAAGCTTGGACATCCTGCCTACCTCGGACGTAGGAGATCGCAGGTTCGAATCCTGCCACCTAGACGATTGTCCTCATAGGGGAGTCTGGAGTCCCCGTCACCCCGTCACGGTGAAGACCGCGGGTTCAAATCCCGCTGGGGGCGCTGATCCGGCCTTAGCTCAGTTGGTAGAGCGTTCGGTTGAAATATTTTTGAATGTTTCAGTCTGATAGTATGTCTCAATGATTTGTAGTGAATGTGGTTTGGAGCAGGTGAGTGAGAACTTCAGTTTCAGGGATAAGAAAGCCGGAGTTCGCCATCGGAGATGCAAGTCTTGTGTCTCTCGCTGGAACAAAAAGAACTACACCGTAAACACCCGACGTAAAGAGTCATTGCGGAAAAACAATCGGCGTCAGCGGCAACAAAAGATCGAGTTCTGCCGGGGGTTCTTGAAGACGGGGTGCGTCGATTGCGGCAATACAGATGTCCGTGTTCTAGAGTTCGACCACCGAGAGGGTTCTGATAAGGTAGATGGGGTAATGGCCCTCGCTCGGCAATCGGCGGGCTATCATCGTCTTCGATCAGAGATAGATAAATGCGACGTGCGGTGTCGGAATTGCCACGCGATCCAGACCTATGAGCGTGGTGGTTGGTCTTACGCGGACACAAGCCCTAGTAATTCAACTGGCTAGAATGCCTGCCCTGTAAGCAGGACGTTGCGGGTTCGACTCCTGCCTGGGGCTCCACGGAGCGTGAAGCTGGGATGGTCCGGCGCCGGTCTCGAAAACCGGGGGTCCTTCGGGGCAGGGGTTCGATTCCTCCGCGTTCCGCCAAGGTGTGTGAACCACCCGCGGGGGTGGGTCATCCTGCTAAGGTGAACGATCCTCTCGGGGATTGGGGTTCGAGCCCTCCGCACACCGCGACTGGTAGAATGGAGGCATCATGCCCACCGGATATTACCCCTACACCTCCAATCCGAATCAGGATGTCGCATCCCTCCGCGGCGCCATCGGTGATACCAACGCGACGAACATCGTAGGGAACACCGCAAACTACGACTACTTCTCGGATACCGAGTTGGAATCCCTTCTGGCACTGTCCGGTGGCGAGTTTGGACCCCGGGCGGTGGCGAATGCCTATCGATCCCTGGCGGCTCATTTTGCGGCTCGCTCGGTTGCGGCTAAGACCTATGATCTCTCGGTAGATAACCGGATGCGAGCGGACCAGTTTATTGCCCTGGCGGCTCAGTGGGACAAGGCTGCGGATACACAGGACTCCATCGAGGGAGGCTTCGAACTGACTCCGAACGGCAAGGAGGGTTGTGTTCACCCGGAGGGGTCTCCTTGGCCGTGCTCCTGTGGAGGTGGACATTGCTTCCCAGTCCAGTAACTGATCCCTGGGACGATATCGCCCCGATTGCTGAGGAACAGTTCGACGCTAAAGTTTCGATTCTCGACACTCACAATATCGAACGTCCTACGAGTTATGACCCGTCTACCGACACAGGTAAGTGGGGAGCCCCCGTGGTGGTGGCGACCGATCAGGACGCTCGGGTTCAGCAGATCTCCCTTGGAACGTACACGGAGATCAGCTATGATCCTACAACGGAAGTTCTGTTCCGAATTCAGTTGAAAAAGCCTTCCCGAGGTGGCTATGCTGGAAAGATTGAGCGCAAGTTTCAGATTCGTGTAACAAACGGTGGTAAGAATCCTGAGTTGACGACATATCTGTATGAGGTTCGGGCCTTCGGGAACAGCGACAAGATGCAGGTTCGGGACATCTACTGCGTGGTACCTTTGGAAGCGGTAATCGACTCGCCAGCGCTTGTCACGAACGAGATGGTTACGCCGACCCCAGACAATATCAACTACTGGACAGCCTTAGACAATCTCGGAGCTTCTATTGAGATGACCGACGATGGTTACGCTCTGCGGGTAACTCGTGTTAGTGACGAAGGTGCGTTCCTCGGCGGAGTGTTCTATCACTCAGACGTGAACGCGATCACTTACGTTCCGGGCCAAGTTCACACGATCAAGGCGACTGCTGTTTCCTCCGAGGATGTCACTCTTCTGTTCACCGTGGCTCGAAGCGATGGCCCGGTCTTTGATGAGAACGAATCTGGCTTTGTCCCGTACCCGGGTGGAGAAATTGTCCTAGTTCAAGGGCAGGAAGCGGAGATCACTGTGAAGGTGACGATTCCTTCCTCGGATGACCCCTGGACCAACGTTCTCGGGCCGTCTTTCGCTCTAGCGAGTCTTGATGTGGAGGATTGGCCCGTAGAAGCCTATGTCGAGTTTCGGAACCTGATGTGGGTTGTAGGAGACTACGATGGGCAGTTCGCAGATGGTTACTCCGAAGGTTGGTCCTGGTCGGGATCTCCGAACGATTCCCGATCTACTGGGCCGGTAATTCCCACGGAGGACGATGATGGCGAATAGCGCAGGAATCTTTGTCAATGGGCGAAATGTTGGCCTGGGAGAAGTCATTGCTCAGAATGTCACCCGAGAACTTACCAAGATCACCGACTACGCTAAGTGGGTGGTGGATGAGGCTGCCCAGAACGGCAAGTCTCAGGTCCGTCTCTTCGTGAACTCCAGCGGCACTCCCGAGTCCGGCAAGCAGGGGCGGGTGGCGTCCGGTGACATGCTGGACGATGTGGACTACGCCCTGGGTGTGATCGACACGGAGAAGGAATATATGTCGGCCTACGGCTGGCTGGGTCCTTTCCCGGCACCGACCTACTACCACTACCAGGAAGGTGGTTTCTACCACATCTGGGCGCAGCGGGATGTCGAAGGCATGTATGCTCTTCGAGCGGCTGCCGAATTGTCGGCTCTGCACATCAAGGACGAACTCGGAGGGAACATCCGACTGTAATGGCTACTGAGTATCTTCCCAAGCTCGTTGAGCAAGACGTTCAGGATTTCCTCCTGGATGCGCTGGCTCCTGCCTACGAAGCGTCGATGTCCACTGCCTTCCCGCGGTACCGCCCCGTGGCTGGTCTGCCCTACTGGGAAAGCCTGCGCCGGGTCAACGGCACCATCGAGCCATACATCGACGTGCGGTGGGGCAACGCGGTTCAGGCCGGAGGTAGGTCGTTCGGGGGAGCCCGCAAGGATTCCTACCGGATGACGGTGGACTTCTTCTGCGTGGCTGCCGACTGGATCTCCGCGAAGGATCTTCGAGACTGGATTCAGGACTACCTTGTGGGGCACTCACCCATCGGCTCCGGGGAGTTGAACACCATCCCGGGATTCGCCCTGGGCTACCCGATTCTGAACGCTCAGAACGTCGTAGAAGCCTTCTCTGCAACGACTTCTTTGCGAACTACCCTCTCAGGGCTTGACATAGAGGTTCCGTAACGCTAGGATTCGCCCTTCATGGTATCCTAGAGGGGTATGGAAACTGTCACCGCACTCAATGTCATCAGTGGACAGGTAGCTGAGGTCCCCCTCCGGATCTTCAACCACCCGGTTCTCGGTGCCAATCTGGAACTCTCCAAGTCAGGGAAGCCCCTGGCCTATGGCTATCCCCGGGACGTTCATGGGGATCTCGTTGACGAGGAATCGGAAACGGACTCCACGGAGGACGATGACAGCTTCGAGAACGAGATCGAGGACTAATGGCTAACACACGACTTTTCCGGCGAAACGTTACGTTTCTGCTGGCCCTCCCGGAGTACATTGCCGACTGGACTGCCCCGACAAGCACGGAACTGAACGCGATCTGGAACGCCTCCACAGGCACCCAGAACGGTGTTCACAACATCACCTGCGCTCTGTGGGAAGACGGCACCGAGTTCAGCAAGGACGACTCCGACACCGACGACGGTCTGACTTTCTGCCAGGACGCTTCCGAAGTGAACCCGACCTTTGTGAACGCCACCGTGGTGTTCGAGGCTCTGTTGGACGCGGACAACGACGCGACCGGAGAGTTCAACGAGGCGCGGGATCTGATGATGTACCCGGACATCGAATACTACGCGATTCAGCGTATCGGTAAGGACTCCAACCAGACGTTCGCTGCTGGTGACCGGATCTCTCTGGTCAAGGTGGCTACCGACATTCCGGTGTGGCCCATCGACGGTGCCACCGACAACGCACGGATCACCCAGAACTTCTTGTTCCGCGGTGACCTCCTGTGGAACTACGAACTGGCTGCGTAAGGAGCGACTGACACATGACTGATCTTCGATACGCAATCGGTGGTAACGTCTCCGTCTGGTGGGGACTGACCAACGCTTTCACCAACCCTCAGCGCCCCACGGTTTCTGAGGTCAACGCGCTTCTGAACCTGACCCCCGCGGTCTCGTTCAATGACAGCGACTTCGGTGCCGAGGCGTCCAACACCCTGAACGATCCCTCGTGGAACGACATGGGGAACTTTGCTGACCGCGGTGCGGCTCAGTACGGCGGAAACCTCAGCTTCTACTACCCCAAGACCTTCGATGACAACTCCAGCAAGCTGTCTCTGGTCTACGATGCTCTGGATCTCCCGGGCACTCAGGGCTACCTCGTCATCCGAATGGACGGCGAACTGCCCGACTCGACCAAGGGTGAGACTGCCGCTGCTGCGGGCGACTTCGTGACCGTCTACAAGGTTCAGACCGACGCTTACCAGGCTGTTGCCGTGGGTGAGGATGCCTTCCGACAGACGATCTCCTTCGTCCCGAAGGGTGAACTGATTTCCTACACAGTCCTGGGAACATCGGCGCCGACAGTTACCATCACAGGCCCGACCACTGCGGATGAGGGAGACATCCTGCGGTTGTACGCCTCCATCGGTGGTCGTAACGTCACCACCGGAGTTGTGTGGGCGACCAGCACTCCGGCCCTGGCGACCATCACCAACGCTGGAGTTGTCGAGGCTCTGGATGCGGGATCGGCGTCCTTCACGGCGACCGACCCTCGCACGGGAACAGCTTCGACAGCTAAGAGCATCACGATCTCATAACCTATCCCTCTCTCGCTACAGAGAGAACCCCCTGGGCATCTCACGGCCTGGGGGTTCTCTCATATACGCGATAATGTTATCTCGAATGTGATAGGCTAGGCGCCATGAGCGACGAGGAAATTGAGGCCGTTGAGCCCGAGGAAGAGTTCGACCTCCTAAAGACCCTGACCGGATTGGACTATCCGGAGACCACGGTAGACCTGTACTTCAACGCAGTGGCCGCTACCGAACGTGCCATCCTGGAAACTGAACTGGCTGAGGCTGTTCCGTTCTCTCAGACCTTCCAGACTCTCCCCGAGCTTATCCGTGAGAAGTTCAAGGGTGACTACATCAAGCAGCTTCGTGAGGATGATGAGGTTGTCTTCGCCAAGATCGAAGAACTGAACGCCAAGATCCGGGATCTGGATGAGCAGATCGAGAACCCGAAGTTCAAGGCTCGAATCCATCTGCGCGGGGTGCCGATCAAGAAGGTAGAATTGGCTGAGGCCAAGGCTCGTCGGGAGTTCAAGATCAAGGACCGCAACGACGATGAGACGGCCCGCAAGCAGATCGACTACTTCACCGGGCTCTCCTGGTCTCTGCACATCACCAAGATCGAATATCCCATCGGTCGCAGCTACCCGGTCAGCGATGAGATCATCAAGACGATCCGCGAGGAAGCTCCCACCACCGAGGTGAACAAGGTTCAGGCAGCTATCGAGAAGCTGTACCAGGACACCAGCCTGGGATTCGAACTGCACCGGCAGTCGCCGGATTTCTCCTAAAGGTATTCACTTCGACGGCGAACAGTCGATACCTTCCTGACATCCGTATCGCCATCCAGAGTGGTCGTCGCCCTACCGCGGTGATCTCTCGGGACTACGCATTCGGACATCGGGACCCGTGGACTGGGGAGATCGCAGAAAACCCCAACAACGACACGTCCTGGGACATGGCGCTGTTCTCTGCCTACGCTCTCTACGAGTCAGTCACAGACGGGGACGGTACCCCGATGCACTACCTGGACGATCCTCACGTTGGCTGGCGGGCCGTGGTGAAGACGAACAAGAAGCAGGAGGCCATCGACAAGTACACCTCCAACAAGTCCTACAAGCGCAAGCCGGGGCAGTTCGTCACCGCGGAGCCCTATCTGACGGGTGCTACGCAGTGGCCGACCATCGACCAGTGGTTCAAGCAACGGGCCGAGAAGGACAAGCCGTGGTCGCCCCCCAACGCGGATTCCACGGTGGAGGAACAGTACCCCGAGCAGGGCACAGCGATGACCAAGTGGGCTGCTCCCGACCCCGGGCAGTCCTTCGGAAGGAACCACGAGGGTAGCAGCAAATAGCCCTGGTAGAATGTAGGTTGATCCTATACCCCTACCGGAATATTTTGCGTGGCTGATAACAACATCGACCTTGACGTAGAGATCCGCCTCCAGGCGGGCGCTGCGATTCAGGCGCTCAACCGCTTCACTGCCGAAGCGGGTAAGGCCGACGCGGGAACCGTTCGTGCATCCCGCGCCGCAGCCAACTACGCCCTGGCGATTGATCGTCTTGCTTCTGCGTCGATCAAGATGGCGAAGGTCGAGGTCGAGAAGTCCCGAGCCACCAACCAGGCTTCCCAGGCTGATCTCAACGCTGCGCGTGCTGCAAACCAGCGGTCGATGGCTGAGGATCGTTCTGCCCGGGCTACCGAGCGGGCTCACAAGGCCACGATGTCTCAGTCTGGCAGCACCAGTCAGCTTGCGGGTAATCTTCCGCGATTGCGGTACGCTCTGTACGACGTGTCCAGTTCCCTGGCGATCATGGGTGCTGCGATGGTCGGAGCCTCGGTCGCTGCGGCTGCCGTGGCGATCTCGATGGACCGTGCATTCGCTGATGTGCAGCGTACCAGCGGTGCCACGGGTGACGCGGTGGATGTCCTGCGTGGAAACCTCGAATCCCTGTTCGCTACCATGCCCGCCTCCTGGGGTGCGATCACTCAGATCGCTACACTGGCGGGTCAGTTGGGCGTGGCTGAACAGAACATCGCCCGCTTCACCAACCTTGTGGTCAAGTTCTCCGCCACCACAGACGTTACCGCCGAGGCGAGCGCCACCGCGTTCGGTCGGCTGTCCGCCCTGCTCGACGTAGCCTCCAAGGACTACGAGCGACTGGGCTCGTCCATCCTGAACGTCGGTGTGAACTCTGTCGCCACCGAGTCTCAGATTATTTCGATCTCGTCTCAGATCGCGTCCATCGGTTCCCTGTCCGGACTCTCCGCCGACGAGGTGTTCGGTCTGTCCGCGGCCCTGGCCTCCGTGGGTACCCAGCCGGAACTTGCCCGTGGTACGGTCACCCGTGTCTTCACCCTCATCGAATCGGCTATCGCTGACGGTGGGGACGCTCTGGAGACCTTCGGGCAGGTTGCCGGGGTGTCGGGACAGCAGTTCGCTGCCGCGTGGCGGGACAACGCTACTGGCGCCCTGACTCAGTTCGCTGCTGGACTGAACGAACTGGGTACGGGTGGGGTTACCGTGCTGAAGGATCTGGGTATCAACGGTGTCCGAGACATCCCTGTGATGTTGAAGCTGGCCCAGAACACGGACCTGCTGGCGAAGGCGCTGGAAGATGCCAAGGTCGGTTGGGACGAGGGCTCGGCTCTCCAGGATCAGTACAGCATCATCTCGTCCACGGTGGCAGAGAAGATAACAGTTCTTGTCAACAACTTCCAGTTGCTCGTGTCCAGCATCGCAGACTCCACGGGAGCCCTGGGCTGGCTGATCGACGGCGCTATTGGACTGCTCGGGGCCTTCAACAACTTGGTGAACAACCCCGTTGGGTCTACCATCTTCGCCATCGTCGGTGGGATGACCGCTCTGGGTGGGGTGGTGGCCCTGGTAACGTCTCTGATGCTGCGATTCCTGGGTTCCACTGCGGCTGCGGCCACGGCCCTGAAGGAGTTCCAGCGTTCGGAGCTTGGAGCGGCCTCTGGCGGCTCTGTGCTGGCTGCCTCCCTCCAGATGGTCGGTCTGTCCGCGGGACGGGCTCAAACGGCAGCCTCGCTGCTGACAACGGGCCTGAAGGCCATGAGCGTGGTCTCCCTGGCCCTGGTGGGCATCCAGTTGGCCGACTGGCTGGCTGATGGTGCTCGGGAACTCTCCGGCTTCAAGGTCAGTCTGGATGAAGTCACTAACCTTCTGAAGGGTGAAGACTTCATGGGTGCCCTGGAAGCCACCATCGGCAAGTCCGGAGGTTTCCGCAACACGGTGAACTCCCTGTTCGGCGCCGGTCAGGACACGTCGGATCTGCTGGAGGAAGCCGCCAAGATCGGTTATGACTGGGGAGCCCAGTTCAACTACGGAATGAACAAGGCGTTCTCCGACATCCCCCTCGTCGGTGGAATTGTGGACTGGTTCGAGGGTGATGCTGACAAGGGCATCGAGGAACTGGACCAGGCCCTTGCCGACCTCCTGAACACGGGCGACGTGGACGCCTACCTGACCGCGATCAACGGGGTCCGGGGCCGATTCAAGGATCTTGGTGGAGATGTCGGCTGGCTGAACCAGCAGCTTACTAAGTCCTCCGAGGCATGGCACAACGCGGTTGCATCCGGCACCGTGGCTGAGGCTATGGAAGCCCGGGCGCAGGAAGTCAAGGCCGCTGCGGAAGAAATCGCCACGGCGAGTGACGTGCTGGATGGCGTTGGTACTGACGCGATGATCGGACTCCAGGAATCCCTCTTCGCTCTGGGTGAGTCTCTGGGCGAGAATGGTCAGGCGTTCGGTCTCTATACCCAGGCTGGAATCGCCAACATGAAGGCCCTGAACTCCGTGACCAGCGCGGTCGCGGAAGCCTCGGGCAACGATGCTGCGCTGACGGCTGCAAACCTGGGCGCCCTGTACGACTACTTGACCAAGAAGGGTCTCATCTCGGCGGAAGCTGCGATGGCTATGAAGCAGCAGATCGACATTCTGACAGCCTCCGCGGGGGGCAAGTCGGCGCTGCCGATGCCCACCTTCCAGCCGATCAACTTCGACGCCATCACTCAGGGTGTGGACTCCTACCGGGCTGCCCAGGAGAAGTCCACCAAGGCTACGGAACAGAACACCGCCGCGGAAGAGGCCAACAAGAAGGCCAAGGAAGAGCTTCAGAAGCAGATCGACGCTAACTCCGACCGGATGGACTGGCTCAACACCCAGATCGAGAAGCAGAACAAGATCCTGGAACAGACCAAGCGCACCACCCAGGACTACGCTGACGATGTGAGCGACCTGTTCGGTCAGTTCTTCGACTTCGCCTCCGCGGGAGTATATGCCCTCCAGGGAATCAAGGACGCTTGGGACAACATCGCCCAGGCCCAGCAGCCCGTGGAGGACGCTATGGAGCGCCTGAAGGACGCCCAGGACGATCTCACGGATGCCCGCCAGAAGTACAACGAGACAGTCTCGGGTCTGAAGGCCGACCGCGTGGTGCTCCAGTACCAGCTTCAGGTCGCGGAGAAGTACGGTGATACTGTCCGGGCTGCGGAACTGCGAGCCCAGTTGGGTGAGAACACGGCCAAGGCTGCTCAGGCTGAAAAGGCGCTGGCTGACGCTCAGAAGGAAGTGGCGAAGGCTCAGCGTGAGCTTGCCGCCGAGAAGCAGGAAAAGAAGAACGCCACCAACAACGCCGCCCTGATGGACGTGGTGGGGTCCTACGTGGATTACCTGGGTGTTCTGACCCAGGCTGGAAAGATCACCGGAAAGAACTCCCCGGCCCTGAAGAAGCAGATCGAGGACTTCAAGAAGCAGGCTCGTGAGGCTGGGTTCTCGAACAAGCAGATCGAAGAGGGTGTCTCGATCCTCCAGCAGTACGGCGCCGCCGCGGGTACCGTCCCGAACTGGGAGATCAACACCGGATTCAAGTACGGCAAGAGTGGAATGCTCACCGCGAAGGGGCTCCAGGGCGCTATGAACGCATCCCTGAAGAACTGGGCTCTGGACAACAAGGAGTTCTTGCTCCAGGCCGGATGGAAGCTGCCCGGATGGGCTAAGTCCTACGGTGGTAACGACTTCCAGAAGTGGTGGAACGACCAGCGCACGGCCTTCAACCGGAAGAACCAGCTTACTGGCTGGTTGAACCTGCGGCGCCGTAATGACGCGGCCTTCCAGAAGTACAAGCGGGAGTTGGATGCGTTCAACGCGGTCCCCGCTAACAAGAACGCGAACATCAACTATTCCTCCAGCGGTAGTGCGGCTCCGCCTGACCTGGCGGCGCAGCGAGAAGCAGCCTTCCTGAAGTGGTACAACCAGCAGCCCAATAGGGAACTGATCTCCACCCGATTCCTGACACTGCCCAAGGCTGTCCAGGAAACCTGGGACTGGACCAAGCCGTTCGCTATGGGTGGGTACACCGGCAACGGTGGCAAGTACGAGCCCAAGGGTATCGTCCACGGTGGGGAATACGTTGTTCCCAAGCACATGGTCAACCAGAGCACTGGACTGCCCTATGCAGGAGCCCTGGCCTCGCTGTCCGCGGGCTCCGGTGGGTCCTCCTACGCCACGGGGGGCTTCGTCGGGAACACAGGACCCATGATGGTAGAATTGTCGCCGTATGACCGCGCCCTGCTGCGCCAGGCTGGACAGAACTCCATCGTCATGGATACGGGAACCCTGGTCGGTCAGACTACTCGATTCGTCGCCTCGGGAAACCGGAGAGGATACTAAGTGGCCCGCCAGTTCTATTTCGGCACCAAGGAGCACGCTGAGTATGTCAAGGCGCCCAAGATCGGGAACGGCGCCGACTACGAGGGCCGTGCTGATTCGGGTGTGACGGAGAGCGGATACGGCTACACCTCGGGATCTCTGGCCTCTCACCGCACCTACGACCTGGAGTGGATGGGTACCTCCGCGGAACTCCAGCGCATCCGGAACTTCCAGCAGGGCAAGTGGGGGAAGGGCTGCGTCTACTTCAATGACCCGTATGCCAGCAACCTCTTCGCTCCCAACTGGGCGGACCCCTACCTGACTACTCTCGGTGACTGGCTTCCGATCTATCCCCTCGGTACCGGGGAGTACCAGGCGGACGAGGAAACCCAGTCGGTGACCAACCTCGCCACAAACCCTTCCGGCGAGACAGCCGGATCATTAACAACCGTCCACACTAATCTCGACCTAAACCCGGAAGCCACGAGTAGCGTCTCAAACTGGGGGACTAGCGTAGCTTCTGGCTCAGTTACGCTTACCCGTGAAACCTCCGGAATGGGCGACTTCCCTAACTTCGGTCGGGCAACCGTCACATCGGATGCAACTGGTGCTATCAATATTATTCGTGGCGAGTCCAACAACTCGGCCAGAGCAGCCGTAACGGCCGCAACCACTTATTACCTATCCGCTTATGGCCGACCCTCCTATGCTGGGGCGGAAACCTCTATAGGTGCCACCTTCTACAATGCAGGCGGATCTACGGTTGGGAGCTTTGCGTTCGAGACTCCTACACCTCATGCTCAAGGAGAAGTCGAACGTAGGGTTCTCGTTATTGCGGCTCCGGCCACAGCGGTAGCGGTCAAGGTACATTTCCGGGACGGATCAGCAGGGGTAAAGCCTGCTGGGGCCACGCTGGATGCCTCCGGCTTCATGGTCACACCTTATGCGCTGTTGAACTATTTCTCTGGTGAGCGCACGGTTACCCCCGCATTCAACAAGGTCCCGAATCATAAACTCTCCGCTGACGCAACGGGGTACTCCGCCACCCCCGGAACCAGTGGTGCTGCTAACGGTGCACGCCAAACTACGGGTCTTGGTAAGTTCCCGAACTTCTATCGCGTCACCTGGACCACGGCCCCCAGTGATTCGAATTACGGGGCATCTGCGGCGGACGGAACAGGCAACCGCATTCCAGTGATCCCGCTGGAAACGTATACATTCTCGGGATATGGGCAGCCTTCCTGGTCAACGATCACTGCCCTCGGGGTGACCTTCTATGACAACAGCGACGTGATAGTGGGGTCTACAGTTTACGGGGCAAATGCTGCACAAGCCGCGAACTCCCTTGAGCGAAGAATCCTTACTACTGCTGTCCCCGCTACTGCTGTATGGGCGACAATCCGTTACTATAGGACCTCTAGTGGAGCCGGTGCTCATCCAAGCATAGGATCGACTTTAGATGTTGCAGGATTCCAGGCAAACATTGGGTCGGTACTGACAGAATATTGGTCCGAATGGGACGACCCCGACTTCACCCTGGACTGGTCTGGCACGGTAGGCGCGAGCACAAGCCGTGTACGCGGTTATGCCGTGGACTTCTGGCCGACCAGCGTCCTGACAAACTGCGTGGCTATCCGGTCTGTCCGAAATGTGCTTTCCGGAACATATTCGGCTCGCGTGATTCCGACCAATGCCTCCAGTGCAGCGATTTATGTGCGAGGTCAAAGCTTCGGCGGCCATAACGGACTCAACTCCAATAAGGTTTACACCGTGGGTATCAGTATCACCCTGGAGGCTGCACAGACGGGGACGCTCAGTTCTAACGCTCGTCGTGTTCAATTCCCCAAGGCTGGCAATGAGTCAAGATTCAGCAATCAGGCTGCGAACGCGCCAGGCACGACTTTGTTGGAAATCACGTCAGACACGATCAGCGCCTTATGGTCACAAAGGATACTCCAGGTCGGCAATCGTATCGGTGGAGGACACTCCTGGTGGAATGATCTGTACACGGTCGAAGTACCCGACGCAGATCATCCCTACACGGGCGGGTACTTCGATGGGCATAGCCTACTGTCTGAGTGGACCGGCGCTGATAACGCTAGCACTAGCATTTCCTGGGCACCGGAAATTCTCGCGGGTATCGGGATTACTTCAAACATCCTAGGAGCTACTTACACCGTAGCTGGCGAGCCCGATGAGGCATACTACAAACATGTCTTGCTCATTCCCCCGGATGAGACCCTGTACGTCGGAGCGACCGGCTCAGCAACAGGAACCGGCAAGGTCACGGTGCGCGCCTACAATCGAGACGGAACCACCGAGGACACCGATCTAACCCTCCTGGACCCCCACGGCGCAACCAGGACCAACGCAACCTTCTCGGGGGCACCCATTGCCTACGTGGAGATCTTTCTGAACGGTATCGGAACGGTCACCCTTTTCGACATGGTCGCGAATTTGGAGGGTCACTATACCGGGGCTCCCGTGGATGGACAGGGCCACATGGGGCTGCGTTTCGTGGGCGCCCCGCCCATGTCCACTGTGTACGGTGGAGCGACGACCGCGGCTGATAGACTGCTGGGTATGACTGCCACCCTGCGAGAAGTGCGAGAATATCAGTGACGACCCGAATCCTGCCGGACCTCCGTGGCTCGGAACTGGGTCTGGAATCTGACGCTTCGATCACCGAGTCCGCTACTCCGATGTCTCCTGGGGATAGCTCTGGTGGTCTGGGCTCTGCTTCCTACAGCATCCCGGACTCGAAGTTCGATGATGCTTTCCTGCTGGGAACCGATATTGAGATTCGGGACACCGACTACGGTGACGACGCCGCGGGCGGCTGGCAGGGCACGATCAACTCCGTCAACCCGACGAACCTGGCTACCCGATTCACCGCGGACTCCATCATCCAGAAGCTCTCCGCGGTGCGGCGTGCCCCCAACTACTTCGACACGGCTCTGCCTGATCTGATCCAGGAATATGCCCGCATCTGCATCCCCGACATCGAAGTGGACGACCAGGTGATGGACCCCATTCAGGTGGAGGGGGCTTACGGCTGGCGGGATAGTGTATGGAACAAGATCAAGGAACTGTGTGCTGCCTACAGTGTGCAGGCTTCGATCCGTGGTGGGAAGATCTACCTCCAGCCGTTTGGCCTGGACCCCATCGACGTGGGGCTCGGTCTGATTCAGGCTCCGATCCTGACGCCCAACATCGACTCACAATCGGTCGCGGTGGAGATCATCAACCAGAAGATCACCCCTGCGCCGGGGTCCACGGATGTCAAGCATAACTTGAACGCCTCTCAGACCATCGAGAACGGTCAGAGGATCATCAACGTGGTCAAGACCAATGTGGCTTGGGAAAGCGTCACTCAACCGACCTTCGTGAACTCTCTGCCCTATCCGTTTACGGGATCTCAGTCCTCTGCGGTGGTCTACAACGAAACCTCTGGAGCACCCCAGGCGGGAGCATTCTCCACCGCGGGGGGTGGACTGGAGATCCGGCTCTGGACGGACTATCAGGACGATGATCTCGTGACAGACAGCACCTACGGTCGGGATCTGACACCGTTCGACCTCGTGCTCATCTACACTGGGCCGAAGATCGGAACCAAGACGGGAACTACCTGGACCGTGGGGCAGGAGTCCTCGGGCTCGTCCAACAGCTATGCCGGTATGTACGTGGTCGGATCGGGAATCATCACCTGGCCGGAGACGTACACGATCAACACGGGATCGACCAACACGGAGTCCCGGGTGGGTATCACGGTGGATAACCAGTTCCTCGCCAACGCTGCTATGGTGTGGGAGGCCGGGGCGTTCACCGCGGAACTCTACGGCGGCGCCAGTGTCTCGTTCTCGTTCTTCATCCCGAAGAACACAATGCCCCTGGAGTACGGTCTCGTCGTGGGACAGCGGTTCCTTTACAAGGGGGAGATCTATCGGGCCACGGAAGTGACCTACACTGCTACCGGAGTTTCCGTGGAAGCTCGGGGCTACGCTTCCATCACCGACATCGTGAACAAGTACCCCACCTTCGCGGACTACTACCTGGCTATGGGCGGGCGCCGTTTCCTGGACCAGTCTCTCCGTCCCCTCACTATCGGGGATGAGATAGAATAGAGCGTCTATGAGTTCTGATTACCCCATCGTCTATCCGCCGTCGAACGTTGATCGAGAGGTGCGGCCCTGGGCTGACATCATGCAGCGCCAGCAGATCAAGCAGCGTGAAGACCTATCTCGACTTCAGGTGAACCAGGCGGCTACCGATTTGGGACAGAGTGGTCTCATCAACGTTCTACGGGAGAAGCAAACAATCCTGGAGACTCAGCAGGACCAGTTGACATCCATCGTCAACTTTCTGCTGAACAAGGAAGCAGCCGCATCTACCCCCACGTTCACCCTCACCTCTAGTGTTCAGCGAAACTACACTCTAGCAACTTACAGCAGCACCTACGACGCGACGATCACCTTGAACACGGCCAGCACGGGGGGAGTGTTTGCAGCCTGGGGTATGGTGGGGCGTGTCAAGCCCACGGATGGAACGTTGAACGCGAACAGTCAAATCGGGGTGGGCCTCGCTTTGGAAGTCATCGACAACTACACGTCCACGAGTACGTTCTACCGAGACGACTATATCGGTGGGTTCGCCACCGCGGGGTCTGCTGTTGCAGGGGTAGATCAGTTCGTGGTGATCGACCATAATCAACCTCTGGCGCTACAGGCATACCACAGCTACACTTTCCGGACTCGCCGGATCTTGCATTATCAGACTTCGGGAACTCCCGAGAACATCGACTATACTACTGGATACGGCACTTCGGGCCATTCTCTCATCACTATCGCTCTCGGAGGACCGTAAGACACATGGCAACTACCTCACCTGATAGCATTTACAGCCCGGACGATGACGCCACGGGCGCCCTTGACTCTGAATTGGGCGATATGGCTGCCAGCGTTCAGGCGGCGTTCTTGGATCGCATGGGCGTGTCCCGAGATCATGTCTTCGATACCACGACAGACATGGACAACTGGACTACCGCTAATCCGACTAAGCTGAACCAGGGGGATCTTGCGTTCATCAAGGCGGACAATCTGCTGCGATATTACAATGGCTCCGCGTGGTCCATGTATCGCAATAAGCAACCGTACTGGGCTCGGGGTAATTCGGGGGTCAACGTCCCCGACAGTGCTACTGTGCCCCAGGTGGTCGGGTCTTGGTCCTCTATCGTTAGTACACCCGAAATCAGTTTTTCAGGTGGTGTTGCCACTGTGCTGGAAACGGGTAACTGGCTCTTCAATGCTTCGATTGCCTGGGGAGGCTCTGCCTCCGGTACTGGTCGCCGGATCGGTCTTCAAACCTCTAATTCAGCCTATGGCGCTGTTTCCCAAGGGATCTTCTTTGGGGCTTCCGGTGCTTTCTCGTCAACGGTGGGACAACCGCAAACTGTAACCGCGAATTGGTATCTTACTGCCGGTGATACCGTTTCCGTGGATCTACGACAGACCAGCGGCGGCGCCATCTCTTCGACTATCTTCTGGTCGGCTACGCTGCTCGGCGTATAACTTTTTCTGTCAACACCACTCTAATCGAAGGATACCTCTGTGCCTACTGTCTACTCCAAGCCCGATTGCGTCCAGTGCAAGATGTCGAAGCGATACCTTGACCAACGCGGGATCGAGTACCAAGAGGTTGATGTGACCGAGAGCGACGAGGCTCTAATACACATCAAGGAACTGGGCTATCTGGCTGTACCTGTCGTGGAAGTGGGGGAGGACCACTGGAGTGGCTTCCGGCCAGATCGGTTGTCGCAATTGGTCGCGTAGGCGACTATATCCGTCATGCTGCTGGGCTGAGCAAATATCTCCGTGGGGTAACGGCACATTCAGAGAGACTGTGCTACCATGTTCACATGCAAGATAAAGAGCGTCACGCTGCTTACATGCGGACATACTATGCTAAGCGTAGATCTGATTGGATCGAATCCCAAGGTGGAAAGTGTGTCATCTGCGGGTCCGTAAAGGACTTGGAGGTAGACCATGTTGACCGAACACAGAAGGAAATTCAAGTAGGTCGTCTCTGGACTCGCCGCAAAGAGGTGCGTGACGCAGAGTTAGCGAAGTGTCAGGTTCTCTGTGCAGATTGTCACCAAATGAAGACCGGCCAAGAGCTTGGTGTTCCCCACGGTGGGGGGGTTTGTGGCAAGCGTGGTTGCAAATGCGAACCTTGTCGGCTGAAGAAGAACCAGTATCTAAAGCTTCTGAAGCGAGAGCGTCGGGCTCGGGGTCTGAAGGACTGAATCCTGCCGGGGATGCCAGAAAAGGTTCCAAGTGGGAACTAATGTGACAGACACCACGCGACTTTGGGCGGCACTGAGCTATTGGATTCTAGCGGATATCCAGGTTCGCCCACATACCGTGGCTGACATCGAACGTCAGAACACCGCGCTTGGAAGTCTCTCCCGTGAGGTTGCGGAACCAGGCCGAACCCACATCACTGGACGGCAGGTTGATGATCCAGCGAGCGTTGCCGGACTGCCGAAGTCCCGTGGTGTGGTAGTGACCGTGCAACAGAATATCGGCATCTGAGGTAGCCTGGCGCCCGTGGTCCTGCCCCTGCCACCACTGAGCGGCTTTCTCGGGGCTGGAGAACTGATGCCCGTGGACCACACCGAGCTTGGTTCCGTCCGCGGTCTCGAAGCCCACACTCTCGTCCCACTGAGTAGCGGGGCGGATGAACTGCACGAACGGGAATCGGCCTGACGCAGCGAACGCCTCTTCAAGTGCATGGTTGATGTCGATGCCGTGGTCGTCGTTCGGGTGGGAGGCCGGGCTCTTCTTGTCCACGCGGACCATTGAGTGATTCGACGGAACCGTGATGAATGCCACGTTCGGGCAGATCTGGGCGACCTCCTTGATGTACCGGGCCAGAAGCACCCGGGCGGTGCGAATCTGCTCGGTCAGAGGCATGTCGTTGGTCTGTCGCTGGCTGGAGGTGTTGTAGAAGTTCTCGATCAGGTCTCCGGCGTCCACGATGACCGCCTGCTTGGGCTTGCGGCGGTCGATATCTTCCAACTCGCAGTCCAGCGCACGCAGTACATGGGTCACGGTGGTCTCTGTGCCGCCCAGGTCGTCCGTTTTACCCAGTTGGAGGTCCGAGAGTCCATTGACCTTAGAAAAGTCGCTCAGATCGGCGTACACGGCCTTTCTGGGGGTATAGTCCTCGATGATGTCCCGAATGTCAGAGAGATCCTGGAGCACCTTGTCGCTGCTGGGGATCGGCTTGACGTTGTTGAGCTTGTTCCAGAACCCGCCCGTGGGGTTGGTGGTGACACCCCAGGTGAAGGTGACTTGATCGGGGTCCTGACCCTTGGAGCGGATGAACTCGCGGAAGTCCTTGAAACCCCAGGCTCGGTCACTGGAGAGAACGTAGTCAGCAGACCCGTCCGGGCGATGCGTCTCTGAATCGCTGGTCGGGGAGTTCTCGTTCTGGGGCCGGGACGTACCCAGATTCTTGCGGTGATCGTTCACCGTGGACTTGCCGGTGCCCCATCGGTCAGCGATTTGGCGACTGGAGAGGTCGTCGTTCTTCAGATCAGACACATAATCCGGGTTGTCCAGCAACTCCGATGCGGGGGCGCTCACGCCATGGCCTCCGGCCAGTACTTCTGGATATTGCGGAGGTATTCCACCGCGGTATCGTGGACCTCATCGAGATCGTCCTGATCGTAGTCGTGATCGGTGTTGTCGATCAGAAATTCGTCCACTGTCATCATGGAGAGATCTACCAGATCGTCCAGCAGGTCGTTCACGAGATCAATAGCGAGATCGGTGATCTGTTCATCATCTAGTTGCATGGTTGCTCTATTCTATCTGAGTTTGTCGAACTCTTTGGTGGCGTGGAAATGGTTGGGGTTATGCGGACAACGGTAGAAACGCATCCGGCGTCCGTGGTGCATTTGATCCTTCCGAGCCGCAGCTATGGACGAGTATGACTTCTTGCCGGTCTTCTCGCACACCATGATTCCTCCTACTCATCGGGCCAACCCTTCTGCATTGTGGGGGCGTGGTTGTTATCCTTCAGCCAGCGAACCGCGTGCCGGGCAGCTTCGCGCCGGTCTCCGTGGTGATCGCCGGGGAAGTCGTACAGCCCAAGTCGGTCCAGAACCTTGTCGGGTACGGCGGTCTTCCGTCCCGAGGGGGTGACCGGGGTGGCGTTCCACAGGTACCGGCAGATTCCGACGATCTGAGCGGGCTCGTAGGACTTCACGGGGGTTCCAAGGCGAGGCTCGAAGTCCTCAACGATCACGGTGGCGATGTGAGCCCACTCCACGGTGGAGGCAGCGTTCTCTTCCAACCAGTAGGAGAAGTTCTCGGTTCCCCCGGGGACGGTGAAATCGACGTAGAGTTCCGCGGCCTGGTTGAACTGGTACTCCAGGATGACAATGCCGGTGTCTCCACCGCGGTCACCGGGGTCGATGGATACGAGGAAACTCATCAGTCCGTTTGCTCCTTCTCGAACATGCTGGGGGTTGCCAGGTCGTAGACACCTTCCAGGGTCAGGCCCGGGGTGTGCATGATGTAGTTGATCGTGGTCAGTCGTTCCGGGGTCAGCACAGGATTGAATCTACCCCAAGAGCGCAGATCTCGCAACTCCAGGGCGAGGCGGATCGAATGCTTCTTGTACCTGACCGGATCACGCTCATCTAGGAAGAACGACTTGATCTTTCGCTGAAAGAGGTCGAACACGTCGGCGCCGCCCGCGAAGTAGTGAGCCCGGAACTCCGGGTAGGCGTCAATGGTCGCCTTCGGGGAGAACATGGCCTCCAATGCCTGCGGTACACCGCGGTTGCACTGTTCTACGAAGTTGGGCCAGCCGATCTCCAAGCGGTCTTGCCCGTCGCTGGAGATGGTCTGCACGGGCTTCATCCGAGATCGGTAGACAATGTAGTTGTCCCGGTCGCTGTTTTCGTTCGCAGTGCCATACAGGTGGCTGCCGTGGATCGTCTTCAGGACGATGTCGTTCACAGCATCCTCACAACCGAGCCGCAGACATCACAGTCTTCAAGCTCATCAGGCTCCGAGTCCCCGGCCCGGTGAACGTCTGCATGAACAGACCCTTTGGAGCGGTCATCGGATACTCGCCTCCCCCAGGAAACGGTCTACCTGATGGTAGAGAGCCCCGAGTGTTCCGTTGTTCTCGATGAGGATTTCGAAATCTGCGTCCTCGACGGAGGTTTCACTGGCATGGTTACCGGCGCCGACTCCTTCCGCAGCCCGCTCTACCCAGACAGTCCATCCTCCCGCCGCCCCGATAGCCTCCAGTTCGTTGGGAAACCGAATCCCGGTGACCACGACACTAGAGCCTCGGTTCATGGTCTCCGTCACCTTGTCGAGCATCAAGTTCACCCAGAGATCTTCGTCAATAGCTCGGCCCACCTCCGTTCCGAGAACCTGGAGCAGCCTGCGGATCTCGGGGAACTGAGACTTAGCTTCCGTGCGGTCGTCGTTCAGCATATCCAAGATGTCCGAGACTCTGCGTTCGGGGGTGACGTGTTCGAGCCCGGTATAGACGAACTCCACCACGGGGTCAAGAGTCAGGAGCACGTCCCACAGCGGGTCACTCATGCCGATCTTGACAAAGCCGTACCCGGACACGAGGTAATCCGCCACCGTGTCCTTGCCTGCCCGGGCGAGTCCACCCAGACCGAATAGCTCGCTCACGATCCGATCACCACCTTCACGATAGAGACAACGGGGCTTGTGGTTCTCACTGTGACATCCCCCTCGCCCAAAGGCTCCAGGGTGAACACCGCGGACTTCCCGACCCGGAGTTCACTGACACCACGAACCTTCAGAGCTTCCCCATCTCGGCGAAGATCATTCGCTTTGGCGCCGACAACCACTCGGGTCAGGGTCATCTCCGTGGGATCGAACCAGTAGACGCTTCCGGTCTCCGTCCGGATGAGAGCGATGGCGCTCACGGCAGCACCAGCTTCACGCCGGAATCCGCCAGGACATCGCGCACGCTGTCGAAGCTCTGATGAATCGTGAAGTGTCCATCCACCCAGGTGGTGCGGAGTTCACTCTCCAGTTCGTCATACGGAGTCGCATTCTCCACCAGTGTGAGCACACCGTCCTTCTCGATCACAGCCAGCCGCCCCGTGGCGGACTTCTTCAGGCCCGAGTCAGTGACCGGAGACTTCTGGATGGCCTTGCCCTCGCCGTTGATCTGGACCCAGGTGGCCTTGATCGCGGAGCCGAAGGTGTCTCGGGTGACGTACTGGTAGGTGTACGAGCCGATGCCGAAGACCACGTTGGTGGACGCGAAGCCCTTGGCCTCCAGGCGGCGGCAGATCTCGTCGGCGCGCTCCAGGGTGATCGAGTCGCCGTAGATGGTGCCGATGTGCGAGTCCAGAACCTTGTAGCCCTTCTCGTTCACCGTGCCGCCGAAGGTGTTCCAGAGCAGTTCCACGACGCCGATTTCGGCAGAGGTTGCGCCCTCGTTCTTGGACCAACCCGCGTACCATTCTTCACCGTGCCCGCTACCCTCGAAGGAGACAGTCCCAGTCAAGATGTCCACGGGGTTGCCGGAGTCGGGGCGGATGACCACCTTGCCGTCGCGGGCGAGGATCTTGTCCTTCAGCGTGGGCAGGTGCTCTGTGAGCACGCGCCAGAGGTCCCAGGTGTCGCTCACGATGGAGACGATGCCGCTGGGGTAGGTGTTCAGCAGACGCTCGTAGGTGCCAAGCTCGTCGTCCATACCACCCGCGCACATGACGGAGTGCTCCGTGGCTGGAACGCTACCGAGGATCGGGTCACCACGCCATGATCCGTAATAGCCGTCGATCCACGCCAAAGAAGCCAGGGAGTCACTGCCGTTGAACGACAGCAGGTGCCCGGCGCCGGAGGCGGCTGCCGCGTCGGTCCCCGGGAGCCCCCGATATGAGAAGTCGTGGCCCTGCCAGGGTACGAACAGCGGATCTCCGCCCGTCTTCTCCGCCCAGGCATCTAGCAGAAGCCGATACTCGTGAGCGATGGTCGCCGTGGTGCTGGGGTGCCACACGGAGGCCGACAGCACGGTCTCGATGTAGTTGGTCAGCCAGAAGAACTCGGGATCGGTATTCTCCACGGTGAATGACGGAACTCGCAGCGGCACCAGCGTGCCCTCGGGCACGGCACAGAACTTCAACGGCAGGTAGCCCTTGCGATGCAGAGCCCGGATGTGGTCGGAGCCGATGTTGTTGGGTCCGAGGATGGAGGTCACTACGTCCTCGTACTCCTGAGCCACGAAGTCCTCGTCAGCTTCGAAGAACGGCTCGAAGGCTTCCATACAGTATCGTTCGATGAACGCCTGGAGCCCGAAGTGGACCACGCTGGTCACCTCCGGCAGCCGGGAACCGCGGTTGGTGAAGTTGGAGTAGACGTACTCAGTCCCCTCGGGGTACTGGTCCTTGTGGCCGAGTTTATAAGCGTCGGTCTCGAACAGTGGAGCGGTGACGGTGGGTGCAATCATTGAATGGCCTCCTTCAGTAGTGGGTCGATGTCGAATTCGGTGAAAAGGTTGGCTGGAGGATTCAAGTTCCACTGAGCGGGATAGGAATTGGTCGTGTAGATGTGTCCGAAATCATCGAACAGGTTGGGGGCCAATCCGCTGAAGACCCCGTGGCTGACATACAGACCCAGGCGCTCCTTCGGCAGGCCGGTGACCTCAGCAAGTCCGCGGAAGGTGCCACCGCCATCACAGATGTCATCGACCACGAGAAACTTTCCGGTGTCGGGCAGCGGGTCGCACTCGAAGCCTGAGAGCTTGCCCGTGTCGGGGTTCCGCTTCTTGCGGGCGTAGTAGATCGGCAGGTGAACAGCGGAGGCGATCCTCTTGGTACGCTCGATGGCACCCTCGTCGGGACAGATCAGACCGTGGTAGTTCGGAGCCTTCTCGTCGCTGTCCACCCGGCCCACGATCTTACGGACGATAGGTGCGCTGTGTAGCACCGTCAATTTGGGATTCCAGTAGTAGTTCACTGCGGCCTGTGAGTGCGGGTCGAAGACGATGATCTGCTCCAGCGTCAACCCGTCAAAAAAGTCTCGGTAAGCAGTCGAGTCCAGGTCTTTATCCTGCCGGGCACCGGGCAGGTACGGAGCGATGAGCACGGAGCGACCACCGCGAGCCCAAACTGCATCGGCCCAAGCAGCAAGAAGCATCAGGTCGTTGCCATCCGCCCCTTTTAGTGTGGCTACCTCGGTCAGTTCGCCCTTGTGGTCATTCTCGTTGATGACCTTGACGTGCGCCTCCCCCGCAGGGAAGTGCATTCCCTCGAAGGTGGGGTGGGTCCAGAAGCCTGGGCCGATGCGGGTCTCGAATTTGACGCTCATGCGACGGCCTTCTCGGCTTCGAGGTAGTGGATGGTTCCGCCTGTGTGGGGGTCCCACTTCGCAGCGGCTTCCAGGGAACCCTTCAGGTCCTTGGTGCCCTCGTAGTACCCCCGGGCAATGCGCTGACCAGACCCGATGGCGTAGAAATCGCTCTCCATCCGGAGCCAGGAAAAGTCACTGGCGACGTTGTAGACACTTCCATCAACGATGACCAGGGCTTCCCAAGTGCTGTCGATGGACTTCTCGTGATCGTAGGCTTCTTTCAAGGCGGACTTCATCGCGGGGACAAGCTTCTTCGCCAGGTAGGTCCGCCCGTCTGTGTTCTTCTTGCGCTTGGGGATGCTCATAAATTCGAACACCTGGAGCACCCGAAGAAGACCACAGACTCCGAACACCACGGTGGAGTTCTCGAAGACCTTGCTGTGGGATTCCTGGTTCAGTTCCTCTACCGTATGGTAAGTGATGAAGCTGTCCCAGGCGATCTCTACCTTGTCGGGGTGCTCTACCATCGCAATCGTGGTCATCAGAGAGCCCCCACTGCTGCCATCCAGACCACAACGACACCCGTGATGGCCGCTGCTGAGGCAGTCAACCCCAAGAACCAGCCCAGTATCCCCAGAAGCCAGTCCAACTCCCAAGAAATTGCCACCCAAACCGCTCCGATGAACAGAACCAGCAGGGTGAGAATTATTGCAACCCAAAGCATTCCTGTGTAACCCCTTTCTCTCGTTGTACCGGGACAGTCTAACCATCCCACAGCCTCACGTCAAGGCTTAGTGTCCGGCTTCCTCCCAGTTATCTGCCGGGTGGCCGTGGTCCACGGAGAAGAAGATCTCCTGACCCCGGGCGTCCTTGGGCTTGAACATCTGCTCCATGCACTCTTGAATAGTCAGGAGAGTCCACTCCAATTCGTCCTCGGGAATGTCGAACACGAGGGCGTCATGCACCGGGGCGACGATCCAGGTCAAAAGGCGTGGAGCTTGGTTCAGCATCCGGATCATCCCGTCGTACATGATCTCCCGGGTGCCGGACTGACCCAGCAGCGCCGAGGACTGCGTAAACGAGCGGTCCTTGTCCACTCGCATCTTGCGGCCCCAGTCGTTCGTGATCCATCCGCTCTCCCCGCGCCGGGTGGCATCCTCCTGCCAGGAGTAAACGTGCGGATACTCGTTCTGGTAAGCACGAATGAACTTGCCAGCGACTTCTTCCGTGGTTCCGATCACCGTGGCGAGCTTCTTCTTTCCGACCCGGTATCCGAGAGCATGGTTGGCTGCCTTGGCGATCTGCCGGTGCTCTTCTCGGTCGTACTTATCTCCGAAGAAGACTCGACCGGAGATGTCATGGGCGTCGGCACCGGGTTCGAACCGCTTGGCGAACTCCCAATCACCTGAGTATGCCGCGACCACCCGGGCGTCCGCCTGGCTGTAGTCGAACTCCACGATCTTCCGCCCCGGGGAGGCCACGAAGTACCGCTTCTCCACCCGGTTATCACCCTTGTCTGTCCAGACGGTGAGGCCCGGCTTGGTGACACTGGTGCGACCGGATCGCTGGAAGGTGGTGATGTCCGGGTGAGCCTTACCGTCACTGTGCGTGGAGTCCAGGGCGAGTTGAGCGAGGGATCGCTGGCCCTTCAACTCCGCGAGAGCCTGAGCGAACTCCGCGGCGCCGGTACCCTCGGTGATCTGGATAAGAGCTTCCCCACCCAGGGAGGGATTGTTGGTGTCGGTCTTGGGCCACGAGGGGGTGTTCTCCGGTGTGATGCCGTGCTCTGCGAGGACCGCAAAGATGACTTCCTTGCCCGCGTTGGTCGCCCAGGGGCTCTTCCCCTCCGTGGGCAGTTCATACTTCTGCCCGATCTCGTCCATGATCTCTTGGCGCCGGATAGCAAGTTCTTCTACTCGCTCCTGAGCCGCTGCGGTGTCCACGGTGAATCCGTTGCGAGTGATCTGTGCGTTGATTGAGACGACCAGTTGTTCCCGCCAGTGGTAGTCAGTCAGGGGGGTTTGCTTCGTCAGTTCGACAGTGAGTTCCTGCTCAGCAACCACATCCTGTTCGGCGTACTCCAGGAAGTCCGGGTCTCCCAGGGGGATGCGCCCATACGGGTCGAAGGCCCACGGGGGGAGTTCGTCTTCCGACCAGGCATCGTAGATGTTGAGAAGTTCTTCCATCTGCTCCGGGTCATCCCGGTCTACCCTGTACTGAGCAGCGAGCTTCTTCAGATCAGCCACCTTACCGGAGAGTCCCAACTGGAAGCACAGGTTATCCAGAGCCAGCCACTTCTTTGCCTTGCCCGGGCTCGACCCGTCATAGTGGGTGTGCCCCTCCCGAGTCGTGAAGACGGACGGCGGCGGGTACACCAGACTGGCATGAACCATCGTGTCGAAGACCTTGCCCGCCTGGGCAGCCTCCAGCGGCACCGTGGACTCCTTGCCGAACATAGCCGGAAGGTCGTAACTAATAATGTTATGTCCAATCCAGCGGTCGGCCTGGAGCAGCAGATCCATAGCCTCGTCGTAGTCCGTGGTCAGATGGACCTCGCCATCGGAGCCCCAGGCGTACTGCATGAGGCGAACAAAGGACCTGGAGGGCATATCCCAAATAAACTCTGCTCCGTAGGTTTCCAGGTCAAAAACTAGAACCTTCTTTTTAGACATCTGACTCTCCGTAACGAGATAGAATCTCCCGAGCCCAAGCTACTTTGTCCGCAACCCGCTGTCCCGCTGGTTGTGAACTACTCCACAACTCCAAGTTCTCCAATCTGTTATCCGAGCGATCCCCATTGACATGGTGAACAGTTTCTTCTCTTGTCAGGGGGCGACCAATATGTTCCGCCATAACGACACGGTGCTGATATTGCCTCTCGTGGGATTTCCGACCCACCCCCCTGCGTGCTCGCTGAACATACCCCGAGGACTTTTCAACGTACCAAGACCCCCAGCCGTCGGAATCCGTTTTCCGCAAGGGTGCCCCCATTTCTCGACCGCCTATGAATCTCTCGTGATGAAGTCGGCATCGCCCCGATACTGTCGCAGCACGGTCGCATCCATCTTCAGGGCACGTCGGGTGTCCAAAAAGACCGTGTTCTCTATCTAAGTTGTAGTGGTATTTGCAACGACCCCGAGCGTACTGCCCATTAGAACAGTCTGCATGTACGCACATTCCTGCCCGGGGCTGACGTTTGTAGTTCATCCAAGCACCCTACCACACTACTGGAACAACCGCATGAACTGGCGGGGAGGCATGTCCCATAGGAACTCGGCACCGTAGCTCTCGATGTCGAACACAAGGACTTTCTTAGCCACGGGATCGTGCTCCAGTCGTCATTCGAAAGTCACCGTCCCACCCGGGACGTACTTCAAGCCCGGGCGAATGTGTGGTGACCACCGTTCAAATCTCACAGTGGGAATCCCGGACTTCTCGGCCAAATCCGCGGTCATGGTAGCACCACGAGAACCATTCCGAATGAACGCCAGGCACACCTCCGCCCCTCCGTCGTCCACCATCTCCTTGTTGCGGAGAAACCCGGCGCGTTTGCCGTACTGCTCCCAATAAGCCTTGTAGACCTCTTCGGTCGCGTCGAAGCCCTCACCCTGGAGGCGTATTACTGCCTGACCTGCGTGGGCGTCAGCACCCGTTGGGCAGTCACCCCGCACCACTACGAGAGCGGACTCGTGCCATCTCCAGTAATCGCAGATCAAGTCGTCCACGAACTCGGGGTCATCCCAGTCCCGGGAACCCGTTACGAGAATGCGAGTCACCGCAGAATGCCTTTCCCCAACGAAATCGGCTGAGCTTCCCCGATCAGGGTTCCGTAGAAAGTCTCATCTCGACGCACCCAGTCACGATACAAAACCGCCCCGTCCACCTCCGGGTCATCGTTCCAATAGAGATGGTTATATGAGACGACAGGCAATGTCATCAGAAGTTCGAAGTAGTCATCCAGGTAATCTCGGTCGGTCTCGAACAGAAAATCTAGAACAGCTAGGACCGCTTCTGAATCATCTATGGAGGCATATCGCCCATCGGTTCGGGTAACGAGGAAGAGATCACTTTCGTCAGAAAGCTCCTGGACTTCCAGGTGCGGGTAGTGTTCGGTCATCATGCCCCTCTCTGTGTGATGGCGATGTACGGAACGCCATCGACATTGGTGTCCTTGATTCTCCCCTGGGATCGCAAAGAAGTCAAGCGCATTTCCACCTGCATGGGGAGAGCATCCTTCTGGTAGCGATAAACCTTGTCCCTCCGGACGTGGCTCTTCGGCTGTCGGGCGATCCAGGCTTCCAGCCGATCACAGTCCGCGGCGAACTCGGACGACGACAGCATACGCAGCAGCCAGATCGAGTTTCCGAACCAGATCTCGACCTCTCGTAGGGCCAGCAGCATGTGACGAAGCTGCACCTCCCGATGACCCTCGTACAGGGCCAACAGCAGCGCGGTCTTCTTTGCGGTGTTCGTCAGACGGTTGATGATCGGAGAGAGGGTGGCTTCATAGCGATCCTCGTGTTCGAAGCGGTCATCCAGAGAGTCCAGAGCCTCGTCCAGCCGGTTCAGAGCCTCATCCGAGAAGGTGAACTCCAGCTTGGATGCCGGGAACCCTGATCCTCCGACCAGATCCTTCCGAGACTTCTCCAGATCCAGCCACAGATTCCTCTTGATGGACTGAGCATCCCCCGCCTCGTGTCGCACACGATTCTTCCGGCGAATGCGTTCCTTCGGCTTACCCACTGTGATGATGAATCGGGCGAGCAGACCGTCGTTGAACATGCCAATGGTCATGGACTCGAACGCCTTCTCCGGGGTGGTGAGGAACCGCAACGAGAGATTGGCCGTGACATCGACGTTGGAGATGTCCTGGCTGGAGACCTTGTGGACCTTCTCCACCTTGCCGTCGTAGGCACTGAGCAAAAACTCCGAGAGTTCACTTCGCCAGTCCGCGTTCTTCATGCCTCGGAAGACCGCGCTCGCCTCGTCGTAGGTGTAGAGCGCCGCGGAGCCGTTGTGATTCTCGATGATCTCTCGGGCTAGTCCTGCGGGAGAGGCGTTTCCACCGATGAACGGGTTGTAGTATCCGTTCCAATACCCCACGATCACCTCGTCTGCCAGTTCCGCTTCCTCAGACTTCCCCGTGGTCGAATGTCCGATAGTCAGGTTGTAGTTGTTCGTGTTCACCCGGCGCCCCTCGAAGTCGAAGTACCCGAGATCCCCCAGGGTGGACGACAAGACGAGGATGGCTCCCGTGCGGTAGTAGGGCTCGTTGGTCCTCTCTCCGTGGAGCTTGTAGCCCGCGGCGAGGTACTTCTCCACCCAGTCGTCGGTTCCCAGGGAGTTCCGCTCCTTGTCCGACAGCAGGTTGACCCGCTCGGGCCGGATCGAGTCATCTACTACCGGGTCGGGGCTAGGCGGCACGGAAGGGGGTGTCGTGCCGGGGGTGCCCGGCCTGGCGTGGGCTCGGTTGACCTCGTAGATCATGCCCTCGAAGCCGCGGGGGTCATCGTGGACCCACTTGGACGAGCACTTGGCGACCCAGGCGATAGCCGCCACCTGCATTCCCGTGAACTGGTTCAACTCGATCAGTTCTCGCAGGAGCTTGTGCCGCATCTCCGACCGCTTGCCCTCGGGGGGTTCGTGGTAAAGGAGTTCCCGGATGTCGGTGCGATGTTCTGGGATTTGCTCGATCAGATCCAGCGCCGACTCCACTTCCTCCAGCGGGTCAACGAAATCTCCCGGCTCAGAGGTGGTGGCTCGGATGTCGATGTCCGAGTACGCGTCTTCGATCTCGTCCAGGGAGTACAGTGTGCCCCCGTAGTCCACGGTGACATCTTGGGCCTGACCGTACTTGTTGTTCGTGGTGCCCGGGATGCGAAGGATCTTGGCGGAAGAGCCGGTCCAGTCCGCACCTTCTCCGCGGTGGGCGTGGGCAATCAGGTCCGAGACGTGGGCGGCGTCATCGGCGTCAACGACCTCATCGAGAAGCCACCAGCAATGGGTGTGCCCTTCGGAGGTGTGAACGATGATCGACGGTTCGACGCGGAAGCCCTCGGGATCGAAGGAGTCAGCGTCCGACCACACCGCCGCAGCCTGGAGAGTGTTCTCCTTGGTCTTGGCCCGGGTGCCCCGCTCGTTGAGTTCTTCCCCGTAGGTGGAGACCCCCAGGTACAGGTCGATGTCGTTGTGCCACTCGATGTGGTTCACCATCTCTGGGAGATCGTTCGGATAGTAGAACCAGTCGTGGATGTTCGGAGCCAAACCCGGCGCCGAGGGCCGAGCGATGACTACGTTCCCTTCGAGATCTCCCCACACAGCGGAGAGAAAGGCTTCGTAGTCTATGCTCAATGTTCCTCCTAGTAGTCTCACGTTCTTCATCGTCCGGAGGAACCGGCCCTGCGTTTCGTATAGGCCCCGGGCGAGGGAGTGGACATCCTCACAGACCGGGGGTAGCTGCCCTGGTGGGAATCGAACCCACCCCCTAGAAGCCTCCGCGGGGTTTCAGAGCCACCTCGTCGGGGTGATTGCAGGTCACCCCTGTTTGGTTGAGTTTCCCGACAAGCAGGGCAGTTATTCAGTTGTAAATCTTGCCTAGCGACCCTAGGAGATCCGGAGCGCGTACCGGGTCCACGGGCGATGTTACTACTTTCGCATCGGCTAGGACTTCTGAGAGGGTAGCTACTCGGGAGCCCCTTGTGGCACCTCGCCTCTCATTGCTGACCCGCCAGGATTCGAACCTAGAACACTCGGGTAACAGCCGAGCATGTTCGCCGTTTACACCACAGGCCAGTGGAGGTATCTATTCTACCCCCAGGGATCTTCTTCCTGTGCCCGAGAGGGCTTCGGGGCTGAGGATGCAGCCTTGATCTGCTTGATCTCGGAGACGTAGGTGGTCTCCAGGGATCGGCCAGTGGTCTGATCTTGTCGGGTGTACTCCCGCTCGGTGATCGACGCGGAGACCTCCAGAACATCACCCTTGTGGATCACATCCTGCCACTCGTCCTTCAGGTCGAACTTCAGTTCAACCCGCAGCTTGGTGACGTTTCCGGTGTCTTCCCACTCTCCGGTGTCCCGATTCTTCCGCTGGTCGTTGTCGTACAGCGGGAACCGCAGCACCTCGAAGCGGTCGGTCACCTGAACCAGTTCGGGCTCTGCGACGACCACACCCGTGATGGTGAGTCTGTTGCTCATTAGAAGGGTTCCTCCTTGTTGTCGTCCTGGTTGGGGAACAGCAGTGCCTTCTCCCAGTCCGCCAGTTCATCAATGTCGATGCCCAGAGCGGTGGCGAGATCGGTGGCTGCCTCGACCAGTGCGTCCTTGTCGATGGTCACAGACGGGGGCTGCGAATCGTTGATCCGGTGCCACGCCTGATGAGTACGCTCGTTGTCGGCGTACCGGCGAACGTCGTTGGTGAACTGGTCGGCGCCGTCCTGACCCTCTTCGTAGACCTCAGCGATCTGCGGGTAGGCCAGGCGGATGTCGTCCCAGTCAAGAGAGACGATGGGGTGATTGCTCACGGGTGATTCCTCCTTACTTTCGGTGGTGTGTTTCACGACGAGGTAACCCGTTTCCGGATGGTCCCCGAAGAGATCTTGCAACGCGTCTTGATTGTAGTCGGTGTCGAAGGTGAATGTCAAGGTCCCGTCGTAGTTTGCGATACCCGAAGTCTTCGTCGCGGGATACACCGTGGCAGAATCTCCAACCTTCCAGGTGGGCTCTTCGTCCTCATCGTCCAGTTCCCAAGGCAGGTTCTCTTCCGAGATCGTCTCGAAAGTGTTCCCCGTCAACTGGGGGTGAATCTCGATGCCCGAGAGGTATGTCCGTGACAGGGTTCGAGCGTCGTCATAGTACGAAAGAGTGTTGTCCTGTTCGTACTGAGTTAGGAACTCGGTCTTCACTCCGATGATCTGGGCAGTTTTCAGTTCCTTCAGGGTTGGAGCCATAAAGTTCTCCACGTTCGGAACAATATACAGAACATTGTGTTCTACCACGGCTGTTCCTCCTTCGGGAGTTTGTTCTCGTCATCGACGTGGGCCACATGCAGGCCCTTCTTGATCGTCTCGAAGTGCTTCTTCACGGAATCCGAAGCGGTCTTGACGCCCAGCGCACTCAGGAAGAGTTCGAAGTACGGCTCCAGTTCTTCCCGAGTGAACTTGATGACTTCCTGGTAGGACGGTACGAAGTCGCCCTTGTTGTTGAAGTCGTCGGGACGAATGTGGAAGATCGCAAAGTTGTCCACGCGGGGCATCTCGACTTCCTCCCACTCGTTTGGACCTCGGGGGATGAGCAGTGAGGTGGCATTGCCCAGAGCGATCAACTGAGCAAGGTGCTCGGTCCAGAGGTTCCGGCTGGTCTTGTTGTCGATCAGCGTCAGGGTTCCGTCCAACTCAGCGAGAAGGTCGAAAGTCCCGGCGTAGTGGTGGACATCGTTCCAGACCGTAGCCTCGGTGAAAATGGGGTTGACCCAGTGCTCGTCCAGTAGCTCGTGCCACCGCTCCGCCATCTGGAGTTCTTCCTCCGTCTCCAGATCCGGGGCTTCCACCGCCCAGTCCATCGTGGACTCAGCGTAGTTGTGAATCCGATCCCCAACGTAAGCAGCAGCGTCAAGCTGATACTTGTGAGCCCAGCGTCCGAAGTTGAACGCACTCGCCTCGGTGCGGGTGAATGACGCCTCCGGGTTAGCCGCATAGTAAGCCGCGGTCTGATCCACGGCCCACTGTCGGAGCCCGGGCTTGTCCAGAACACTCAGCGCATTGGTGACCGAGTAGACGTAGTAGAAGTCCGAGCCGTCCCGTGGATCGGGACGATGTGGGTGCATGTAGCGGCGCCCGTCATTGGCCTTGGCATCAAAATACTGCACAACTTTTCTGGACGCGCGTTTCTTCTGAATTTCATCTTGAACACTCGGGTCTGCTAATGCTGGCTGTGTCATTCTGTACCCTTTCTGTGTTCACGATACTCACGGTTACGGCGGTTCGCGCATTCACGGCAACGTCTTGCTCCGGACACCACTTGCAAGTTCTTCCCCGAAAGAGAATGACCCCGAGAGCAAGTGGTCTTGGATGACGAGCGGTGAGTTCCGTGCTTCACCGCGTCCAAAACGTTATCGCTCTGGGTTCCCCAGGATAGATTACTGGCGTGGTTATTGGCTACGTTCCCATCTAAGTGCCGGACTACTGTATGGGTTGAATCTTCCCGGCCTATAAATTCCTGAGCGACCAAACGATGAACCAAGAAATGCTTCTTCTTACCCCCGAGATAGAGGGTTACACGCTTATAGCCATTGACTAGGTGTGGACTCAGAATATGACCTGACACACCTGACCGAACAAGACCCGTATTACTGACCTCATATTTCGGAAAAGTCTGGATCGGTCTCCAGATGACCTTCCGCGAAGCCCGCTTCTTCTGGATCTCAGCCTGAACTTCAGGATCGGCCAGAGCCGGTTGAGTCAAGAGATCACCACCAGTTGTCTAGGATCTTGCCCAGCCAGATCGTCCAGGCACCGAGAACACCGATCACCCCAACCGCAATGGAGCTAGGGACGATCAACCACAGCCATGACGGGTCCATCAGTCTTCGTCAGGCCAGTTGGCGAGAAGCTTCTCGATCTTCGGGGCGCTGGATGTCCATTCCCGGTGGTCCTCGGTCTTGAAGTAGGCGTTGCCGATGTCTTCAGCCTTCTTGGTATCGCCGTTCACCTTGGCTCGCAAGTTACGTCGGGCGGTCTTCAGACGGTCTTCCCCACCCGCGGGCTCTTCTGTCGGAGCCGGAGAGGGTGTCTTTGAGGAAGTCTTCTTCGCCGCGGTGACGGCGCCCGGGGTCTTCGTCTCGGTCGGGTTCGCCAACTCAGCCTGGACACGCTCACCGTGCTCTTCTGGCTCGATGGTCTGCGTGGGTAGGTGGAAGGTCTGGAGCAGGGCCACGCGGAACGCGACCGACTGGGCCTGGGCCTCCGAGCGATCCGCGAAGTCGTCCGCGATGCCCGTGGTGGTGGCGACCACTTCCGATCCGTCAGGTGCATAGAAGTGGAAGGCGGTCTTGACCTTGGAGGTCTTGATCTCCCGCTGCGGAGCGTTCGCGTTGGAGCCCGGGATGAGCCGAGTCGTCAGTTCACTATCCAGCACCTCCGGGATCACGACCACACCATGCTTGTTCAGGTGCGGAGTGAGGTGGTTGATCGTCCCGTCAATCCCACGGAAGGGAAACGGAACTCCCCCCGTGGACTCCTTCTCCAGGGCACCAGCCTCGTTTGAGATCTTGTTGATGAGGTTGATGATCTGGGGGGCGTCAGGGGCCTTCGGGGTCCGCGGAGTGCGGGTGGTGGTCTTCTTGACCTCGGGTGTCTCGGTCGGTTCAGTCGTTGCAGTCATGGATTTCCTCCTTATCAGACCAGAATTTCTTCGGGTTGTTCATTGCCTTGGGTCTCGGTGTCCACTTCACCCCGGTCGAGAAGCTTGGTCTCATGGGCCAGGAAGATCGGGGACTTCGCCTTGAAGAACTGCGGCATACCCGCACCATCGTAGCGGATCGCCACGCCCTCGTCAACGGTGTCCTTGTTGGACAGTCGCACCGGATAGTCCCGGTGGGTCACGTTGGTGTCCAGGAACCGAATGTCCAGCCACTTCTCGGGATCGAAGAACTCCTTGCGACCGCGCCACAGTTCCGGCACATGCTTCAGACCGTTCTCGTCGGTGAATCGCCGCACGGCATCCCAAGAGAGATCCACCTGACGACCGCTGTGCGTGACCACAGTGACACGGTAGACGTACAGTTCGTAGTCGTCCACCTGCTCGTAGGTGTAATTCTTCTGGATCGGCTTGCCGGGATCAACCCAGCCGACCAGTTCCCCGTAGACGATGAAGTTCTCCGGGATGGCGTAGCTGTACGTGCCCAGCGCCTCAGTCCAGATGTCGGTACCGTAGAAGTCATTCTGGTACGGGTTGTTGGGGTCCTTGATGACCTTCCGGCTGCCCGCCACGAAGTCGAACTCGGTCTCCGCGACCTTGATGCCGACCTTCTTCGCCAGCTTCTCCAACCAGGTCAGCTTGCGCTTGACCACTGTGTTGGCGAGTCGAACGCTGGTCCCGTGGAGCTTCTGAGTCACGACGACATCCGCGAAGTCCGGGATGACGTGGCCGTAGTAGAAGTAGTTGTCGGTCTCGACATGCTCCGGCAGGTAGATCTTGTCCACGCGGCGGAAGGCACGGTCGTGCTTGGCCTGAGCCCGGTCGTGAGCCTTCGGCTGCCGGACGACGTACTTGTTGCAGATCGGGTGGTCTCCGATCTTGTCGAAGTAGGCTCCGTCCGGCAGCAGATCGTAGTCCAGGGTGGCCCAGTCCAGGGATTCCAGCGGCATGAACAGCGCGTCGGAGCGGTGGCCGCGGAGCTTGATCGCACGGACTCGGCGGTTATCTTCGAGATAGCCCTGCACGGACTGGTCAACGTTCCGGTCCCCGTGTCGGTGGAGGTTGTTGAAGTAGGTGTAGTCCTGGGAAAGCTGCGTCTCGGGGCCGAAGACGATACCCCGGTCACCCGGCTTCACTTCAAGTCCGACGATGGCCTGGAGGCCCAGTACGGATGCTCCCTGCACGCGGTCCATTCCATCCAGCGGATGTACCTCATGGATGGTCACCACCTGAGCGGCGTAGTTCTTGTTCTCCGGTTCTTCAAGCTTGATACTCATTGTTACCCCTTTCTGTTAGAAATCGCCGTACTCGGCCTGGAGGCACTTTACACCAACCTGGCGCCACATGGCAACTACTTGATCTCGGTCGTCCACCATGCCCCTCAGGGCATACTTCGGTGCGATCTGATCCCGCAGGATCTCGTACTTCACGATGTTGTCGGAACGGTCATCACCGGAAGCTCGCATGAACAGATCGTGGTAGTGAATCCCCATGCGCTCCAGCCACTCTTCAGTGACGTGGCGATAGTCTTCATTACGACCAGAGACAATCAGGATCTTGTAGTAGTTCCGCTGGAACGAGAGAGCAATGTCTCGAACGATGGGATCAACAGCATCCTCTCCCGCACGAGCACCGTCGTAGGGACTGCGCGGGTTCTCACCCTGGATGTGCGCCAGGGTGCCGTCGAGATCGAACCCCCAGGCCCACGGGAGGGATTCTCCCGGGACGTACTGCTCGAAGGTCACGGCACCGAGGTCTGCACGGACGTGCTTGCGGGTCGGTGGAGCGGGGAGCTTGCCGTCCTTAGTACGACCGTAGAACTTCCGGATCACCGCTTCACCCACGGGGTATTCCCGGTTGCGGTCCCAGTCCAGAGCCGTCTCCAGGGGAACCTCGAAGTCCTTGAACTCGACGGTGAGACCGTTCAGTTCAGCGAAGCGATACCACTGACCCATGAAGCGGTTGTTCAGGTTGGTGTCGTCTACGATCACCGTGTCATGGTGACGCAGGAACGCCTTGACGAGATCCCGCTGAGCCCGGGTGACAGCCGACTCTTGTTCCCCGTTCAGCAGTCCGTCAGTGGGGCGGTGACCGAACAACTGCCAGCGCAGGTCATCCCGGTTCGCCCGGGGGTGGGGCTGCTGCTTGGCCCAGGTGGTCTTGCCACTGCCAGGGATGCCTCGGGTGAGGATGAGCTTACGTTCAGCCATCAGAACTGCCTCGTGAACCGATTGATGTCATCCATCGCATCAGTCAGTTGAACAACCTGCTGTTCCAACTCTTCGATACGATCCCGGAGACGATGGTTCTCGTTCTGAAGTTCGGAGTTGTCGTCATCAAGCTGGTCGATCTGACGACGAAGCTCTTGGATCAGTTCGTCGCTCACGAATTCTTCTCCAGGGCATCGAGATACTGCACAACACTCTCGGTGTGGATGAAGTCACGGTAGAGAAGCTGGTCGGTCACTGCGTAAGCGATCAGATTCAGCGGGGGCTCGTCTATTCCGTAATCAGCGATGATCCCGGAAACCTCGTCGTAGATGTGGTCTCGAACCCGCATCACATCCGGGTTTCTGAACGGTAGTTGACTAGCCATTCTTCCTCCTTCTCTTGCGTGGCTTGGGGTCGAATCGAACCCCGCCCCAGATTCCGTGTTCCTCTCCGTTTTCGACAGCCATCTCGTAGCAGAGATCCTTCAGGGGGCAGCCCTCGCACAGCAGTTCGGCGTCTCGGGTGCTCGGAGCTTCATCCTGTTCGTAGTCCACCCAGGGACTATGCTTCGGGATGAAGTTCGCAATGGGACTCCGGCACTTTGGTCGCTGTGTCCGGGCTGCCTCTATGAAGTTGTCTGTCGCGGTCATTGTCCCCCGAGTCTATCGGGGTGACCGAGCTATGTCAACCCCGAGAGAACTCAGAGATCACCGAGGGCGCCGACGAATCGAAGCCGACCACATCGAGCGAGCCCGGGTCTCGGGGGTCCGCCACGGAGAATCCAGTGGCAGTCATTCCGACCACCACGTTCTTCGCAAAGCGACCCGAAGACTTCCGGTACTGCGTGAGGGCCTGGTAGGGGTGAATCCGACCGCTCCACGTCTCGTTGTCCGTGTAGCTGATGAAGGTATCCACCTGGAGACCACGCTCCTGTGCGTACAGGATCGGCAGGGAGACATCGGTGCCACCCATTCGAACGCTGTCCACGATCCGCAGTGTCTCATCCAGGGTGGATGCAGACGCGATGGGCAACGGAGTAAGTGAGGTCGAGAACGCAACCACATGCGTGTTCGGCTCCGTCTTCACTGTAACCAGGGCCATTGCTGCCGACGCTTCACGCGGGGTCAGGGCCGAGTTGTTGATCGTATCCCAACCCATCGAGCCGGACACGTCCAGAGCCACGAGGGTGTTCTTCCCCGCGGGCTTGACGTTCGGGAAGGAGGTGTAGAACGCAGCCTCCAGAGCCGCCACCACGTCACCGTCCGGGTTCCAGGAGGCATTGCCTCGGAAGCCACGGCCACTCCGGTAGGTGTACCAGGCGTTGAGCAGGTTGAACGGGTGGATGCGCGACTTCAGGATGTTGCGCTCGTCACGCAGCAGCCCCAGGATCGTGCTCTTGGTGTCCGCGAACGGCTTCAGCAGATCCAGGTTGGTCAGTCGGCCAAGTTGTCGGACCAGGGCGCCAAGGGGCACGGAGTTGTGCTCCAGCAGGGCCTCCCAGGTCTTCGCTTCGGTCAGTGCCTCAGACGGCAGAGCCTCCCACGGAAGGCCAGCCTCGATGCCCGCGGAGATCGACACCGAACCGTCATGGACGCCCCGGGCAGCCTCGATCAGACTGTTGCTGGTCTCACCGTTCTGGGTGATGTAGCCGAAGATGTCGTTGGTGTCCCAGTTGTCCGCCTTCGGGTGGGACAGACGCAGGGCATCCCGATGGGACCAACCCTCGCGCTGCTTGTACTTGACCACCTGATAGGCGAGCTTGTCCGGCTCCTTCGAGAGATACCAGTCCGCAACGGCACGGCGCAGAGCCGTACCCCAGCCTCGGAACTGCTCCACGAAGCCCAGGAAGGTGAACAGGTGGGTACCCGTCCGCACGATCTGGTTGAAGAGGGACAGCGCGTAGGTGCGGTCCTCGACCGAGCCGAATTCCGGACTGACGGCAGCCGCATACGCAAAGAGCGTGGGCTCCTGCCGGGGAGCGAGTCCGTTGGTGGAGACCTCCAGGATCTCATTGACCACGCCGCGGTGGTCCGATCCGAGCAGGGCGAAGAGGTTCTGAGCGTTCTCACGCGAGAGAGCCGGGGCCGACTGGTAGTAAGTCGAAGCCTCAGTGCCGAGAATGAGGAAGCGGCGGAACCGCTGGAGAGGGCTGATCTCGAAGACGAAACCCCCGGCGTTGTTCTTGACCTGATCTTCCCGGGCCTGCTCGGTCTGGACGGTTTCATTCGGGCGGATACCCTGGAGAACACTGGCAGTCATTGTTGCTGAACCTCCTTCTTTCTGTGTGATTTGCGGTAAGTAGGTGGCACCGGGACATTTACCAAAGATAACCCGACGACTCCGACCGCAAGAATTTGTAGTGGCAAGGTGTGAAATCCGGAAGCCCACCGCTGAGGGTGGGATCAGTCCCCATGCGGGGACGGGTGGAGTTGAACCATCTATTACCGATAACCGAACCTCGTCGGCCACCACGATTTTTCGAAAGCAAGTTGGGAGACCCGACCGTTTAGTGCTCTTCCGTTGAGCTACCGACTCAATGAGCCGACTGGGATTCGAACCCAGAACCACTTCTTTTCAAGAGATAACCGGATCAATCCGGCTTTCGAAGTCATTATGTAGTTGTGATTTTCAGCAAGTTGCGTGGCCGGGTGTTTTGTCGCAGTTACAGTGTGATTGATAACCCGATCACTCCGGCTGAAAATTTTTATGTAGTTGCTTCGGTGATGAACACTCTATTTGAAACGAAACCGTTTGTCAAGTCGTTTTTGCGAAAAAATTTGAAATCGAAATTTCGAGTTGCTGGTGCTTCACGATTTGCCCCACTTCCCGCGCGGACCCTCGGGCACCCAGCCCGTCGCCGTGATCCGGGAGCGGGTGGCCTTCGCGTTCGGATAGTTCTTCTTCAGCAGCTTCCGACGCTCGGGGTCCGAGGTGATGAACGTAATGCTCATGGGTATGCGGGGAACCTTAGACATTCTTCCCGATCTCTTTCAGAGAAACCCCGAACGCTTCCATAGCCTTCGTAAGATCTGCAAGACCATCGGATGCTCTCTTGAATGATTCGGATACCGCGGCCAGCGTTTCGGGCAGCACCCGCGCTTCCCGACGCTTCCGGATCTCACCCCGCCACCCCCAGATGATGAGGACGGTGGCCCCGAACAGGGGAACCAGCAGTGGGATCAGTTCCATCATGCCTCCACGATAGCGCTGGGCAGGTCTCGTGCCTCCTTGGGTGCGAGGTGGCTGAACGGGTCGTAGGGCTCAACCGACTCCGTGGGCTCGACATACGGCTCGAAGGCCGCGTCGAAGTCCTCCGGCGCCAGGGCGTACCAGCCGGACGAGGCCGGTCCCTTGACGACCCACCACTGCGGGGGAACAGTCAGTGTCCCACGGGGGGTGTGCAGTCTGAGGTGGGCAGCCTTGCCGCTGTGCTTACTCAGGACGTAGACTTCCTCGCCCGTGAACTCCGCCATCTCGGTCTTGTTGACCACTCGCCATTGCATCGCCTCGATGGGGCCAATGCGCGTCTGCCAGAGGTTCTTAGTCATCTCTCGAAACTGCTCTCAGGAAGATGGTGGTGATGGTCACCCCGATGATGACGAGGGGAGCTACGAGTCCAACCCAATCGCCCCCTCCATTGTTCACACCGTCAGCGAGAAACATCAGTCACCCACCTTGATGTCATAACCGCGTTCGACCGACCCTTCTGGGACATGGAACTCCACAGTGGAGGTTCGTGGAGTGGACACCGCTCCGGGGAAGGCCCACCAGTAGCCGGATCGTTGAGATTTCTCGATCATGTACTGCCCGTTGTCTTCGAAGATCGTAGCTCTATATACCTCGATCTCTAGGATGGAGATGGCGCCGTGATCGTCTCGCGCATACTGAAACTTGGTCTCATCAGTGGAACCACCTGCAATGAGGAAGAAGCTCCAGCCGGTGCGTTCATTGGTACCCAGCGCAGTCAGCCCATATCGTGTATCGGACGTGGTGTTGGGCATGAAAGAAACAACGATCCAGAGAATCAGGGTTGCACCCGCCAATCCGAAAGCGGAGAATAACACTGCCCAGCCAGAAAAAACGAACGCCTCTGACCACCACCCGGACTCGAATTTCGCGTAGAAGAATGCAACAACGGGGACAGCTACCGCGATACCCAGAAGAATCCAGAAGATCATGCGTCTTCCTCAATTTCCACCGAAACCACCTCAGTGCTCAACTGCCAGTCGTTGTTCGAGTCGAAGTACATGGATTTCCCGACCTCGGGCACCTCAGTCTGGGGCCACTGGTGGACATCACTCCAGGACGTGATCGTGGCGCGATCCCCAATTCGAAGGCTCCAGTACCGGGCCGTCCAGGACGCGCCTTCGGGGGTAGTCCTGGTCCAGTAGCCGTTCTCGATGGTGTAGACCGTACCCGAGCGCGTCGTTGCCGTAATCTTCACGATTTGGCCTTCTGAATCCCGGCGAACACCTTCAATGTCCGTCCTTCATCCTGAAGTTGGATCGTCACGCCCTTGTCCTTGTAGTAGCGAACAAACGCACGTCCGGAGGCGTCGATCACTTCCACTCGGGTTACGTCGGGATACGCGGACATGGTTTTCATCGGTACACACCCACGAACTCATCGACACGGCCCACGCGGGCGAGGATTTCCTCAGCGGTGGTCTTCAGAGCCTTGGCATCCGCAACGGTGTTCGCGTACCCCAGGAGCTTGGTCATGGACAGCGGCGCCGGGCGAGTTTCCTCCGAGATCGCCGCTTCACGAAGCTCCAGGCGCACCGGGGTCTTCTGGCTGCTCGGCTGATGCACTACGCTCCAGAGGCGCCCCGGTCCCGGGGCCACCTCCGAAGCCAGATCGAACTTAGCCATCAGCCCGCCCCCAACTCGTCGTGGAGATCACTGTAGATGATGCTCGCCTCGTCCCATGACAGCCGAGCCACCTCCCTGCCGCGAACGATGAAGACGAACCTCTGGGTAGCCGGGTCCCAATGCGCTGAAATCGGAAGCATCACTGCTCTCCAGTTTCCAGGTCGATGTCAGGGACGATGTTCTCGGGCTTGAAGATGACCCGGTAGTGGTAGACACTCACATCGACCGCTTCCAGTTGCTCTACGAAGAACGAAACGTTGTCGCTCAGGCCCAGGAAGTGCTTCTTGTACTGGTTCTCGCCCAGCTTGCACGTCACTTCCAGAGATCCGGCGAGCATGGAATTACCCGTCTCGACAGAGCAGCGGCCTTCGATGGTGAGAAGGTACTGGTCGGTGATGCCGTTGAAGAACACGATCCTGCGGTTCACCTCGAACTGCTCAGCAGCCACGGAGAGGTTCTGTGATGCTCGGTCGGCGTCACTGGTACAGCCTGCGAGCGCGAAGCCCAGTCCCGCCGTGACGGTCAGAACCAGCCCTGTGATAACCTTCTTGAATTTCATGCCTAACGGCCTCCTTCCTCGTTGTGAGGCTCCAGAGCCTCGTCCAGCAACCGGAACGCATACATCATGCTCTCCAGTACCGGGTCAGTGTTGGGTTTGTTGTCGGTCATAGGATCACTCCTGTCAGCAACTCGATGTCCTCGTACATCTTCTCGGCGCCGTCATCGTCGTAGTAGGTTCCGATCACTTTGCCGTCTTCGTATAAGACCAGTTCGATCTCGTCTCCGGAAGCATAGTTGGGAATCACGTCCACGTCAAGATTTCGACCCGACGCCGCCGCGTACTCGGAGACCCGCATCGGCACCGTGGAGTCCATGTACTCGATCCAGTCCTCGAACTGCCGCTCCAGGTGCATCTCCCACTCGGCGCCGAGTTGCTGATACGAACTGACCATCAGTAGACTTCCTCTCCGTCAGCCAGCAGGACCATTTCCTCACGGAAGCCCTCATGCCGGTCGGAATCGCAGAACAGGTTGCTGCGGTTGCGCTCCCACCACTTCTTGCTGGTCATCACTGGGTCCTGGCAGTCACGACACTGCATCTCGTATTTGGTCGCCTTGACGACCTCTTTCAGCTTCGGCACGCGCCAGGCGGTCAGAGCCTCGGTGAGATCCGCCAGTTCCTCGGCGTATTCCTCCGCGGTTCCATCCGCCAGGGTGGTGACGCTGAACCCGATGACCGGAGCCTTCGAGATCGAGAGCCCGAAGTCCTCGGCGGCTTCCTTGAAGTGCTTGTTGTGGTAGCGGCCCTGATTGGAGGTGTCCCGGATTTCCTTGACGTGACAGTAGGCATGGACGCACTCGTGGATGATGGTTCCCAGGGTGGCTTCGGCGCCACGCTTCAGGGACTCGCCTGAGAGCATGATCTCGTGCATTGTGACCTCGTTGCCATCCTCGTCCCGGCGCCAGGTCTCTTTGGCGAAGTGGCCGTGGGTCTGGCCGTTCTTCTTGAAGCCGGACTGACCGACGACCGCGACGATCTCCGGGATCTCAGGGTGACGCTCCCGTACCGCAGCGATTGCTCGGTCTACGGCCTTCAGGATCGGCAGGGTTGCAGTAGTCAAGTGGACCTCCTTCTTGTTCGTTGTGCCGTCAGTCTATAACACCTATTGTTAGGGTGTCAAGTCGAGATCTACCCAGATTTTCCCGGAAAGGATTCGGGACAGGGTGCCCGATGAAAACCCATAATTCCTCTCCAACGAAGCTTGGGACACACCCCCCGATTGATACTCAGAGACCGCGGCCCGCACGTCTCGCTCCGAATGGCGTCGATTACCTCGCTTCGGAATTCGCTTAGAAACCATGTCCGCCATGTTATGTCGTTGCGTCCCGGCAAAGATATGTGACGGGTTGATGCACTTAGGGTTATCGCAATGATGGCACGCATACAAGTTTCCTAGGGGTTCTCCGCTCTCCACCTCATAGAGAACTCGATGTGGGCGCTTGACAGATCCGTGAAACTTCAGCACGCCATACCCACTGTCGTCGGTCCTACCACGCCACTCCCAGCAAGAACCCAGGGCCGGGACACGAGTAACCTCATCCCACCCCGTATTCATGATCCGTTCAATGAGGGGCGTGTCCCGGGTCACCGTCATCTTTCGAGTTTCTATCTCTCCGTGGTAGACAGCCCGTTTGTAGTGTTTGGAGCAATACTCACGAGCACGCACGGGGAGTTCGCACTCAGAAATCTTGCAAGTCAACACCGCTCGCTTCTGCTCGTTTCCGCGTGGACTCGTTGATCTGCATCTGCTTGACCATCTGCTTGGATTCAACACCGGCTTCCATCGTGTCTTCGCTCTGGAGTATCCATTCCATCACACCGCGTTGTTGTCCAATTCGATCCAGTCTACCAGAAGCCTGAAGGTTGTCAGTGCTATCGTCACTTCTGGAAGCCCAGACCATATTATAGCAGTTTCTCTGCATCCAATCTGTTCCTGTACCTATCGCCGAGATCACACCAACGATCACCTGAAGCCCACCCTCAACCCACTGAACCCGGGCCGCGGTCTTGTCGTCCGGGTCGGTGTCGGAGTTCCACGCCAGGGAAGGGATACCCGCCTTGTTCAACCGCTGGGCCAGGGCATTGCTCCAGCCCTTCGAGTGCGTAAACACGACCACATTTTCCCCGAACAGATCTCCCTCAGTGAGAGCATCCTGAATCCAGTCGGCCTTCGGGCTCTTGCCTTCCGGCAGGAAGACGATCTTCTGCTTGCCTTCCCCATCAGTGACCAATTCACCCTCACCGAGAGCGATCTGAAGTTTCCTGATCCGAGACTCCAACGGGATCTTCGGCGCCAGGGCATTCTCCCCCATCCAGGCAAGATCCTGCTCGTCCAGTTGGCGGTAGATCTTCCGCTGTGTCGGCGTCATCGGGATCTCGATGCGGTGTTCCTGGGGCTCGGGCCAGGTAGCGAAACCCTCTGGATGGTACTCGCAGCAGTTCTCCCGCTTGCGGTGCTCAATGTGAACCGGGAACCGAGAGATCACCCAACCAGGAATCATCTCGGATTCGACAGTCCAGCCAGCGAAGAAGTCCTTCTTGACGTTGTAGTGAAGCTCCAAGAACTGCCACTTGTACCGAGCGTCGAGATCCTTGATCTTCTTCTTGGGCGTGATCTTGCTCCACGCATCGGGGTTCACTCCCGGATGCGTGTCGAAGTATTCTTCCGTAGGCTGCCACGGCCCCATCGTGGGGTACTCCCACTTGGCGGGGCCGTAGATGTTCTCGATCTTGTTCCGCACAATGGTTGCGGAGAGAGCCTGCTTAGATCCACTGGACAGCGAGTGCAGCGCCTTGCGCCCGACATCGGAAGTGAGTGAGGCCAGCCGGTGAACCTCGTCCGCAATGCTGATGTCCGGGAAGATGCTCGACCACGACTGATTACGGAACCGCTCAATACCGATCTGATAGACACCCGGGGTTCCCAGGGCGAGATCCAGGTACGCTCGATTGCCTGCCTTACTCGCGTCGATCACCCGGTAGTCCTGCTCGGGCCACCACATTTCGACGCTCTCCCGCCAGGAGTCCGCGGTGTTCTTCGGGCTCACCACCAGCACGCTGTCGGCGCCGAGTTCCTTCGCACTCGACAGGGCTACCGCAGATTTCCCGGCGCCCGTGTGCGAGGTGTTCACCCCGATGCCGTCACCGCGTACCAGTGCCTCGACATCGGCGGCTTGCCAGTCGAACAGTTCAGGCATTACTTGAGCTTCTTGCCCTTCTGCTCCGGGAACTGCTCGTCCAGGAATGACTTCCAGGCTCTCTCGAAAGCGGTGTCGTAGTGACCCACCTTCCGCTTTCCACCCGGCTGTAGCTCCTCGTCCGTCAGCCGGTCATGCCTCGGGCAGAACCACACCCCCGTGCTGTTGATCTCCTGCATGGGGTACCCGCATCGGCACCGCGGGATCTCGGGCATTTCCATCTCCATGAGTGCGCTCACGACTCCCCCTCACTCCCTTCGGTCGTGGACTTCCGAGCCTCCGGCTCGTTGCCTTTCAGGTAGGCCCGGACAGCAGCCAGGACATTAGGCGCAGCGCGTTCGCACATCTTGTACGGCTCGCCATCCATCGCTCCGCCTCTGAAGGTTCCGTGATCGCACTCGTCGTACTCGAAGATGTTGCGCGTGTGGAGTGCCTTCGCCACTACCTCGCGGGCATCGTCTGAGTCCAGGAGAGAGAGGAGGAAGTCGCCGCAGGCGTTGAAGGCGAAACGCTCGTCTTTCTGGGATACGGTCCGGGTGAATCCGTGGCTGGTCACAACAGAGTCTGGGAACTGGCGTTCGGCTTCTTCACGGATGCGGTCAGTCACAGTGGTTCCACCTTGATTGCCATGTCGATGAAGTTGTTGTTCTGATCTCGCACGGTCAGATAGAACTCGTGGCTCAGGTCATTGGGGTTGCGATAGATCTCCGTACCTCGGTCAGAGATCGCCACAGGAGCCAGACCAATATCGTCCCAGTCCAACTTCAGCAGAACCTTTGCCACCGCCTCGACCGCTTCACTCACAGCAGTTGTCGTCAGTTCCATGTCAGAGCCTCTCGCTCACGACGAAACATACCAACAGAATCTCGAACAACAAGACCGGTAGCAGGAACAGGAACCAGGGCGAGACGATACCGCTTAGCATAATGATCCCGATAAGGAACCCGAAGTGAACCAAAACGAACACAATGACCAGCAGGAACCATCCCACCCCGCTGCCCAGTATCCAATCCACGAAATCACCTATAAATCGTTTCATCAGTCCTCCTTCGTCAGTTCGTAGTATTTGTTGGTGCCCGCCAGACCGAGCCCGTCCTTCGAGATCGTCGTGACGGGGATGCCAGAAGCCTGAGCCTCCCGCAGCAGGCGATTCAGGGCGTGCTTGCGCCGAACCAGGGACTCGTCTGAGTCCTCGAACCTCCGCTTTGCCTCGGCATCGGCCCATAGTTTCTTGCGGTTGAGTTCCAGGATCTCGTGAGCAACCCACACCGCTTCCAGAAGTTTGGTCTGCTCAGGAGTGGGGGTGAATGCTGGCCTAGCCATTCTCGATCCAATCCACGAGTTCCCGCAACACTTTGACAACCGTATCCCGGGCGGGTGCTCCCTGGATAATTTGAGCAATCATACCGAGTTGAGCATCGGAAGCGATACCCTCGAATCCGTTCAGACGATCCGAGAATCCAATAAGAAACTCTGCTTGATCGGTGTTGGAACCTTCAGCCAAACGGACACCGAGTTCCAACCACTCGGGGTAGATCTCGGTATACAGCGTGAAACCATCCACCCGAATTTTTTCTTGTGTCGGCATCAGACAGCCCCGTAAGTTTCCACGATGATCCATTCCTGGGAGTGAACCGCCTGGGTGAAGTCTTCGATGGTGTGGTGGACGACCGTACCGGATTGATTCAGCGTCAGGATCTCTCCGTCCGTCTGAACGATCCCGGCGAAGTGACGACTGTGGTTGTGGAACACGATCACAGTGCCGGGCAGAGTCGGTGCCTCCCACGGGAGCGGGAGAAGTTCCCAGGCCCAACCGCGGAAGGTGCGAACCTGATTGTCGCCATCCAGGACTCCCTCGAAGATCACCTCGTCGTTGTGCTCTAGCACCTGCATCACGAACTCGCTCAGGGTCAGTTCCAGGCCGGTCTTGTTGTTGCGGATCGTCCGCACGGCATCGGGCTTCATTCGACCCTCCCGGACGGCATCGGCTCCGACAGATCGGGCACCGGCTTGGAGTTTTCGACATCCTCACCGAGATCCCAGACCCTCACCGGGTCGTTGGTTCCGGAAGCCCACCGAGAGGCCAGGTCATCCGCAGTCTGCAAGTCCGCAAAGACCGCGGATCGGTATTCCATCTCGCCATCCGAATGGTACTCGACCACCCGGTAGCGCAGACCCGTGGGGTCATTGTAGAACCTCAACAGCTTGGGCTCAGTCATTCTTCCTCCTTCTGTAGGTCCCAGGTGTACTCCGGGAATTTGTCTTTCACCATGCCGAGGTAGACCACGGCTGAGAGTTCGTAGCTCATCGTAGCGTATTGTTGCCCGTCTCGCAAGATTGTATATTTCCCCTTTCCTCGTGGAATCTCACCCGCTTGCGGCCACGGACCAAGAGCCGCCTCGACCTTGCGACGAGTCACGATGACCTCGGCCCGCCCTTGTCGTACCAGTTGACCAGGAACCACGTCGCCCATAGGACGGCAGCCAGGCCAATCAGGATCGGAAGCGGTGTCGTGTCCATCAAATCTCCCTTCTCTGACCTGCTGGGTGACCGGGGTGCCAGCCATCGGGAACGAATTGGGTGGCAGAGATCTCGAAGCTCCTGAATTCAGTGTCCGGGATCTGCCGAGAGGCAGCACAGCCCTTGACGAACTTAGAGGCGACATGATAGGTCGTCTTCACTGTTCCGTCCTCTGTCTGTACCTGCACAGCCATCTGTCGGCATGTCGCACACGTCCCCCGACAGACGATCTCAGCCATTGATTTCCTCCCGGAAGATCATGGTCCAGAGTCGCTTCTGCGGGGCCACGCGCTGAGAACCGATCACGAAACCGTTCTCAGCCAACCTCCGTTTCAGCGACAGCCAATTTTTCGTGCTGAGCCGGGACTCACCTCGCACCACGACCAAACCACCGCGGGCGTAGATGTTGGGCGTCTCGATGACCTCCACTGGACCGGCCAGTAGTTCGTTCACGAACATCTTCTGACGGGTGCCGTGCGCGGAAGCTTGGGCTAGGCGGCGCTTCACGTCTCCCAAAGTTACAGCCATGCCAGCTCCACCTCCTCAAGGGCTTGGCTGTGACTGTAGCCATCCTCGACCAGCATGTCATACAGCGCCAACGCCTCTTGAACATCATCCTCACTGAGAGAATCCCTGACACGATCCCAGGACGCGCTCACCAGTTGCCTCGATTGTCCATGACGCCCTGATACAGAGCCTCATTCTTAGCCTGAGCCCGATGACTGAGTTTCCGCAGGTAGGACGGCGAAGTGACCTTCACACTGACCTGCTCGGGATCGGTGGGTCCGGCCTTCGGCAGCACGACCCGCGTGTACGTGGAGATATCAGGCTTCGGCATTCGACACCTGCTCGATCTGAGCCAGCACCGACCGGCGTGCCTCGGCCCGCTTGTGCTTGCGGACCACCTTGCTCGCCCGCTTGGGACTGGTCCGCACGATGGGGTCGCGCTTCTTGTCCTCGGTGGTCAGCAGAGATCCGTCCTTCTTCCGCACGTATCGGGACACGGGCGGCGCCGTCAGGCCATGCTCCTGCATGTAACTCACGTTGTTAGCGTGCCGGTCCAGGTTCTCGGCGTGGACTGCCGCCCGGCGCTCGTCGTTGCGCTTTTTGGTCGCCTCCCGCTGAGCATCCGAGACGTGTCCATTGGACTTCTTGCTCGTCTTGTTCTCCGTCGCCATTTCTGTGATCCTCCTTCGTTCGTAGGCTATTGCAGCCTGTCGATTATTTACCGCGTGGGTCCAGTTCGGGCGTGAAATTGCCCTTGATCGTCGTGCCGACCGGGAAGTATCCCTCGACTCCGGTGCTGTCGTAGAACGTCACTCCCGAAACCCGGGCCGTGCTGTCATAGTGGACAGTAGCACTCTCCCAGCCTCCCGACAAGCCCATTCGGATCACCCAATCGAGATCCGCGCCGTCTTCCCGGATCTGCACTCTCACGAGTCCGTCAGTGTTCATCGTGTCCCCCTCTCAATTCGACAACCGCTCTCGGTGTCGTAGACGTAGATTGTGCTCGGGGCTCCCTGCTGGATCTCGTAGTCCCGCAAGGCGAATGCCTCGTCGCGGTCCTCGTGCCAGTTCAGGGTTTCCGGGCCGTACTTGATAAGGAACATGCCTAGCCCCTCGGGTCGATCCAGTAGCCGTTGATCTCGCCGCGCTCTGCACGCGCTCGATACAGGGCCGCGCCTCGATTCGGGTATTGACGGGTGCTTGGGCGTACCAGTGCTCCAGCGCCGCAGCCGCCCAACTCTCCGTGTCCGGGCGCTCTCCGAATGCCCAACGCCGGTAGTCGTCCAGCAGGACCAGTTCCATGCCGTCGTGCCACTCCAGCGGATTCTCGGAGTCCTCGTCCTGCTCCACCACCAGGCGGTTCAGGCCATCCAGCGCAATGGTCCTAGTCATCCAGACCACGCTCCCGGGCGATTTCGTACAGAGCGTTCGTGTACTGTTCGTACATGACCACCATGACGATCCGCACCACGTCTTTGGTGCCTTCGATCAGCCCTTCGTCTTCCAGTTCGGGGTAGCCTTCCGCGGCCCACTCGTCCAGGAGATCGCTCGTGTAGACCGGCACGAGAGAATCGGCCAGTTCGTGAAGGTCGTCCTGCCAGTATTGCGGGATGTCCTCGTGGCCGGGGATGACGTTTCCGTCTTCGTCCAGGATGGCAGAGAAGTGGTCTTCGAATACGATTTCAGCCTCGGATCTCACACTCACGGATTTCTCCTTCCGTCAGACTTTTCAGTCACGGTTCCCAGCGGGGGATTTCGCTAGGTGGTCTTGCTTGTGATTACTACATTACACACACTGTTGCGATCATGTCAAGCGATTTTGCAAAAGAATTTCGGAGAGAGATTTCCGTGGTTGTCACTCCCGGAAGTCGTGACGAACGCATGGATTTTGGGAGGTGGGATTTCTTAGGGTGCCCTTACTAAATTCAGGGAATTCTCAGAATTACTTTGCGAAAACGTGTCCGAGCGGGGGATTATACCGGGGTTTGGGAGGAATTTAGAGGGGGGTCTCTTTATAGGTCTATATAATTAGTGTGTATGTATAATTGTTGTAGTATCCTTGTTTCCCTAGAGAATACTGGTACAAACCCATAATTTGGGCTTCTGAGAGACAGGGGGAGACCCCCCCGTTCGTTTCTCCCACTTACGGTATAAACCATCCAGTTGTGACAGATTCGGGCCGTCCAGAATGTAAAAAAGTTGTTGGAATCCGTTTGGATTCCGTTTAGCGTGCTAGACTGCCGGGCATGAGTGAGATAGCTAAGTGCATCGTGCCTGAGTGTCGGAATGAGCAACATTCCCGTGGGCTCTGCGGAACACACTTCCAGCGGAATCGGAGAACGGGCGAGTATCGAAACATCATTTGGCCGAGTAAGGTTAGACGGCGGAATGGGCGAGTGAGTGAAACGGATTACTCGAAACTGGATTCGATAGTCGAGAGATCTCAAAAGGCCGTTTGGGATAACGCGGTCTCTGAGGATGGCAAGCCGGAATGTCGGGTGCCCTGGTGCCCGGTCGATATAAATTTGGTCCGTGGGCTCTGTAGGCCGCACTATGACGAATTCCGATATGACGGTAGGTGGGCGGATCTCGTGCTCCCCCGCAAGCGCCGCCAATCTGAGACGGCGATATCGTTTCGGAGTTATGAGCGGGCCGTGGACTATCTGACACGGGAACATCGGGCGCTGGTGCTGGAGTGGCTGAAACGAAACGCGGCGTGTATGGAGTGCGGCGATAGCCCGGTGACGTACTGGAGTAGCCCGACAGAGTATTTGGGATACTGTCAGACTCACGCGCCGAGAGAATAGGCTAGGTGCCGTTCTGAGGGGTTTTTGTCCCGCGTGGGTACTTGGGTACCGGCGCACGCCGAAACGCCCCGCTACGGGGCGCATAGCGGGGCGAGATCGGGCAGGGCTAGAAGATATGGGGCGTGTCCTCCAGTTCCCGGCGCGTGTAGTATGGGCGTTCCGGGTCGGAGACTAGAAGAATGATTGGGATGATCTCGGCAGGGTCGAATGTTTCGGCGCCGTTGTCTCCGTAGCCGGGCTCTATGGTGCCGCTGGAGACCCGTTCCCAGAATTCGGATTGAGCGCGTGCCGTGTCTTCGTCGGAGAGATCCGCGATACGCTCTAGTTCGATCTCTGAGAGATCCTTGCGGTAATAGGCCGGATCGTTTACGGCTTCATTCCATGACCATTCGAAATTGCTATCCGAGATCTCTCGCAACAATTCGGAATGAGTTTCGTCGGAGAGTAGCGGGTAGTCTCGCATGGATTCGATAAGCGCGCATGCGAGAGCGAACGCCGGGGTGATCTCTCCCGACGTGTAGCAGACTCGCACCCTGACACACTCGAAACGTGAGTAAGTCCAGTGGCCGAATGTTGCCGACTCTGCCGAACGTGGGTATGCCGTGCTAAGGATCTCCAGCGCGTCGCGGTAGTTGGCTTGGTCGATTGGGTAATCATCCGTGAGACTCCAATCGGGCGTGCTGAACATGAGAGTATGAGTTTCCCACAATTCGGAATCGTGCCAGCCGGAATCACTAGGTCGTTCTAGAGCATCATGCGCCATGCTCAACAGAGTTTCTTCCGTGGGCAAGTCGTATCCGTGCTTTTCGGCGCTCAGCGTGCGCGCGGTGACTCTGAGAGTCATTGTGTCTCCATTCTGTGAGATTGGTCCTAACTAGTGTTAGGGCGAAACGCCGGGAGATCTCGCCCCCGGCGAAACGCTCTAGCCCTAGTCGAATATGGCAGAGTAGGCCGTTTCCAGCGTATCCGCGCGATAATAGGTCACAAGTCCTACGGCGTCATGGTACGCGGCGACGATAGGCCGTTCATCCCAATCATCCGTAGAGCGGTAGAGATCCGCGTGCATTCCCGTGTCATCGTTACACGTATGGTCAATGAACGCGCCGAGATCCGCGGGCGTATGGATACCGATACGGTCAAGCATTCCGCCCCCTACGGTAGTTCTCTGTCGTAGGCGTGCAACCCTGAGCGAGTGCGCCGGTACTCACTGAGCCGGGCCAGCGCCCTCCATAGGTGAGACCCGTCTCTCCGAAACCGATAGCGCGGGCCGCGGGGATAGGTGCGGCGGGTACGACATACACGGCTTGCGGGTAGGACGGATCCGGAATGCGCGGCGCGTCGTAATCGTCGCTATGGACGTTCCCCACTACGTCTTCGTATCCGGTCATCGTGCGCCCCCGGTGCGGATCTCCGAACCGTGCCAGCGGTCGCCGCCGCCGAACGCGGAAGATTCGGCCCGCTTATCGGCGCGGCCTCGCTTGCGGGCGGTAGTGCGCTCCCGTTCGGCCTCACGGCGCTCCCGGGCGATTGCCTTAGCGGTAGGTGACTTACCCATGATTGTTATTCCTTTCGTTGTGTCCTAGTAGGTAACTAGGGTGAGACGCCCCTACGGGTAGAGACGCCCCCCTCCAGCGGCCTACGCGGTACGCGGGGCGAATGCGGCGGGTGTCTCGGCAGACTCTACGTAGGTAACGGATTCGGTGCCGTCTCCGACGAATGCATCCCCGACGATCTCCAGCGTCCCGTCATCGTAGAGTGTCCAGCCCTCCAGCCCGGCGATATCGTGGCGCGTGCCGACGCCCTGCCGAATGCGGTAGGTAGTGGCGCCCGTGTTACCGGGTTTGATCTCCCGTACCCATAGCACGGCCCGGTTCCCGGTGAAGCGTGCCAGTCGCCCCGCGGTAATCTCGATTTGTTCGCGGGTCACGCCGGGCAAGTAGAGATCGACGCGCACCATACGCTCTATCTCCCCCTCCCAGTAGCCCGTACCCGTAGCGATCTCGCCCGCATACTCTCCGCCCACGGCCTCACGGATAGCGACAGACAGCGCCCGGTCATCGGGCATAGGGGCGTACACACTCCAGCCCACTAGCCCGGCCTCACGGTCGAACCATTCCGGGCGATTCTCCCGGCCCGTGCCTACGTAGAATGAAACGTGTTCATGTCCGGCCATTTTGGTTTTCCCTCCATTAGTGCAAGCCCTTGTGTCTTGCAATAACTAGAGCCTAGCGCGAATAGAGCACGATTATCGAACATGTCAAGTACCGTTACACAATCGTTACATAGAGCGAATGCCCGCGGGTCACGCCGCCCCTAGCATACCGCGGGCGAAAAGTCAATACCGCGCGATTGATATTGATAACCGTTATCAAACCGCCCGGATTTTCGGCGCGGAAAGGCGAGGTATGGGGGGTGGGGACCCTTGCGCACGCATCGACGTGCTGCCCTCGCGCACACGAAATAATTTTTTTCTGTTACAAAACTCGCTATTGAGGCGCGTGACAACATGAGGTAGGATGCGGGCATGAGCATTCATCACCAAACCCAGTACGAGACCGCGGTAAACGGCGCCCTGAAGCACATCGCGGCGCTTCGAGAGCGCCTGGAGTCCGTTCGCTACCTTGCCCGGGCGTGGGGAACGCTGAACGCGCACGATCCGCAGATCCGGGCTATGGCTTCCGAGATCGAGGCTGAGATCGACAAGCCCCTGGCGGACGAGACGCCGTGAGGATTGAGAACGCCGACAGGATCGGCTTGATAGGGGACACCCACGGCAACATGGGGTTCTTGATAGCGTGCCTGGACACGCTGCATCAGCGGGGCGTGCGAACCGTGGTGCAGTTGGGGGACTTCGGGTTCCTGTGGCCCGGGGGCAACTGGGCGAACGCGCTGCGGAAGATCGAGAAGCGTCTGGCCCATAACAACCAGTATCTCTACTTCTTGGACGGCAACCACGAGTGGTTCGACAGGCTGTACGACTGGCCCCTGCAACTGGATGGCCTTCGGTACCTGACGGGCGGCGGGGCGATCATGCACATGCCGCGGGGTTGGCGGACCACGCTGGCGAGTGGAAAGGTGCTCGGGGTGCTGGGCGGCGCCGGGTCGGTGGACTACCCGCTGCGAGAGGTGGGCAAATCGTGGTGGATCGAAGAAGCGATTACTGAGGACGACTTGCAGGCGCTCGGAGAAGACCCCGTGGACATCCTATTCGGGCACGAGGCGCCGCCGAACCCGAAACTGGACGTGCGGCTGCTTCAGACGGCGCACCTGTGGAGCCCGGAGGCGCTGGAGTACACCCATTCGGTGCGGCAGATGTTCTGGCGCGGGGTAGAGAACGTGCAGCCGGAGTTGATCGTCGGGGGACATCACCACGCCTTCTACGACTGGCTGGGACCTGACTACCGCAACGTAATCCTGGACCGCGATATTACCTCCGGCACATCAGTGGCGGTGCTGAACGTTCACACGGGCGGGATGGACTTTATGGATTGTCTCGGTCGGTACCCGCGGCTGGTGGGCTCGTCCTTTCTGGTAGACTGATGGGCATGGCAAATCCTCGTGCGTGGTAGCGGCGGGGAGAGATCGAGTGGTCTGGACCCAGGCGCTTGATGCCTAAAGTCCTCGCGGGGCCTACCAGCCCGGTCGAGGCACTTTTTCCGGAGCAACAGCGTGGTTGCGACCGGGTTTCTTCTCTGATAGACTGTTTTCAGCGGAGTAGAGCAGTTTGGTAGCTCGCCAGCCTCATAAGCTGTAGGTCGCGGGTTCAAATCCCGTCTCCGCCCCCGCACTTGTGATCTAGTGGCTATGATGCGGCGCTTCCAACGCCGTCACGGGGGTTCAACTCCCCCCAGGTGCTCTTACTCTAGTCTTCTAAAATCTGTGCTAATGTGGAAGACATGAAGCTTTGTACTACTTGCGGAGAGACTAAACCCCTTTCAGATTTCAACAAGAATAGGGACAAGCCTGACGGAGTGGGAAGTAAATGTCGGTCTTGTATGAAGGTTTACCGGAGAGAACACTATCTGCAAAATCGTGATCGCCTGATCGCGGAAAATACCTCTCGGAGCCGAGACGAGAAGACTCGAAACATTGAAGCCCTTCGGGACTATCTGGCGGAGCATCCTTGTGTGGACTGTGGGACCACAGACATCCGAGTGTTGGAATTTGACCACAGACCCGACGAGATCAAGGTTATAGACATCTCTCGGGCGATCTCTGCCTGGAAATGGGACTCGGTTCTGGCGGAAGTAGCTAAATGTGATGTCCGGTGTCGGAATTGCCACGCAATTATCACCCAGACCCGCGGCGGACACTTTAGAGCGTCGTGGTAGTCCCGTATACGGCTCAGATGTGCTAGACTACTAGCGATTATCTCCTTTCTGTTGTGAATTGTCCCCCGGGCTCGGCTTCTTTTCTCCTTTCTTGGCCTCCCGGGGGACTTCTTTTGCCCAAAATGGGCGTTTTCCGCGGAAACTAGCCGAAAACAGGCCCTCTAGAGCCCGAAAATGCGGTATTGGGGCCGTAATGTGTTAGGCTGAGGTCATTATGCGAGGTAGGACTACTGCAAATGAGGGTCAGTTGCCCCTAATTGATGAGACGTATCGGCCCGAGTTGGAACCCGACTTCTACCGTGTTTCGGTGGCCGTGGGACCCATCCGGGCGACCCAGGAGGGCTTCATCTCGGGATCTCCCGCCGATGCCCCGGTCTATGAGGCCCTGAACGCTGCGGCCTCCACAATCGCCGGAAACGAGCGATATATCCGAATTTCGCCCATTTATACGCTCTCAGATGGCCTGGTGGTCTATGAGGCCACTGACGGGAATGGTTTCCGAGAACTCTTCGAATCGGAGGAATACTCGGACACTTCCACGCTGGTTGCCGACCTGTGGCTGGCTACCCAGAAGGATTGACCATGCCGGACGTAACAACCGAAGTTACTTTTGACGATTTGAGGGACACAGCGACGGCGCTGCTCGATTCGAGGCCGTCCACGAGCGGTTGGCCCACTACTGCCGAGTTCTACGCCCACCAGAACATGCTTCTGGCTGGGGTGTACGCACGAATGAACGAGGTGGGACGTGGTTGACTTCACACCCGGCTGGAACTGTAACCGAAGCGGCAGCGGAAGCACGGGCTACAGGCACGAGTTCATCCACCGGGATGATGTGGTGTTCTGTACGCAGTGCGGAGCTATCGCCTGGCAAAAGCCCGCAGCAGACCCCTATATCCCCGTCGATGTCCCCGGAACACCTCCGGTGCCCTGGACCCCCTACTACCCGCCGTACAGCCCGCTTCCCCAGGTCTGGTGTGGAACGGGAACCCAGGCCAACACCGCCGCAGCCACGGAAGGAACGCTCTACAATGGCGAAGACTGAAGATCTGCATGTCACGGTCCATATCGAACTGGACCCGGAGAGCAAGGAACTTCTCGATAGGATCACAGCCCTCCAGACTCCCCCGCTGAGGAAGATACTTGCGGAGCCGAAGGCAGCCTCCGGGGGCTACGTGAGCGACTGGGACCCCAAGACCCAGTTGGGCATCTACGACAACGGCTATGTGATCTCCAAGAGTCAGGCTCGGCGCCTGAACATTCAGCAGGTGACTGAGATGCTGGACAAGGATGAGGTGTGAGCGCAGTAGAGAAGAGCCCTGTCACGCGCTTCGCTGAGAAGTTCGATGACGACATTGCGCGGAAGGCCGCGCTGCTCTTTCATGCCAAGAAGACTCCCAACGAGGTCGCTGAGGAACTGAAGATCCTCGACCCCATGCAGGCGGAGATGATCGCCCGGGAGTACCTGAATCGCAACGACATCTGGAGCGACTACGAGCGCCAGCAGATGATGGTCGAAGAAATGTGGGTCCTGGTCGCGGAGACCAAGGAAGCTCTGAAGCAGAAGTTCTGGGTGGACAAGGACGGCAAGGCCGGACCCCACGCGCAGTTCATCAACAACCAGACGCAACTCCTGAAGACCATTGCTGACATGCAGGAAAAGCTCGCCAAGTCCACCCGGGAGGATGCTCAGGCATTCGAGACGAAGTACGCCCGGAAGCTGGTCGAGATCATCGAACGGACGTTCCTGCGGTTCCTGACAGCCTTGGTGGAATCGGATTCCGAATTCCCGGTTGACTGGGCCAAGTCCACCTTCTATGCTTATCTCCAGGAAGAAGCGGCTGGAGAGAAACTGTAACCCAACTAGCCGTGGTTTATCTGGGTTACTTGGGGTCGTTCCGCGGGCTGCGGGGCCTCGGCTGTAAACCGACTGCATGAGATTTCGAGTATTTCCGGCCCCACTATGCTACGCTGTTCACGGTGGTCTTAGTTCATCGTAGGAAGAACACCCGACTGTGACTCGGGAGGCGATGGGTTCGAGCCCCATAGGTCACCCCAAGCCTCTGTAGCTCAGTTGGTAGAGCTTCCGGCTCTTACCCGGAATGTCGTAGGTTCGATCCCTACCGGGGGCACTTTGATAGAATAGGCCCGTAATGGCTGACTACGGGAATATCGCGGCGTATGCGCTGACAACGCTGGAACAGCGGGAGCAAGCGGACGCTTTCAAGACGGATATCCGTGCCTGGGCTCAGTACATGCTCGGGGTGAATCTCTGGAAGCGACAGGTCGAAATCATCGAATCGGTGATCTTCAACCGCAACACCGCCGTGGCAGCCGGGCACGGTGTCGGAAAGTCCTTCGTAACGGCCATTGCGACCCTGTGGTGGGTCGATACGCACCCCCTGGATCGCGTGTTCGTCTTCACCACGGCGCCGACCAAGGATCAGGTCTCCGGTGTTATCTGGCGTGAAATCAAGCGGTGGCACACTGTCTCTCAGCAGCGGTACGATAAGGGTCTGATCGACCACCCGCTCCCGGGCAAGATCCTGGGTGACGACAAGTGGAAGCTGGACGACGGCACACTGATCGGACAGGGGCGTAAGCCCCCGGACGCCAAGGGTGACGATGCGATTCAGGGTTTCCACGCCGATTACATGCTTGCCATCGGTGATGAGGCTACGGGGCTGACTGAAGCCTTCATCGACGGTCTGGGAAACATCACCTCATCCCAGTTCAACCGCCGATTGCTGATCTGCAACCCCACGGACCCCTCCAGCCACCTCGGGAAGCTCTTCAAGAAGAATCCTGCCACCTGGAACTTCATGCACATCTCGTGCTACGACAGCCCGAAGGTGAATCCCGACATCGACCCGGACTTCCCCGTGGATCTCGTGCCGGGCCTGGTGGACATGGAGTACATCGAAGGCAAGATCGAAGAGTACGGGGAAGAGGACCCGCGGTTCATCGCCCGTGTACTCGGCCAATGGGCGTTCGACGCCGATAACCTCGTCTTCACCCAGCAGGACATCGACAAGGCTATAAACACCGAGGTCCGTCCCGATCCGGACGCTCCGATCTCGATTGGTGTGGACGTTGCCCGCTCCCAGAAGGGTGACTTCACCACCCTGTACTGGGCGCAGCCTGGAGACATCTGGGTGCAGGGTGAGAAGACTCTGGCCTCGGGTGAAATCGTAGATGGCGACTGGGTGAATACATATCGGCGTGGTCTGTATGTGCGGAAGCTGGATGAATGGCGGGGAGCCCCGCTGTCCAGCTACGATCCAGAGGATCTGGGGTCGGCCCAGAAGATCGACGCCCACGCCCGGGCCATAGGAGCCAAGACGGTCTTCATCGACGCCTCGGGTCTGGGTATGGGTGTCTACGACCCGATGAACAAGGATCTCTCCCGTGGAGACTACGAGGTGGTGGCGGTCTACGGTCAGTACCCGCCTGGCGACACGCGGAGCTATGCCAACTTCCGTGCCGAGCAGTTCTTCGAACTGAAGCGCCGCTTCTTCAACGGGGAAATTGACATTGATGGCCTGGATGAGCTACTGATCGAAGAGCTTCAGGGCATCATGTTCGAGTACGACAACCGGGCGAAGCTGAAGATCGAGTCCAAGGAGGATATGCGGAAGCGCGGGGTCAAGTCTCCCGACAAGGCTGACTCCCTGTGGTACACCTGTATTGACCTGGATCGAATGGCACGCCTGACCGACCCGGGAGGTCAGAAGTCCTCTACCCCCGCGGAAGAGATGTTCACCGAGCAGGATGACCAGGAATGGGAGATGCAGGTGATGAGTGGGCCGGGAGTACCCCTGTAACAACCACTGGTAGACTGTAAGCATGACGCTTTTCTACCCCCTGGACAAGTGGGTTGTGACCGGCGCCTGGGCTAACTCTCCGGACTACTATGCGCAGTTCGGGCAGCTTGGGCACAACGGAATCGACCTTTCCACCGATCAAGTCACTGGCAAGCCGGTCTATGCGACACAGGCGGGCACTGTGACGTTCGAGGGCTGGGGCGGCGGGCTCTGGGACACCGGAGCCATCGCTGGGATCTACGTCAGGCTGGACCACGGGGCATTCCAGAGTGGATATGCCCATCTCCAGTCCACCGTGGTGAATGCTGGACAGCAGGTACAGGCTCATCAGTTGATCGCCTACTCGGGGAACACCTCCAGTAGTGGGGCGGGCAGCACCGGACCTCATCTGCACTTCGAGACACTGCCGCAGAGCCCGAACTACTCCAACGGCTTTGCCGGTCGCGTCGATCCCGCAACCTACGGCCCCATCACTCCGTGGACACCCCCCACT
>Ga0075012_10000186_pt1 | contig 65494 bp, 66 predicted proteins | sample All_14_2_FD_71474 | JGI IMG/M metagenome (GOLD analysis project Ga0075012, IMG submission 71474) | Freshwater microbial communities in response to fracking from Pennsylvania, USA - Allegheny Zone_MetaG_DW_15 | ecosystem: Environmental > Aquatic > Deep subsurface > Groundwater > Drilled... | reverse complement strand
CCCGCCGCCCTCCCCGCCCTGGCCGAAATTCGTGCGCCCCTGGCGCAGCAGTGGACCCTGCGCGAAAATGCCAGACGCCTCAGCGCCAAGGCCGAGGAACTGGCTGGTCGCGTGCGGGCTGGTCAGGATATCGGCGCTGTCGCCGCCTCGGCCGGTGGGGCCTTGATTACCCGCAGTTCGCTGCAGCAGAACCCCCAGCTCGAGGCCGAGATTGGCCAGGGGGTGATGCAGGGCCTGTTCGGACAGGGCAAGGGCCAGGTCTTCTCGGGTCCCGTCTCTGAATCGGCCTATGCCGTTGGCCGGGTGGACGCCATCCGTCCGGCGGTTCCGGCCCTCGCCGCCCCGATCGCCGAACAGGTTAGGGTCCGCGTGGTCGAGTCGATGGCAACGGCCATGGTCGAGGCCTCCCTGGCCGCCGGTGCCGCGCACAGCAAGGCTCGGAACGACCCGGCCCTGGCCCTGACCGCGCTCGGCCTCGATCCGGCCACGACCACCCCCGGCCCGACGCCGGCCCCGTGAGCCTGGAGACGTTGGACAAGGACCAGTCGGCGTTCGCGGCCGGGCTTTCGGCCGGTCGACCATCAGTCGTCGTCCGACGTCTGATCGACGACCTGGAGACGCCGGTCTCGGCCTGGCTGAAGGTCGGCCAGGACCGGACACACGCCTTTCTGCTGGAATCCGTCGAGGGCGGCGCGCTGAACGGTCGCTATTCGATCATCACCCTGGAGCCCGACGTCGTCTGGCGCTGTCGCGGCGGCGCAGCCGAGATCGCACGCGGCTCGGACGCCATTGCCTCGGAACGGTTTACCGCCGAACCCCTGTCCGCGCTTCAATCCCTGCGGGCCCTCATTGCCGCCACCGCCTTCGACCTGAAGGACACCCCCTATGGCGAATTGCCGCCGATGGCCGCGGGTCTGTTCGGCGTCTTCGGCTATGACATGGTCCGGCTGCTGGAGCCGCTCGGGCCGGCCAATCCCGATCCGCTGGATCTTCCCGATGCCGTCCTGACCCGGCCATCGCTGGTCGCCATGTTCGATTCGGTCCGGCGCGAGATCGTCATGGTCGCGACCGTCTATCCCGACTCCGGTCAGGATTCTGATACGGCCTGGGCCGCCGCCAACGCCCGTCTCGATGATTTCGAAAGCCGACTTCGCCGCCCCCTGCTGGGCCGCCTGAACGTCGAACAGACCGCCCTGCCCGTCTTCACCTCGCCCGTGGACGCCTCGGCCTTTGGCGACATGATCGCCCGCGCCAAGGACTATATCACCGCCGGCGACATCTTCCAGGTCGTGCTCAGCCACCGGTTCAGCGCGCCCTGGTCGGGCGATCCGTTTGCCTTCTATCGGTCCCTGCGCCGCCAGAACCCCTCACCCTATCTGTTCTACCTGAATTTCGGCACTTTCCAGCTGGCGGGGTCCAGCCCCGAGATCCTGGTCCGGCTCAAGGACGGCGGCGTCACCATCCGCCCCCTGGCCGGCACCCGCGCCCGCGGTGCGACCGTAGAAGAGGACCGTCGTCTCGAGGCCGAGCTTCTGGCCGATCCCAAGGAATGCGCCGAGCATCTGATGCTGCTGGACCTGGGCCGTAACGATGTCGGCCGCGTAGCGGCACCCGGCACGGTCCGGGTCACCGAGAGCTTCAAGGTCGAACGCTACAGCCAGGTCATGCACATCGTCTCCAATGTCGAGGGGCGGTCCCACCCCGACCTGGACGCCGTCGACACCCTTCTGGCCGCCCTTCCCGCCGGGACCCTGTCGGGCGCGCCCAAGGTGCGTGCCATGGAGATCATCGACGAGCTGGAGGGCGAGAAGCGCGGCGTCGGCTACGGTGGCGGCGTCGGCTACATTTCGGCGGGCGGAGAGGCCGACATCTGTATCGTCCTCAGGACCGCCATGTTCGCCGACGGCAAGGTCTTCGTCCAGGCCGGTGCCGGCGTCGTCGCCGACAGTGACCCGTCGGCCGAATACGCCGAAACCCAGGCCAAGGCCCGCGCCCCCATCAATGCCGCCGCCGACGCCTGGCGCTTCGAGCTTGGGGCGGTGATCAATGAAGCGGGCGGGGCCTAGCCTGAGCCATCTCCTTCATCCTCTTCCGGTCTTGATGCATTCTTCGGATGCGGGGTAGGCTGGAAATCGCCTGCGCCTTCATCCGGTCGTGTTTCGGCGCAAGTTTGAAGCCCACAACACCCGCTGCCTCTGCCGGGACCGGATGGACAATCTATAGTGAACTGACTGTAGTGAACTGAAATCTAACGGACAGACGAGGTCGATCTGGCGGCCCGCATTTCGTCTATGCCGCGATTGGCCAGCTGGTCGGCGCGTTCGTTCAGGGCGTGGCCGGCGTGGCCCTTGACCCAATGCCACTTGACCTCGTGCTTGCTCCGCGCGGCATCGAGCCGTTTCCACAGATCCTCGTTCTTGACCGGCTTCTTGTCTGCCGTCTTCCAGCCACGCGCCTTCCAGCCGTGTATCCAGCTGGTGATCCCGTCCATCACATATTTGCTGTCGGTATGAAGATCGACCTTGCAGGGGCGGGTCAGGGCCTCCAGCGCCATGATCGCCCCCATCAGCTCCATCCGGTTGTTGGTGGTCAGGGCCTCCCCCCCCGACATCTCCTTGACCTTGCCAGCCGCCTCCAGGATCGCCCCCCAACCGCCTGGACCCGGGTTGCCCTTGCAGGCCCCGTCGGTGTGGATGATGACGGCATTGGCGGGGGCAGGGGAGGGCAAGGGTGGCTCGCTTTTCGTTATTACATCTGTTATACAGATCGTCGAAAGAGAGGCCAGTCATGATCGCGCTCAAAGTCACCCAGATCGGCAACTCCGTCGGGGTCGTGCTGCCCAAGGACGCCTTGATCGAACTGGGCGTCGAAAAGGGCTCGACCCTATATTTGACGCGTGCTCCCGATGGCTCGATGCGTGTCTCACCCTATGATGACGCTGTTCAGATGCAGATCGCGCTCGGCGAAAAGTTGATGGATGAGCACAGGGACGTGTTTCGAGCCCTGGCCAAATGACGGCCCGCGAGCCGATCTGGCTTGAAAAAGCGGCCATCATCGCCCTGCATGACCGCAGTCTGGCCTTGCATGGCGGGCCGTCTGGTATCCGCGACGACGGCCTGCTGGAGTCGGCCTTGCAAAGACCGCAGAACCGCTTCTTCTACGAGGGCGAAGCCGATGTGGCGGTCCTGGCGGCGACCTACGCGGTTGGCGTGGCGGGAAACCACCCATTCATCGATGGCAACAAACGCGCAGCCTATCAGTCGATGATCCTCTTCCTGGCTCTGAACGGTCAACCACTGAAGCCCGACAGGCTAGACGCGATCAAGACCATGCTCGGCGTCGCCGCAGGTGACATAGACATCGATCCACTCGCCGCCTGGATCCGGGGCAACACGATCCCGCTCTAACGCCGCAATCGCTTGGCGCAGTGCCATGCCTTGGCCTATATGGCCTCTATGATTTGATACGGACCGATACCGGTTCGTTTTAGGAGACGCGTTCGTGGGCAGCTTCAGCATCTGGCACTGGGCCATCATCGCCGTCGTCGTGCTTCTGCTGTTCGGCGGCAAAGGCAAGATCTCCAACCTGATGGGCGATGCGGCCAAGGGCATCAAGGCCTTCCGCGAGGGCCTCAAGGACGAGGACAAGAAGGACGGTCCGTCCGAGGGCGTCAGCAGTCTGCCGCGCACCGAGGCCGAAAAAGAAGAGCTGAAGCGCTAGTCGCCAGTCAAGCGGAAAGACGCTGCGGCATGGGTGGTCTGGGTCCCGGTATCGGGGGCGGCGAATGGCTGGTGATCGGCGTGGTGGCCCTCCTGGTCGTGGGGCCCGAACGGCTGCCCGGACTGTTGCGACAGCTGGGCAAATGGGTCGCCAAGGCCCGCGGCATGGCCAACGAATTCCGCTCCAGTTTCGAGGACATGGCGCGCCAGTCCGAGCTGGATGAACTCCGCAAGGAGGTCGAGGCCCTACGCAGTGGCCAGCCTGTCCGTCTGGGGGCCGAGGCCGACGCCGCCTTCAAGGACATCCGGTCCGAGTTCGACAAGCCCCTGTTTGCAGATCCGGTGATGACGCCGGCGGCTTCGGAATGGCCCGACGGCGAGCCCGTCATGCTGCCTGTCGCTGATCCGCCCCTTGTATCGACCCCCGTTCCGGAGGCCGAGATCGTGGACGTTCCGGTCGCCAGGCCACGTGCCCCGCGCAAGGCCCGCACGGCCGCCACGGCCTCCGATGGGGTACCGGATATGGCTCCGCCCAAACCCCGAAAGCCCCGCGCGCCGCGTAACAGCAAGGTCGACCTGTGACCGATCGCGACCAGGCCGAGATCGAGGCGTCGCGTGCGCCGCTGATGGAACATCTGATCGAGCTGCGCGGACGGCTGTTCGTCTGTGTCATCGCCTTTGTGGTGGCCTTTCTGGTCTGCTTCTTCTTCGCGGCCCAGATCCAGATCTTCCTGATCAAACCGTATCAGGCCGCCGCCGCGGTCCATGCCGCCGCCCTGGCCAAGGGCGGGCACGGCAATCCGTTCGACCTGATCGCGGTGACAACGGGCCTGAAACCCTTCCCCCAGGCGGGCATGGCGGCCGTCAAGCTGATCGCCACGGCCCCCCTGGAACAGCTGTTCACCAAGATGAAGATCGCTGCCTTCGGTGCGGTCGTCCTGGCCTTCCCGATCATCGCCTGGCAGCTGTACCGGTTCGTGGCCCCTGGCCTGTATCGCAACGAGCGCGGGGCCTTCCTGCCCTTCCTGATCGCGGCACCGGTCCTGTTCTGCCTGGGCGCGGCCCTGGTCTATTTCGTCATGTTGCCCTTCGTGATGCTGTTCTCTCTCGACCAGCAGATCGTGGTTCCGGGCATCGCCGTCGAGCAGACCACCAAGATTTCCGAATACCTCAGCCTGGTGACCTCGCTGATGCTGGCGTTCGGCCTGTGCTTCCAGCTGCCGGTCGTGACGACGCTCCTGGGCATAGCCGGGCTGATCAATGCCGCGATGATGGTCGCAACCCGCCGCTACGCCATCGTCGCCGTGGTCGTCGTCGCCGCCGTCGTTACCCCGCCCGACCCCATCAGCCAGCTGATGCTCGCCGTGCCCCTGGTGCTTCTGTACGAGGTCTCGATCTGGTGCGTGCGGCTGATAGAACTGCGGCGGGGCAAGACCGAAGGGGCGGACGCCTGACGTCCGCCCACTGCCGCGATGAGGAGCAGTGTTCGATCCTTTGCGGTCGTTGCCGCTAGGTGGCGGTGACCATTTAGTCTAGGCGGCCCTGCCTGCCCGCTTCCCAATTTCCGAGCGGTCGCCACGCAGCAGCCCAGTCAGACTGCGGCCGATCGGCTCTGTTCGCGATCGCCCCAAGGCTTCATTCGACGCATGCCGTCCTGACCGGTACACTGTCGTTCGAACCTGGGCGACGCATCGTCCCGGACCTTGGCGGCATGCCTGGCTGACAAGGAAAGACTAAAACGGAATTCCGAACCCTGCCGTCACAGGCAGGGGAAGATCGGGCATGGAGAACGGAACGCCTTGCAATACGCCGACATCCTTATCGCCGTCGTGGGCGTGATCATCATCGCCGGGGTCGCTGACCAGCTGGGCGGCAAACGTGGCTTCGGTGGTGCCCTGCTTGTCGCAGGCGTCGGGGCGGTCGGCGGCTGGTTTCTGCCGATCCGGGTGTTCGCCACAACCACAATGGACGACTGGTCCTGGGTTCTGTGGGCGATGGGCGGTGCGGCCCTGAGCCTGCTGACCTACTATCTGTATCGGAACAAGCGCTGATGGGCCGCCCGCTTCTGGGACCGAGGGCCCGGCGCGCCGTCGCCGCGCTGGGCGTCTGTATCTTCCTGACCTTCTACATCTGGGCTGTCATCTCGATCGGCGCGCGGTTGCCAGACCATCCCATGGTCCATCTGCTGTTCTACGGGATTTCAGGCATCGCCTGGGGCGTGCCTTTGCTTCCCTTGCTGAGCTGGGCCGAGCGACGGCCGAAATAGGCCGGGCCCGCGCCCCACGTCGCGGAGTGCGCTCAGGCCGTCCAGGCCGCCCGGCGTTTTTCGAGAAAGGCCCGGACGCCTTCCTGACCTTCGGTAGACACCCGTGCGCGGGCGATGCGGCGGGCGGTGTCCTCCATCAGCGCGGCGTCGAGCCGGTGACCGGCGACTTGGTGGACCAGCCGTTTGGCATCGCCCATGGCCCCGGGAGCATTGGCCGACAGGCTGTCGCTAAGCATGGTGACGAAACTGTCGATCGCGGCCACGTCAGGCAGGACCATGTCAATCAGACGGACCTGTGCGGCATAGTCGGCATCGAAGGTATTGCCCGTCAGGAACAGGGCCCGCGCCGCCCGCGCACCGACCGCCTCGATCACATAGGGGGCGATGGTCGCCGGAATCAGGCCCAGCTTGACTTCCGAGAAGGCGAACCGGGCCCCCTCGACAGCGACGGCCATGTCGCAGGCTGCGACCATGCCGGCCCCGCCGCCCATGGCCGCGCCCTCGACGATAGCGACAGTCAGGGCCGGGACGTCATGCAAGGCCTTCAACATGCGGGCCAGGCCCATGGCGTCGTCGCGATTGTCGCTTTCGGACCAGTCTGCAGCCGACTTCATCCAGGACAGGTCGGCCCCGGCGCTGAAGGTGCCCCCTGCCCCACGCAGAAAGACCACACGGACATGGTCGGCCCCCTGCAGGGTCTCGAAGGCCTCGTGCAGGGCCGCAATCGTGGCCGCATCGAAGGCATTGCGTTTGGCGGGGCGGTTGATGGTGACGAACACGACGCCGTCGGTGGTCGACTCGATCCGGACCAGATCAGTATCGGCATCAGGAGCCGGGTCGATCACCAGGGGCCGGGCGATCGGATTGGCGTCGGCCTGAGCCGTCGCAACGTCCAGGGCATTGAGTTCGTCTTGCGTCGGGGTCTCGTCGGTCATGATGTCCTCGCTCTCCCGGACCGAACGTCCGAGATCGACTATCGGTCGGACTTAGGAGCAAAGAGGCATCAGGCCAAGCCTCCTCAACCCGGCGATCGGTCTGCTAAGGTCACTCGATCCCAGCAAACCCCGTCGTGGAAACACCCATGAGCCTGACCGGCACCTATGATCCCGCAAACATATTCGCCCGCATTCTCGTCGGCGAGGTTCCGTCGGTGAAGGTCTGGGAGGACACCGACGTCCTGGCCTTCATGGATGCGTTCCCGCAAGCCGAAGGCCATGTTCTGGTGATCTCCAGGACATCGAAGGCGCGCAACCTGCTGGAGGTCGAGCCCGAGGTCCTGGCCCGACTGACGGCTGCGGTCCAACGCACGGCCCGCGCGGTGACCAAGGCCCTCGACCCCGACGGATTCAACCTGATGCAACTGAACGGAGAGGCCGGCGGGCAGACGGTGTTCCATCTGCATTTCCACATTATCCCGCGCTGGACCGACCGACCGATAGCGGGCCACGGGCAGGCGGCGATGGCCGATGTCGACCAATTGAGGGCGTTGGCCGCGAGGATCGCCGCAGCCCTGGACCCGGCCTGATCGACGATCGGGTTGAGTTAGGCCCGGGGACCCAGAGCAGAATGACGGTGGCGGCGGTGAAAACACGCCGCCAAACCGCCAAACCGCCAAACCGCCAGGTTCGTACAAATAAATTCAATGACTTGATCGGCGAGTGTCTAACATTTCGCCAGATTCGTCGGCACAGCGGCATCGAACGATGGACGTTGGACGTTGGACGTTGGACGTTGGAAAAATGCGGTTTTCAAAGACCCGATCACCAATATCGGCGAATCAATGACGCAGCGCAAGAGGTAGATAAGAATATTTTCCTAACTATGCACTTTACAAACTGTGCGAAAGGAATATTCCTATGACCGACAGGCCGGTACTTTCAGACCATTCGCTCATTGAGGATGCGAACGGTCTCCGCTTCAATAGCCATGATGATGCGCTCAACTTCGCTCGCCGCAGCGTCGAGAAAGCTCGTCGCCGATTCTTTTCTGAGCGTGTCGGACCCTCCAAGCACGACATCGAGTTTCGCGCTAAGTTCTAGTTCTGCAGTCGGAGGGGTTCCCAGCCTTGCCAACACAAGTTCTCTTCGATCCTCATTCCATTCCTCCGGCCCACCCATGCTTACCAAATGAAAACCGCCCGTTGGCACGGCCGAAAGTGTCAAACTTGTGCTTCCGAGCTTGTGAAGAATAGGCACTAGGTATTTGTGCGTACTGTCGTTGCGAACAAGGTTTAGAGGTAATAGTAACGGATTACCGCCCTCGTAGGGCTGGAAGGTCCACATTAAATCTATAATGTCTTGGGGAACGTCAGAGTATCGCTTGCGTCTTAAGTCGTTCTCTATGTCATCTTTTGTTGGACCAACCAGAAACTTCGTTCGCTTTGGTGCGCCGCCGTTGACCGCAACGGCGCTCGCATAAACCGCTTGGTCAAGAGCGTCTCTCAGGTTTGATAGAGCGTCTTTCGCTATGGCCGAAAGGTCGTCTGGTATGTCTTCCCGAAAGACCATTTTGACGACGTACTCCTTCGTCCAGATCTCGAAGGTCGTCACCTGATCGATCTGTGCCTTGTCGGCGTAATCTGCGATCCTAGCCCTCAGGTCTTCGATATGCGTCCTGCCTCTAGCGAGAACCGTTTTTGGGCTTTTGAACCCAGGGAGTGCCGTCATGGCTAAAAATCCAGACCCCACGGCCCAACGCCGCGACGAGGTGCTCAAGCGAATGCTGGGCACCCCGCCCCAGCCTAGGACGAGTCCGAAAAAGAGGAAGACACCTTCTTCCGACGCAGCCGCGCCAGACGAGCGGCCTGAAACCTAAACGTAGGCTTCGTTAGCCCGCCGATAGGTCAGGCGTTTGCCGACCGTGCCGAGGATCGCGACGTCGGTGCGGTCGGTGTCATTGAAGCCGAGGGCCGCGCGGGTGTTATGGCGGAAGCCGAACTCGGTGACGTAGCGGTTCAGGTGCTTCTCAGAGCAGTGCTGATAGACACCCTTCATGCCCTTCTTGAACACGCCGAAGAAGCCTTCCGCGCTGTTCGTGTTCACGTCGCCACGGGCGTATTCGCCAGCCGAGTGCTTCACGGTCTCATGCGAAGCGAAAACGTCAGCAGCGCCGACGTACAGGCGGCTTTCGTCAGTGTGGAGGCGGGTCGCGGGGTGCACGTTCGCCATCACGATCGCAGAGACCGTGGCCTTGTCGGCGACCGCGACGTGAAAAACCTTTGCACGACCGCCGCGCTCTACCAAGGCGACCACGGGGCGGCTGTTGCGGGCCTTCTTTTGCTTCAGGAAGGGCTTGCCCGTCGTGCGAGCGACCGGCGAGACGGCGGGCTTGCCGTAATAGGTTTCGTCGGCTTCCACGATCTTGCCTTCACCGCCTAGAGGGGTGTCGGACGTATCGGTCATGGCCTCGCGGATGCGGTGCGCCATGAACCACGCGGTACGATAGGAACCGAGGGCAAGTTCGCGCTGGAGCTGGAGCGCGCTGATACCCTTTTTGCTCGCACACATGAGGTGCATGGCCAGCAGCCACTTGTTCAGCGGAACCTTGCTGTCCTCATAGACGGTGCCGATCGTCGCGGTGAACTGGTCGCCGCAAGCCTTGCACTTGTAGAGGCCTTTACGGTGCGCCTTGCCGTTCAGCAGCGATGATTGATCGTCACCGACGACGCCGCAATGCGGGCACGTCCGACCTTCCGGCCAACGCACTTTTTCAAAGTGGGCACGGGCGGCGTCTTCATTGTGGAAGATCGGATCGGAGAGGGTTGCGGCGGTCATGCATCTTGATACCGAGACGAGCCCGGTTTGTAAAGTGCATAGTTAGGAATATTTTCCTTTTCGCGTCACCCGCATCCATCCACAGCATCAGCGGCCACAAGGCCTGGGGGTAGAGAGACCTCGGCCAGCACGCGCCTCACGGGCGAACGCAGGACCTTCGGCAACACGAAGGACAGGGGCCGGAAGACCTCCCCGAACCAGATCAACGCCGCGATGATACCAAACGGCTTGCCGGAAACCGATTTCGCCACCATAACCCCGCCCATCCCGACCGGGGGCCGGCTTAGCTCAGTTGGTAGAGCGCCAGTTTTGTAAACTGGATGTCGCGGGTTCGATTCCTGCAGCCGGCACCATCGCGACATCCAGGAGACCAGGATCGCGAGCCCGCCGTTTCCGGGATATTCCGCACGGGTCCCGGCCGTCATCACGTCCGATCGCAACAGGTGCAGTGATCCAGACCCTGTTCGCACTGGACGTGCCTGGCACGATCACGTGCGGCCTCGTCGGCAAAACCGATGGCCCTAACCGCGTCTCAATGCATTCAGGATCACATCGATCGTGCTCTGGAGTCGAAGGGCGAGAGGCTTTCCATCGGCGGGAGGGACCACAGTCTCGCTGAGCGCAAGGCGCACCATCATCTCGGCCAGAGCGGCGCGATCGACCGGCGTACCGATGTCCTTTTCCCAGGCTTCAAACACCGACTCCAGGGCCGTCAGGACACGGGCAATGAAATGGTCGAAGTTGGATTCGAAATACTGGATCACAAAAGCCGGCTCGACATGCAGGAACTGCGACCCGCGCCGCGTCTCGTTGTTCGACACGCTATACTTCAGGAAGGCGGCGAAGCGTTCGGTCGGGGTCTCGCATCCCCGCATGGCGTGGTTGAGCTCCTCGTCGGTCTCGGTGCGAAGGCGTAAAACCACGGCTTCGAGCACGGCCTCCATCGACGGAAAATAGCGATAGAGCGTCCCGCGCGAGACACCGGCAGCGTCGCAGACCTCCTGGGCGCTGATACGGGGCGTGCCGTGGTTCATCATCACATTCTGGGCAGCATTGACGATGTTATCGATCGTCTTGGCGGCACGCGGGTCTGGTCGGCGCGCACGAACAGCGGCGGTCTTGCTGGCGATGGTCGAGGGTTCGACCTTTGCCACCGGGTTCGCCCTGCGGGCACTGACCGTCATTGTTATCGAGCTCCGGAAAAATCTTCGACAGGAGCGTAACTTGCAGCAACCGAACACGCAAACACGCCCCGATCATGACAGAAATTGCGAGACAGAAACGCGAATTCTGACTAGAAAATACGCAAGACAACCGGCTCGCCAGAGGCCCTCGAGGAAACATCGTCATGCATATCGATCTCAGCGCAAAACGGGTGATTGTCACGGGGGCCAGCCGCGGCATCGGGCGTGCGACGGCCGCAGCCTTCGCGCGTGAAGGCGTCCGTCTGGCTATCTGTTCGCGCAGCGCCGAAACGATCTCGGTTGTGGCCGAAGAAATGCGAGCCCTGGGGGCCGCCGACGTGATCGCGGTCGCGCTGGACGTTCGCGACACGGAGGCCGTCCGCACCTTCGTCGAACAGGTCGCGCAGGCCTGGGACGGCATCGACGTGCTGGTCAACAATGCCGGACAGGGCAAGGGCGGGAGCCTGGAAAGCCTCCAGCCCGAAGACATCCTCGACCACGCCAACAACATCCAGGTCGCACACTTCCGATTCGTCCAGGCAGTCGTGCCCCATATGCGCAAACAGCGGTGGGGCAGGATCATCAACATCAACGCCCTGGCCGGTGCCTTGCCGACACCGGACGGCATTCCTTCGGTGACAAACCGTGCAGCAGGGATCGCCCTGTCCAAGTTGCTGGGCCAGCAACTGGCCAAGGACAATATCCTGGTCAACAGCCTGAACATGGGCTGGATCGACACCGGCCAATGGGATCGCCACTACAAGGAAATGCCCTCGACCATCACGCGCGAGGAGTTCCTGGAGATGGTCGTCAAGATCGTGCCCCTGGGCCGGTTCGGACGCCCGGAAGAAGTCGCCAACGTCTGCGTCTTCCTGGCCAGCGACCTCGCCACCTTCCTCAGCGCGGCATCCATCGACGTCTCGGGCGGGCTGCAAGGCGCGATCGCCTACTATCCCACGCTGAAGCGCGAGATGCAGGAGATGGGTCTGGAGCGACAGGCCGCGCTCGCCGAATAGGCGTCAGTGGCTCTCGGTTTGGGGATAAAGGGCCAGGCGGGCGATATTGGCCCTGTCTGGCTGCTCCAGCATGAAACGGATCGCACGGGCGACGTCGAGGGGGTCGAGCGCCATCGGGGCTTCGACGCCGGCGGCCGCAATCATCCGGTCGAACATCTCGCTGGAGGTGGATCCCGGAGCAATGGTGCCGACCTTCACACCCGTTCCGGCCAGTTCGATCCGCAGGGACTGGGTAAAGGCTTCCAGCGCATGCTTTAGCCCGCCATAGACCCCGCCGGAGCGCGAGATCAGATAGGCACCGATACTCGACACATTGACGATCGCACCCGACGACTGGGCCCGGAACTCCCGCGCAAAGACGTAGGAACTGCGAACGACCGCCTCGAAATTGACCCGGATCATGTAGCTGACGGCGTCGAGGTCGATGGTGTCGATTGTCCCGACCGCCATGACAGCGGCATTGTTGACGACAACGTCGGCACGACCGAACCGCGCCTTCGCCAGGGCCAGGAGTTGCTCTGGCACGCCGGTCTCGGCGATATCGACGGCGAGCAGGGCACTGGGGCCCGGCAGGGTTGAGGCCAGGGCCTCGAGCTTTTCCAGTCGGCGACTGGTCAATACCAGATTGCATCCGGCCTGGCTGAGTTCCAGGGCTGTCGCCGCACCGATGCCGGCCGACGCCCCCGTCAGGACGACCGTCTTTCCATTCAGCTCCATTTGCCGGGTGCCTGCCTCATGCCTTCGATGATCGGCCGCATGTCCGCCACGCTGGGCAGGTGGGCGGTAAAGCCGCCATCGACCGACAGGATCTGGCCGGTGACGTAGGAACTGAGATCGGAGGCAAGGAACACCACCATATTGGCGATGTCACGCGGTGTGCCCAGACGGGGCACCAGACAGTGGCTGAGGAAGATGTCCTGGATATGCGCGGGCAGCCGCTGTTCCATGCCGGGCTGAATGATCAGGCCTGCGGCGATCGCATTCACCCTGACGCCCCTTGGGCTGTAGCCCGTCGCCAGGTGCCGGGTCAGGGCATTGACCGCCGCCTTCGAGGCCGCATACGCGAAATTGCTGACATCGCCTGACAGGGACTGGCCAGACGAGATGTTGATGATGGAGCCCGCCCCCCGTTCCAGCATCGACGGGATCGCGTATTTGCAGAACAGCATCGGGCCACGCGCATTGATCGACTGCACCTGATCCCACAGCTCGACCGGCATGTCGGGAATGTCGAGATCCCGCGACGAGAAACCGGTGGCACCTGCGTTATTGTCGAGGATATCGACCCCGCCAAAGGTCCGTATGGAAAACTCGACCACCGATCGGATATCGTCCTCGGAGGTGATGTCCCCGGCCTTGCAGGCGACATCGTACCCCCGCCCCGCCAAGCCGTCGGTTACGGCCTGAAGCTCTGGCTCCCGCAGGTCCGTCAGAACGACGCGGGCCCCCTGTTCAGCGAGGGCCAGGGCCGTCTCCGATCCAATCGAGCCCGCTGCCCCGGTGACCAGCGCCACCTTCCCGTCCAGTAACGCCATGTCTTGATCTCCTTGGTCCGTCGGCTTCAGCCGCCCTGTTTTTCCATCTCGGCCACATTGTCGGGCCGCGACTGATAGCCCGGCATATGCAGGCCGCCATCGACGTTGATCATCTCACCCGTGACGAAGCGCGACATCTCCGAAGCAAGGAAGACCGCGACGGGGGCGATATCCTCTTCCGGGTCACCGTTCCTCAAGAGGGGTTTTCGCGACGCCGCCATCTCGGCAAAGCCCGGCATGGCTTCGGCCATACGGTGGAACACCGTCCCCATGGCGGCGGGCGACAGCAGGTTGACCCGGATATTGAACCGGCCCCACTCGTGCGCCGCGCTCCGGGTCAGGCCGCGCAGCGCCGACTTGGTGATGTTGTAATCCGAGTTCAGCCAGGCGGCCGTCTCGACGTCGATCGAATAGAAGTTGATGATCGAGCCACCGCCCCGCGCCGCCATGTGCGGTCGTGCCGCCTGCATCGACCACCAGCCGGCCCAGAGTCCCGAGTGCAGGGTGGCGTCCAGCATCTCGTCGGTCTTCTGCTCCAGCAGCACCTTGGGGCTGAGGGTGAAGGCGTTGTTGACCAGAATGTCGATGCCGCCAAACAGTTCGACCGTCCGTTCGACCGCACCCTGGATCTGTTCCTTGACCCGGACGTCGGCCTTGATGACCTCGGCACGCCCGCCGAGTTCCTCGGTCAGTTCCTGCTTGATCGAGGCGCAGTAGTCGTCGTTGAACTCGGCGACGACGACGGTCGCCCCCTCGCGGATGAATTTTCGGGCAATGCCCCGCCCGATGCCGCCGCCACCACCGGTAACCAGGGCGACCTTGCCGTCTAGCAATCCCATCAGAGCAGTTCCTCAGGCGTGCGAACCGTCGTGCCGAGGATCGGCCCGACCAGTTCATGACCCCAGTAGCTGAGGCGTTCGGCGTTCAGTTCGAACGGATCCCCCGGCCAGGGGTGGGTCTCGGCGATCACCTCGACGGCGAAGCCCGAGGGGGTGAAATGATAGAATGAGAAATGCGGGTCCTGGGTATGCTGGCCCAGGGTCATCTGCACCGGGATCTCGCGCTTCTTGACGATGTCCCAGGTCTCGCCGACGTCCCTCAGGTCGCCGGTCAGCAGGCCCACATGCTGGACGCCCATCCGGCCCGGTGCATAGCCATAGCCGATGTCATGGCTGGTCAGATTGTTGAGCCCGGCGCGATAGAAGCCGGTCTTGCCCTTGCCCGCGCCCGAACCATACCACTGGAATCCCATGACATTGATCAGGAAGTCGTCGAGTTCGGGGCCATATTCCGGCGTGATCACCACGACATGGCCAAAGCCCCGGCCATAGGTGTTGAAGCCACCATGACGTCGGCCCGGGACGAAAGAGTCGGGCTCGCCCTTCTGGCCATAGAAGAGTTCGTACTGATAGCCGACGGGGTCCTTGAACCGCACCACATCGCGAACGGCGCGACGGGTCTTCAGATCGTCAGACCCCTGCTCGACGGCAATCCCGGCGTCCTGCAGCTTCTTAACGGCCTTCTCGAAAGCAATGCGATTGATGCATTCCCAGCCGATGTAGGTCAGTTTGTCGATCGGTCCGGGCTGGAAGGCAAACCGGTAGCGGCGATCGTCCATCTTCAAATACAGCGCATCGGGCTCGTCCTCGGGCGACGGTGCGACAGCGAGGCCGAGCACCTCTGGGCCATAGCTGCGCCAGGCGTCGATGTTGGGGCTTTCAAAGCCCAGATAGCCGATACCCCGGATATCCATGATCAGGTCCTCAAGTCTTTCGGTTGGCTAGCAGGCGGTCGTGCCGCCATCGATGATGATGTCGGCACCGGTGATGAAGGCAGCCTCGTCCGAGGCCAGGAAGGCGGCCATGCCGACGACATCCTCGGGCTCACCCGGTCGGGCCAGCGGGATGGAGCCCGTCAGCTGGGCGCGCACGGCGGGGTTTTCGACGAAGGCGCGAGTGCCGGGCGTGATGATGAAGCCGGGGCTGATGGAGTTGGCGCGAATACCGAGCGGGGCCCCCTCCAGCGCCATCTGACGCGTCATGGCGATCACCCCGCCCTTGGTCGCGTTATGAGCGATGGTGCCGTTGCCGCGCGAACCCTGCCATCCGGCGGTCGAGGCGACATTGATGATGGCCCCGCCCTGTCTGGCCAGATGTGGCCAGGCGTATTTGGTCGTCAGGAAAACAAGGTCGAGCTCGTTCCGGATCGTGAAGCGCCAGTCCTCGACGGACAGGTCGGCGATCGACCCGAACCTGGCGGCAGAGGCGTTGTTGTAAACGATGTCGATCCGGCCGTGATCGGAAACGGCCGTGTCGATCCAGCTCTGTGCGCCCTCGGGATCGCCCAGATCGCAGACCATACTGGTCATGACGCCACCGGCTTCGGCGACCAGCCTTGCGGTTTCCGCATCGGCCTCGGCATTGACGTCGCAGCCGACGATGATGGCCCCGTCGGCGACGAACCGCAAAGCCGCCGCTCGTCCCTGCCCGCCTCCGGTGCCGGAGATCAGGGCGACGCGGCCTTCCAGGCGACGGGTCACGTCGAGGGCTCCGTTCCTGCATCGCGTGCATCAAGCGCGGCGCGGATGGCCACGTGCTTCTCGCGGGTCAAGGGATAGGTAAAGGCCAGCCAGGCCCCGATCAGGAACAGGACCGCCGAGGGCCCTGCAAAGACCAACTCCAGTCCCGAGATGGCCTGAGGCGTATTGGCCGTCATCAGGGCGGGCTTGTAGCCGACCATGGCCAGGGCCGCGAACGACAGGCCGACAGCCAGCGCCCCGCCCAGCTTCCAGCTGCTGATCAACAGGGCATACAGGACACCGGTCTGGTCTGAGCCTGAGTCCAGCCGAAGCTCATCGCCCGCATCGGCCATCATGGCGCGGGGCAACAGGTTGAACGCCCCGAACGACAGCCCCCACCCCATCATGCCCAGGGACGCTGCGAGCAGGTTTCCATCCGGCAGGAAGACGAACACGACACTGACGACGGCGGCAAGCACCCCCGAGATTCCCAGCACGAAATGCTTGTCGAAGCGACGGGCCAGCCAGGCTACGGCGGGAACGGTGATCATCGCCGTGACGACCTGGGCGATCAGAACGATGCCGACGGCGCTACGGTCCAGCCCCTTGGCAGCGGTAATGAAGAATACCAGCATGGCCGACGCAGTGCCGAACCCCAGGCCGAACAGCAGGTCAATCGCGGCGATGCGGAACACCGCCTTGCGCCCCACCACCGCTAGATATTCCTTGATGCCGACGATATGGCGCTGTGCAACCGCGGCGGCCTCGGGCACGCGCCACGCGGCCAGGGCGACGGCAGGAGCCATCAGGACAATGATGATCCAGCCCATGATCTGGGTGGGAGCCATGCCCGTGTCGCCGAGCGACTTCAGCAGGATCGGAAAGCCCATCACCGTCAGGATGCCGAGCAGGGACGTGAACTGGAGCCAGGCGTAGACCCGCGACCGTCCATCGTAGCTGGCGACCAGTCCCGACGCGAGGGCGAGCTGGGCCAGGGACAGGATCGACCAGCCCAGAAAGGCGGCCGTCAGGGTCAAAAGCAGATAGATCGGTCCCACGCCCGGTCGGGCCATGAAGAGCAGATAGACGGCCAGCATCAGAGCCGGCGCTCCGAAGATCAGCCACGGCCGGTAACGCCCCCAACGGCTGCGGGTGCGATCCATCGCAGCACCCAGCAGGGGGTCGATGACGATGTCGAAAATGCGCACACTGGTGAAGATCAGGCCGATCACCGCCAGAGGCAGACCCAGTTCGGTCGCATAGTGTTCAGGGATCATGACAACGAGCGGCAGCGAAAGCGCCGTCAGCGGAATACCCATCAGGGAAAGCGACAACAGACCCGGCAGTCTGCCGCTTGCCTTTGCCGAAGCCACAGGGCTTGCGGCGACCGGAGTCGGGGTCATTCCTCGATGGCTTCCACGACGAGCGCTGCCTGCGGGCAGGACTCGGCACCCTCGATGGCCCGTTCAAGCAATTCGGGCGGGATGATTTCGGTCGTCAGAACAACCAGCCCGCCTTCGAGTTGATAGATTTCCGGGCAGATTTCCACACAGGTCCCGTAACCGCAGCAGGCGCTGCGGTCGGCGACGACGCGATGTCTGACAGCTGCTGAACTCATTCTTTGTCCTCCGTGCCGGGTGCCCCTTGGGAGCTTCTCCGGGGGCCATCGGCCCGTCGTTCCTCTATGAATCGAAGAGTTGCATTTTCTATACAGAAATGCCACCTCTGTTCAAAATTATATGGCGCAAGTCGCCGCGGAGGACAACCATGCTGGACCGGACACGGACAACCCTGTCGGATGGCACGACCATCGACGATCTGATCAATATCCAGACGAGAGAGGTGCAGCTTCGCGCCATCTCCGATCCCGAACTCTATGACATCGAGATGCGCAAGGTGTTCGGAAAGACCTGGCTCATGCTGGGGCACGAGAGCGAAATCCCGAACGCGGGCGACTTCATCACCCGCCTGATGGGCTCGGACCCGGTACTGATCACGCGTCAGAAGGACGGCTCGATCAAGGTGATGCTGAACGTCTGTCCGCACCGCGGCATGCGCGTCTGCACCTCCGACGCCGGCAACGCCAAGGTCCACACCTGCATCTATCACGGATGGGCGTTCAAGAACGATGGCGACTTCATCGGTGCGCCAGTGGCTGGCGAACAGATGCATGGCGACATCCTGCCCAAGGAAAAACTGGGACTGACCCAGGCGCGGACCCACCTCTATGGCGGTCTGATCTTCGCGACCTGGAATCTGGACGGTCCCTCGTTCGACGAGTTCCTCGGCGAGATGAAGTGGTACTATGACATGCTGTTCTGCCGGACCGACAAGGGTCTGGAGGTGCTTGGCCCGCCGCAACGCTTCACCATCAAGGCCAACTGGAAGACGGCTTGCGAACAGTCGGCCGCCGATGGTTTCCATACCCTGACCCTGCACCGCTGGTTGGGTGAATTCGCCAAATTCGGCGACGGCGACCTGACCACCTCCATGTACGGTACTGAAGTCGGCTCGCTCCACGGCCACGCCCTGCGCTGCATGCCGGTGGCCAACAAGTTCAAACAGGCGGCAGGGTTCCGGGACGGCAATCTGACGCTGGAGGAGAAACTGGCCATCGTGCCGCCTCCCGGCATCACCAAGGAAATGCTGCCCGAGCTGATTCGCAACCTGACGCCCGAGCAACTCGGCCTGCTGGTCGACAGCCCCCCTCAGGTCGGCGGCATGTTCCCCAACATGCTGATCGCCTTCATCTACGTGCCACAGCCCGATGGCGAGATCATCGGCCTGACCTCGCTGCACACCTACATCCCCAAGGGGCCCGACGAACTGGAATTCTGCAACTACATCATGGCCGAGAAGGACGCGCCCGAGGAACACAAGCAGAAGGCTCTGCAGTTCGCTGTGCGTATGCTGGGCACCTCCGGCATGGTCGAACAGGACGACTCCGACACCTGGCCGCACATCACCCAGACGGCCAAGGGCGCTGCGGCGCGCAACGTCACGATGAAGTACCAGGCGGTGTGCAACACCCCGCCCCGCCCCGACTGGCCCGGCCCGGCCCTGGTGTACGAAGGCTTCACCAAGGACGACACCCAGTGGAACTGGTGGCTGGCCTACCGCGACCTGATGAACAGCGCACTCTGATCATCGCCCCCATCATCAGGAATACAACGCCATGACCATGAACGCCGTCATCCCCACCGACGTCAGTGTCGCTGAGGACAAACCCTTCCGCCCCAATCGTGTGCCGGTCGGATCGCCTGCCTACAATCAGATCGCAGAGTTTCTGTACGAGGAAGCCTGGCTGCTGGACGAAATCCGTCTGGCCGAATGGGTCGCGCGGCTCGACATCGACCTTCGCTACACCTGCCCGGTTCGCCAGACCCGATCGCTGGCTCAGAACGCCCAGTCGATCGTCCGCACCGTGATGCATTTCGACGAAACCTATGCCTCGATCCGGGGCCGGGTCGGCCGCATCACCGACACCAAGAGTGCCTGGGCCGAGGATCCGCCCTCGCGCACGCGTCGTCTCGTGACCAACATCCTGGTCGAATCGACCGAGGACCCTGACGAGTTCGAGGTGAAGAGCTACCTGCTGTGCAGCCGCAGCCGGTTCGAGGAAACCAATCTGCTGTTCCTCAGCTGCGTGCGACACGACCTGTTGCGTCGCCATGGCGCCAGCTTCAAACTGGCCCGGCGCGAGATCATCGTCGACCAGACGGTGCTCGGCTTCCCGAACCTGGCCATCTTTCTCTGACGTGAAGACCCGTTGACGTCTGCGCCGCCCGAGCTCTCGGGCGTGCGCAGACGTGCGTCTCATATGCTCTAAACAGGAGCCGCCCATGCGCGCCGCCGTCATTTCCGGCAACGGAGCCACCCCCGTAATTGACGACTTTCCCGAGCCCCCGGCGCAGGACGGTGCCGTCCTGATTCAGGTCGATACCGCCGGACTCGGCGGCTGGGACGTGTTGGGGGCCTATCGGCTGGGCGTCCAGTATCCTTGCGTGATCCGGGGTGAAGGCGTTGGTCGAGCAGAGGACGGACGCCGGGTCTATTTCGGGGAACGATCGGTCGCACCCTGGGGTGCCTGGGCGGAAAAGACCATCGTTCCCGCCGCCGAGGTCTGGGACGTGCCCGACGACATCGACGATCGAACAGCGATCACAATGGGAATCGCCGGCACCGGCATTCTGATTCCCCTCGAAGACGCCAAGATCCAGCCGGGCGAGAGCGTGCTGATCCTCGGCGCGACCGGCGTGCTGGGCCAGATCGGTCTGCAGCTGGCGAAGAACCTGGGAGCCGGTCGCGTCGTGGCCGCAGCCCGCAGCCAGGCCGGGCTGGACCGGTTGATGGAGCGCGGGCTGGCCGATGCGGTCGTCGCCCTGGGCGGAGAAAATGACACCGAGGCTCTGAAGGCTGCGTCCGGCGGTGAGGGTTTCGACGTCGTCCTGGATCTCGTCTTCGGCAAGCCGTTCCTGTCGGCGGTCAAGGCCACGAAATGGGGCGCTCGCCTGATTACCATCGGGACGGGCGCGGGTCGCACCGTCGAACTGAATATCGGTGACCTGCTGTTCCGCACCCTGACCTGCATCGGGACCGGCCAGCGCCCGGCGGCCGACCGCGAGGCCATCTGGCGGCGGCTTCTGTCGATGCAGAAGGAACAGTCGATCCAGGTCGACTATGTCGATTTCGACTTTGTCGACGCCTCGGATGCCTGGGCCACCCAGGTGTCGGGCCCTCACGCCAAGATCACCGCCAAGGTTCGTTGATGAGGATCGCGGAGGGTGGTCATCCCCTCCGCGATCCCTGGCATGCGTTGGCGTCAGGCGGCCGAGAGCGCCTTGTCGATCGCCTCGACCAGCCGAGGATCGGCAGCGTCGATGTCGGGCGCAAAACGTTCGATGACCTGGCCATCGCGACCGACCAGGAATTTTTCGAAATTCCAGACCACCTCGCCGGGGGCGCCTGTCGCGATGCCATAGCCCGCCAGCCGTTCGCGCATGGGGCCGTCACCCAGGGTATCGGGTCGGGCCGCCGTCAGCCCGGCATAGAGGGGGTGAATGTCCTCGCCCTTGACGCTGATCTTGGAATAGAGGGGGAAGGTGACATCATAGCTGGTCTTGCAAAAGGTCGCGATCTCCTCGTCGGCACCCGGTTCCTGGCCGTTGAAATTGTTGGCCGGAAACGCAAGCACCTCCAGGCCCTCACTCTGTTTGTCGCGATAAAGGGCCTCAAGCCCTTCGTACTGAGGCGTAAGGCCGCATTTCGAAGCGACGTTGACAATCAGCAGAACCTTGCCGGAATGGTTCGCCAGCGTGTCCGTCGCGCCGTCATTGCGGGTTACGGGAATGGCGGTGATCGGGTTGCTCATGTGGGCTCCATCTTGTCTGGACGGCGGTAGCCGCCTTGCCTGGAAAGACTAGCAAATCGGCCCATGCCCCGCCCCCGAAATCCCGCTGGAAATGCCCGCAATTCGAAGGAAGTCATCCGTTGAGCCGTGCCCCGATCGATATCATCCGCGAGTTCCTTGACGTCTGGTCGCAAGGACCAGAGCCCCTTGAGCAAGCGATCCGCGCCCTGTTTCGACCCGACACCGAATGGGTCAACATGGGCCTTTCCAGAACCGTCGGTGCCGACGAGGCGCTCGCGATGGGGGCCCGGTTCGAGGCTGCCATGGGCTATGCGAAAATCCTCGTCGAAACCCTGCATATCGCGGCACACGGCAATGTCGTGCTGACCGAACGCATGGACCGCCTGGTCACCGCCGACGGACGCGAGATCGGGGCCTTTGCCATTGCCGGAATTTTCGAACTGGACGACGACGGACGACTGATCCGCTGGCGCGACTATACCGACCCGTCCGCCGTCGCCGCGATTCACGGCCACTGACCCGCTGGACATCGCCTCCGGAATGGACATTCTTCACAGAATGGTATTCTGTATCTGAAACAGATCCTGCCCACGAGGCGGATCGAATTTCCGGGAAGGAAGACAGATGAGCACCGCCCAGATCACCCCCAACAAGGAACTCGCCGAGGGCTTCGCCCACGTCGGCTCCCTGTTTGCCGGCAATGACGGCAACATTCAGGAGATCTACCGTGATCACCGCGCCAACATGCCGGTGATGAAAGGCGACATCTGCGCCGAACTGGGGGCCACCTCCTTTGCTGGCCATACCGGACGTCCGATCTATACGATCTTCAAACATGCCGACGTCATGAAGGTGCTGCGCGATACCAAGACCTTCACCAGCAGCATCCTGATGGAAACCGGCCTCGGCCAGTTCCTGGACGGACTGATGATCACGGGGTTGGACGGCGACGAACATCGCCAGCTACGCGGCATCTTGCAGCCGTCCTTCACTCCGGCGGTGATGGAGGAATGGCGCACGGCCTATATCCGGCCGCTGATCCAGCGCTCCTTCATCGAACCGCTGACCGCCCTGGGCAAGGCTGAGCTGGTCAGCACGGTCGCGGTGATGTTCCCGATCCACGTGGTGTACGCCGTCCTCGGTTTCCCGGACGATGATCCGGCGGCGCTGGAAGCCTTTGGCACCAAGGCATTGAAGGTTCTGGGCGGCATGGCCAACGATCCCGAAGCCAAGCGCGCCGCCTTCCAGGCCTTCCAGGAACTGTATGAGCCGACGCTGGCCGCCGTCCAGGCTCGCCGGGCATCGGGTGCGGAGGGCGCTGACCTGATCAGCCGTCTGATCCGGGCCGAGTTCGAGGGCCGGACCCTGAACGATCACCAGATCACGAACTTCGTGCGTATGATGCTGCCGGCAGCCTCCGAAACGACCTCACGGACCTTCGCGATCATGCTGGTCCATCTGTTCGATCATCCCGAGGTCCTGGAACGCCTTCGGGCCGATCGGTCCCTGATGCGCAAGATTCTGGACGAGAGCATCCGTCTCGATTCCGTGGCGACGTTCAAGGTGCGCGAAACCCAGGCCGAGGTGACGCTTCAGGACGTCACCATTCCCAAGGGCGCGATCATCTCGGCCTGCGTGGGCTCGGCGAACCGGGACGAAACGGTCTTCGAGAACCCCGACGTCTTTGACATCGACCGCAAGCAGATGGCCGCCTTCGGGTTCGGGTTCGGCGCTCACATGTGCATCGGCATGTGGCTGGCCAAGGTCGAGATCGAGGAGGCCATCGACCTGCTGCTGGACCTGCCGAACCTGCGACTGGATCCCGACTATCCCCATCCCGAGGTGCGTGGCGTTTCGCTGCGTGGCCCGGACGCCGTCCATGTGGTCTGGGACGTTCCCTGACGGCGACGGTCGCCTATCCCGATCAAAGCAAAAGGCCTCCGCCATCGGCGGGGGCCTTTTTTTGTGCCGTGTTCCCGGGACCTGGGCCAGAGGCCCTTCGCCCATGGTTCCCGGGACCTGGGCCAGAGGCCCTTCGCCCATGAAAAAGCCGCCGACCGGAATCCGGTCGGCGGCCAGGTTCAACAGGTGGGGATCGTCTTAGAAGCGCTTGGTGAGCGAAGCACCATAGGTGGTCGGCTCGCCGATGAAGTCGGTCGCAAAGCCCAGGCCAGCGGCATAGACATCGGCGAACTGACGAGTGTTGTACTCTTCGCCGGCAAGGTTCTTGCCGTAGATCGCGAACTCGATGTTCTGGGCATCAAACTCGATGGCGAAGCGCGCATTCAGAAGGCCATAACCGGGAGTCCGGGTAATGTCGTTGGACGCTGCGTAGATGGCCTTGGTCGCTGCGGACTGTTGGGCAGCCGGAGTGACGGGGTTGTAGAACTGGCGACCCAGGTAGGAATAGTCGACATGCAGAGTCACGGCACCGAAGGAGGTCGGAAGCACCTGCGTGGCACCCAGGTTGAACTGGATCTTGGGCAGTTGCGGCAACTCCTCGTTGCTACGGTCGACCGGGCAGATGGAAGCGGTGCCCGCCGGGTTCAGCGTACAACCCGTCAGACCGACGCCAGGCACAGCCTGTTTCTCGATGAACGAACCGCTCTCGTATTCGCCATCCATGAGGCTGAGGTTGCTGGTCAGTTCCATGCCGGACCAGGGACGATACGCCCCTTCCAGTTCGACGCCATAGACCCGCGCATTGCCAGCATTGACGATGAACTGGGTGCTGGCACCGGCAGGGGTCAAGGCGGCCGCGTTACGCTGTACGTCAGACTGCCACGAATGGAAGACCGCGATATTGGTGCGCAGGCGATTTTCGAGCCAGGTCGCCTTGAAGCCCCCTTCGATATCCTTGACGGTTTCAGGTTCGAACGCGGGCAGGCCACCGGCACGGGTGTTCCAGCCACCGGACTTGGATGCGCGACGGGTCTGAATATAGGCAAACACGTCTTCGTTGATCTGCCAGTCGATACCGACGGTCCAGGCCGGATAGTCGAACTTGACCTCCTGCGTCTGGGCACAGACTCCGGCCACATCCGGGGTCGGCACGTTACAGGTGCCGGGCAGACCCCAGACCGCGTAGTTGTGAAGCACGGTGTCGCGGCTGTCCCAGGTCCAGCGCAGGCCGGCAGCCAGACGGACCTTGTCGGTCAACTGGTAGTATCCCTGGCCAAACACGCCCGCCGACTGGTTGTGGACATCCGCCAGGTTCTGACCGGCGAGCCCGGCGTTCGGACGCGACACGGCATTGTAGGGCAGGAAGCCGAAATTCTGCGAGCGGCTGAACTCGAAGCCCTCTTCGTTCGAATAATAGACACCGGCGATATAGGTGAATTTCTCGCCGATACCGCCGCTGATCTGCAGTTCCTGGGACCACTGATCGGAGCTGTAGCCGGCCCAGGTCGTCAGGATCGGCGCAGGGGTGCCGTCGGTGTCAACAACACCGTCCGTGTCGCTGAAGCGATAGCCGGTGATCGACTTCAGAGTGATGCTGCCCAGTTCGATCGAGGCGTTCAGGCCGAAACCATAGGCTTCAAGCCGGTTGCCAAGCGGCATCCGGTACATGGCCTGCACTTCGGCCGGCAGGGTCGCAAACGTCGGCGTCGTCGGAACCAGATAGCCTGTCGCGTAGCTGTCGTAGAAGCCGCGGTTGTGCAGCGAATTGTTGAGTGTGGTTGCAAGGCCGAACGGCCCAAACGAGCCCGTCGGGCCAAACAACTCGGGCGCATAGGCGTGGAGGGCCGTGAACTGTCCGTTATCCTCGATCGTGTTGTAGTCACCGGACAGGACCAGTTCGAACCCTTCGCCCTCGTACTTCAGCTTGCCGCGGACGAAATCGCTGTCCTGATCCCAGACGTCGCGGCCCAGCGGAATGCTTCTGCCGTAACCGTCACGACCCTTGGTGCTGGCCACCAGTCGTGCCGAGAGGTTGTCGGTAAGGGGACCGTTGACGACAAAGTTGGCCCCGAACTGCTCATAGCTGCCCGCCTCGACCTTGATGGATCCGCTATAGGTCTGGGTCGGATCCGCGCTGAGGATGTTGACGGCACCCCCGATGGTGTTGCGGCCGAACAGGGTCCCTTGCGGACCGCGGAGAACTTCGACGCGTTGCAGGTCGAACAGGTCGGTCAGGCCCTGAGATGGGCGGGGAATATAGACCCCATCGACATAGATGGCGACAGCAGGGTCGTTCGACACCAGAGCCTGGAGATTGCCCTGGCCGCGCATGGCGACGAAAGCAAAGCCGGACGCCGAGGGTGCCCCCGTGGCGATCGACAGGCTGGGCGTGGTCCTTTGCAGGTCGGTGACATCCGACACCTGGGCGCGCTCAAGAGCCTCCGCACCGATCGCTGTCACGGCGACAGGAGTCGACTGGAGGTTTTCTTGCGTGCGGCGAGCCGTGACCACGATTTCTTCGAGCTGATCGGTCTGGGGCTGTGACGCGCCACTCTGTGCGAAAGCAGGCGCGGTCAGAGCCGTGGCCGCAAGCAGGCCCATGGCCCCGCTGCGCCGCAGAACTCCGGACATACGTTTTGTGTTCGAAACTTTCATTGTGAACCTCCCCTTTGGGGTCTGTCGCCCCGTGTATCTCGGTTGCCGAACGGCACCGCATTGGCGATAAACTAAACAGAATTCAAAATCTGTCGCAAGAATAAAAATCTAGGATAAGAATGCAGATGACTTAGACTGGAAGCGTGGCATGAACCGCACGCTCCTCAGGCGTCCCGGACGATTGCGAACCCACCCGCACCTGTTTGCGCTGACGGTAGACCTTGACCATGAACCTACACCGCCCGCCGGAGATTTCCTGACCATGACTGACCCCACCGTCCTGTCCGGCAGGAAAATCATCGTAACAGGCGCAGCACGCGGCATTGGAGCCAGCGCTGCGAGGGCGTTGGCGGCGGCAGGCGCGACTGTCGTCGGACTTGATCTGGCGATGACCGCGTCCGAATCAGCCTCGGCCGACCTGACCGGCTCCCTCACTTTCGCAACCTGTGACGTATCATCCCGTTCATCCACAACCGAGGCATTCGATCGGGCCGTTGACACCATGGACGGTCTGGATGTCCTGATTCATGTGGCGGGCATTCAGCGATACACGCCCGCCGAGGCGATCACCGACGAGGAATGGGATCTGGTCCTGGGGGTGAACGCCCGGGGTACAATGATCACCAATCAGGCCGCCTTCCAGCATCTCAAGGGCAAGGGTGGACGGATCGTCAATTTTGCCTCTGCGGCCGGTGCATTGGGCCTTCGCGGCTGCGCTCACTACTCGGCCTCTAAGGGGGCCGTTCTGGCTTGGACGCGCACGATCGCCCAGGAATGGGGCCCCTACGGCATATCGGCCAACGCCATCGCTCCGGGAATGTGGACCCCGATGTACGACGCCACTCGCGCAGGCATGACGCCAGAACAGCTGGAAGCCCACGACCGGGGCATGGCCATGATGATACCCTTGGGGGGTCGCCTCGGTGATCCCGACGCCGACATGGCCCCGGTGCTCGTTTTCCTGGCCAGCGATGCCTCGCGGTTCATCACGGGCCAGACCCTGGCCGTCGATGGCGGCCTGATGATGGTGCGCTAGAGGCGCACGTCCAGGTCTGTCCGAACCCGAGGCGCATCGACGATCGGATTGACCAGAACACCGACGCCTTCGATCTCGACCCTCACGACGTCGCCCGGCACGAGCCATTTCGGGTTCGGGACACTGGCGGCAACGCCCGATGGCGTGCCCGTTGCAATCAGGTCGCCGGGATAGAGGGTGAAGATGGTCGACATCAGATGCACCAGATGGGCGACGTCCCAGTGCATTTCGGCGATGTCGGCGCTCTGCCTGAGCTCGCCATTGACGTGGGTGCTCAGCCGCAACCCCTTGCAGCCAGGGGGGAGTTCGTCGGCCGTAACGATCTCGGGCCCGAAACCTCCGGTGTTGAGGAAATTCTTGCCCGCTGTGACCGCCGACGGAATATAGTTGTAGGCGCGGACGCTTCCGTCGTTGTGACAGGCATAGCCGGCGACGTGGGACAGCGCCTCCTCGCGAGAGATCATCCGCCCTCCCCTGCCGATCACGACCATAAGTTCGCCTTCATAGTCGAGCGTGTCCGAAGCCTCGGGCCGCCAGATCGGCTGATTATGCGCCACCAGGGAATCCGGCACTCGCAGGAACATCCCCGGAAACGACTGCACATCGGCCTTCATCTCCTCGACATGCTTCATATAGTTCTTGCCCAGGCCGATGATCTTGTCCGGACGGGGAATTGGGAGCAGGTAGTGCAGCCCCTCGAGCGGGTACCGGGCGTCCGCCCCTGCCGAGGTCACCGCCCGATCGGCAGCGGCAAGGGCCTCAGGGCCTGCAGCCAGCAACGCACGGATGTCGCGCGGCAGATCGGGTGCCGCGACCGACAGATCGACCACTTCGTCGGCGATCCGGACTCCGACGGTGGCCAAGCCGTTCAGCTCGAATGACAAAAGTCGCATCGCAATCTTCCTTGAAAAACCGTCGGCCTCAACGAACCATCAACATGCCGCCATCGATCGGGATGACCTGACCACTGACGAACCCTGCGCCTGTCGAGGCCAGGAAGGCCATCACGGGCACAAAGTCGCGCGCAACGTCGCCCAGACGTCCACCCAGGGGGATCGTGCGTGCCTTGATGGCATCATGATCGGCCAGTTCACCGGCGGTCATATCCGCGCGCGTCCGGTCGTACATCGGAGTCCAGATCGCGGGGGCAATGATATTGGCGGCGATCCCATACTGTCCCCACTCGGCGGCGATGGTGCGAGTCCAGGCGACAACCGCCCCTTTGGCGGCAGCATAGGCGGCCTTGGTCGGGTGCCCGCGGATTCCCGCGGCCGAAGCGAAATTCAGAACGGCCCCGCCCTTGTCCTTCAGATGAGTAAATGCGGCTCGATTGGCCAGAAAGGTGCCGGTCGCATTGACCGACATCGCCCGATTCCAGAGCTCCAGAGACGTCGTGGCCGCCGCACCGCCCGGTGCAACGCCCGCCGCATGGATCAGCACGTCGAGTCCGCCAAGCAGGGCTACGGCCTCGTCGATACCGGTCTGGATCGAGGTTTCATCGGCGACATCGGCGACCACGAACCCGACAGCGTCGGCCTCCCGCGCGATTCGGGCTCCGGCCTCGGCAGACAGGTCGATCGAAACCACAGCCGCACCCAGCCCGGGAAAGGCCCGCACCAGGGCCTCGCCCATGCCGCTGGCTCCCCCCGTGACGATGATGCGGCGTCCCGCCAGTGAAACCAGCGACATGGGCGACACTCCCTGAATGAATCGTTCGAACAGAAAAAGACGGCGCGGCCCGCAGGGACCGCGCCGTTGTCACGGCCCGGGAGCCCGGGCCAGGCTGGAAAACATCAGAAGCTGTAGTGCACGCTCACGCCGTAGGTCCGGGGGCTGCCGACGACGATGGAGTTGAAGTTGGCCGCCGCAAACGAACCAGACCGAGCCGCGAAATACTCGTCCATCAGATTCTTGCCGAAAGCCGCAACGGTGATCGGCGCATTCGCGAAGGTGAACGACAGTTGGGCGTTCAGCAGGCCGTACCCCTCCTGACTGATCGAGCGACGCTGGAAATCGGTCAGCGGGACCGGGCCGGTGCCGGTGATCGACACCGTGTTCAGGAAGAACACCTCCGAGCGGTAGTTGTAGTCGGCGTGCAGGTCGAGACGGCCGGCTGAAAGCTCGATCGGATAGTCGGCGCTGAACGCATAGGTCGTCTTGGCCACCGTCGGGATTTCTGAGCCCTTGTAAGGACCCTCGGTGAACTCGGGATGGATCAGGCCCAAGGAGGCATTCAGCCGCAGATCGCCCAGCAGGGCCGTGGCCTCGAACTCGCCGCCGTAAATCTCTGCCGTCCCCGAGTTGAGCACGGCGATGATGACCGGGCTGGCCGAGAGAATGGCGTTCTGCTGGATGTCCTCGAAGGTCGAGAAATAGCCGCTCAACGCCATCCGAAGCCGGTTGTCGAAGAAGGTCAGCTTGGTCCCGGCCTCGTAGCTGGCGACGCTTTCCTCATCGAACGGGCGATAGAAGGCAGCGGTGGTGCCGCTGGCCTGCTGGAAGCCACCCGACCGGAAGCCTCTGGAATATTTGGCGAACAGCAGGCCGTCACCCGGCAGGCGGTAGTCGATGCCGACGGTGAACGGCACCGTATTGAACTCGATGTCGTCAGGTGTGTACAGGCAGCTGCCCGGGGCCTCGTTCAGACCGATGGCCGTGAACGGACAGGCGGCAGGGGTAATCGATGTCGCAGGCGGCTCGGCAATCAGGCTGGCACCGGCAACGGCGAACCGCGCCGGGGTATAGGTCATGCCCCGCGTGTCCTTGACCGCCCGGATACCGCCCGTGATCCTCAGTTGCGGCACGATTTCGTAGCTGAGCTGGGCGAACACGCTCATCGACTCGTTGTCGGGCCGGATGGTGTTGTCCTGGATCGCCGTCGGAACGCGAGTGATCGGCGAGTTGCGGATCTGCTCGCGGAAATAATAGGCCCCCGTCGTCCAGTTAAGCCGATCGGCAAAGGCCGTGCCGGTCAGTTGGAACTCCTGAGAAACCTGGTCACCGTCCAGCTCGAACGCGCGGACGTCGGCGGTCGGGATCGGGGTGCCGTCCAGGTCCGAGGCGCCTTCGAAATTCACATTGCGATAGGCCGAAATCGACTTGAACGTCGCCGATCCCAGCTGGGCCGTGATGGTGCCGGTGAAGTCAAAGACCTCGGAATCGTTGACAGGGTTGTAGCCCGCCTGGCTGATCCGCGATTCCGATGCAGCGACATAGGGCGCATACATCGCCGCCGACAGACCAGCCTGGTACGAGTTCAAGACCCACAGCGGCTGGTGGTTCGAGCCGGAGTAGTGGTCAAAGCTCAGATCGACGCGCAGGTCTGGCGAGATATCTGCGCGGACGCTGGCACGCAGGAAGTCGTCGTTCTGGTCGGCGACATCACTGCGCAGGGTCGGGTTGTAGCCATAGCCCTCGTGCTCGACGTGGCTGTAGACCAGGCGCGCTGCCAGCTTGTCGGCGACGATGGGCAGGTTGACGATCCCCGTGCCCGTGATGGCGTTGTAGTTGCCGTAGCCCAGCTTCAGCGACCCGCCGAAATCGTAGGTTGGCTTGTTGGTCGTGATGTTCAGCGCGCCCCCGATGGTGTTGCGACCAAACAGCGTGCCCTGCGGTCCCCGCAGGACTTCGGCCGAGGCGACATCGACCATCGCAAAATTGCTGCCCTCAGGCCGGGCATAATACAGCCCATCGACATAGGTGCCGACCGCCTGGTCCACGTTAGGCAGGACGCCGCCCGGGGCCACACCCCGAATGGCCAGGATCAGATCATTATTGCCGTAAGGCGTTGCAGTGAAGGTGATGGAAGGCGCGTTTTCCGTCAGCGCACGCACGTCGGTGATCTGACGACGTTCCAGTTCGCGCGCGCCGAAGGCGGTTACGGCGACAGGCACGTCCTGCAAGCGTTCCTCGCGCCGCTGCGCGGTCACGATGACTTCTTCCAGACCGGTTGCTTCGTCGGGCTGAGCCGGGGTCGCCGACTGGGCCTGGGCAAGCGCTGGAAGACACAGCAGCGACGTGCCGGCGCAGAGCGCAATCTTCCACATTGAGCGGTTCATCCTGTGTCCTTCCCTGTGTGCCGCATTGGCGCGGCTGCAACCTGAACGAATCCCTGACGATCCGAACGGCCACTTTGCACGGCGATGTGGCGGGAAAATCGACTCCAAGTCAACCGTTTTAATCTGATATCAAAATACCATTCTTGTATTGAGATACCTAAATCCACAGCGTTGCGGCTGCGTCATCGCCGGGAGTACCGTCAACGGCTGGGTTTGATGTCCGTGGTCTCGATGTCCCAGGTGGTCGGAGTGGCCCCCTCGTCTCGCAGCTGGAACTTGAGAACCCGACCCTGTGGGTTGACCGGCAAGGCCGCCCGGAACTCGATGAACCGCGGCACCGCGTAATACGGCACCCGCTCCATCAACCAGCGGCACAGTTCCACCTCGGACAGTTCGACCCCCGGCTTCAGCTTGGCAGTGACCTTCAGGTCGTCTTCCTGCATGTTCGATGGCACGGCGTGGACCGCGACCTGTTCGATCGCCGGATGGGTCAGGATCGAAGTCTCCATCTCGAAGCTGGAAATGTTCTCGCCGCGGCGACGCAGATAGTCCTTCTTGCGATCCACGAAATAGAAGAAGCCGTTCTCGTCGAACTTTCCGATGTCGCCTGTGTGGAACCACAGGTTACCCATGACCTTCAGCGTGTCCTCGGGCCGGCGCCAGTAACCCTTGAAGATGATGTCGGGCAACAGCGGCCGACACACGACCTCGCCCGACGTCCCGATCGGCACCTCGTTATCATTGTCGTCAAAGATGCGGACATCGAGTTCGGGCGCGGCCTTGCCCGAAGACCCTTCGGCATAGGAGCCGTCATCGGGCATGGAGGTCAGCAACCCCTCGGTGAGGCCATAGACGTTCGAGCCGATCTTCTTGGCACCGAAGCGATCGCGCCAGATCTGCTTGATCTCCTCGGGGAAGGGATTGCCCTTGACGGTGTGGACCTGACCAAAGCAGCGCGCCATGGCGTCATGGTCGTCGGCGCGGGCCAGCATCGTGCCCAGCGACCCCAGAATCGACACCACGGTCGCTCCGGACGCCTCTATGGCCGGCCAGAAGCCCGAGACCGAGAATTTCGGCGCGAACGAGATCGTCGCCCCGACCAGCATGACCGACACCACGCCGGTCGCGAGCGCGTTCATGTGGAAGAGCGGCAGGGGCGTCCAGTAGATGTCGTCCGGTCCGAACGGTGCGGACCGTGTCAGCATCCGCGCGAAATGACACATCTGGTTGCCGGTGATCATGCAACCCTTGGAGGGGCCCGTCGTACCGGAGGTATAGATCAAGGCATTCAGAGCCCCAGGGTCCGGCAGGACCTCAAAAGCGCTGTCGTCGCTGCCGCGGTAGTCGTCCAGCGACGCGATCGTCAGGGCCGAACCGGTGACCGGCGCGAATTCACCCCGAACCAGCACCGTCCTGAGGGTCGTCAGCTGATCCTCGATATCGAGAACCCGCTGCAGATATTTCGCCTCGCAGACCAGCAGGGTCGCGCCTGCGTCCTCGATCTGGTGGCGCAGGAACTGGCCGATCAGGGCGGTGTTCAGCGGCACGCTGATCACCGAGATCTTGTTGGCGGCAATCCAGGTCGTGATGGCATCGACATTGTTGTCGAGCATCGAAACGATCGGCGTTCCGGCGGTCAGCCCCAGGTCCTCAAGCACATGGGCAAACCGGTTGCTGGTCCGGTCGAAGTCGCCATAGGTGTGCTTTTCCCCGCTGAAATCCAGGAAAACCTTGTCGGGATGGGCTGCAACCGCCCGTCGCAGGGCCGCGATCGGGGTGTCGCGCGGTCCGGTGCGCCATCCGGACTCGGTCGTGCGGGTGCCTGTCGGCGTGGTGGTCATGGCATTCATTTGTTCACCCTCGGCGCAGGCGAGTCGATCCATCGTGCCGGACCCAGGCCCGGATACAATGGCGACGGGCCTGGCTTTCCGTCCCCAGAGGCCCTGCCGTCACGAATTCAGTTGGCCTGAACGCGGGACAGGAACCTGGCCACGCAACCCGCAGCCATTCCATGTCAAACTAGCCTCGCCGACGGGTCCGGTCCAGAAGAATTCTGATACTAGTCAATCGTTCTGTTTTCAGAACTTGCCACCTGAACCACGATCTTGCCCTGGACGCCGCGCGACGCCAGTCGAGCAATCGCCTCTCCCCCCCGTTCCAGCGGATAGCGTTCCGAGATCATCGGCTTGATCCGATCTGCGACATACAACGCCATCAAGGCTGCCATGTCACGGGCACCCGCTGACGGATTTCGCGCCATATAGGCTCCCCAGAAGACGCCGATGATCTGGGCCCCCTTGAGCAAGGTCAGATTCAGGGGGATTGAGGGAATGCCCGCAGCGAAGCCGACCACCAGATATCGCCCCTGCCAGTTGATGGACCGGAATGCCGGCTCGGCATAGGCTCCGCCGACCGGGTCGATGATGACATCGGGGCCCTCTCCGCCACAGGCTGTCTTGATGGCCTCGGTAAGGGCCTTTCCCTCCAGAGAGCCCGACAGCGTACGGGAATACAGGACACCGGCATCCGCACCTTTCGCCAGTGCGGCATCAAGCTTGTCCTGCGACGAGGCGGCTGCAATGACCCGCGCACCGAGCGCCTTGCCCAATTCAACGGCGGCCAGGCCGATACCGCCGCCCGCTCCCAGGACCAGAAGGGTCTCGCCGGACTGGATGGCCGCCCGCCCCACCAACGCATAGTAGACGGTTCCGTAGGTCACCTGAAACGCGGCGGCCTCGTCGAACGGCATGGTATCAGGGATGACCGTACAACGATCCGCCGCCACCACGACCCCCTCCGCCATCGCCCCGAACGGAAGGGAGGCCGATATGCGCTGGCCGACCGTCGGCGACAGGACGCCTTCGCCGACAGCCGTCACGACGCCGGCCAGTTCACTGCCCGGGGCGAATGGCCGACGGGGCTTCAGCTGGTACCGATCCTCGATCACCAGCACATCGGGAAAGTTCACACCGCAGGCCTTGACGGCGACGGCGACCTGGCCAGGACCCGGTTCCGGCGCGGCCATCTGCTGGATCACAAGGGTTTCGGGACCGCCCGGTTGCAGACTCAAGAGGGCACGCACAACACACTCCCGGGCACAGGCCGCGAACGCGACACGGTCCGCAAGCCCAGCTAGTCAAGCGACCAGCCCCTGACAATAAAATTCTAATACGAGAAGGTCGTTTCTCTTGCCGAATTATCCCGGCTAATCTAGCGTTGCCGAAAGAGACGCCGGTTCAGGCGCGTCCGGAGGATTCCAGTGCCCGTCAATTTCTGCATTCTGGCGATGTCGGGCCTTCGCTGCAAAGCCGGGTTCTGACCATGCCGACCGCATCGACCTCGCCGCTCGCCAAGGGGGCCTGGTATACACTCGTGATCCTCACGCTCGTCTATGTGTCGAACTCCATCGACCGGACGGCCATGTCGATCCTGATCGAACCGGTCAAGGCCGAGTTCAAGCTGTCGGACAGCCAGCTTGGCCTGCTTACAGGACTGGCCTTTGGCCTGACCTATGCCCTGGCCGGCCTTCCGATGGGCTGGCTGATCGATCGGGTGAACCGGACCCGGCTGCTGGCGTCCGTGGTCGCGATCTGGAGCGTCTGCACCACAGTGTGCGGCTTTGCCCAGAGCTATCCTGCGCTTGTCATGGCCAGGCTCGCGGTCGGGGCATCGGAATCGGCAGCGGCTCCAACAGCGATGTCGATGATCGGCGACCTGTTTCCCAAGGACAGGCGATCGACCGCCATGGGCATCTTCTGGACCAGTACGGCCTTCGGCACTGCAACCAGCCTCGTGCTCGGCGGCGTGATCGCGGCAAACTACGGCTGGAGAGCGGCCTTCTTTGTCGCCGGGGCCCCCGGCCTCATTCTTGCGGTCCTGATCCTCCTTACCGTGCGCGAACCTGTCCGTGAGCGCGATATCGGCCAGGTCGAGGGAACCCCCGCCCCGTCTCTGCTCCAGACCCTGAAGTTCGTCTGCGCCAACCCGACCGTATTTCATGCCTTCGCCGGCGTCGGCCTCGCCTCTCTGGCCATGTCGGGCGTGCCGGTCTGGGCGGCATCGTTTCTGGTTCGGACCCAGGGGTTCACCCTGCCCCAGGCAGGTCTGATGGCAGGCCTCGGCGTCGGCCTGTTCGGGGCCATAGGCTCGCTGATGGGCGGGCCGGTCGGCGATGCGGTCGTTCGGCGGTGGGGTGTCCACACCCTGCCCGCCGTGCCGATGGCCGCCTGTGTCCTGGCCTGTATTTCCGGCCTGTTCTTTGCGCTCGGCTCTTCGCTGGTGATCGTGGCTGCCGCCTTCGTGGTCTTCGAGATCGTGTCGCGTGCCTTTACGGCACCGGCCTATGCCATCCTCGTCACCGGCGTGGAGGCCCGTATGCGCGGTGTGGTCATCTCCGCCGTCCAGGCCGTCACCAATCTGATCGGCTATGGCGTTGGTCCCCTTGTCGTCGGCCTCGTCAGCGACCGGGTCGGTGGCCCGAACTCGCTGAAATTCGGCATCGCTGCCGTCATGATCTTCAGCCTCTGGTCCGGCCTGCATTTCCTGGCCGCATGGTTTGCCGCACGACGCTCCGAACGCTTCGTCGGCGGAACGGCCGCATGACAAGCCTGACACCCCTTTCCCAGGATCCTTCCGCCTGCCGTGGATCGGCCGCCGGACACACCGGAGTATGACGACCATGGCGGACGGAGCCATCGAACACGCTGTACAGATCGAGCGCGTCGGACGGGTGGGCTGGATCATTCTTGATCGACCGAGCCAGATCAATGCGATCAACGCCAACCTGCGACGCGAGGCGACCCAGGCGCTGGATCTTCTGGACAACGACCCGAGCATCGGCGCGATCGTCATTCGTGGCGCAGGCGAGCGTGGATTCTGCGCCGGTGCCGACATCAAATCACAGAGTGATTCATCGTCCCTGACGGCACTCCGCGACGGCATGACGCCCGGCTGGATCGAGGTGCTTGATCGTGTCCGCAAACCCGTAATCGCTGCGATCCACGGCTATTGCCTGGGCGGCGGTCTGGAAATCTCGATGGCCTGCGACATCCGCATCGCCGCGCCCAACGCCGTCTTCGGCCTGCCCGAGACGGGCCTGGGTCTGATCCCGGGGGGCGGGGGGACGCAACGCCTGCCCCGCATTGTGGGCCTGGGCCGTGCGCTGGACCTGCTCCTGACCGGAGACCGGATCGATGCGACCGAAGCCCACCGTATCGGCCTGGTATCGCGTCTTTCGACTTCGAACGAAGCCCTTGTCGACGAGGTCCAGACGATCGCCGAACGCATCGCCTCAAAGCCCGCCGCCGCCACGGCCTACGCCAAGGAAGCGGCCCGCGATGGGCTGGAACTGGATCTGCGCGCCGGTCTGAAGCTCGAAAAGGACCTGTTCGTCCTTCTGATGTCGACCGAAGACCGCAAGGAAGCCGCCGCCGCCTTCAAGGAAAAACGCCCTCCCGCGTTCACGGGCCGCTAGATGGATCGTCTTCGTCACTGTCCGGAGGTCAGCGGTTGAGAAAACTTCCCCTGCTCAATGCCGAGACGCGACCGTTCTGGACCGGTGGCGAGGTTGGTGAATTGCGAATTCACCGCTGTGACGATTGCAAACGATTCTTCCATCCTCCCGCACCGGTCTGTCGTCACTGCACCGGCCTGAATGTGGTGCCCACGCCGGTATCCGGTCGTGGCACGGTGCTGACCTTCACCATCAACCATCAGGCCTGGACGCCCGAGTTCACAGAGCCTTACGTCGTCGCCATCGTGGAACTTGAGGAGCAGGAGGGGCTGCGGTTCCTGTCAAACGTGGTCAACTGCTCCCCTGCCGAGGTCGAGATCGGCATGGCAGTGATCGTCGTGTTCGAGAATGTCGAAGACGTCTGGATCCCGTTGTTCGAAAGGGCGCCGGCATGACCGACACGCGTTTCCTGGAAAAGAACGTCGCGATCACAGGCATCGGCCAGTCAGAGGTCGGTCGCCCCTCCTCGCGCTCTGCCATGCAGTTGACCGTGGATGCGGCACTGGAAGCGATCGCCGACGCGGGCCTCGATCCGAAAGACATCGACGGCGTCTGTTCCTGGCCGGGCGACAACTCCAACGGCTCGAGTTTCTCGCCCGTCGGGCCGTTGTCGGTGATGACCATGCTGGGTCTGAACTGCAACTGGTTCAGCGGCGGCTATGAGGCGGCGGGCCCGCTGGCGGGCGTCATGAACGGGGCCATGGCCATTGCCTCGGGCATGGCCAGCCATGTTCTGGTCTTTCGCACCATTACCGAGTCCAGCAACCGTACGAGCGGCTCGAAGGACCAGAGCCTTGCTGCAAAGTCGGGGCCACGCGACGGCAATTTCATGTGGCAATGGTGCACGCCCTTTAACGTGCTGTCGGTCGTCAACATCACGGCGATGTACACCGCCGCCCATATGCAGAAATACGGCACGACCCCGGAGCAACTGGCTCAGATCGCGCTGAATGCCCGGCGCAACGCCGTGATCAATCCCAAGGCCGTCATGCGCAAGCCCATGACGATGGACGATTATTTCGCATCGAAGATGATTTCGACACCGCTTCGGATGTTCGATTGCGATGTGCATTGCGATGCCTCGACCGCGATCGTCCTATCGCGCAAGGAAATCGCCAGGGACCTGCGCAATCCGCCAATCCGGATCGAGGCCATCGGCGCGGCCATGAACCAGCCCTATCTCTGGGACCAGGTCGACCTGACGGCCAATGCCATGCCCGACGCCGCCAATGCCATGTGGGCTCGGACCGATCTCAAACCCGCCGATGTGGACACCGCACAGCTCTATGACGGCTTCAGCATCCTGACGATGATGTGGCTGGAGGGTCTGGGGCTTTGCCCCAAGGGCGGTAGCGGAGCCTTCGTCGAGGGCGGTCACCGCATCGCCCTGGACGGCGGCCTCCCCCTGAACACCAACGGCGGCCAGCTGTCGGGCGGACGTACGCACGGTATGGGCTACGTCCACGAAGCCTGTACGCAGCTTTGGGGACGCGGCAACGCGCGCCAGATCCGCGATCCGCACGTCGCGGTCTGCGCTTCCGGTGGCGGACCGCTCGCAGGCAGCCTGCTGCTGGTCAAGGACTGAGATTTATCCGGCGAGCGCCCATGCGCCGCCGAAGACAAGGAGAACGAGATGAGCCTCTACGACCTGCTGCTCAGCGGCGACCTGATGGTCCACGACGCCGACCATACGGCCGAGCAGATCGTCTCCAAACTGGAGATCCACGGTCACGCCAACTGGCGCCAGGCCTTTCCAGGCCACCCCTATATCGCCCATTTCCTGAGGGTTCACAAATCCCTGGCCATCTCGCCCACGCGTGTCGAGCCTCAGGGCCATCTGGATTTCCCCAACCATGGCGACCCCATGTTCCCGGGCTTCCTCAAGAGCCTGGAGGACTTTCAAGGCCCGTTCCGCCCGATCAAGACCCACGCCACCGTCCTGGTCTCCGACAATATCGGCGGAGTGGTCGAGCATCTGCTGAGCAAGAACCAGCCCTTCCGCCTGGCGCAACTCACGCCCGAGATGCCGTTCGACCGGCTCTGGGTCGGCTGTACGCCGGAAAATCCGGTCTATGAGCCGTCCGTCGACGGCGGCCTGTGCATCGAAGTCATTCCGCTGGCGGCAATCCAGATGCCGGCCGAGGCCTTCACCACCCCCCCTCCCCGCCCCCGCGATCCGAAACCCGGCGACATGGTCCGGGTCGTGGGACGCGGCTTCCTCGTTCGCGACCTCGACGACGTGTTGCGCCGCCTCGACACCAACCTGGACCTCCAGCCATCCGGCGCGGTCGAGCAACTGGACGGCGAGGGGTACAAGCGCGCCCGCATCGGCTTCAACCTGGGAACCAGTGCGACTCTGGACGTCATCCAGCCCACCAAATGGGATAGCCCGTCGGGTCGCTTCCTTCACAACTGGGGGCCGGGTCCGCACTATATCCGCATCTCGGTCAACGGCCTGGACGCCAAGGCGGACCGGCTGACGGCCCTCGGTGTCAGGTTCGAGCGGATCGAAGACTGTCAGGCAGTCGGTGGTGCCCTGCTCCGCGTCGATCCGGCCGAGTTCGACGGTGCGATCTTCGAATTCTGCGAAGACCGGGGCTGATCAGAATGGCCCGCGTCGCCCCCTTGCCTCTGGACAGCCTCCCAGATCCGCTGCGCGCCTCGATCGCACAGGGGACGGCGACGCGGATGCTTTCCAACACCCTGCCGGTCCAGATATGGGCCCGGCGACCCGCCGCAGCCAACGCCTGGCTGGGCACCATGGCCGAAATTCACGAGCGTGGCGTCCTGCCGGAGCGTTTGCGCGAACTGGTCCGGCTCAAGATCGCCTCGATCACCACCTGTCCTGTGTGCCAGATCGCCCGCAAATCGGATGATGTCTCGGAGGCCGACATCGTCGCTTGCAGCGACTGGTCCGATCCGCGCTTCAGCCCGCCCGAACAGGCCGCACTGCGGTTCGCCGAATTGTTCGCAGGGGACTATTTCTCGATCGACGACGCCATCTTCGATCATCTGCGAGAGCATTTCAGCGAAGAGCAGATAGTAGAGCTTCATCTGTTCAGTGGCCTCATGCTGGCCGGCGGCCGGATGACCTATGTGCTCAAAGGCTATGAGGATACGCCGACTTGAAGGCGTTCTTCTCGCGCCTGCCACCCAATGCCCAGGGTGCGATCTGGGTCCTGCTGTCGGGCGTAACCTTCGTCACCATGACGACGCTGGTGAAGCATCTCAGCGGTGACTATCCGTCTCATGTCCAGAATTTCTATCGCCAGACGGGATCGCTGATCGTGGCGATCCCGTTCATGCTGCGCAGCCCTGGGCAGGTTCTGTTCGTACCGCGCTCGACCATGCCTGCACTCTTCCTGCGATCGCTGCTGGCGACCGTCGGCATGATCCTGCTGCTTTATACCTATGAGGCCATGCCGATGGCCGAGGCGAACGCCCTGTCCTTCACCCGTCCGCTGTGGGTCGTGCTGTTGGCGGCAATCTTCCTGCGCGAAGTGATCGGCCCCAGCCGTATCGCCGCGGTACTGATGGGGTTTGTCGGTGTGGTCATCATCATGCGACCCTGGGGCACTGGCGTCGAAATCGGCTGGCCCCATCTTGCCGCCCTCATCTCTGCCCTTTGCCTGGCCGGCACGATCACAGGGGTGAAGTCCCTGACCAGGAACCTGTCCGCCAGTTCGATTCTGGTCTGGTCCAGCATCATAGGTGAGTTGCTGAGCCTGCCCTTCGCCCTGGCCGACTGGCGCTGGCCCAGCCCCGGTGACCTGATTCCGCTGTTCCTCATCGGCCTGCTCAGCGCCGCCAACCAGGTACTGTTCATCAAAGGGATGGCGGTCGGCGAGGCCGCCGTCCTGGCCCCGATCGATTATGCTCGGCTGGTCCTGTCGGTCATCGCGGGACTGCTCGTGTTCGGCGAATGGCCGGATGCCTTCACCTGGGTCGGGGCGGGCGTGATCGTGGTCTCGACCCTCTACATCACGATCCTGGAAATCCGGAGCAAGCGCGCCAGATCTCTGGCCATCGATGCGGGTCAGCCGGATGCCTCGACGCCCCTCGGCCTCGGGGCCGAGGACCGCCCCGATCAGCCGCGCTGACTGAGGTCAGGACGCCGCCAGGGCGATCCCGGCTCCGTTCACAGCAATCGAACTGGCCGACAGCAGGAAGGCGATGACCTCGGCGGCATCGCCCGGACGAACCCAGCCCGCAGGATCAGCGTCTGGCATGTCGCGACGATTGGTCGGCGTGTCCAGAATGGTGGGAAGCACCGCATTGACCCGAATCCCCTTGCCGCGAAGCTCGTCCGAGAGGCTGCGTGTCAGCGCCATCACACCGGCCTTCGACGCCGCATAGGGAGCCATGCCGTTAGCCGGATCGACTGCCCCGGCCGCACCGACGTTCACGATCGCGCCGCCATTCTCCAGCAAATGCGGGAGCACGGCACGGCTGGCGAGTGCGGCGGTCAACAGATTGGTGCGGAACATTCTGTCCCAGGTTCCTGCCTCGCTCCCGACAACAGGTTCCCAGACGAAACCACCAGCGATGTTGGCCAAGCCAGTCACCGACCCAAGGGTCGTAACGACCATTTCGAATGCGGCAGAGACCGCTACCGCGTCAGCCAGATCCACACCCGGCAGGACCAGGTCTGCGTCGATCTCGACCGATGGAGCCGCATCGACCGCTACGACCACGGCTCCGCCGGCCTTCAACCGTGTCACGACAGCACGGCCAAGTGCGCCTGATGCGCCGGTGACGATAACCACGTCCGTCATGACAGTTTCCTCATTGAATCAGGCCGCCAGACCCGGTGTTTTTTCGCGCGCCATGGCCCGCTGGACGCCGCTGCGCTGCGCCATTCGCCCGAACAGACCGGTAAAGGCGGTCAGATCACCAACCGGATGTTCGTCCGTGATGGCCCAACCGTAGAAGACCATCGCATAACAGTCGGCGACCGACAGCCGATCCCCGACCAGCCAGTCCCGCCCTTCGATCATGCCGTCGATCTTCACCAGATTGGCCCAGAAGCGCGATCGTCCTTCGGCCTGCAAAGACGGCCAGGTGGTCTGGTCCGGCGTCATGCGCACTGGCGCGCGGGCCATCCTGCGCGTGATGTGCACCGAACTCGCAAACCAGGCCGTCAGGGACAGGACGCGGGCCTGCTCGAAAGGATCGTCCGGCAAAAGACCCGCCTCAGGGGCGAGGCGCGCGATATAGTCCAGGATGGCCACGTTCTCGGTCAGCAATCGCCCGTCAGAGGTCAGGGCGGGTATCGTGCCGGACGGGTTGGTTCTTCGCCAGATCGCGACCGAATCGGGATCGTGAAGACGAACCCGGCTCGCCTCGAATGCCAGACCCGACTCCTCAAGCGCGATATGCGATGCGAGTGAACAGGTCGTCGGCGTATAGTAGAAGACCAGTTCCGGCATCGAGGCCTCTTCGATATCGTCCGACGCGGCTGTCAGGCCGGCTTGGACATCAGGTTTTCATACACGGTGGCGGTAGCAAGCCCTCCGGCGCAGCAGATGGCCTGCAATCCGTACGTCTGGCCGGTCCGTCCCAACTCATGGATCAGGCTGGTGGCCAGGCGCGCGCCAGTGGCTCCCAGCGGATGCCCCAGGGCGATCGCGCCGCCGTTGACGTTCAGGCGATCTGCGCCGACGCCGGTCTGCTGGAGCCACATCAGGGGCACGCTGGCGAAGGCCTCATTGACCTCGAACAGGGCGATGTCGTCGAACGAGAGACCAGCCGAGGTGGCGGCCTTCTGGCTCGCCGCGATCGGGCCTTCCAGCATCATGACCGGGTCAGCGCCGACGACGGCGACCGATCTGACCAGCGCGAGTGGCGTCAGGCCGTATTTCTTCACGGCCGCCTCGGACGCCAGCAGCACGACCGCCGCTCCGTCCGAAATCTGCGAGGCATTGCCGGCGGTGACCCGACCGTTCTCGCGGAAGCTGGTCTTGAGCGTGGACAGCTTCTCGCGGCTGGTGTCGCGGCGGATGGTCTGGTCGGTGTCCAGCGTATCGCGCGGGCCTTCCCAGTCCTTCTCGGCCAGATCCCCGACGGGTACAGACACCGTCTCGGCGCGGAAATAGCCAGCATCGGTCGCAGCAGCCGCCCGGCGATGGCTCTCGGCCGCGAAATCGTCGAGCGCGTCACGGTCGAATCCGTATTTGTCGGAAATTCGCTCGGCCGCCTCGCCCTGGGATGTCAGTTCATAGCGGTCAGACACCATCCAGCCGAAGGCCTCGCCGTGGATAGCGCGGTTGGAGCCCATCGGCACCCGCGACATGGCCTCAGCCCCACCCGCGACCACCAGATCGCTGAGCCCCGCAGCGATCTGTGCCGCGCCGATATGGATGGCAGCTTCCGAAGATCCGCATTTGCGATCGACCGTCATGGCCGGGATCGTCACAGGCCAGCCGGCTCCAAGCAGGGACGTCCGCGCAATATTGGCCGATTGCTCGCCGATCTGGGTTACATTGCCGAAGATCACGTCGTCGATCTGGCCGGCCTCGACCCCCGCCCGCGCGATCAACTCGTTCAGCGCATGGGCACCAAGATGATCAGCGCGAACCCCCGCCAGGGCACCGCGAAACTTTCCGATCGGCGTGCGGACCGCCGCAACCACATAGACGGGGTTCACAGGTTGGTTCCCTTGAGGCCCGATCCGGGCACCTTGACGCCGTTCTCGTACTTGTAGACGCCCCAGCCGACCTTGCGGCCATAGCGTCCCGCCTTGACCATCTTGATGATCAGGGGACAAGGCCTGAACTTGTCGCCAAGGGTCGAGTGCAGATAGTGCAGCACCGAAAGCCGTGTGTCCCAGCCGGTCAGGTCGCCAAGCTCCAGCGGCCCCATGGGGTGGTTGAAGCCGAGTCTCAGCGCCGTGTCGATATCCTCGGCGGTAGCAGCACCTTCCTGCAGCATCCACATCGCCTCGTTACCGGCCATGGCCGACATCCGGCTGGTGGTCAGGCCGGGCGTTTCATTGACGACGATCGCCGTCTTGCCGAGCTGAGCGACATAGTCCCGACACAGGGCGACGGCTTCGTCGGTGGTGGCAAGACCGCGCACCAGCTCGACCAGCTTCATCTTCTGGACCGGGTTGAAGAAATGCATTCCGATGACGCGCGTCGGGTCGACACAGGCCGCTGCGATCTCGGTCACGCTCAGCGCAGAGGTGTTGGTCGCCAGCAGGCCCGTGGGGGCCATCACGGCCTCTGCCTTCTTGACCACATCGATCTTGATGGAAAGATTTTCGGAGACCGTCTCGACCAGCAGGTCTGCTCCGGCCGCCCCGTCGGTGACGCTTTCAGACGTCTTGAGACGCGCCAGGGCCGCCGCTGCGGCAGATTCCTCGACCTTGCCGAGGCGAACGCCGTCGGCGAGGATCCCTGCGATCGTGGTCTGCGCCTTCGCCAGCTGTTCGGCCGAAACATCGACCAGACAGACCTCGTGGCCCGATGACGCGAACGCATGCGCGATCCCGACGCCCATCAGGCCGGCTCCCACCACTGCTACCTTGGCCAATGCTGTATACCCTCTATTGTGGGCCGGCTCGCCGCGCCTTGGTGAGCGCCGGGGCGTCGGCGAGACCGGGACTGCCGGACCGCTACGGACGCTGGGCTTCCCCCGTGCGCGACGGCCGCGCCGTCGTCATCGTTGGGCTGACCCTAAAGGGAAACAGGATGTCGCAGCAAACAAAATTCTCTGGTCAGAACGATATTCTGGACGGTAAGAGGTCGCAGCGCTCCACAAGAGAGCCAGTTCAAATGTTCGGGAAGCCTTCGTGAACCTGCTCGACCAGTTCGGCCCGCCTGTCCTGCCGTCGGGCCTGGAACCGCTTCGTGCGGCCGTCCGTGCCTTTCTCACAGACTGGGCCCCTTCATACCCTGCCGAGAAGCGCGCCTTGTCCTGGATGGGGTTCGACGCCGATTTCAGCCGCCTGCTGGGCACCAAGGGCTGGCTGGGCCTCAGCATTCCAAAGCAATACGGCGGGCACGACGCTTCGCCGTTCGAGCGGTTCGTGGTCAGCGAGGAACTGCTGGCCGCGGGTGCGCCGGTCACCGCCCACTGGATCGCTGACCGTCAGAGTGCGCCCCTGATTCTGCGCCATGGCACGGATGCGCAAAAGGAACGCTACCTTCCCGCCATCTGCGCCGGCGAAATGTATTTCTGCATCGGCATGAGCGAGCCTGCGTCGGGCTCCGACCTCGCGTCGGTGCGCACCAGGGCTGACCGCCAGGCAGACGGCTCATGGCTGTTGAACGGTCGCAAGGTCTGGACCACCAACGCCGACCGCTGTCACTTCATGATCGCCCTGGTCCGCACCGACCCGGCCAGCGAACGCCAGGCGGGCCTGTCCCAGATCATCGTCGACCTGACCCTGCCCGGCGTGATGATCCGACCGATCAAGGACCTGTCAGGACACGAGCATTTCAATGAGGTCACCTTCGACGATGTCCGTCTGGACGCGGATGCCCTGATCGGGGTCGAAGGTGATGGCTGGGCCCAGGCGACGTCGGAGCTGGCCTTCGAGCGCAGTGGCCCCGAGCGGTTCCTCAGCGCCATGACACTGTTCCGCTGTCTCGTCGGTGCCGTCGGCCCGACGCCGGACGCCCGCCAGGCCATGGAGATCGGACGCCTTGCCGCCTGGCTGGTCTCGCTTCGGTCTATGTCTATCTCGGTTACCGCCCAATTGGCCTCGGGCGAAGACCCGGTCTGGGCCGCCTCCTGTGTCAAGGATCTCGGCACGGGCTACGAACAGGACACGGTCGAGGTGGCGATGCGGTTGATCGATTCCCTGCCGCCGGGCGAACAGGCAGCCACCACCCGCCGCGTCCTGGCCATCGTCCAGAGCATGGCTCCGTCCTTCTCCCTGCGCGGCGGAACGCGGGAAATCCTGCGCGGCATTCTGGCCCGCGGACTGGGAGTACGCTGATGCGCACCCTTCTTCAGGACTCCATCGAACGGCTGCTGGCCGATTCTGTCACACCGGACCTGCTGCGCGCGGCTGAGACGGGCGTCTGGTCCGCGGACCTGTGGGCCGAGATCGAGGCCCTGGGCCTGCCCCTGGCCGCGGTTCCCGAGGACCTGGGCGGCACGGGTGCCAGCTGGAGCGACATCTTCGTCGTGGTCCGCGCCTGTGGGGCGGCCTCCGCGCCCGTTCCCCTGCCCGAGGCGATCCTGGCCAACAGCCTTCTGGCGACGGCAGGCCTGACCCCGCCCGAGAGCGGCGTCATCGTCTTCGCCGCCGGTTCGGCAGGTGGCCCGATCACTGACGTGCCCTGGGGCCGGCATGCCCAGTGGCTGGTGTTGCAGGACACCGACGCCGGGCGGTTGGCCCTGCATTCGCTGACTGGTGCCCAGGTCGTCACCGACAGCAATGTTGCCGGCGAGCCGCGCGACACCGTCACTCTCGCCTCCGGCTCCCTTATGGCCGACGCCGCCATATCCGTCTCGACGGATGCGGCCATTCGCGGCGGTGCCATGCTACGGTCCGCCCAGATGGCCGGCGGATTGGGCCGCCTGACCGAGCTCAGCGCCGACTACGCCAATGAACGCGTCCAGTTCGGTCGCCCCATCGGCAAGTTCCAGGCCGTGCAGCAACAGCTCGCCCTTCTGGCCACACAAGCCGCCGCTGCGGTTGCCGCGGCCGAAGCGGCCTTCTTGATGGCAGCCCCCGAAGCCGATTTTCTTACGACCGCCTCGGCCAAGGCCGTGTCCGGCGAGGCTGCCGGCAAGGGTGCGGCAATAGCCCACGCCGTGTTCGGGGCCATCGGCTTTACCCATGAGCACAGCCTGCATTTCCTGACACGTCGTCTGTGGGCCTGGCGCGCCGAATACGGCTCGGATGCCTTCTGGGCCGAACGTCTCGGCCATGCCATCGCGGAGGCCGGGGATGACGGCCTGTGGCCCCTGGTCACCGACGCGTTCGCGGAGACATCGAACCCATGACCGACTTCTTGCTCAAGACCCGCGATGGCCCTGTCGCCGTGTGGACACTGAACCGGCCCGAGAGCCGAAACGCCTTCTCGAAGCCTGAGGACATGTTCGAGATCGAGGACGCCTGCGAGGAGGTTCGCGCCGACCCGAGCGTCCACGTCGTGGTACTGACCGGCGCGGGCGCATCCTTCTGCGCGGGTGGGGACATCAAGGCGATGCAGAACCGCACCGGCATCTTCGAGGGCTCGCCCTATCGCCTGCGCAACCGTTATCGCGACGGCATCCAGCGCATCCCCATGGCGCTGTACGAACTCGAGACGCCGGTGATCGCCGCCGTCAACGGCCACGCCATCGGCGCCGGCCTCGACTTCGCCTGCATGGCCGATATCCGTATCGCCTCGACCACCGCCACCTTCGCCGAGAGCTTCGTCAAACTGGGCATCGTCCCCGGCGACGGAGGCGCGTGGCTGCTGCCCCGGATCGTCGGGATGCCGCGCGCCAGCCACATGGCCCTGACCGGCGACTCTCTGAATGCCCAGACCGCTCTGGACTGGACCCTGGTCACCCAGCTGACTGCGCCCGAAGACCTGATGACGACTGCCATGGCCCTGGCCCACCGCGTCGCCTCCAGCCCCGGACACGCCCTGCGTCTGACCAAGCGTCTGCTCCGCGAGGGCCAGCATATGCGGCTGGCCCCCCTGCTTGAGCTGTCGGCCGCCTATCAGGCGCTCGCCCACCACACCAACGATCATGCCGAGGCTGTTGCCGCGATGATCGAAAAACGCCCTCCCGTCTATACGGACAACTGAGCAAGCCATGACCATGCGCAAGGTCTTCCGCGACGACCACGAGATGTTCCGCGACCAGGTCCGTCGGTTCATCGAGACCGAGATCGTCCCCCATCACGCCGAATGGGAACGTGACGGCATCGTGCCGAAATCCCTCTGGCTGCGGGCGGGCGAGGAAGGCCTGCTGTGCGTCACCGCGCCCGAGGAATACGGCGGCTCCGGCGGCGACTTCGGCCATAGTGCGATCCTGATCGAGGAACTGGCGCGGGTGAATGCCACGGCCGTGGGTTTCACCACCCACTCCGACATCGCCGTCCCCTATCTCGTCAACTATGGCACCGAGGATCAGAAGACGCGCTGGTTGCCCCGACTGATCTCCGGCGACCTGATCGCTGTTATCGCCATGTCGGAACCCCAGATCGGCAGCGATCTGCGCGGCATGAAGACGAAGGCCATTCGCGACGGCGACCACTATGTTCTGTCGGGCCAGAAGACCTTCATCACCAACGGCATCAACTCGGGCCTCGCCATTGTCGCGGCCAAGGTCGAGGGCCAGGCCAACCCCAAGGACATCACCCTGTTCTGCGTCGAGGAGGGAACGCCCGGCTTCGAGAAGGGAAAGAAGCTGGAGAAGATCGGCCTTCGTGGCCAGGACACCTCCGAACTGTTCTTCTCGGATGTGCGGGTGCCGGTCGAGAATCGCCTTGGCGAGGAAAGCGGCGGCTTCACATGCCTGATGACAGAACTGGCCAAGGAGCGGCTGGTCATCGGCATCCGCGCCGCCGCTTCGCTGGAGGCCATGCTCGACAAGACCATTGCCTATACCAAGGACCGCGTCGTCTTCGGCAAGCCCCTGTTCGAATTCCAGAACACCCGGTTCAAGCTGGCTGATGTCAAGGCGCGGACCCAGATGCTTCGGGTCTTCATCGACGACTGCCTGGAAAAGCTGCTCAAGGACGAACTGACCGCAGAGACAGCTGCCATGGCCAAGCTGACCAGCGCCGAACTGCATGGCCAACTTCTGGACGAACTGCTCCAGCTTCACGGCGGATATGGCTATATGAGCGAATACGATGTCGGGCGCGCCTGGGTCGATGCGCGGGTCGCCCGCATCTATGCCGGCACATCCGAGATCATGAAGGAAATCATCGCCCGCACACTTTGAGAGTCATCCTGTTTGGCTCGGGGTCACCCATCAGATCATCGTCATCCTAGGCCTTGTGCCTAGGATCCAGACTCACGGTGACAGCCGTGGCTCACCGCAACGACCGCGTTTCTGGATCCTCGCCACAAGGGCGAGGATCACAGATAGGATGGATAGAACGAACACGCCCCAAGGGGCGAACTGGAGCCGGTTTATGGATCTCGGCATCGCCGGTAAGCGCGCCTTGGTCTGCGCCTCCTCCTCGGGCCTGGGAAAGGCCTGCGCGATATCTCTCTCCACCGAGGGCGTCGAGGTCTGGATCAATGGCCGAGACGCCGAACGTCTCAAGGCGGCGGCCGCCGAAATCGAGAAGCTGACAGGGCAACGCCCCCACATCGTACTCGCAGACGTCGATACTGCCGAAGGTCGCGCAGCGGTCCTGGCGGCCTGTCCGGATCCGGATATCCTGATCTGCAACAGCGGCGGACCAAAGCCTGGCCGCCTTCAGGACTGGACTGAAACCGCCTGGAGCGAGGTCGTCGCCGCCAAGATGATCTCGCCGATCCTTCTGATCCAGTCAGTCATCGGCGGCATGCGCGAACGCGGCTTTGGTCGCGTCGTCACCATCACCTCGGCCATGGTCAAGACGCCGAAACTCCCCATGGCCCTGTCGACCGGCCCCCGCGCCGGCTTGACGGCCTTCTGCAAGGCCCTGGCCGGAGAGGTCGCGGCCGATGGCGTCACCATAAATTGCATCCTGCCGGAAAAGGTCGAGACCGACCGCCTGGCCCAGATGACCCGCTCCCTGGCACGTGTCCGTAAGGTAGATGAAGCCGACGCCCGCGCCGAACTGGTGGCCTCGATTCCGGCCGGACGCTTCGGCCGCCCCTCCGAAGTCGGCGATGCCTGTGCCTTCCTGTGTTCGGACCGTGCCGGCTATATCACCGGTCAGAACCTGCAGTTGGACGGCGGGGCCTATACGGGCTTGATCTAGGCTGGGGCCCTACCCATATCGCCATCCGGCCCAGATGGTCGCCCGGTCTTTGACATCTTCCGACGAGCCGAAGTGAGAGCTGGAATCGATGGACTCTGGATGTCCCGAGTCCAGACATCCAGATTCAGGAAAGACTTTTCTTTTCAAGTCAGAAAAGGACGCTCCTGCAACGTCACTTCAGAAAATGGACTCTCTGGACTCCGTTTTTTCGAGTCCAGTCCGCGCAGCATCAGGACACGGTCGTCCGTATTTCAGCCCTGCCGCACGATCCTGTTCTTCAGGACACCGATGCCCTGAACATCCAGTTCGATCTCATCGCCGGGCTTTAGGAACCGCTGGGCCTCCAGGCCGCAGCCGTTGCCGACCGTGCCGGACCCCAGGAATTCGCCGGGATACAGGGTCTCGGACCGCGAGATGAAGGCGATCAGATCCTCGAATGTCCAGTGCATCGTACCGGAGTTCCCCCTGCCCCACTCCTCGCCATTGACGCGCGCAATCATGGTCAGGTCATAGGGGTTGGGCATCTCGTCGGCCGTGACGATACAGGGCCCCATTGCATTGCCCGTGTCGAAGTCCTTGCCCTTTGATGGGCCAAGTTGACCAATCATTTCAATGGCTTGAGCATCACGCGCGCTGAAGTCATTGTAGATCGTATAGCCGAAGATGTAGTCGCGGGCCTTGTCGACCGGTACATCCTTGGCCGCCTTCTTGATGTAGCAGCCGAACTCCATTTCGAAGTCCATCATTCGCGAATAGGACGGCCAGATGACCGTTTCCTCGGTGCCGATCACCGAGAACCGGTTGGCCTTGTAGTAGAGGGGCTGTTTGACGAAGAGGTCCAGAATGCGCTGCTCGGCCTCGCTCGGTCCCGTATCCTCGATGACCTCGACGCCCTTGGCCCTGGCCCGCATCGCGCGACCGGCAGCGTAGGCCTGACGCTGATGGAGCTCGAATGTGCTGCAGTCACGGATCTGCGGCGGGGGCTGGATCGGCGCTTTCAGCCTAACGTCCGTGCTGCGGGCCAGGATCGCCGCTTCTGGCGCTGATTTCACGGCCTCCATCGCCTTGTCCAGCGCGTCGTCCCCACCCTCGATCAGGGAAAGGACATCCGCCAGTTCAGGCGCATGGACGCCGTGCACCTGCTGATGGGCGGCGGCCAGATCGACGATTCGCATGTCGCCATCGATGAAGGCTCCGGCCCTGCGACGGCCATCGTGTTCGAACGTAACCAGACGCAACGGCTTCACCCTGTGCTGGCCGGGGACATCCGGCCGAATCAATCGACGACGTCGCCACGTCCTGACCTGACCAGGACGCGGCGACGCCTTATCTGCTGTCGTTGCTCGATCAGAACGGGCGGAACGTCAACTGAAGCATGATTTCACGACCGCGATTGACGTTGCCGTTCAGGTCAGCGAGCCCGCCCGTCGTGGCCGTTCCCGTCCGGGTCGCAATGCCTGTCTGGGGCACGTTGGAGGCGACATCGACACGATACTCTTCGGTCAGGTTGCGCCCGATCAGCGCCACTTCCCATCGGCGATCAGTGCTGAACACTCTTACGCCGGCGTTCAGGAAGGTCACCGCGTCCTGCTCGGCCCCGGGATGCAGCTCGGGGTGGGGGTTGTATTCCGACTTGAACAGGGCATCGACATTCATGCCCCAGTCGACCCCTTCCACCGCAGTCGAGCCCGTATAGGTCCCGCCCAGCGATCCGGTCCATTCCGGCGAGTTCACCAGACGTTGGCCGCCCAGCTGCTGGCCTGTGTAGCGCCCTGTCGTCGGGTTGAGCAGCAGGTTGCAACCATCAGCGATGGTCTGTCCGATGTAGCAGGTCGCCAGGAAGTTGGTGTAGGTCGCATCATTGTAGTTCGCCGCGCCCCGGATTGTCAGACCCGGCACGCCAGAAAGGCGAAGCGTGAAGTCGCTCTCGATGCCCTTCACCGTCGCCGCGCCCGCGTTGTTCACCCGGATGACAGGCACGCCGCTGGAATTGTCGAGCGAGTTCACCTGAAGGTTGGTGTAGTCGTAGCTATAGGCGGCGGTGTTGATGCGAAGGGCACCGTCGAACAGCAAGGCCTTGACCCCACCCTCGAAGCCTTCCGCCGATTCAGGCAGATACAAGGCATTGAGCGGCGCTGCGAAGGCTGCACCCGTGTTGGTTGCTGCCGCGAAGCCACCTGACTTGAAGCCTTCCTTGTAGGCCCCGTAGAGGGTCAGGCGATCGGTCGGACGCCAGGTCAGGGTGAGCTCAGGCGAGGTGTTCTCGAAATCGGCGGAGCCGGGTGAGACGGGCTGCGGAACGCCATTGCGAGCCACGGCGAAATCCTTGGATTCCTTGCTCCACCGCAGACCACCCGCCAGTTCCAGGTTGCCCGTGATATCCCACAGCACCTGGCCGAACACCGACTGGGTCTTGCCGTCGATATTGTGCAGGAACAGGGGCGATCCAGCTGAAATCGCGCGTGTATAGGTCTCAAGCTCCGACTTCTCATAGAAGGCACCGGTCAGGAAGTTGATCGGCCCCGACAGGTCGGACGACACCCTGAATTCCTGGGTGAACTGGGTGTAGCCCGTATTGCCGCTGAAGTCGTTGGCGGCGACGGCATCCGAGGGTGCCGTCGCATAGGTATCAACCCGGAAGTCATCATTCTTGGCCCATCCGCTGACCGAGGTCAGCTTGAGCCACTCGGTTGGCCTGAAGTTCAGCTCCAGCGAATGCAGTTGCTGGCTGTAGTTCCCGGCGCCGTCCGGATCGGTGAACCCTTCTGGCGAACCGACCAGGAAGGCAGGATTGATGTTGCCGTTGGCATAGGTGGCATCGGCGCGACAGTTGTCGACGGAGAGCGCCGTTGCCAGGGCCGGATTGGCAACATTGCCGTTCAGAGCCGTCGCCTGCGGGGCCAGTTGAGGCGCGCCATTGGGGCAATAGACCCGCTGGAAGCCACCAGCCTGATTATAGCCGATGCCCTCGTTGTCGGCGTAGCTGAGCTTGAGCCGCGCATCGAACGCGTCCGTCGGTTGCCACTTCAGCGTGCCACGCGTGAAGAAGAACCTCTGTTGCGGCCCGCCCGACGTCGAGCCGGTCACCGACCCGGGACGGATCGCGTTCGCCGCGGCGGCAGCCGTGTCGGCGATGTTGTCCCGCCAGCCTTCCATATCTGCGCCATAGACGACCAGACGTGCGCCCAGGGTGTCGGTTAGCGGCCCCGAAATGGTGGCCTCAAGCTGACGCTCCTCGGCGTTGAACTCGTAGCCGCCACGAACCTCGGCTTCAAAGCTCGACGTCGGATCGGCCGTCGTGATGGAGATGACTCCGGCCGGGCTGTTCTTGCCGAAGAACAGGGCCTGCGGGCCGCGCAGGACCTCGATCTTCTCCATGTCGATCTGGCCCACGCGCACGGCTCCACCGCGCGACAACTGGACGCCATCGATATTGACGGCCACGGTCTGTTCAAAGGTCGGGTTGGAGCCAGCAGTCGTGCCCACACCGCGCAACGATACGGTCCCACCCACGCCGCCCGCGACCTCACCCACCGAGATGCCGGGCGTCACGGCGCGAAGATCCTGGAGGCTGTCGACCGCCAGAGTGCGGAGTTGTTCTGATCCCAGAACCGTCACCGACACCGGTACCGAGATCGGGGCCTCGTCACGACGACGGGCGGTCACCACAATCTCGTCGACGGCGGTTGCACCATCCTGATCCGTCTGGGTTTGCGCCAGGGCAGGCGATGACAGTGACCCTATCGCCCAGGCCAGGGCCACAAACGATATTCCAGTCCTAGCGATATTCATTCTGATCTCTCCCCGCCCTCGGCCCCACGTCTGCGGCGGGTTCCGTTGGAGCAAAAACGGGCAGGCCCTCACAGCCGCCCCCACGCTGACTGCTACCCAGAGATCATCCCGATGGCAACGACAAAAATCTGACCCTGGAATATCATTCTCGATTCCGAACCTGGAGCACTTTAGCCAAGCGCCTGATCCCTCATGAGAATCCAGCAAGTTCTGAACAAATACGCAATTATGTTCTGATATAAGAATTCTTGGCCGAGCTAAGCCTTGCCCGAGGATTTGCCCGAATTACCTTCGGCCTGAGTCGGGTCGACCATCCCGACAAGGGTTCGGACCAGATCATCCAATGTGTCAGGAGGGGCCCAAAAGGCATGATCAGGATGTGCTGCGAGCGCCGCCTCCCGCGCCGTCATGATGGCGCGAAGCCCCAGGCTCAGGAACACCAGCCGTCTCTCCAGCGTCTCTGGCGGCGCGGATGCCAGACGGCGGATATGGTCCAGACACCGCTGATAGCCACGGTTCCAGCCTCCCCCGACAATCGCATCAAACGCCACGCGGTTCTGCAAGCTGAACGTACTAATAAATCGCAGATAGTCGCCCTCACCGCCTTCCCGGCCGAGATCTGTGGATGGAAGGATCAATACCTCCATCACCGCCTGCAAGGTATGCGGTCCCCCTTCGGCCTCAAGGACATCCAGTCGCGCATTGCGGCGCTCGTCGATCAGACGCGCCCCGTCGATGACCAACTGGGTCACCAGATCATCCTTCGACCCGAAATAGTAGTGCAGCGACGCGCCGTTGCGCTGACCGGCCGCCGTCAGGATGTCGCGTACTGAAACGGCATCCACACCACGCGCGGCGAAAAGGCTCTGAGCGGCCCGTTTGATCGCATCCCTGGCGATTTCGGCTTTCATGGATTGACGGTCTACCGCAACCATGCAAAATAAAACAACTGTTTCATTCTTTCGCTTTAGGCTTGGCATTGGACCTCGACTTCACAGGCAAGACCGTTCTCGTCGTCGGGGGGTCGAGCGGCATCGGCCTGGCCTGCGCCCAGGCGTTCGCCGCGCGCGGTGCCAATGTCGCGGTCACCGGCACCCGCGCCAACAGGTCGGCCTATGGCGAAGGGGCCGAGGCGCTGGACCCCTTCGCATTTTCCACCTTGAACGTTTCCACGCCCGGCGCGGTCGAGGCATGGGTTCCGCCGTTCAATGCCCTGGATGTCGTGATCCTGTCCCAGGGTGCGGTCCAGTACCGTCGAAAGGAGTTCGAGGCCGAGGCATTCCGTCAGGTCGTCGAGGTCAACCTGAACAGCCTCATGGCCTGCGCCCAGAGGCTGGCACCGGCACTTGAGGCGCGCTGTGGCAGTCTGATCATCATCAGTTCGGTTGGCGGCTTGCGGGCCGCGCGAGGCAACCCCGCCTATTCGGCCTCAAAGGCCGGGGCCATTCACCTGACCCGCACACTCGGCGATGCCTGGGCCGCGCGTGGCATTCGCGTCAACGGCATCGCCCCTGGCCTGATCGCAACCAAGATGACCGAGGTCACGACCTCGGATCCCGCCCGGCTGCAGGAGCGGCTGAAGGGTATTCCGTTGAACCGCCTCGGTCGCCCGGAGGAGATCGCCGGGGTGGCGATGTTCCTGGCCTCCCCTCTGGCCGCCTACATCGTCGGCGAGACGATCGTCGTCGATGGCGGCCGAACCCTGTCCTGAAATCAGAAACGATCGGAAACGCGCATGGCCTGGGAATTCGAAACTGACCCGGAATTCGCCGAACAACTCGCCTGGATAGACGCCTTCGTCCGCGACGAGGTGGAGCCCCTGGACATGATCCTGCAAAGTCCGTTCGATGTGGATCATCCGCTGAACCGACAGTTGGTCCGTCCCCTGCAGCAACAGGTCAAGGATCGCGGCCTCTGGGCCTGCCACCTCGGACCCGAATTGGGCGGTCCGGGCTACGGTCAGGTCAAGCTGGCGCTGATGAACGAGATCCTGGGCCGCTCTGTTTTCGCCCCGACGGTGTTCGGCTGTCAGGCTCCCGATTCCGGCAATGCCGAAATTCTCGCCGTCTATGGCACGGAGGTCCAGAAGGCCCAGTATCTGAGGCCCCTGCTCGCCAACGAGATCGTCTCCTGCTTCTCGATGACCGAGCCCCAGGGCGGTGCCGACCCCACCACCTTTACCTCACGGGCCGTGTTAAAATCCGATCAGTGGGTGTTGAACGGCGAGAAATGGTTCGCCACCAATGCCCGGTACGCCAGCTTCTTCCTCGTCATGGCCGTGACCGATCCCGACGCGCCACCGCACCGTCGCCTGTCGGTCTTCATCATCCCCAAGGGCACGCCAGGGCTCGAGATCGTACGCAACGTCGGGTACAGCGACCGCGATCCAAGCCACGCCTATCTGCGTTTCACCGACGTCGGCGTGCCGCTGGATCATATGCTGGGTGGTCAGGGCGATGGCTTCGTCGTGGCCCAGGTCCGGCTCGGCGGCGGTCGCATCCACCACGCCATGCGCACCATCGGCAAGGCGCGTCAGGCCTTCGACATGCTGTGCGACCGCGCCCTGTCCCGCGTCACCCGAAACGAACCCCTGGCCAACAAGCAGATGGTTCAGGAGAAGATCGCCGACAGCTGGATCGAGCTGGAGCAGTTCCGCCTGCTGGTCTTGCGCACGGCCTGGAAGATCGACCGCGAGAAGGACTACAACAAGGTTCGGGGCGACATCTCCGCAGTCAAGGCCGCTATGCCCAAGGTGCTGCACGACATCGCCGCTCGTGCCGTATACGTCCACGGGAGCCTTGGCCTGTCGAACGAGACACCGCTTGCCGCCATGGTGCTGGACTCCTTCCAGGTCGGTCTCGCCGATGGCCCGACCGACATCCACAAGGTGACCCTGGCCAAGCAGTTGCTGCGCGGCCGCAAACATTCCCAAGGCCTGTTCCCCGACTATCATCTGCCCTCCCGGCGCGAGGCCGCACTCGCAAAATACGGTCTGTCCGGTGATGAGGCGGGATTGAAGGCGGCGGTCGCGTGACTATCGATCAGCCCCACGGCCTGGAGCTCGTCGATCTCGGTGATCTTGCGACCTGGATGGACGGTCAGGGCCTTGGCGCGGGACCGATCGTCGATGTCGTTCAGCTGACAGGCGGGTCACAGAACGTCCTTCTAAGATTCAGGCGGGCGGGTCGCGAATACGTCCTGCGCCGCCCGCCGTCGAACCCGCGACATGACGGCAGCGACACCATGCGGCGCGAGGCCCGTGTGCTGAAGGCGCTGAAGGGATCGGACGTGCCCCACGCCGGTCTGATCGCAGCCTGTGACGATGCCTCGGTGCTCGGCGCGGCCTTCTACCTGATGGAACCGCTGGACGGTTTCAATGCCGCTGTCGGGATGCCGCCGCTCCATTCTGGATCGCCCAAAGCCCGTCACGCCATGGGCCTGTCGGTCATCGAGGGGCTCTCGCGCATTGCCCTGATCGACTACAATGCGGTCGGCCTTGGTGACTTCGGCAAGCCGGAGGGTTTCCTTGAGCGTCAGGCCCGACGCTGGATGAAGCAGCTCGAAAGCTACGGCGAGTTCGCCGATTGGCCTGGCGCTGGCGGCTTGCCCGATGTCCATGCGATCGGCGACTGGCTCGACCTTCGCCGGCCGACGACTTTCCGGCCCGGTCTGATGCATGGCGACTTCCACCTCAAGAACGTTCTGTTCCGCCAGGATGCGCCCGTACTTGAAGCCATCATCGACTGGGAACTGTCGACGATTGGCGACCCTCTTGTCGATCTCGGTTGGCTTCTGGCCACCTGGCCCGGCCCGGGTGGCGACATGAGCCAGACTACCATTGTGGTCCAGCCGTGGGAGGGCTTTCCCGAGGCCGAGGAACTGGTCGAGGTCTATGGTCGCCTGACGGGCGCGAACCTGTCGGACCTGAACTGGTACCGGGTTTTCGCCTGCTACAAGCTGGCCCTTATCCTGGAAGGGTCGTACGCCCGCGCCTGCGCCGGCAAGGCACCCATGGAGATCGGCGAGCGGCTTCATGGCAATGCCGTCCGCCTCCTCGGACGTGCCGGTCGCTGGATCGAGGGCAGAAGAACTTGAACGACCAGACGCATTGACATCCAGACGCGAAAACGCCCGCCGGATGTGATCCGACGGGCGTCGTTTTCTTCAGTCGATTCTAGCGGCGGCCAGAAACCGTGGATTCCGCCGAGGCGTTCTCAAACATCCGGTTGATGTCGCCCGAGGTCACCGGCTTGCCGGCCTCGCGCTTGGGCGCCGCACCGCCGAGGTTCAGCAGCGGATCGGTATGCACTGGCACAGCCGCAGCAGCAGCCTTCAGCGCCCCGACCGTGCAGTCTTCCTTCTTGAGCACCGAGAACGGATCATAAGAGAACTCGCGCATCGCGTTGATATGAGTGATCTTGTCGATCGTCTCGCGCGACAGGTGCTGGACGTCGTTCCACAGTTTGTCGGCCGAGTGTGGCCAGACCGAGTCCGAGTGCGGGTAGTCGCATTCGTACATAACCATGTCTTCGCCGATGTAGTCGAGGTTGGCGAGACCGAACTTGTCTTCGATGAAGCAGCTGATGATATGCTTCTTGTAGATGTCGCTCGGCATCTTGCCGGGACCGAAGTTGGAGTTGGTCCAGGCATTGTGGTGACCATGGGTAAAGTCGGCGCGTTCCAGCAGGTAAGGAATCCAGCCGATGCCGCCTTCCGACAGGGCCATTTTCAGGCTCGGGTACTTCTTCCACATCGGACCCCAGATCCAGTCGGCCGCCGAGTTGGCGATCGAGATCGGCATCGAGGTGATCCAGGCGTCGATCGGCGACAGGTCCGACGCATGCTGGGCCGCCGAGCCTGTGCCGATATGGCAGCAGATTACGACCTGATTGTCCGCGCACACCTTCCACAGCGGATCCCAGTACGGATCGTGCAATGAGGGCCAGCCGGAGAGGGCAGGATTGTCCGAGAATGACAGGGCGTGGACACCCAATTTGGCCATCCGCTCCACTTCGGCGACAGCAGCCTGCATGTCCCAGAACGGCGTAAGCATCAGCGGGATGAAACGTCCCGGAGCAGCCCCGGCCCAATCATAGAGGTGCCAGTCGTTGTAGGCACGGATCGCGGCCAGAGCGACTTCGGGATCCTGCTTCGAGGCCGTCTGGAAGCGGGCACCGGCAAAACCCGGGAAGGTCGGAAAGCAGATCGAACCCAGGATGCCGTTGGCATCCATGTCCTCGACGCGCGCCTTGATGTCCCAGGTGCCGCGGCGCATCTGCTCGTAGTTGAGCGGCTCCATGCCGTACTCTTCCTTCGGACGACCGACGACGGAGTTCAGGCCCATGTATCCAGCGGCCTTTTCCTCGAACATCCAGACGTCACGCCCGTCGCGCTGCTCGATGTGCGGCTGGCGGCCCTTCAGGTGGGCGGGCCAGTGGCGGTCGAAGGCGTTAGGTGGCTCGATGACGTGGTCGTCCACGCTTACGAGGATCATGTCGTCAACGGTCATTGGTAGTCCTCCTAGACCGGGGCGGAACTTGAGCCGTCCCCACAGGCGTTAGGTCACCAACGGCCTCGCCTTTCAGAATGTCTTTCTATATCAAGAATACCCGGCTCGTCCATCATCCAATACTGCGACATGATGACGATACAGCCATTCCTGCTCCGGAGGACGGCCCGATGATACGCCGAATGGACCATTTCACGATAGTGACCGACAGGTTGGACCAGACGGTGGCCTTCTATGAAATGCTGGGTCTGAACACGGGCCCACGACCGGACTTCGGCGTCGGCGGCGCCTGGCTCTACGTCGAGGATCACCCTGTTCTGCACATCGTCGCGACTGTTACAATGCCCGAACCCCGGCGGGGTGCCCTGGATCACATGGCTTTCTTTGCGGTTGATTTCCAGGCTGCGGCATCGCGTATCCTGGCGGCAGGGTTAACTTACCGCGTCATTCGCACACCGCGTCCATTCAGCCTGTGGCAGATGTTCCTCTACGATCCCAACGGCGTCGAGGTAGAACTCGATTTCGCAGCGGAGGAAACGCCACCGGCAGACTGGAAGGCCCATGCGGGCTTGGAGCTTCGGTAGAGCGCCGCGCGGTCAGGTCAGCGCAGACGTAAGCCTCTGGCCGGCATCGCGTAACGCCGCCCCGATGTGCTCGAGGGTGCTGTCTTCATATTGACCGAGCAGCATGACGCCGACGATGGTGAAGGCCACCTCACCCGACCGATCGAATACGGGTGCCGCCACCGTCTGGACGCCCTTGGTGAAATATCCCTGGTCGCTGGCCCAGCCACGCTTGTCGGCAGCCTCGACCTGTTCCCAATACTCCTCGAACGACAACGGCGTCTGCCAGCGCAGCGCCTTGAACGCAGCCTTGAGCTCCCGGCGCGACCACCCCAGATGTGGTGCCATCACCCGGCCAGTCGAGGCCATCAAGACCGGCAGGCGTTGCCCCTCAGCCATCTCGATGCGGACATTGGCCGGACTCGGCACGCTCTTGACCAGAACGATCTTGTCCGGCCCCAGCCGCTTCCAAAGCGTGACGGTGACGTTATAGCGAACGGCGATGTCGCGCATCTGAGGCGTCGCCGCCGCGACACGCTGGCCCTCGGTCAGCAGGTTTCCGACCAGGGTCGTCAGTCCAACGCCGACGGAATACGTCTTCACCACCGGATCGAACTCGACAACATCCTCCAGAACCAAGGTGCGCAGGATGTTGAAGCAGGTGCTGGCGTTGAGACCCAGACTTCGGGAAATCGTGACTGAACGCGTCGGCCCACCCGCCTCCACCAGGTACTTCAGGATTCGGATCGCATTGGCCGCCGGCTTGACGATCACCATCTTTTCCGACGCGTCGTAAGCCGTCGCCGTGTCCAGACCGTCCAGCCGCTCGGCGTCGTCCAGCACGACTTTTTCTGCTGCTGATCGCGCCATGCGCACCCCGTCTTTCACGTATCGCCTCCGTAGCCGGCGATTCTCTATCAGAAATACCTGAGTGAGCGAAACTCGAGCTTCGCGAGACGCTGCATTCAGGTCATTCTGATATCCGGATCACATTCCGGATGGGGTCGCATGCGGAACAACGAAAGTCAGACAGTCCATGGAAAGCTGCATCGCCCTGTGTCGGGGCTGCCGTGTCGGAGGAAGACCCTGCCGGTTTGGCGCGGATGACTTCGTGTCCATCTCGCCGGACGAAGCCTTCGTCCGCCTGACCTGTCCGGCGGATTTCCAGGGCGGGCCAGACGTGGCGCATGGCGGCTGGATCGCAGGTGTATTCGACGATGCTCTAGGGCGGTTCCTCAGCCATGCGGGCCTCAAGACAGTGACGGCGGGTCTTTCGATCAGTTTTCTGATGCCCGTACCCGTCGAGCAGCCGCTCCGCCTGGATGTCAGGGTCCTTGCCCGGGAGGGCCGCCGGACGACGATGTCTGGCACATTGCGACTGGACGGGGACCCGCACGACCGCGCGACGGCGCAGGGCGTCTGGGTCGAACGGAGGCCCGACCACTTCGAACGACATCGTGAGCAGATTTCCGACGCCCTCTCCGCGAGCCGCGGCGAGGGCACGTCCCGGTGACGTTCGCTGGTCAGAAGGCTCCGGCCAGAACGTCCTCCAACGACCGGGGCGGCTGACCAGAAAGCATCTCGATATCGCCGGTGACGATGTCGAATCCACCATCGACGAATCCTTTGCGGATCGACAGCACGACATCGACGACCTCTGACGGCAGGCCGGCCTGTCGAAAACGATCTCCAAGGGCCTCGGCAGTCATCACGACCGAACTCAGCGGCTTTCCGCTCAGTTCCGCCACCAGGGCCACCCGCTCAGCGACGGTCCAGGTTCGCGGTCCGGTACCGGTGTAGATGGCCCCGTCATGCCCCTCTCCCAGCAACAGCCCAGCGGCCGCCGCAGCCAGATCGTTCCGCGACACGAAGGCAACCCTGTTCTCACCCAGTCCGACGATAGCGCCCTGGTTCAGAGCAGCCTTCGCTTCGTCCGCGAAGGACTCGCTGTAATAATTCATGCGGAGCACGCTCCAGCTTGCCGCAGTTCGCATCAGGTGCTGCTCGGCGACAAAATAGGAGGCCCAGACGTCGGGCTCCTGCCGCGCCCGAACCCCTGACGACGACATGAAACTCACATGTTTGACCCCGGCGCGGTTCGCGGCATCGATCGCAGCTAGGTTCTGCCTCGCCCTTTGCCCCGGCGCGAGAGACGTGGTGGGAATGAGCAACAGGCGGTCGAGCCCCGCGTAGGCCGCGTCCAGGCTGTCAGGCTGGTCGTAGTCGCCAAAACGGGTCTCGAAACCCGCCGTTGCATCCGGTGTACGCGAAACGCCGACCACCTCGGCTCCACCCCGCTGGACCAGATTTTCGAGCACGCCCGTTCCCAGCTTGCCGCTCGCGCCACTGACACCGATCTTCATGCTTTATTCCTTCGCCTGGAGGCCTGCGCCTCGATAATTTGAAAGTCAGACTTCCTTGATCGGAATGGACAGGTCTGCGAGCCGAGCGGGATCAACCTCGCGCCGCGAAGCCAGCCACTGACGGCCGACCATGAACTCCGGCGGGGAATTGACGGCCTCCACTGCCTGGACCCGGTTTTGCGACAGATGGAAGACCGAGAATTTTCGGCTTGCGGGCTCTCCCCGCACGACCACCTGATCGACGTCGAATGGCATCCCGGCGATCTGGAGCTTGAGATCGTACTGGTCAGACCAGAACCATGGGGTCTCCGGCTTGGGCTCCGGCGTTCCACAGATGGCGGCCGCAGCCTGGCGTGCCTGTTCCAGGGCGTTGGGTACGCTTTCCAGCCGAACGGACCGGTCATAGAGTGGCATCGGCCGCTGGGTCATGTCGCCGATGGCGAAGATGTCGGGATCCGACGTCCGGGCATGAGCGTCGACCACCACACCGTTGTTGCACTCCAGACCCGCCGCCCTGGCCAGGTCGTCGTTGGGGATGGCCCCGATCCCGACCAGAACCGCATCGCAGTTCAGGGTTTCGGCCCCGGCCAGCCGGATGCCCGACACCTGGCCGTCCAGCCCCTCGAAGCCCTCCACCGAAACGCCGAAGTGGAACCGGACCCCGTGTTCCTCGTGAACTTCGCGGAAGAAGGTCGACAGCACCGGCCCGGCGACGCGGGCCAGCAGCCGGTCCTCGCGCTCCAGAACATCGACCTCGGCTCCCAGCTTCCTGGCCGAGGCCGCCACCTCCAGCCCGACATAGCCGCCGCCGATGATCGCCAGCCGGAACCCGGGCCTGAACCAGGCCTTGATCGCTTCGGCGTCCTCGATGGTCCGCAGTTCCAGAAACCCCTTCAGGTCGCTGCCCGGAAGGACCAGCTTGCGCGCCCGCGCGCCCGTGGCGATCACCAGTTTGTCATAGGGCAGCGTTTCGTCGGTCGACAGGGTCACTGTCCGAGCAGCCCGGTCAATCTGGACCACGCGGGTCGAGGTCCGCAGCGTGATCCCCGCCTCGGTGTACCAGTCGCGTGGCCTCAGCAGCAGGCCCTCTCCGCTCACCTCGCCCTTCAGCCACCCCTTGGACAGAGGCGGACGCTGATAAGGCGCATGAGGCTCTTCTCCGATCAGGGTGATGGGATCGGTATAGCCGTTCTGGCGCAACAGGGCCGCAACCGTGCCGCCGCCGTGACCCGCGCCGATGATGATGGTGCTCATTCCGCCCTCGTATGTCGTTCTGTGGATGCCGGCCTGACAACCGACGTCGCGATTTCATAAGCCCTTGATCCGTCGAAAACGAGTCTGAGCCACGTCGACTCACCCTCGTCTCTAGGCGGCGGCGACGCTCGCGAGGACGGCATCGGCCGCAACCTGATCCCCGACAGCAACGCCGATCTCGGACACTACGCCGTCGAAGGGGGCGACGAGGGCGTGCTCCATCTTCATGGCCTCCAGCACCACGATGGGCTGGCCCTTGGTCACCGCGTCTCCGACCTTGGCCGATGTCGCGACGATCTTGCCGGGCATGGGCGCGCGGAGGGTGCCGTCGGAGGCGGTGCCTGCTGCGGCTCCTGCAAATGAGGGCGAGAAATCGAATGCGGTCGCCTTTCCCTCGTCGAAGACGACAATGGCGTCGTCACCGTGCGTCGTCGGGAGAGGGCGATCGGACAGATCGGAATAGTCGATCGGCGCGCCATCGACCCGGAACTCCAGGGTCCAGTCATGGGCCGACTTCAAGACGCACACCTCGGCCTCTCGGCGAGTTCCGTCCTGCGTGAAGTGAAGACGGGCCGGCCTGGGGCCTGCGTTGAGGCGGAACCCGAACAGGTGCGCCGGGGACGGGCTCCAGACCTCACCTTCGTAGGCAGCGCCCATGAAGACCTCGGCCGCCTGACCCAAGGCTACGGCAACGACAAGGTCGCCTATCCCGGAGGCCGATAGGGCAACTTCTTCCGCGCCGATGAAGCCCGTGTCCACGTCGCCTGCGACGAACTTAGGATGGATTAGGCACTTCACGAGAAATGCGGCATTGGTCTTCACCGGCCAGACCTCGACCTCGCCGCACGCCTGCGCCAAGGCCGCTGCTGCGGCTTCGCGCGTGTCCTCATGCACTATCAGCTTGGCGATCATGGGGTCGTAGAACTGGCTGACCTCGCCGCCCTGGAAGACGCCCGTGTCCACCCGGATGTCGTCGGGCAGGCGGAAATGCTCGAGCTTGCCGATGCTGGGCAAGAAGCCGTTCGAGGGATCCTCGGCGTACAGCCGCGCCTCCATGGCCCAGCCGTTCATCGGGATGTCGGCCTGTTTCAGCGGAACGGGTTCGCCCGCCGCCGCGCAGAACTGCCATTCGACCAGGTCGACGCCGGTGATGCTTTCGGTCACGGGGTGTTCGACCTGGAGCCGGGTGTTCATCTCCATGAACCAGATGCGGTCGGCCCGCAGGCCTTCGGACGCATCGGCGATGAACTCGATGGTGCCCGCCCCGACGTAATTCACCGCCTTGGCCGCCTTGACCGCCGCGTCGGTCACGGCAGCTCGGGTGGCAGAGTCCATGCCAGGGGCCGGGGCTTCCTCGATCACCTTCTGGTGGCGGCGTTGCAGGGAGCAGTCGCGCTCATACAGGTGGACGACCTCGCCGTGGCTATCGCCGAACACCTGAACCTCGATGTGGCGCGGCGACAGGATGTATTTCTCGATCAGCACCCGGTCGTCGCCAAAGCTGGACGACGCCTCACGCTGGCAGGAGGCGAGGGCGTCGAGGAAGGCCTCCGACGCCTCGACCCGCCGCATCCCCTTGCCGCCGCCGCCTGCGACCGCCTTGATGAGGACCGGATAGCCAATGGCATCGGCCTCGGCTTTCAGGTGCGCCGGCGTCTGGTCCTCGCCCATATAGCCGGGGGTGACGGGCACGCCCGCCGCGACCATCAGCTTTTTCGCTGCATCCTTTAGCCCCATGGCGCGGATCGAGGCCGGAGGTGCGCCGATCCAGACGATCCCCGCCGCCATGACAGCCTCGGCGAACTCGGCATTCTCGGACAGGAAGCCGTAACCGGGATGGATGGCCTCGGCACCCGTCGCCTTCGCCGCCGCCAGCACCTTTTCCGCGACCAGATAGCTCTCGCGCGCTGCGGCCGGTCCGATCAGCACCGCTTCATCGGCCTCGCGGACGTGCAGAGCCTTGGCGTCAGCCTCGGAATAGACGGCGATAGTGCGGATGCCCATGCGTTTGGCGGTGCGGAAGACGCGACAGGCGATCTCGCCGCGATTGGCGACCAGGACGGATTTGAACATGGTCACAACCTGTTGCGTGTGCAGCGGACGTAGGTCTGGGGGGCTTCGACGTCGATCTTGAGTGTCAATGCCGACCGGTCGGAAGACACGGACATTTCGGCCTTCTTCTGTCGGATGATCGGGACGTCGTTCTGATCTGTATCCGAGACATCCCACCAGTCCAGCTCAATGTGAGTGACCGATTGTGTCGAGCGCCGTATGCCTGTCACGTCGCCCCCCCATTCGTAGAAGACCAGGCGATTGGCGGTGACATCCAGTCGTGCGTCGGATTCGGCGTCCTGGCAGGCAGCGGTGTCGGCAGCCCACAGGCCCACGAACGTCGGCGAGAGGGTTCCAGCCTTTGCGCCACAAGCCGCCAGCGAAGCGGCTGCTGCTATGACCCCGAGTTTCCTCATCATCTACATCCTGAACACGCCGAACACCGTGTCCGGGATCGGGGCGTTCAGGGTGGCGGAGAGGGCGAGGCCGAGGACGTCGCGGGTCTGGGCGGGGTCGATGATGCCGTCGTCCCACAGGCGGGC
>Ga0075012_10000185_pt1 | contig 65560 bp, 73 predicted proteins | sample All_14_2_FD_71474 | JGI IMG/M metagenome (GOLD analysis project Ga0075012, IMG submission 71474) | Freshwater microbial communities in response to fracking from Pennsylvania, USA - Allegheny Zone_MetaG_DW_15 | ecosystem: Environmental > Aquatic > Deep subsurface > Groundwater > Drilled... | reverse complement strand
GGGGCTGGATCCAGCCCCCTTCAGCCATCGCCTGATCAAGAAGGGCGCGATCATCGAGCACGGCGCCACTGTGCGCGCCAACAATCGTGAACGCATGGACCGGCTGGCGGCCTTGCTGCGCGACAACGGCAAGGTGCTGGAGTTCGAGATCACGCCGAGGAACCATTAGCCGCCGCCCGACCCAGAACCCGGCGTTTGCACTTTCTTCAGACTCGTCGCCAATGTAGGGAAACATATGGCGAACATGATCAAGATTCTCGGGCTCGACCCCGGCTTGCGCCGCACCGGCTGGGGGCTGATCGCCGTCGACGGCGCCAGGCTGTCGTGGATCGCCCACGGAGTCATCGCCCCTGACGACAAGGCGCCTTTTTCCGACCGGCTGCTGACCCTGTTCGAGGGCGTGGTGTCGGTGATCGAGACATACCAGCCGCATGAGGCCGCCGTGGAGGAGACCTTCCTCAACACCAACGCCCAGTCGACCCTGAAGCTTGGCCACGCCCGGGCCGCGGCGATGATCGCCCCGGCGCGCGCCGGGCTGATCGTAGCCGAATACTCGGCCAAGGAGGTCAAGAAGTCCGTGGTCGGCACCGGCGGGGCCGACAAGGACCAGGTGGCCTTTATGATCGCCCGGCTGCTGCCGACGGCCGGCGGCCCGACCGCCGACGCCGCCGACGCCCTGGCCGTGGCCATCGCCCATGCCCATGCCCGCAAGGCCCGGGCTCTCGGCCATGGCTCTGCCCGTCACACGCTGGCCGCCATGAGAGGCGTCGCATGATCGGTCGACTGCGCGGGATTGTCGCCGAGGTCGGCGAGGAGGAATGCCTGATCGACGTCGGCGGCGTCGGCTATGTGGTCCGCTGCGGCGCCCGCACGCTTGGCCGGCTGCCGGCGGTCGGCGAAGAGACCATCCTGCACACCGAAAACCCCTGGAGCGAGCAGATCGGCCCGCAACTCTACGGGTTCCTGGCGCGGGACGAGCGCCGGGCCTTTGTGCTGTTGCGAGCCATTCAGGGGGTGGGGCCCAAGGCTGCCATGGCGGTTCTGGATGTGGTCTCGCCTGCTGAACTGGCCGGGGCCGTGGCCCGCGAGGACAAGGCCCTGATCGGCCGCGCCTCCGGTGTGGGCCCAAAGCTCGCCCAGCGGATCGTCACCGAACTGAAGGACAAGCCGATCAGCGATGGTCCGGCCGTCTTCTCGGCCTCGACCGCCGCGCCGCGCGCCGCTGCGCCTTCGGCCGCCGGAGAAGCAGTCGCCGCCCTGATGGGCCTGGGCGTGGCCGAGGCCATGGCCAGACGCGTTATTGACCAGGCGGTGGGCCGGATGGGCGAAGACAGCGATGTCTCGGCCCTGATCAAGGCCGGACTGCAGGAGCTTGGCCGTTGACCCTCCCCCTCAATCCGCTCATCCCGGCGAATGCCGGGATCCATCCGTCTGAGCGCGGACAGGACAAGCAAATTCAGAACAGCCGCGCGGTGTGGGCGCTATACGAAATGGGTCCCGGCATTCGCCGGGATGAGCGGCCAAACTTTGCGCCAATCCCCTCCCTGCAAAGCTCTGCCAGGAGCGACGCGGAATGACCCGCATTGTCGATCCCGACCAGGCGCCGATGGAGGCGCCCGACAAGGCCCTGCGCCCCCAGACCCTGGCCGAGTTCGTCGGCCAGCAGCAGATCAAGGCCAACCTCAAGGTCTTCATCGACGCCGCCCGGGGCCGCAACGAGGCCCTGGATCATGTTTTGCTGTTCGGCCCGCCCGGGCTTGGCAAGACCACGCTGGCCCAGATTGTCGCCCGCGAACTGGGGGTCAATTTCCGCGCCACCAGCGGGCCGGTGCTGGCCAAGGCCGGTGATCTGGCCGCCATCCTGACCAATCTCGAGCCGAACGACGTCCTGTTCATCGACGAAATTCATCGCCTCTCGGCCAACGTCGAGGAAATCCTCTATCCGGCCATGGAAGATCATGTGCTGGACCTGGTGATCGGCGAGGGTCCCTCCGCCCGCTCGATTCGCATCGATCTGGCGCCCTTCACCCTGGTCGCCGCCACCACCCGCGCCGGCCTGCTGGCGACACCCCTGCGCGACCGCTTCGGCATTCCGTTGCGGCTGGAGTTCTACACCGTCGCCGAACTGCAAAAGGTGATCACCCAGGCCGCCCGCAAGATGGGCGCGGCGATCAGCGAGGACGGCGCCGCCGAGATCGCCGCCCGGGCCCGGGGCACGCCCAGGGTGGCCGGACGCCTGCTGCGCCGGGTGCGCGACTTCGCCGGCGCGGACGGCGCCGAGATCATTGACCGCAAGCATGCGGCGCGGGCCCTGGCCCGACTTGAGGTCGACGAGGTCGGTCTCGACAGCCTCGACAGACGATATCTGCGGGCCCTGATCGAGAACTACGGCGGCGGCCCGGCCGGGGTCGAGACCATCGCCTACGCCATCGCCGAGGCTCGCGACGCCGTCGAGGACGTTATCGAGCCCTATCTGATGCAACAGGGGTTCATCCAGCGCACGCCACGCGGCCGCGTCGCCTGCGGCAAGGCCTATCTGCATCTGGGCCTGAAGGAACCGCCCCCGCCGCCCGGGTCCGTGCAGGCCCCGCTGTTTGACGATGAGTGATGGGCCTCTTCAGCACCTACATCATCGAGACCGAAAGCCCTCCGAGAGCGCTGGACAGCCTGATGCCCTCCTCGATCGAGGGCCCGCGCAACTGGGCTGGCGGGAACCACGTGACCGGGGCATCCATACGGACAGCCGCGACAGCACGTCGTCCAGACTGACGGACGACCATATAAATCTGGAACTCTGGGATGCTCTGGCAGCGCTCGACGATCACGACCCGTCTGCAGTGGACCGAAATCGTCAATCGGCTCGAAAGCGGGTTTGCAGACCCCGCATCGGAGACTTCGCGGCCATCACTGCAGTGCCTGACGATCGGTCCGGTAGGGGCATTCTCACAGTCGTCGCTCATGACACCTGCTAAGCCAACCGGACACTTCTTCATTGAGAGTCGCGACGGGGGTTCGGTGATTCACCTACTCACCGGTCCGTCCCTAGTTTCCCTGGTTTTCTCGATCTTTACAGGTGCGGTTGCTGGACCTCTGCTCTTGGTCAACGCAGTGCCAGAGGTCCAGTTTCTTCCAGCCGGGGTCAGGGGCGCGGAGTCCCTTTTGCTGGCAGGAGCAGGGGTAGCAATCGGTGTTGGTATAGGCTTGGTACAGGTGTTGCCTTGCTTTCGTAGCAGAAAATCTGACGGACAGAGTGTCAGAGACCACCTCATAAGGATCATTGATGGTCGTGCGATAAACCAGCCGATCAGATAGCGCATGGTCCTGAAGTTGATTGCAGCGCCTTTACCTCCATTTCGGACTTTATCGCTCCCGCATGACATTTCCGGCGGAACCCTCCCCCCTCTCCGGGGCTTTCGATAGCGATGTTATCCGGAGAGCCTCCATCGCCCATGTCCTGATCCCCTCCAATGTTTCGCTGACCTCACCTCTGCGCCGGGCCGAATGCGTCGCCCGGCTGCGTGCGGGCGTCGACAGTCCATGGCGGGTTTTCGGGTGCGAGCCGATTATCGGCCATGTGGAGACCGGGCACGCGGTCTTCCGACGCAGAGCGCATTGGCGCGGCGCCTCCCGCTTCTGTCTGGACGTCACGCTTCTCGATGACGGCGCAACCTCGCTGGTCTGCAGGCCTGGACCCCATCCCCTGATGGAGATGGTTGCAGGCGGCTGGTTTGGAATTCTGCTGGCGATCGGCGGACTGGTCGCAGCCCTGACTGTGGCCGGAGGCTTCCTGCAACCCTACTGGGGCATTCTTGCCGCGCCGGCCGCGCTGTTGTCGCTGATGGCGCTGGCGTTCGCCCTTGATCCACGCGACCCGGCGGAGGACCACGCCTTCCTGATCGGCCAGATCACCCGTATGACGGATGCTCACCCGACCTGAAGACGACGCGACATGAACGATAGCCCCACACCCTCTGCCGGTCAGTTCTCCGGCCGTGAGCATCAGCTTGCTGTCCGGGTCTATTACGAGGACACCGACTTCACCGGCGTGGTCTATCACGCCAACTACAGCCGCTATTTCGAGCGCGGCCGCAGCGACTTCCTGCGGCTGGCCGGGGTGTCCCACAGCGACCTGCTGGACCGCGAAGACCCCGCCGCCTTTGTCGTCATCCGGATGGAGATCGACTTCAAGCGGCCGGCGCGGATCGATGACGCCCTGCTGGTCCGCACAACCTATGACCTGGTCAAGGGGCCGCGCCTGTTCATCAGCCAGACCATCACCCGGGGCGAAGACCTCATCGCCTCCGCGGCGGTACAGGCCGCCTGCATCAGCCTTGACGGCCGCCCGCGCAAACCACCGGCCGGAATGGTCGAGGCCCTGCAACCATGGTTCGCCTGAAACGGTCCAAGACTTGCACGTGATGCTTTAGTCCGCGTGCATTCGGGCCACAGGGGGTTAACCACCAAGCCTGATGTCGCTACGACGCCTTATTGTCACCAAAGGCCCGCAGAAGATGCGGCCTGTTGAGACCTGAGACTCCGGGGGAAGCTAGGACCGCATGGAACCGCAATCGATCTCCGCAGCCGACTTCTCGTTCGTCGCGCTGTTCCTGCATTCTGACTGGATCATTCGCGGGGTGATGATCTCCCTGGCCGTCGCCTCACTGCTGTCCTGGGCGGTGATCATCGAGAAGTTCGTGAAGTTCACGGGCCTCAACCGCCATGCCAATGCCTTTGAGGACAAGGTCAGTTCCGGCCGATCGCTCGAAGAGATCGCCGCCGAAGCCGGCGCCAACGCCAAACACCCCCTGCCGCGCCTGCTGAACGCCGCCTTGCGCGAATGGCGCGACACCCGCACCAAGGGCGCCATCGGCGATACCCAGACCGCCTTGCTGATCCAGCGGATCGACCGGGTTCTCGACAGCAATATCGCCCGGGAGAGCGCCAAGGCCGAAGAGGGTCTCGGCACCCTGGCCATCGTCGCCACGGCCAGCCCGTTCATCGGCCTGTTCGGGACGGTCTGGGGCATCATGAACGCTTTCAAGAATATCGCCCTGGAGCAGAACACCTCGCTTCCGGTCGTCGCCCCGGCCATCGCCGAGGCCCTGTTCGCCACCGCGCTTGGCCTGATGGCCGCCATTCCGGCCTATATCGCCTACAACAAGTTCTCGACGGACGCGGGCAAGTTCGGCGGCCGGCTGGAAAGCTTCGCCGACGACCTGTCCACCGCCATCCAGCGCCGCCTGGCCGAGAAGGTCTGATCCGTGGCCCTTTCCGCCAACGACGCCTTCGGCGCGGTCGGCAGACGGCGCAGCCGCCGCGGTCGCGGCCGGCGCGGCGCCCTGTCCGAAATCAACGTCACCCCGCTGGTCGATGTGATGCTGGTGCTGCTGATCATCTTCATGATCTCGGCCCCGCTTCTGACCTCGGGCGTCTCCATCGATCTGCCGAAGACCGAAGCCGGCGCCCTGCAGGATCAGGCCCAGCCGGTGACCGTCTCGGTCAAGGCCGACGGGCGCTTCTTTGTCGGCGAGGAGGAGATTCCCTTCGACGCCCTGAAGTCACGCATCTCCGGCCTGGCCAATGAGGACTTCGAGCGCCCCATCTATGTGCGCGCCGACGCCAAAGCGCCCTACGAGACCGTCGCCCAGGTGATGGCCGCCCTCGCCACCAGCGGCTTCAAGAAGATCAATCTGATCACCGACACCGGCGGTCCAAGCTCAGGCCAGAAGCCGGGAACCGGCGCCAAATGACTTCGGGGGCGCTGACGTTCTGATGGCCATGGACCGCCGACAGCTTGCGCCGGCTCTGCTTGTCTCGGTGATGGTTCACGCGGGACTGCTGGGGCTTGCCCTGTTTGCATGGCCGCATACGTCAAAGCCCCTGCCGTTTGGCTCGGCCGTTCCGGTGACCATCGTCAGCGATGCGCCGATGACCGATGTCGCCCCGGCGGTCGAGGGCCCTGAACTCGACCCCCTCACCGAAGAGCCGATCCCCGACGCCCCGGCTGAGGTGCCGCTCCCCCCGGCGCCCGATCCGATCCCGGCCGAGACCAAGACGCCTTCAAAGCCGGCCGACAAGGCCAAGCCAACGCCGACCCCTTCGCCCAAGAGCAACAAGCGCTCGGAGCTCGACTTCGATGACCTTGAAAAGCGCCTGAAGAAAACCGGCGGCGGCAAACCCAAGCCTGGCGGCGGGGACAAGGGGCCTGCCCGTCCGGCCAGCGCTCCGACGCCGCGCCCTGACGGCGCCGGCAAGGGGCTCAACGCCAGCTCGATCGCCGGTCTGCAGGCCGAACTGCAACGCCGGTGGAACCCCAACTGCCTGGTTGAGGGCGGTCGCTCGGTGAAGGTGACTATCCAGATCGTCGTCGCGCCCTCGGGCTTCCTGATCGGCGAGCCCAAGGTGGTGCGCAAATCCGGCGGCAGTGATGATCTGACCAACGCCGGCGCCACCCGCGCCATTTCCGCGGTCAAGGGCGCCCTGCCCTTCCGCGACCTGCCGGACGGCTACATCGGCGAGAAGCTGAATATCAATTTCGACGCCCAGACGGCCTGTTCCCTGTGACCCGGCCGGCCCGCCTCATTCCCGACTTTGACTTGCCCCAGGCTGCACAGGCCCGTGTCCCGAGGAGCCAGACATGACTCTCCGATCCCTGATCATCGCCGTTTTCGCCCTGTTTCTGGGAACCGCCGCCCTCCCGGGCGTCGCGGCGGCCCAGATCGAGATTGATATCAATCAGGGCAACATCCAGCCCGTGCCGATCGCCATCCCGGCCTTCGAGGGCGGACGCGGCGCCGACATCGCCCAGGTGATCAGCGCCAATCTCGAGCGCTCCGGCCTGTTCGCGCCGATCAATCCGGCGGCCTTCCCCGAGCGCGGCCTGAACATCGCCATCCAGCCCAATTTCGAGGCCTGGAAGAAGGTCAACGCCCAGGTCCTGGTCAATGGCTCGGTCGCTGTCGAGGGCGATGGCCGCCTGCGGGTCGACTTCCGCCTGTGGGACACCGGCGCCGGCGAGCAGCTGCTCGGCGTGCAGTTCACCTCGACGCCGGAAAACTGGCGCCGTGTGGCCCACAAGATCTCTGACGCCATCTATGAGCGGCTGACCGGCGAGAGCGGCTATTTCGACACCCGGGTGGTGTTCATCGCCGAAAGCGGCCCGCGCGGCAAACGGGTCAAGCGGCTGTCGATCATGGACCAGGACGGGGCCAACAACAGCTATCTGACCGACGGCAGCTACATCGTCATGACCCCGCGCTTCTCGGCCCGCAGCCAGGAGATCACCTATATGGCGCTGCGCCCGACGGGCAGCTCCATCTATCTGTTCAATATCGAGACCGGCCGTCAGGAGACGCTTGGCCGCTTCCCGGGCATGGTCTTCGCCCCTCGCTTCTCGCCCAACGGCGACCGGGTGGTGTTCAGTGTCGAGAAGAACGGCAACAGCGATCTCTATCTGATGGATCTGCGCACCCGCGCCCAGACCCGGCTTACGGCCGATCCGGGCATCGACACGTCGGGCAGCTTCTCGCCCAACGGCGGGCAGATCGTCTTCAACTCCGACCGGGGCGGCTCGCCCCAGCTGTATGTGATGAACGCGGACGGCAGCGGCGTACGCCGCATTTCCCGAGGCGGCGGGCGCTACACCACGCCTGTTTGGAGCCCCAAGGGCGACTTCATCGCCTTCACCAAGCAACAGGGCGGCGTCTTCCACATCGGCGTCATGCGTCCCGATGGCTCTGACGAGCGCATCCTGACGACCAGCTATCTGGACGAAGGTCCCAGCTGGGCGCCCAATGGCCGGGTGCTGATGTTCTTCCGTGAAGGGCGGGGTGGCGAACCCCGTCTGTGGAACGTTGACATCACCGGCCGCATTCTAAGACCAGCCCCCTATCAGGGGTCAGGGTCTGACCCGGCCTGGTCGCCGCTTCTCGACTGATCAGTCAGTGGAAAGCAGCGGTCAGCGTTCAACTCGCAAATGAATCATGGTCGAGATGTCGCATATCCACGCCATTGTGAGCCGCCAGACCAGTTTTTAGTCCCACGCGTTCAACGATCGGCGCCACTATCGGGCCGACAAATCTAGCCGAGGAGGAAGCCCGATGCGCTTCAACACCCAAAGCGTCCTTAAACTGGCGCTGATCGCCACTGCCTCTGTTTCGCTGGCCGCCTGCGCCAGCAAGCCCAAGCCGAACCCCGACCCGGGCCCGGGGCCCGCCGGTCCGACCCAGCCTCCGTACAAGCCGCCGGTCGGCCCCGGCCCCGTCGACACGAGCGTCATTCCCGGTTCGTCGCAGGACTTCATCATCAACGTTGGCGACTTCGTCTATTTCGATCTCGACAGCTACAACATCCGCTCGGACGCCATGCCGGTGCTCGACGCCCAGGCCGCCTGGCTGCGTCGCTATCCCAACGTCCGCATCCGTATCGAAGGCAACTGCGATGAGCGCGGCACCCGCGAGTACAACCTCGCCCTGGGTTCGCGCCGCGCCAATTCGGTGCGTGAGTATCTGATCAGCCGGGGCGTGGCCCCCAGCCGGATCGCCACCCTGTCGAACGGCAAGGAACGTCCGGTTGATCCGGGCTACAGCGAGGAAGCCTATCAGAATAACCGGAATGGCCAGACGGTCATTGTCGACGGCGCCCGCTAGGCTTCTGCGACATCCCCGATTACGGGAAGGGGCTGCTCAGGCAGCCCCTTTTTCGTATGGTGTGAACCTCGTCTCTTCGCCGTAATCTTGACGGACATCCAAGGTCAAAGTCGCCCCATGAAGCCGACACTCGCCAGATCCCTCCGCGCCGCGCCATTCCTGGCCGTGCTGTTCGCCATCACCACCAGTCTGGCCGTGCAGGCCCAGACGCCGATGCCCGATCCGCTGGACGATCGATCCGTCCGTCGGCTGGACAAGATGGAGAAGGTTGTTCGCGAACTGCGCTCGATCGTCTTTCAGGGCCGCGACACCGGGCGGCCGGTCATGGTGCAGGATGCCGAGACCGGGGAAGTCATCTCCGGGCTGACTGAACGGGTCGGCGATCTGGAGCTGTCCCTGACCCGGCTCAACGCCGCCAATGAGCAACAGGCGATCGATCTCGACCGCACCCGGCGGGCGCTGGAAACCTCCGAGGCCAACAATCGCGCCCTGACGGACCGTCTGGTCGCCGTTGAGGGCCGTCTCGCCGCCCTCGAAGCCCGCACCGCGGAAACCCCGGCGCCGCAGGAAGAGGCTGTTGTGGAGGCTCCCGCCGATCCCGACGCTCTGTTCTCCCGGGGCCGCCAACTGATGGCGGAAGGCGACTATCGCGGCGCAGAGAGCGTCTTTGACCGTTATGTCGAGGTGTTCGGCGACACGCCCAAGGCCCCCGAGGCCCGCTACTGGCTTGGCAAGACGCTCACCGCGCGCGGCGCCAATGCCGACGCCGCCTCCGCCTATCTGGGCGCAGTGCGAGGCTGGCCCAAGACCAGCTGGGCCCCGGACGCGGTTGTTGAACTGGCCCGCGCCCTGGTCGCCCAGAAGCTGCCGGCGGACGCCTGCCAGACCCTGGGCGAGCTTCAGCGCCGCTATCCTAAGGCGCCGGCCAGCGTTCTGACTCGCGCCCAGGCGGTGAGCCAACAGGCAAAGTGCGCGGGCTGACGTCCGTTCTCGACGGCCTCGAACAGTCCGTTCATGCGGTTCTAGACAGCCGACTGAGCGCCAGGACGTCTGCCCCACTGGCGGTAGGGCTGTCCGGCGGCGGCGACTCCCTGGCGTTGCTGCTGATGGCTCGATCATGGGGCAAGGCCCATGGCCGCTCGATCGTCGCCCTGACCGTCGACCACGGCCTTCAGGCTCAGGGCCGGGACTGGGCAAGGGCCTGCGCCGCGCGCTGTGAGGCGCTGGGGATCGAACACAAAGGGCTGGCCTGGACAGGCCCCAAGCCAGCAAGCGGGCTTCCGGCGGCGGCCCGCGCCGCCCGCCACGCGCTCCTGGCGGACGCGGCGCGGGCCGCCGGCGCCAGCGTGCTGCTCCTCGGCCACACGGCCGACGACCTGGCCGAGAGCGCGGTGATGCGGGATGCAGGCTCCACAGTGCCTGATCCGCGTGTCTGGACGCCGTCGCCCGCCTGGCCGGAGGGACGCGACGTATTCTTGCTGCGTCCTATGCTGTCGGTCCGTCGCGGTGACCTGCGGTCGTGGCTCACCGAACGGGGGGAGCGCTGGATCGAGGATCCAGCCAATGAAGACCCCAACTTCGCCCGGGCGCGGGCAAGGCTTGTCCTGGGCCAGTCAGCCGACGATCCGGCGGTCTCGAACGAGGTGGCCGATCACCGACCCTCAACCGCCGTCTGGACGTCCTGGGGCGCAGCACGCGTCTCGCGCACAGTCGGCGCCCGCGAGCTTGCCGCCGCCTGCCTTTGCGCCGCCGGGACCAGCCGCCCGCCGCGCAGCCACCGGATCAACGCCCTGATCGACCGCCTGGCCAAGCGGGGAGACTTCTCGGCGACCCTCGCCGGCGCGCGCATCCAGACGATGGGCGATCAGGTAAGCGTCTGCCGGGAGGCGGGGGAGTACAGCCGCCGGCCGTCGCCGGTGCTCAACCTGCTTCATAATCGCACAGGCGTGTTCGATGGGCGGTTCGAGATCACCGCTTGCCTGGCCGACCTGACCGTCCATCCCCTCCTCGGCAATGTCCGGCGCCTGCCCGAAGATCAGCAAAAAGCGCTGAAAGCCTTGCCCGCGGCGGCGCGGCCCTCCCTTCCCGTGGTCAGGACCAAAGCAGGGCTATGGACTTGCCCGATCCTTGCAGATAGCCCGGAGGTCAGCGCCCGGTCGCTGTCCCGCAAACGTTTTGAAGCGTTTATGGGGGATATTTTCCGGGAAGCGGATGCGCAACCTGTCGCGGCAAGTGGCGAAGTGGCGGGCGGCGTCCTATCTTGAGACGTCACAATCCCTGTGTGGAAGAGTTGAGAGCATGAATCTGCGCAATTTTGCTGTCTGGGGCGTCATCGTCGTCGTGATGATCGGCATCTACAGCGTGCTGAGCGGTGGAAATCCCGGTGCGCCGGGCGCCGCCAAGGCCGGCAAGGACATCAGCTACTCCACGGTTGTCGCCAAGATCGACAACGGCGAGATCAAGTCGGTCGATGTCCTGTCGCCGAACTCGATGAAACTGACCACCCAGGAAAAAGAGGTCCTCACCGCCACGGCGCCGATGACCGAAGACCTGCTGAAGCGCATGGAAGACAAGGGCGTCGACGTCCGCTTTGAAAAGGGCGAGCGGTTCAACCTGCTGGGCCTGCTGGCCAACGCCCTGCCGATCCTGCTGCTGATCGGCGTGTGGATCTTTTTCATGCGCCAGATGCAGGGCGGCGCCCGGGGCGCCATGGGCTTTGGCAAGTCCAAGGCTCGCCTGCTGACCGAAAACAAGAACCGCATCACCTTTGACGATGTCGCCGGTGTCGATGAGGCCAAGGAAGAACTGCAGGAGATCGTCGACTTCCTGAAGGACCCGGCCAAGTTCCAGCGTCTGGGCGGCAAGATCCCCAAAGGCGCCCTGCTGATCGGCCCTCCCGGCACCGGCAAGACCCTGATCGCCCGCGCCGTCGCCGGTGAAGCCGGCGTGCCGTTCTTCACCATCTCCGGTTCTGACTTTGTCGAGATGTTCGTCGGCGTCGGCGCCAGCCGCGTCCGCGACATGTTCGAGCAGGCCAAGAAGAATGCGCCCTGCATCATCTTCATCGATGAAATCGACGCCGTCGGCCGTCACCGTGGCGCAGGCCTGGGCGGCGGCAACGATGAGCGCGAGCAGACCCTCAACCAGCTGCTGGTCGAGATGGACGGCTTTGAAGCCAACGAAGGCATCATTCTGATCGCCGCCACCAACCGTCCCGACGTTCTGGACCCTGCCCTGCTGCGTCCCGGCCGCTTCGACCGCCAGGTCGTGGTTCCCAACCCCGACGTCAACGGCCGGGAAAAGATCCTCCGCGTCCACATGCGCAATGTGCCGCTGTCGGCCGACGTCGATGTCAAGGTTCTGGCGCGGGGCACCCCCGGCTTCTCCGGCGCCGATCTGGCCAATCTGGTCAACGAAGCGGCCCTGACCGCCGCCCGCAAGAACCGGCGCATGGTCACCATGCACGACTTCGAGCACGCCAAGGACAAGGTAATGATGGGCGCGGAGCGCCGGTCGATGGCCATGAACGAGGAAGAAAAGCGCCTGACCGCCTATCACGAGGGCGGCCACGCCATCGTCGCGATGAACGTGCCTCTGGCCGATCCGGTCCACAAGGCGACCATCGTGCCGCGCGGCCGGGCTCTGGGCATGGTCATGCAGCTGCCGGAAGGCGACCGCTACTCGATGAAGTTCACCCAGATGACGTCACGACTGGCGATCATGATGGGCGGCCGGGTGGCTGAGGAGCTGAGCTTCGGCAAGGACAACATCACCTCCGGCGCCAGCAGCGACATTAAGGCCGCCACCAATCTGGCCCGCGCCATGGTCACCCAGTGGGGCTATTCCGACGCGCTCGGAACGGTCTCCTACGGCGACAATCAGGAAGAGGTGTTCCTTGGCCATTCGGTGGCCCGCACCCAGAACGTCTCGGAAGAGACGGCGCGTCTGATCGACTCCGAGGTCAAGCGTCTGGTGCAGGAGGGTCTCGACGAAGCCCGTCGGATTCTGACCGAAAAGAAGGATGACCTGGAAACCCTGGCCCAGGCCCTGCTCGAGTACGAAACCCTCAGCGGCGATGAGATCAGCGGCGTTCTGAAAGGGGTCAAGCCCAAGCGGGACGAGGCCGACACCCGTCGCCCCGGCGGCCCGTCGTCGGCCGTGCCGATCTCGCCCCGTCCGGATCCCGCAACCGCCTGAAGGCGACTGCGGTGACAGATCAGAGGCCGGCCGTTCCGCGGCCGGCCTCTTTTCGTTTGCGCCCTATCTGAACCCCGCCGCGTAGCCGACGCCGACAATCTCGTTGACCAGCTCATAGCAGAGGGTCATCGACTGGGTTCCCGGGTTCCAGTAGGCATTGGAGAATCCGCAGTCCTCGGCCGTGATCAGCACCATGCCGGTCTGCTCGGAGCGCCGGAACTGCACGAGGATGTCGCGGATCTCCTCGAGCACCTCCATGGATTTGACGATCTCGGCGGCGTCGGCGGTGTCCTTGCCGGCGTCCTGATAGGCCAGCGGAACCAACAGAGACGGCGACTTGCTGACCTTGGCGATATGCTGGTTCAGCAATATCGACCAGCTGGTGACGTTTTGGGCTGCTTCAACACGACACCCATTGAGACGCTTTGCGGGGATACCGACCCGTCGGGTCAGGGGGAGATAGGAGTCCGGCGCCGAGCCGTAGAGCAGACAGGCGATCTGGAAGCCGCGCTGCTCGTCGATGCCGTGCTCATCCCACCAGGGCAGGTCCTCACGCTTGCGATCGCTGAGCCGGGCCGAGGCCAGCCACCATTCCATGGCGGCGGCCGCGTCTGTGCCATCCTCTCCGCTGCTGTCCGGCGACAGCCAGTAGGTGGCGAAGCGGTCCGCGGCATCCTCCTCGCGGCCAAGGACCGGCAGGGCGTAGAGATCGACCAGACCATGCCCCATCTCATGCAGCATAACGAACCGCAGGGTGCCCTTGACGAACTGGCGCAGGGTGATGGCCTCGCGAAACAGGGCCTGCGGCGGCGCAAGCGTCACCCGGGGCCCGTCCTTCCGGGACTGAGGCCTGTCCTCGGCCGAGACCGGATTGTTCAAGGCTGCGGCCAGCAGCAGAGCGATGATGATGCGTTTCATGTTACCCCCGATCAGACCAGAAGCTTGAGCTCTGGAAGACGGGTCCGCATCATTCAGAAATGGGGGAAAACATCTCTTCGTCCGAAAAACGTCCCGCCGTCATGGGCATCGTCAACGTCACCCCCGACAGCTTCTCGGACGGAGGGCGCCACGCCACCACGCAAGCGGCGGTCGCCCACGGACGCCGCCTGCTCGACGACGGAGCCGACCTGCTCGACATAGGCGGAGAGTCTACACGTCCCGGCGCCGCCCCCGTCGCGTCGGACGAGGAGCTGGCCAGGGTAATGCCGGTCATTGAGGGGCTGAGCGGCGCAAGGCTGTCGATCGACACCATGAAGCCTGTCGTGGCTCGCGCCGCGATCGCCGCCGGCGCCAGCCTGTGGAATGACGTGTCAGCGCTTGGCGCGCCGGGCGCTCCCGAGTTGGCGGCCGAGCTCGGTTGCGAGGTTGTGCTGATGCATATGCAGGGCGCGCCCCGGACCATGCAGACCGCGCCGCGCTACGATGACGTGGTCGCTGAGGTCGAGGCCTTCCTGCTGACGCGCGTCGACGCCGCCATGGCCGCTGGCGTGGCCCGCGACCGACTCTGGCTCGACCCGGGCATCGGCTTTGGCAAGACCCTGGAGCACAACCTCGCCCTGATGGCCGCCCTGCCAAGGCTCGCCGGCCACGGCTTGCCCCTGCTGCTCGGCGCGAGCCGGAAGCGGTTCATTGCCGCTATTGATCCCGGCGGAGCTGATGCAGCAGCCCGGCTGGGCGGGTCGATCGCCCTGGCTCTAGCCGGAGCGCATGCAGGGGTGACAGCGGTCCGGGTGCATGACGTCCGCGAGACGGTTCAAGCTCTGGCGGTTCAGGCTGCCGTGCGTAGAGCCGGCCTGGATCACGCCTTCGCCAGCGACTGAAAGACACACGGGCTCGCAAAAGTCTGGACCCGGCTGCCCCGGCCCGGCACTGTCCGGCGCAGGGAGGCGCTGTCGAAACGGTCAGGGCCGGGACAATCGACAAGGTCGGAGCCGACAGCTTGCCCCAGTTCACGACTTCGGATGGCGTATCCATCGCCTTTGATGATGCCGGTGTTTCGGGCGGCCGCCCCATGCTGCTGATCCATGGCTTCTCTTCCAATCGCGAAGAGGCCTGGAAGCGGACCGGCTGGTTCGCCGCCCTGGAGCGACGCGGTCAAAGAGTGATCGCCCTCGATCTGAGGGGCCATGGCCAGAGCGACAAGCCCCATGACCCCGGCCAGTATGCGCGCGGCCGGATGCTGGCGGACAGCATCGAACTCCTGGACCACGTCGGCGTCAGCCAGGCCGATGTCTTCGGCTACTCCATGGGCGCGCGGCTGGCTTTGTCCCTGGCGCTGTCAGCGCCAGACCGGGTCGACCACCTGATTCTCGGCGGAGTCGGCGACCGCCTCCTGGCGCCCTCGCCGAGAGACGACAGCATGGCCGAGGCCATGGAAGCGGCGGATCCGGAAACCATCACCGAGCCGATGCTGCGCAGTTTCCGTCACTTCGCCGATGAACAGGGCGAGGATCGTCTGGCGCTGGCGGCGTTTACGCGGGCGCCTTCGACCCCCTATGCGGCCGACGACCTGTTCGCGATCAGCAATCCCACCCTGGTCACTGCCGGCGCCCGGGACAACCTGGCTGGCGATCCCCAGGGGCTTGCCGACGCCATACGCGGGGCCAAGGCTGTGACCCTGCAGGGCTGCGATCATTTCAACGCCATCCCTCACGCCCTGCTGAAGGCCAGCGTCTTTGACTTTCTGGATGGCTATCTGGACGACCCCTTCGGGTGAAGGGATCGTCCCTGGACGGCGGCTAACGCCCCATCAGATATTCGCCGCCCTTTTCAAGCCCTCGCTTCCAGGCAGGACGCGCATGGATGCGCTCGATCCAGGCGGCCATGTTGGGATAGGACGGCAGCTTGCCCATGGCCTTGGCGACCTCCGGGATAAAGCTCATCTGGATATCGGCCCCGGTCAGCTCGTCGCCGAGGAGGAAGTCCCGGCCGGCCAGGCTTTGTTCGACATAGCCCAGATGGTTGGCGATCTCGCTTTCGATACGGGGATGCAGAGGCGCGCCGCCGTCGCCGAGGCGGGCGACGTACATATTGAGCATCAGCGGCAGCATGGCGCTGCCCTCGGCATAGTGAAGCCACTGCTGGTAGACGTCATAGGCGGCGCTGGCCGGGTCCGGAGCCAGGCGCCCATCGGCGTGGCGGCGGATGATGTAGTCGATAATCGCGCCGCTTTCGATGACAGTCGCGTCGCCCTCGGTCACCACCGGGCTCTTGCCCAAAGGATGCACGGCCCTCAGTTCGGGCGGGGCCAGCCGGGTGGTCGCGTCCCGGGCATAGCGCTTGATTTCATAGGGAACGCCGAGTTCTTCAAGCAGCCAGAGAATGCGCTGCGAGCGACTTTCATTGAGGTGGTGGACGACGAGCATGATCTTCTCCCTTGGGGTTGGGGACGTGTTAGCGCGAGGAGCGCCCAAGCGGCAAAATAATGCGCCGTTCGCCCTGTGTTGTGTGCGTTTGCGAAATACATATAGTGCGCCGCACAACAAATCCGGGGAGATCGTCCACCATGACCACCGTCGCCACCTCGCAGTCCCTGGTTCTCGAGGGGCTCACGCCACTGCTCCGTGAAGCGGCCGACGCCGTCCTGGGCTTTGTGGCTGAGGCAAAGGGCGCCGTGAAGGCGAAGATCACCAACGGCGACAGGATCGACCGGAAACTGGCCGACGCGGAACAACACGCCGTTCACGGTTTTGGCTGGTACGCTTCCTATGCGGAATTGATGAGCCAGGTCGCCGGCTGGGCCGCGACACTCGATGCCGAAGGACAATTCAGCGAAGTCGAAGCCCTGCTCGCGCAGCTGCTGTTCTCGGAATACGCGGCGCAACTGGTCGGCGGCATCCCGATGAACCAGGGCGAGATCATCCGCCCGGCCGACCTGACCGCTGATCGCGAGACCATGGACCGTCTCTCTGCGCCGGCCCTGGTCAAATTGATGACGGAAGGCGGCGGCCAGGCCGTCAAATCGCGGGTCGCCGAGCTGGTCGCCAACTCACGGGGCAAGGCCACGGTCGAGAACACCGGGCTCGATGAAACCTTCGAGATGATCCGCGACCAGTTCCACAGCTTCGCCGAAGCCAAGGTCGTCCCCTTTGCGCACCAATGGCATCTGAAGGACGAACTGATCCCGCTGGAGCTGGTCAAGGAACTGGGCGACTTGGGCGTCTTCGGCCTGACCATCCCCGAAGAATTCGGCGGCGCGGGCATGGGCAAGACGGCCATGTGTGTGGTGTCCGAGGAACTCAGCCGCGCCTGGATCGGCGTGGGCTCCCTGGCGACCCGCTCGGAGATTGCCGCCGAGCTGATCCTGACGGGCGGAACCGACGCGCAGAAGGCCGAATGGCTGCCCAAGCTGGCCAGCGCGGAAATCCTGCCCACCGCCGTCTTTACCGAGCCCAACACCGGCTCGGACCTGGGCGCGCTGCGCACGCGGGGCGAACTGAAGGGCGACCAGTATGTGGTCACCGGCAACAAGACCTGGATCACCCACGCGGCCCGGGCCGATGTCATGACCCTGCTGGTCCGCACCGACCCGGCCACCACCGACTACCGTGGCCTGTCGATGCTGCTGGCGCCGAAGCTGCGCGGCGATGACGCCCAGCCCTTCCCGACGCCCGGCATGAGCGGCGGTGAGATCGAGGTGATCGGCTATCGGGGGATGAAGGAATACGAGATCGGCTTCGACGGCTTCACCGTGCCCGCCGCCAATCTGCTCGGCGGTGTCGAGGGTCAGGGCTTCAAGCAGTTGATGGCCACCTTCGAAAGCGCTCGCATCCAGACTGCCGCCCGCGCTGTCGGCGTGGCCCAGCGCGGCCTGGAACTGGGCCTGGCCTATGCGCTTGACCGCAATCAGTTCGGCGGTCCGATCTTCGGCTTCCCGCGCGTGGCCAACAAGCTGGCGATGATGGCGGCGGAACTGATGGGCGTGCGCCAGCTGACCTACTTCGCCGCCCGCCAGAAAGATGACGGCAAGCGCTGTGACCTCGAGGCTGGCATGGCCAAGCTCATCGCCGCCCGCGTCGCCTGGGCGGCCGCCGACAACGCCCTGCAGATCCATGGCGGCAACGGTTTTGCGATGGAATATGAGGTGAGCCGTGTGCTGGCCGACGCCCGCATTCTCAACATCTTCGAGGGCGCCGGCGAGATCCAGGCTCAGGTCATCGCCCGCCGCCTGCTTGAGGACAGCAACTGAGCGATCGGGATCGAACCCTGGTTCTTTTCAGTCCGGGGCCTGGTCCGCGGGAAAGATGAGCGGGCGCTTTCCGGGAGGCGACCCTAGATGGCGCTGGCCGTTCCCTTCAGAGACGGCTTGACCCCATCGAGGATGATGGCCGTCTGACGCTCCATGCGCTGGGTCATCTGCTCGGCGTTCGCGTCTTCCTGCGCCGCCAGACGGTAATTGTAGGAATAGCTGGCCATCAGCACCTCGAGCACGGTGTCCAGGTCGGCGTCAGGGCGGACGTCGCCGCGAGCCACGCCCTCGCACAGCACATCCAGCAGCATGTTCTTGAACGTCGCGTTCTGGCCGAAGGGAATGGTGGTTTCCTCAAGCGAGGGGCTGAAGCTTGCAGCAATGTGGGCCAGGAACAGCTTCACGCGGCGACATTCGAAGTCGTAGTGAATGGCGAAAATCGAGCAGATGCGGTCCGTTGTGGATCCGCGCAGGTAGGGCAGCACCCTGGTCAGTTCATCCTGGAGCAACCCGACGCGGTCGGCCATCACCTGGCTGAGGACGTCGGCCTTGGAACTGAACGTCGTGAAGACGCTGCCCACCGACACCCCCGCGCGATCCGCAATCGCCCGGATCGTTGTCTCGTCGTAGCCGATCTCATTGAAGAGATCGCGGGCGGCGGTCACCACCTTCGCCCGCGTTGCGGCCTTCTGATCTTCACGTACCCCCAAAACCGTCTCCCCCGGTTCGCACCAAAAAAAACGCCCCGCGTCCCGGCGAGGCGTTTTCTCAACTCTCGACTAGCTACGCACGCCAGCGAGGATCAGATTTATCTGATCGGAAAGTCTTGAGGTCAGGTCGTCCGCAGACCAGCTGTCGAACACCGCATGACGGTAGCCGGCAAGGTAGACGTCCCAGATTATTCCGGACACCAGCCTGAGGTCGGCCTTGGGCGACAACTCGCCGCGCTCTACCCCGGCGATCAGCGTGTCGCTGATCAGGGACATCACAGGCTTGAGAGCCTCGCGATTGCGTTGCTCACCGGCGTCTGACCGGGTCCAGGAGGAAGCGATGCCCGCCTGAAGCAGAGGCAACTGCTTCATGTGGAAACGATAGGCGACGCCGAACAGGTTGCTCAGAGCCTCGCAAACCGTCGCACCGGACTTTGCGGCGTCCTGCATGGCTTCGCCCAGCAGAGCGTAGTCCTTGGCAAGGATTTCGTCGAACAGTTCGGATTTGTCAGCGAAGCTGGCGAACACGGCGCCGGTCGACATACCGGCGGCCTTGGCGATGTCGCGGATGGTGGCGCCTTCGTAGCCGCGCTCGGTGAAGAGCTGTCGGGCGGCTGCCAGGACCTTCTCGCGCGTACGCTGCTTGGCGAGGGCGCGGCGGGTGGGTTTGGCAGGGCGCACCGCCGGCGAGGCGATCACACGCATGGGGATGTGGTTCATCGAACGGACTCCAGCTTGGCGAGCGCGCTTTCCGCGCGCTGCTCGAACTCAACGCAGTAGCCATCGACTACGTTCTGCAAAATCTCGGAATAACGGCGAGCGAGCTCCCGTCCGTCCTGCGCGGCATCGCGCAGGTCGACGATCAGCTGGCGGACTTCCGCCATCGCGTCGTCGATCTCTTCGGTCGGCGCTTGGTCGACCATCTGCGGCATAGCAGCCATCGGCTTGTTCTCACGCCTTCCCGCTTGAAAAGAACTGAACTGATCCGCGGTAAGGTGTCGATCATGTTCAGCGAACCGGCGTCATCGACCCGGGGCCGGGGCGTTTAGCGGGGTGGATGAGGGAATGCAAGGGCTTATTCCGTGGCACAAACAGTGCCAAAACCCACTATGACAACGGTAACATCGGTCACCGACGGATGAAATGCGACAATTCCACTCACTGAACACACTCAATGAACGACGCTTCCGAACTCGAATATTCTGGCCTTGGCCGATTGGCGAATTACCTTATGGCGCAAGGCTTCGATCGCTATAGAGTGAACCCGTGCGCGACATATTCTCATTGCTGATACCGCTCGCCCTCGCGGCCGTGGCGGTCACTCTGGCCTTCGGCCTCTACGCCCTGTTTCGCGGAGGCGACTACGGCCGATCTCGCTCAAATAAATTGATGCGGCTTCGGGTTCTGATGCAGTTCATCGCCGTTGTCGTACTCGTCGCGGCCTATTGGTGGCGGACAAAGGCCTGAGCGGATGGTGACCCTCAATCGCATCTATACCCGCACCGGAGACGCCGGAACCACGCGTCTGGCGACCGGCGAGGAAGTCAGCAAGACTCATCCGCGGGTCGCCGCCTACGGCGCTGTTGATGAGACCAATGCGTGCGTCGGCCTGGTGCGGCAGCACACGACGTCCGACCCCGAACTGGACGGCATCCTCGCCCGGATTCAGAACGACCTCTTCGATCTGGGCGCCGATCTGGCCACACCCGAGAGCGACAAGCCGCTGGCCTGGGAGCCTTTGCGCATTCTTGCCGGACAGGTCGAACGCCTGGAGCAGGAGATCGACCTGCTCAACGGCGAACTCTCAGACCTGACCAGCTTTGTGTTGCCGGGCGGCTCGCCGGCCTCGGCGGCCCTTCACCTGGCGCGCACCGTTTGTCGGCGAGCCGAACGGGAGACTGTCTCCCTCGCCGCCATGCCCGATCAGCGCGTGAGCCCGGAAGCAGTAAAGTTCCTCAACCGGCTGTCTGATCTTTTGTTCGTGGCCAGCCGCTGGGCCAACGACAAGGGCGCGGCCGACGTCCTGTGGACGCCCGGCGCCAATCGCTGAGCATGCCTTATTACGGCGCCTGAGGCGCCTTGGCCTGTTCAGCCGAAGCGGCCTTGGCCTGCGGGGCCGAAGCCTTGGGTGCGGGCGTTGAAGTGGCAGGCTCTCCGCCCGCAGGCGCGGCGGCGCCAGCCCCATACTGTTCAGATTGAATCTTCTTCGCCGCCTGCTTCTTTGCCCATTCCTCGCGGCTCATTCCCTCCGGCCGGCCGGTCAGTTCGGGGAGATAGAGCGGGGTCGCGCAGGTCCGCGTCGAAGCGTCCCACCAGCCTTCCTGACGGTCGCAACGCTTGGCCGGCCAGACCCAGAAAATCTGGTATGACCAGATGCCGACCACGCCCACGGCGAAGAGGCCGAGGAAAATGATCTTCAGGCGATCGATGATCTTGCTCATGGGCGAGGCCTCTAGACGATATGCGCCGTTATCGCCAGCCACCTGATCGGGGCGATTTTTCGGCCTACATTGACCCATAGGTAAACTTGCATTGCGTGGCCAAGATAGTATCAGCCTGTCCGCGCAAGATTTTTCGCAACGCAACACGGGCGGACAAAACCGATGAAGGTGCTGGTCCCGGTCAAACGGGTAATCGATTACAACGTCAAAGCCAGAGTGAAGGCCGACCAGAGCGGCGTCGACCTGGCGAACGTCAAAATGAGCATGAACCCCTTCTGCGAGATCGCAGTCGAGGAAGCCGTGCGTCTGAAGGAAAAAGGCGTCGCCACTGAAGTGGTGATCGTTTCCATCGGGCCGGCCCAGGCTCAGGAAACCATCCGCACGGCGCTGGCCATGGGCGGCGACCGCGGCATCCTGGTCCAGTCGGACAGCGATCTCGAGCCGTTGGCCGTCGCCAAGCTGCTCAAGGCCGTGGCTGACGAGGAAAAGCCTGACCTGATCGTCATGGGCAAGCAGGCTATCGATGGCGACAACAACGCCGTCGGCCAGATGCTCTCGGCCCTGCTGGGCTGGCCGCAGGCCACCTTCGCCTCCAAGCTGGACGTTGAAGGCGGCAAGGCGACCGTGACCCGCGAGGTCGACGGCGGCCTTCAGGTGCTCGAAGTCGCCATCCCGGCGGTGATCACCGCCGACCTTCGCCTCAATGAGCCGCGCTACGCTTCGCTGCCTAACATCATGAAGGCGAAGAAGAAGGAAATCGTCACCAAGGCGACCGGCGACTACGGCGTCGACACCGCCCCGCGCCTGACGGTGCTGAAGGTGACCGAGCCGGCCAAGCGTTCCGCCGGCATCAAGGTCGAAAACGCCGCCGAACTGGTCGGCAAGCTCAAGACTGAAGCGGGGGTGCTCTGATGGCCGTTCTCGTCGTCGCTGATAACGACAACGCGCATCTGCGCGACACCACCCACAAGACCGTCACCGCCGCCCTCGCCATTTCCGGCGACGTGGATGTGCTGGTCATGGGTGAAGGCGCCAAGGCCGTGGCTGACGCCGCCGCCAAGATCGAAGGCGTCCGCAAGGTCCTGCTGGCCGAAAGCGCTGATCTGGGACACGGCGTCGCCGAGGTCCAGGCCGCCACGGTCGAGGGCCTGATGAGCGGCTACGACGCCGTTCTGATCCCGGCCACCTCGGGCGGCAAGAACTACGCCCCCCGCATCGCCGCCAACCTCGACGCCGCTCCGATCTCGGAAATCGTCGAAGTGGTCAGCGCTGACACCTTCGTTCGTCCGATCTACGCGGGCAACGCCCTGGAGACCATCCAGTCTTCGGACGCCAAGAAGGTCATCACCGTCCGTCCGACCGCCTTCAAGGCGGCCGGCGAAGGCGGCTCGGCCAGCGTTGAGAGCGCCTCGGCCGGCACTGCCGCCTCGGGCGCGAAGTTCGTCAGCGAAGAGATGGTCAAGTCCGACCGTCCCGAGCTGACGGCGGCCAAGATCGTCGTCTCCGGCGGTCGCGCCATGGGCTCGGCTGAAGAGTTCCAGTCGGTCATCGAACCGCTGGCCGACAAGCTCGGCGCCGCCGTGGGCGCCTCGCGCGCCGCCGTCGACGCGGGCTACGCCCCCAACGACTACCAGGTCGGTCAGACCGGCAAGGTCGTGGCGCCGGCGCTGTACATCGCGATCGGCATCTCCGGCGCGATCCAGCACCTCGCCGGGATGAAGGACAGCAAGGTCATCGTGGCCATCAACAAGGACGCCGACGCGCCGATCTTCCAGGTCGCCGACTATGGCATCGTGGGCGACTACAAGACCGTCGTCCCCGAACTGATGGCCGCCCTGGGCTAACGCCCGGGCGACATCGTCGAGAGATCAGGGCCGGGCGGAAACGTCCGGCCTTTTTTTCTTTGGGCGCTGCTCCCCCATCGGGGGAGCTGTCGGCGAAGCCGACTGAGGGGGTCGCCAACGATCGTGGGCCCCCCCTCCACCACCGCCCTTGGCGGTGGTCCCCCTCCCCCGAAGGGGGAGGAGTTACGGCGTTAGAAGCGCCCGCGCCGCCGCCTCGTCGCGGTGGATCTGCTCGACCATCAGGTCGATGCTGTCGAACTTCTCTTCCGGCCGCAGGAAGGCGACCAGTTCGGTCTCGATGACCTGACCGTAGAGATCCTCGTCGAAATCGAAAATCCACACCTCAAGCCGGGTGTCGACCTCGCCGGTCGTCGGATTGTTGCCGATGTTGGCGACCCCGGCCAGCAAGCGCCCGCCCGGCAGGCGGGTCCGCGTGGCATAGACGCCAAGACGCGGCGTCACATAGTCGGCCATGAACACATTGGCCGTCGGAAACCCGAGTTGGCGGCCCAGTTGCTGGCCGCGCCGCACAACGCCCTCGATGGCGAAGGGCCGGCCAAGGATCGCCGCGGCATCCTGTGGACGTCCGTCCCTCAGAGCCTCGCGCACCGCGGTCGAGCTGAACTTGGCGTCCTCGCCGCCCACGGCCTCGGCCACCGAGACGGTGAAGCCGAACTCCTCGCCATAGGCCCGCATGGCCTCGGGACTTCCGGTGCGCCCCTTGCCGAAGCTGATGTCGAAGCCGACGGCGACATGACGCACGCCCAGCCCTTCATGCAGCACCACCCGGGCGAAATCGCGGTCGGTGAAACTCGCCATCTCGAAGTCGAAATTCAGCACATGAAACCGGTCAACGCCCAGCGTCTCGAGCGCCCGCGCCTGCTGGTCCATGGTCATCAGCCGGAAGGACGGCTCGTCAGGCTGGAACAGGCGACGGGGATGAGGATCAAAGCTGATCACCCCTAAAGGCGCGCCTGTGGCCCGGGCGGCGTCCGCTGCCTGCCCGATCACCGCCTGGTGGCCCAGGTGGACGCCATCGAAGTTGCCGAGCGCCACGGCGGCGCCGCGATCGGCCGCCGACAGGCTCTTCCAGCCGTGAACTATACGCAGCGACAAGGCCTCAGGCGCCCCGCCGGGGAACCATGATCAGCGCCTCGCCGGTCATCACCGCCTTGCCGCCGACCTCGCAGACCGTCTCCAGGGTGATTCTGGCCTTTTCCGCATCAATGGCCGTGATGGTCGCGCGGGCCGTCACCTCGTCGCCGATCTTCACCGGACGGCGGAAGCTCAGCTGTTGCGACATGTAGATGGCTCCGGGACCCGGCAGCTTGGTGCCGATCACGGCCGAGATGTAACCGGCCGAAAGCATGCCATGGGCGATACGGGTCTTGAACGGCGTCGTCGCCGCATAGCCCTCGTCCAGATGGACCGGATTGTTGTCGCCGGTCACCTCGGCGAAGGCGACGATCGCCGCTTCGTCCACCGTGCGGACAAGTTCGGCCGACTGGCCGACGCTCAAGTCCTCAAGAAACAGTCCCTGCATCTCATCCCCTCGCATTGTCTTGTGATTACCAGACCAGATCGGCCATGGCGTGGGCGGCGGTCACGCCCTCTTCATTGAGCAGACCCTCGACCTTGTCTGCGTCGAGCTTTCCGTCCGGCCCCAGAGCCTTTTCGCCGTGGATTCCCTTGGCGATGAACAGGCAGTCCAGGCCCTGATCATTGGCGCCCTTCACATCCGTGATGACGCCATCGCCGATGCAAAGCACCCGGGTGCGATCAACGGGTTTGCCGAGCAGCGCGGCCGCCTCTGCGAGGCTGAGCTCATAGATCGGGCTGAACGGCTTGCCGGCCATCAGAACCTCGCCGCCCAGCTTCGCGTACAGGTCGGCCAGGGCGCCGCCGCAGTAGATCAGCTTGTCGCCCTTCTGGACCACCATGTCCGGGTTGGCGCAGATCAGCGGCAGCTTCCGGGCCGCAGCGGCGGTCAGGCGTTCGCGATAGTCTTCCGGGGTCTCGATGTCGTCGTTATCGGGTCCGGTGACGGAGACGAAGCTGGCCTGATCAGCCTCCGCCAGATCCAGCCCCAGGCCTTCGTAAAGCACCAGATCCTTGGTTGGGCCGATCTTCCACATGGGACCGGGCGCCCGGGCCGCCAGCAGCACCCGGGTGGCGTCGCCGGAGGTGACAAAGGCGCTCCAGGCTTCCCGAGGCACCTTCAGTCCATCCAACTGTGCAATGACGTCGCTGGCCGGGCGCGGAGAGTTGGAGATCAGAACCACCGGCCCGACCTCCGCTCGCCACCGCACCAGGGCGGCGCAGGCGTCCGGGAAGTTCTCGCGGCCGTTGTGGATCACGCCCCAGACGTCGCACAGCAGGACATCATAGCGGTCGCGGAGGGCCGAGAGGCCGACAGGGAGGTCAGTCATGAAGCTGGGCTAACGACTGGGGCGGGAGGCGTCAATCAGCCAGACGACGGCAGGCGATGGAAGGGGCCCGCCATTGCACCGCAACGAGCGGGCGGCGGCGCGAAAGTTTGCGGTATCCTGCTGGAGCGCAAGGGTTCTGCAGCGAGGAGCCTTGCGGCCCCCGATAGTTTCCGCCGCGTAAAATGCCGCCGCGTTGCAACCCCCTCCGGTCTGGGCGCTTACGGATCAGACAGTTGCAATGGAGATTCCCCATGACCATCGTCACCTATGAGATCGTCGAGCATGACGGCGGCTGGGCCTACAAGGTCGGCGACACCCTCTCGGAGACCTTCGCCGACCATGCCGCCGCCACCGCCGCCGCCAAGCGGGCGGCCGGCGAGCAGCGGGTCGGCGGCGAGACCACCGGCATTGTCTACGAGGACGAGGCAGGTCGCTGGAAGGGCGAGATCGCCGAGGGCGACGACCGCCCGATGACCCAGGTCGACGACCCGGCCTGATCCCGGCCGATGATCGGCTGCTGAAAGGCGCCTTGCGTTTCTGACCATCTAGTCCAATACTGACCAGATGGTCACTTTGCCTCATGCCGCCTCCCCGCGATCCGACCGACGTCGGCTGCGGACCCGTGCCGCTCTGGTACGGGCCGGCCAGGCCCTGTTCGCCACTCGCTCGGTCGACGCCGTCAGTGTCGATGACATCGTTGTGGCCGCCGAGGTGGCCAAGGGCAGCTTCTACAATCACTTTACCGACAAGGACGCCCTGGCCCGGGAAGTCGCCGTCACGGTGCGGGCCAAGGCCGAGGCCGAGGTCGATCTGGCCAACGCCACGGTCGTCGATCCGGCCGAACGGGTGGCCCGGGCCCTGGCGGTGTTCGTCCGCTTCGCCTTGGCCGACCCGGAGCGATCGCGGGCCATGATGCGCCTGTTCGCCGGGGCCACCCTGCCAGACGCCCCGATGAACCGGGGCGTGCGCCGCGACATCGAGGCCGGACTGGCCGCCGGCCGGTTCCGGGACCTGACCGTCGAGACCGGCGTGGTGCTGACCATGGGCGTAGTCCACATCGCCATCACCCGCGTCCTCGACGAAGCGGCCAGCGAGGCCGCTCCCGCCGCCGACCCGCCGGTTCTGGCCAGGGGTCTGGCCCTGGGCCTGCTGCGGGGTCTGGGCCTGCCCGCCCCCGAGGCGAAGGCCCTGGCCGACCGGGCCGCCGACAACATCTTCACGGAGACCCGTCCATGAGTGTGATTCGCATCGAGGACATCGCCCATGTCCGCTTTCGCGTCCCCGATCTCGACGTCCTGGAGACCTGGCTGGAAGGCTTTGGTCTGCGGACGGCGGCGCGCGAGGAAACCCGCCTGTTCATGCGCGGGCGGGACGGCCGTCCCTTTGTCCACGCCGCCGAACTGGGCGAGCCTGGTTTCGCCGGTCTTGGCCTGCGCGCCGCCAGCCTGACGGACCTCGAGGCCCTAGCGCGGGCCGAAGGAGTCGCTGTCGAGCCTCTCGATGCGCCCGGCGGCGGATCCGTCATTCGCCTGACCGATCCGGACGGCCATCTGGTCGAGGTTGTCGCCGGCCAGGGGCCCGGCGAGGCTGAGGCCTTCAGCGCCCGACCGCCGTGGAACAGCGCCGAGGTCCGCGCCAGGTTCGGGGCCGTCAAGCGGACAGGCCGGGCCCCCGCCCATGTCGTCCGGCTGGGCCATGCGGTGCTCAATGTCTCCGATTTCCGGACCTCCGAGGCCTGGTACAAGCAGCGCTTCGGTTTCATCACCTCCGACGAGATCGCCCTGTCGCCCGACTTCGCCATCGGCGCCTTCCTGCGCTGCGACCGCGGGGCGACCCCAACGGATCACCACACCCTGTTCCTGGTGCAGAGTCCCAAGGGTCCGGGCTTCAACCACGCCGCCTTCGAGGTGCGCGATCTGGACGACCTGATGGCCGGCCACGACCACCTCAAGGCCGCCGGCGCCGCGCCGGCCTGGGGAGTCGGGCGACACCTGCTCGGCAGCCAGGTGTTCGACTACTGGCGCGATCCCTGGGGCAATACCCTTGAGCACTGGACCGACGGGGACCTGCTGACCGTCGACAACGGCTCAAATGTCGCCAGCCTGCAGGACCTGTTGGATGTGCAGTGGGGCCCCGCCTCGCCGCCGGATTTCGGCTGAGGAGCCCGAACATGAAACTCGCAACCTTCACCACCGGCGGCGCACCCGAGTTGGGCGTGGTCTCCGGCGACAGCGTCATTGCGCTGCGCCGCGCCGCGCCGGGCCTGCCGACGACAATGATTGAACTGATCGCCGCCTGGCCGACCGTCGAGGCCGAGGTGCGCCGCATCGCCGCCGCCGGCCAGGACGCCCTGGCCCTGGACAAGGTGCGGCTGCTGGCCCCCGTCCCGCGGCCTGGCAAGATCTTCGCGATCGGTCTCAACTATGCCGACCATATCGCCGAGAGCGGCGCGGAGACCCCTGCCCAGCAGATATGGTTCACCAAGGCCGTCACCGCCGTCACCGGCCCGTTCGATCCGGTGCAGATTCCGAAGGCCGCGCCGATGGTCGACTATGAGGTCGAGATGGTGGCGGTGATCGGGGCCGGCGGTCGGCACATTACAGCCGCCGAGGCCCCCAGGGCCGTGTTCGGCTGGTGCGTCGGCAACGATGTCACCGAGCGGATGTGGCAGCACCGCACCCCGCAATGGTCGCTGGGCAAGTCCTTCGACACCCACGCCCCCTTCGGTCCCTGGATCACCACCGCCGACGAGATCGCCGATCCACACGCCCTGGACCTGAGCTGTGTGGTCAACGGCGAGTCGCGCCAGGCCTCCAACACCCGCAATCTGGTGTTCAATGTCTGGGACCAGATCGAACACCTCTCAACGGCCATGACCCTGGAGCCCGGCGATGTGATCTTCACCGGCACTCCCGGCGGCGTTGGAGCGGCGATGTCGCCCCGGCAGTTCCTAAAGGCCGGTGACCGGGTCCGCTGCGAGGTCGAAGGCCTGGGGGCCATAGAGACGGTCTGCGAGGCCGAGGCGTGACCGCGCCGACCCGCTGCGATGTGCTGATCTCTGGCCTGGGCCCGGTCGGCGCGGCCCTCGCCGCCCTGCTGGTCCGCGAGGGCCTGTCAGTGATCGCGGTGGAAAAGGAGACCGAGGTCTACCCCCTGCCCCGGGCCGCCCACTTCGACCACGAGATCATGCGTCTGTTCCAGCGGCTGGGCATTGCCGAGACGGTGCTGGCCGACGCCCGGATCGCCCCGGCCTATGAGTTTCGCAACGCCGCCGGCGACATCCTGATGCGTTATGATCTAGTCGCCCAGGGCAGTCCGTCCGGCTGGGCGCCGAGTTTCATGTTCCATCAGCCGACCCTGGAGCACGCCCTGCGGGCCCAGGCCGCCGCCTCGCCTCTGGCCGAGCTCAGGCTGGGTCGCACCCTGAAGACCTTCACCCAGGACTCTGGCGCCGTGGCCGCCGTGATCGACGGTCCGGACGGTGTGGAGCAGGTCGAGGCCGCCTGGCTGGTCGCCTGCGACGGCGCCCGGAGCCCGGTGCGCGAGGCCTGCGGCATCGGCCAGGATGACTACCGGTTCGACGAGCCCTGGCTGGTCATCGACGCCCTGGTCAGCGACCCGTCGCGGCTGCCCGCCGCCAATCTGCAGCTCTGCGACCCGGCTCGGCCGACCACCTGCCTGGTCATGGGGGCCGGCCGTCACCGCTGGGAGTTCATGCTGTTGCCGGGCGAGCGGCCCGAGGACGTGCTTGAGGACGCCGTCATCCGTCGGCTGCTGGCCCCCTGGGACTGCGAGGACTGCGTCACAATCGAGCGCAAGGCGGTCTATCGCTTCCACGGCCGGGTCGCCGAGCGCTGGCGCCAGGGCCGCGTGCTGCTGGCCGGCGACGCCGCCCACCAGACCCCGCCCTTCGCCGGCCAGGGGATGTGCTCGGGTCTGCGCGACGCCGCCAACCTGGCCTGGAAGCTGGCGGCCGTGACCCGGGACGGCGCCGACCCGGGCCTGCTCGACAGCTACCAGCCCGAGCGCGAGCCGCATGTGCGGGGGGTGATCGAGCTGGCTATCCAGATGGGCCGGGTAGTCTGCGTCTCCGACCCGGACATGGCCGCGGCCCGCGACGCCGGCATGCTGGCCCAGCGGGCGGCTGGCGCGCCGCCGCCGCCCACGCCGGTCTCGAAACTGGGTCCCGGTTTCGCCCTGGCCGACAGTCCGGGGGGTGGCGAGCTGTTTCCCCAGCCCTGGGCGGACGTCGACGGCCGGACGATCCGACTGGATGATGTGCTGGGTGAAGGCCCTTGGCTGATCGCCCGCCAGTCGTCCGAAGCCGCGCGCGGCCTCGACGAGCCGGCGCTGGTCCCGTTCGCGGGGGCCCTAGGCGGCTGGCTGGACGCCCGGACCGCCGAAGCGGTGCTGGTGCGCCCTGACCGCTATGTGTTCGCAACCGGCCCCGCCAGTCGGCTCTCCGCCGCCTGGAGCGGCGGGCTTAAGGCAGGTCCAGCGCCGGACGGTCCGGCCGGATCGCACTCCCCGGGCCCATAGACAATCCTGACGGGCCGTGCCGATATTACTCCTCGGGCTTGAGCCGAGAGGCGCCGTATTGCCCGACAGCCCCTCCCACCCGCCGAAGCCACAGCCCTGGACAAACTGTTCCTGGCGACCGCCGAGGCCCTCGGCGAGCCAGTCCCCACCACGGAGACGGTGGTGGGGCCGAGCGTTCCGGACCTAACCTGCCGCGCTGGCCACCAAACGAGCGTAGAAGGTGGTCATCCGCTCCAGATTGCCCAGGCTCATCCGCTCGTTGGTGCCGTGGATCATGGCGAAGGTGTCCAGCGAAGCGAGCAGCGGCTGGTAGCGGTAGATGTCGCTGCTGATCGGAGTCATGTAACGGCTGTCGGTGCCGGCCCCGACGAGGCCCGGGGCGACCGGCAGCTTGCCGCCGTCGGAGGCCAGGGCGGCGAGGACCGACCAGCCCACAGAGTCGGTCGAGGACACCGGCGAGGGGTTCACCGCATTGCCCTCCCAGGCCAGGTCAACCTTCAGGCCCGACGTCGCCGCCCTGGCGCGCGCCATGACCTCTTCCTTGGTCTGTCCAGGCGCAATCCGGTAGTTGATCCAGGCGGTGGCGTCCTGCGGCAGGACGTTCTCCTTGGGACTGCCCTTGAGCATCGTCGGGGCGATGGTGGTGTGCAGCAGGGCGGCGCCGGCCGGGGTGGCGGCGAACTGCTTCTTGATGATCCCGCCGAACAGCCATTCGTTGGCCACCGCCATCCGCATCGTGAAGCTGCCGTGCGGGGCCAGCGAGCGCACCATCTGAGCGCCGGGACCTTTGAGCTCCAGCGGAAACGGATTGCCGGTAATGGCGGTGATCGCCTTGGCCAGCACGGCCACGCCGGTCTCCGGCGGCGGGGCGGAGGAATGCCCGCCCTGGGCCGGGGCCGTCACCCGCAGTGTGGCGTAGCCCTTTTCAGCGATGCCGATGATGGCCGCCGGCTGGCCGGTGATCGGATGGTCGGTGATCGCCGCCGAGCCTTCGTCCAGCACCCACTCGGCCTGAACACCGCGGCTCTTGAGCAGGGCGGCGGCGGCGCGGGCGCCTGACCCGCCTGCTTCCTCGTCCTGGCCGCTGACAACGATGATCGTCCGTTTGGGCTTGAACCCGGTATTGGCCAGCGCCTCGAGGCCCTCGAACAGGGCGACCAGACTGCCCTTGTCGTCGATGGAGCCGCGGCCCCAGACCGCATCGTCAGCGATGACGCCATCGAACGGCGGCTGCTTCCAGTCCCCCTCGGTGCCCGGGGTGATCGGCACCACGTCCTGGTGAGCCATCAGCACGATGGGCTTCAGCGACGCATCGCTGCCGGTCCAGGTGTAGACCAGCGCCTTGTTGGGCAGGATCTCGCGGGTCATGGCGGCGTGGGCGGCGGGGTAGGTCGCGGCCAGCCAGGCGTGGAGTTTGTCCCACTCGGCCCAGTCGTTGTCTGCCTTGTTCTGATGGCTGATGGTGCGGATGCGCACGGCCTCGGCCAGATGCTGCGCGGTCCGGGCCTGGTCGATCGGTGGGGCGTCGGCCAGCTTGACCGTGGTGATGTCCACGGCGGCGGGCGCCTTGTAGGTCCAGGTGCGGACCAGCACGATCCCGACCAGCAGGATGACGACGGCGACCGCGCCCAGCGCGATCTTGCCCAACAGTTTCATGATCTCTCCCCGAACTTTTGGCCAGATTAGGACGCCGGACCGGGGGAAGTCACGCCTGCCTTTCCTTCTCCCTGAGGGAGAAGGTGGCGCGAAGCGCCGGATGAGGGTTTACGTCGCCGCAAGACGTCGCACCCCAGCGTCAAACTGCGTATTCCCTGACCCTCCCACGCCTGCGGCGCGGGCTTCTCCCTGTCCCTCAGGGCGAGGGTTCGCAATCGCCTTGACTCCCCTCCCCGCCTCACGCAGGAAGCGATCACTCTCGCGGGAGACATCGGGATTCTCTTTTTATCCCGAGGCCGAAGGCGCAACCGCCCCGGAAACGCTCAGGCAAAAGGACCGCGCGAGTATAGGAACGCTGGAAAGAGCCGCCGCAAGCGGCTCGCCGAAGGAGCAAGGACCGGCCTCATGGCCGGTTCGGAATCTCTCAGGCCCAAGAGACAGCGGGGGCGAACACCGGCGTTTTGCCGGTGGTATCGCATCGACCCCGGAGCCTGGCGTGACTGACGAAGCCCTCAAACAGACCCCGCTCTATGAGGCCCATGTCGCCGCCGGCGCGCGGATGGTGCCCTTCGCCGGCTATTCCATGCCGGTGCAGTACCGTGACGGCGTGCTGAAAGAGCACCTGTGGACCCGCGACAACGCCGGACTGTTCGACGTCAGCCATATGGGCCAGGCGCGCCTGCGCGGCGTCTCCCCGCTGTCTGCCTTTGAGGAGGTGACGCCCGGCGACTTCATCGGCCTGGGCGCCGGCAAACAGCGCTACAGCCTGCTGCTCAACAAGAAGGGCGGCATCGTTGATGACCTGATGGGCGCGCGGCCCGACGACGACGGCCTGTTCGTGGTGGTCAACGGCGCCTGCAAGGATGGCGATTTCAAATTCATCGACAATGAACTGGCCGGTCAGGTGCGGATCGAGCGCCTCGAGGACCGCGCCCTGCTGGCCCTGCAGGGACCAAAGGCCGCCGCCGTGCTGGCCGCCCATGCTCCGGACGCCGCCGGCATGGTGTTCATGGAATGCCGCGCCATGTCAGCCTTCGGCGTCCCGGCCATCGTCTCCCGCTCCGGCTACACCGGCGAGGACGGCTACGAGATCAGCGTTCCCGGCGCCGAGGCGGCCCGGATCTGGGCGACCTTGCTGGACGACGACCGCGTCCGGCCCATTGGCCTTGGCGCCCGCGACAGCCTGCGCCTGGAAGCCGGTCTGCCGCTCTATGGCCACGACATCGACGAGACCACCAGCCCGGTTGAAGCCGGCCTGACCTTCGCGGTCTCGAAAAAGCGCCGTGACGCCCAGGACTTCCCCGGCGCAGCGCGCATCGCCGCCGAGTTGGCGGATGGTCCCGGCCGTGTTCGCGTCGGCCTGAAGATTCTTGAAGGCGCTCCGGCCCGTGAAGGCGCGGAGATCGCGGACGGGACCGGCGCGGTGATCGGCAAGGTGACCAGCGGCGGCTTTGCCCCCAGCCTCGGTTGCGCCATCGCCATGGGCTATGTGCCGCCGTCCCAGTCGGCGGTCGGCACGACCCTCAACGTTATTGTTCGGGGCAAGGCCGGTGCGGCCCAGGTCGTGGCCATGCCGTTTGTTCCCAACCGCTACGTCCGCAAACTCTAGAAGGCCAGGAGAGCCCGATGCGCTTTACCAAGGATCACGAATGGGTCGTCGTCGAGGATGGCGTGGCCACCGTCGGCATCACCGCCTTCGCCGCTGAACAGCTGGGCGATGTGGTGTTCGTCGAGACCCCCGACGTCGGCAAGACCGTCAAGCAGGGCGACAGCTTCGCCGTCGTCGAGAGCGTCAAGGCCGCCTCGGACGTCTACGCTCCCGTCTCCGGTGAGGTGATCGCCGCCAACACCGAACTTGGCGATGCGCCGGAAACGGTCAACGCTGCTCCCGAGCACGCCGGCTGGTTCGCCCGGGTGAAGCTCTCCGATCCCGCCGAGGTCGACGCCCTGATGGATCGCGGCGCCTACGAAGACTACCTCGGGAGCCTCTGACCCATGGCCTTCGAGATCTTCCTGCACCCGACCACGGCGACCGGAGGACCGAAGGCTTTCAACGCGGGCGTCTCCCGGGCCCTGTCGGCGATCAACGCCCAGCACTCCCCGGCGGCCGAGACGGTTAGACTGGCAGACAGAACGCAGGTTCACCTGTTTCTGGATGGCGACATCGCCATGCTGACGACCACCGAGATGACCCCGACCGTCTCCGCCGCCGTCCTGCGAATGGCCCAGGACACCGCCTCGGTGATCAAGGTTGACGGGGACTTCTATCTGCCTCCGGAAGCAGATGGGCGTTCAGCCGTTCAGCCGACCGGTTTTCCCGGCGCGGTTCACATTCTCAATGCCCGCGACCTCGACACCCTGCTGCAGGGTCTCTTCGAGGACTGGCAGGCCGCCCAGGCGACCGAGGTGCTGCGCAAGGAAGCGGTCGCCACCGCCGTCAACGCCCGCCGCACCCTGGCCAACAAGGCCCGCAAACCCATGCCTGACCTCGTCAGCGCACCCTCCCACTCCATATTGCGGCGTCTCAGCGACGCTCTCTTTGGCAAGGCCCTCTGATCCATGCGTTATCTCCCCCTGACCCCGGAAGACCGGAGCCAGATGCTGACCGCCATCGGCGCAGACAGCATCGATGATCTGTTTGTCGACGTTCCCTGCTCGGCGACCCTCTCCGGACCCGTCGACCTGCCGTTTGTGGCCGGTGAACTGGAGGTCGAGCGTGAGCTGGGCGCCCTGTCGGCCCGCAATGTCGCCGCCGGCTCCGTGCCCTTCTTCTGCGGCGCGGGGGCCTATCGTCACCACGTCCCGGCCAGCGTGGACCACATCATTCAGCGGTCGGAGTTCCTGACCAGCTACACCCCCTACCAGCCGGAAATCGCGCAGGGCACCCTTCAGGTGCTGTTCGAGTTCCAGACCCAGGTCGCGGCCCTGACCGGCATGGATGTGGCCAACGCCAGCCTCTATGACGGCTCCACCGCCGCCGCCGAGGCGGTGATGATGGCCAGCCGGGTGACCCGGCGCGGCAAGGCAGTGATGTCCGGCGGACTGCACCCTCACTACGTCCACAGTGTCGAGACCCTGGCCCATGCCTCCGGCGTGGCCACCGTGCGCCTGGCCGCCGCCGTCGACGCCGAGGATGCGGTGATCGCCGCTATCGACGCCGACACCGCCTGCGTCGTCGTCCAGACCCCCAATGTCTTCGGCACGGCGACGGACGTCTCGAAGATCGCCGCCGCGGCCCAGGCGGCCGGCGCCCTGCTCATCGTGGTGACCACCGAGGCGGTCTCCTTCGGCCTGCTGAAATCGCCCGGCGAGATGGGCGCGGATATCGCCGTGGCCGAGGGCCAGTCGATCGGCAATGCGCTGAACTTCGGCGGGCCCTATGTCGGCCTGTTCGCCTGCCGGGAAAAACTGGTCCGCCAGGCCCCTGGACGGCTCTGCGGCGAGACCGTCGACGCCGACGGCGAGCGCGGCTTTGTCCTGACCCTGTCGACCCGCGAGCAGCACATCCGCCGCGACAAGGCGACCTCCAACATCTGCACCAACAGCGGCCTCTGCGCCCTGGCCTTCAGCATCCATATGTCCCTGCTGGGCGAGGTCGGGCTGCGCCGTCTGGCGGCGCTCAATCATCAGCAGGCGGTGAAGACCCGGGACGCCCTGGCCGCTGTACCCGGGGTCGAGATCATCACCCCGCGGTTCTTCAACGAATTCGCCGTTCGCCTGCCTAAGCCCGCCGCCGCGGTCGTCGAGGCCCTGGCGGCCAGAGGCGTGATCGCCGGCGTGCCCTACAGCCGCCTGGATCCGGACGCCGGCATGGACGACATCCTGCTCGTCTGCGCCACCGAAACCGTCACCGATGACGATATCGAAACCTTCAAGACCCAGCTCGCCGAGGTGCTGTCATGATGGGGAAGGTTGCAGCCGGGCTGGCCTTGGTTGTTCTATTGGCAGCTTGCGACCAAATTTATGTGGCTACCAGCCCAGCCGTGTTTCACGAAATTAGCGACCCATGCACGAGCAGAGTTGCTGAGCTTAGGGAGCTGGCAGAGGCAGTCCGGTCAGGCGTGCGTAGCCCTGAGTATGCAAAGCGAGCCGAAGAGATTGCGACGACGTGCTCCACTGCGAGAGACGACCTGTCCATTTGGAAGGCACCTCCACCATGTATCGAAATCGCCGAACGAGTCCGGACGTCTGCCGAGAATCTAAAATTGGCATTTGAGGGTCGAGAGGACAGAACACCCTTGGTGCTCGTCCCCACGCAAGACATGCAGCCCATAACCAGCCGCTGCATGAAGAAACTAACTCCATCCGAACCAGCAGGGGCGTGAAGACTCATATGACCATGAACAGCGTGGGCCGTCCCACAACTCCCCAGAGCACGACCGCCAGCTGCGGCTTCACGTCCCTGACCGGCGGTCGCGGCCTGTTGCAGAACGAAGTGCTGATCTTCGAGCGCGGCGGCTGGAACAAGACCGGCGTCGACCTTCCCGAGCCCGCCGCCCCCGCCGATGATCTGGGCGGCCTTCTGCGCACTGCGCCCATTGGTCTTCCCGGCCTCTCCGAGCCGGAAACCATGCGGCACTACGTTCGCCTGAGCCAGAAGAACCACGCCATCGATCTGGCCCTCTACCCGCTCGGCAGCTGCACGATGAAGCACAACCCGCGCCTCAACGAAAAGATGGCGCGGCTGGCCGGCTTTGCCGACATCCATCCCCTGCAGCCCCAGTCGACCGTTCCCGGCGCGCTGGAGCTGATGGACCGCCTGGCCCACTGGCTGAAGACCCTGACCGGCATGCCCGCCGTCGCCCTGACGCCCAAGGCCGGGGCCCATGGCGAGCTGTGCGGCATCCTCGCCATCCGGGCGGCCCACGAGGCCCGTGGCGACGACGCCCGCAAGGTGGTGCTGGTCCCGACCAGCGCCCACGGCACCAACCCCGCCACCGCCGCCTTCGTCGGCTACAGCGTTCGCGAGATCGCCCAGACCGAGGACGGCCGGGTCGATCTGGCCGATCTGGAAGCCAAGCTGGGCCCGGACGTGGCGGCCATCATGGTCACCAACCCCAACACCTGCGGCCTGTTCGAGCGGGACATTGTCGAGATCGCCCGTCTGACCCATGCGGCCGGCGCCTATTTCTACTGCGACGGGGCCAACTTCAACGCCATCGTTGGCCGGGTGCGCCCGGGCGACCTGGGCGTCGACGCCATGCACATCAACCTGCACAAGACCTTCTCGACGCCTCACGGCGGCGGCGGGCCGGGCGCGGGTCCCGTCGTGCTCAGTGAGGCGCTGGCGCCCTTCGCGCCCACGCCCTGGCTGGTCCACGGCCCGGACGGCCTGCGCCTTGAGGAGGAAGCCGTTGGAGAGGCCGCCCAGGCCTTCGGGCGGATGAGCGCCTTCCATGGCCAGATGGGCATGTACGTGCGCGCCTACGCCTATATGCGCAGCCATGGCGCCGACGGCCTGCGTCAGGTGGCCGAGGACGCCGTTCTCAACGCCAACTACATCAAAGCCCGCCTCAGCGACGTCATGAGCCCGGCCTTCCCGGATGGCCCCTGCATGCACGAGGCCCTGTTCGATGACAGCTGGCTGGAAGGCACCGGGATCACCACCCTCGATTTCGCCAAGGCGATGATCGACGAGGGCTTCCACCCGATGACCATGTACTTCCCGCTGGTCGTCCACGGCGCGATGCTGATCGAACCGACCGAGACCGAGTCCAAGCAGGAGCTGGACCGGTTCATCACTGCCCTGCGGGCGCTGGCGCAAGCCACAAAGGCCGGCGATGTCGAACGGTTCAAGGGCGCGCCGCACCTGGCTCCGATGCGTCGCCTCGACGAAACCCGCGCGGCCCGCAAGCCGCGGCTGCGCTGGACTCCGCCCGAGCCGCAGGAGATGGCGGCGGAATAGGGACGATCAGGGATGGCGGACATGCTCCCCACGGTGCGAACGGCGACCCGGGGCGACCGGCAGGCGGTCATGTCGGTTCTGTCCCTCGCCTTCGCCGCTGACCCGGTGTTTCGCTACTGGTGGCGGACGGCGGATGATTATCTCGAATGGGGCACCCGCTTCGCCCTGGCGATGGGCGAGCGGGCCTTCGAGACCGGCGCGGCGACCATGACAGCCGATCAATCGGCCGCCGCCCTCTGGCTGCCGCCGGGCATCGAGCCGGATCCGGCCAAGCTGAAGGCGCTTGATCTGCCCGGCGATCCGGAATCGGACGCCATCGCGGCCGAACTCCGCTCCGAGATGGCGCGCTTTCACCCGACCGCGCCGCACTGGTATCTCTGGATGATCGGGGTCGATCCAGCGCGCAAGGGGCAGGGACTGGGATCAGCGCTGCTCCGCCACACCCTGTCTCTCTGTGATGCGCGGGGCGAAACCGCCTATCTGGAAAGCTCCAGCCCCGCCAATGTACCGCTCTACCAACGCCACGGCTTCGAGCCTCTGGGCGTCATCGAGGTCCGGGACGTCCCGCCGATCATCCCGATGATCCGGCGTCCCGCATCCTGACAGCCGCTGTCTGCACGACACCCGCACATTCTCTGCTAACCCTTTCAGTTAAACCTTCGTCATTCGTGCCCGCGCTATCTTCAAAGTCATGCGCTGACGCCCCACATCCGGTCCAGTCGGGACCTGGACTTGCCGGGATCCGTCAGGCCAGGCCGACATGACCGCAGTTGCTCTCTCCCGTCCCTACAGCCGCAGACGCGGCAAGGCTTCCGGCGTCGCCGGCAAGGTCGCGCGCGCCGCCGGCCTGGCGCTCGGGTTGCTGGTCGTCCTGCTTGGCATTGTGATCGCTCCCCTGCCGGGCCCGATGGGGGCGCCGGTCATGGCGGTCGGTCTGGTGCTGATTCTGCGGGCCAGCCCGGGGGCCAAGCGGCTGTTCATCCGCGCCAACCGACGTTGGCCCAGGGTGGTCGGACCGCTGCGGCGTCTGCTGAGGCCAAATCCACCCATCGCCCAGATCTTCTGGCAGCAGATTCTGCGCATGGAACGACTGGTGACCAGCCGGGGCCACCGGATGGTCGCCCGGCTTCGCAAGGGCTTCAAGCTCTGGCTTCGGGCAACCTTCCGCAGCGCTCCCGGCGCGGCCTGAAGGGCGTCTGACGACGTTTACCGCCCCTCCTGCCGGGCTTCCCGGATGGAGCGCCCGAGCAGATAGCCGAACACCTCATTGTTCATCGCGCCGGTGGGCAGCTTGAGTTGCCCGGTGACGGCGAACACGATGCGGCTCGCATCCTCGACGCCGGACGTGTCGCCCTTCAACACGCGGAGGCCGAACACCTTCAGCAGTTCCCGGTCGCTCGGCGACAGTCCTCGGTAGGCCTTGTCGAGGGAACCCTTCTTGATCCCGTTGCGCTCGAACAGAACCTGATCGGCTCCGTTCTCGACAATCGACGCTCCGAGCACCTCGCCGGCCGTGAATTCATCTTCCGGTTTGAGATTGCATTGGGTGCGGAGGATGAGGGTGAGATCATCCCTGACTTTCAAGGTGGTCAGCGACTCCAGCCCCCTCTCGCGATAGCCATCAATCATCCTGGCCTTCTCCTCGGCGGGAACGGCTTTCCAGATGCAGTTTCCATCAACCGCAGCGAAGGCAGGGGCGCTGACGGCGGTAAGGGTCAGGGCGATTGCGCCAAGGGCCAGGTGGTGCAGTCGGGTCATGTCGATCTCCGGGAAACGGGTCTGATGACGGGTCAGACCGTGATGATGCCGCATTCGACCGGCGGTGGCGCGAACACAGGTGCAGGGTTCAACGACTGGATGATCGCTCCCCTGGGCCCGTCGCGACACTGACCCAGAAAAATATCGGCAGCCACCCAAGTTAGGGGGGGAGCGACAGGGGCCCGGAACGCAAAACGCCCCCCGGCAGACCGGAGGGCGTTCTGAACTCTGCTCTGAGGAAAGCAGCTACTGCAGCCGTCCCGCCAGTTGAGCGATGGCCGTGTCGACGGCCGGGTCGGACTTGGCCGAGGCAATGCGAGCCGTCAGCAGATGCTCTGCGGCCTGGGTCGCGAGATCGGCGGCGGCGGCCTTCACGTCCGCTTCGGCCTGGGCCTCGGCGGAGGCGATCTTGCGCTCGGCCAGGGCGGCGCGGCGGGTGATCTGCTCTTCCAGCTTGGCCTTGGCTTCTTCGGCCATCCGGGCGGCGTCGGCCTCGGCGGCCTTCAGCATGCCCTGAGCCTGAGCCTCGGCGTCTTCACGCTGCGAGCGGATGTCCGCCAGCAGGGCTTCGGCTTCGGCCCGCAGGCGGGCGGCCTCGTCCAGGTCGCCCTGGATCTTGGCGGTCTTTTCGTCGAGTGCGGCGGCGATCTTCTTGAAGCCGCCGACATAGACGACGATGCCGAGGAAGACGAACAGCCCGACGCCGACCCAGAATTCCGCTTCGCTGAGAAACGCCGGCATCAGCGGGCTCCATCCTTCGCTGCGACCAGGGCCGCAGACACGTCCGCCGCCGCAGGTGCGGCGCCGGTCAGTTTTTCAACGATGGCCGAGGCCGTCTCGGACGCGATGGTCGAGACATGGGCCATGGCCGCATCCCGGGAAGCACGGATGCGGGTTTCCGCCTCCGCCATCCGGGCCGAAAGCTTTTCATCTTCCGCCGCCTGACGGACCTGAGCCTCGGCCGCGGCCTTGGAACGGGCGTCACTGGCCAGACGATGCGACCGGGAGCGGGCTTCCGCCAGTTCAGCCTGGGCGGCGGCCGCCTGGCTGGTGGCTTCTTCCTGAACCTGGCGCGCCTGTTCCAGAGCGTCGGAGATGGTCTTGCTGCGCTGGTCGAGCACGCCCCGCATCCGAGGCGTGAAGACACGCGACATCAGCACATAGAGGATGGCGAACAGCACGACGAGCCAGGCCATCTGTCCGGCCCAGTGTTGGAACTCGAACTGAGGCAAGCCGCCCGAGCCGTGTTCGGCTTCGGTCGTCGCATGGGTTTCGCCCGCCGCGGGGGCGTGCAGATCAGGGGTGGCCATTACCAGTCATTCCCGAGCCGGAGACACGGTGCGGCGGGAGCCGCACCGTCCTCAGGCTTCCTTGAAGTCGCTTAGGCCGAGAAGATCAGGATACCCAGCACGAAGGCCAGGATGCCCAGGGCTTCGGCCAGAGCCGCGCCGACGAACAGGTTGCCGATCTGGCTGGCGGCGGCCGACGGGTTGCGCAGGGCGCCCGACAGGAAGGAGGCGAAGATGTTGCCCACGCCGACGCCGGCGCCGATCATGCCCAGGGTCGCGAGGCCCGCGCCGATGTACTTGGCGGCTTGAGGATCCATGAGAGTCTAGTCCTAGTCTGGTTTGGTTGAAGTTGAGTTCGGTTTGGGCCGCTTTTAGTGGCCGTGACCGAGATTGACCACATCATTCAGATAGATGCAGGTCAGAACGGCGAAGACGAAGGCCTGAAGGAAGGCCACGAGGAATTCCAGGGCCGTCAGGGCGGTGACCATGGCGAAGGACAGCGGTCCGACCATGACGCCCAGCCAGCCGATCGAGCCCAGAGCCGCGACCCCGACGAAGCCGGCGAAAACCTTCAGGGCGACGTGGCCGCCCATCATGTTGCCGAACAGACGAAGGGTCAGGGTGACCGGACGCAGCAGGAAGGAAACAAACTCGATGAGGATGATCACCGGCAGCAGCACCCACGGCACGCCCGACGGCACGAACAGCTTGAAGAAGCCGAGGCCGTGCTTGGCGAAGCCGATGATCAGCACCAGCAGGATGGTCAGGGCCGCGAAGGTCACCGTCACGGCGATCTGCGAGGTCGCGGTAAAGAAGGAGAACACGCCCGGGACGTTGACCAGACCCAGGAAGTTCATCGCCAGGATGAAGGTGAAGACCGTGAACACGAACGGGAAGTAGGCGCGGCCTTCATGGCCGATGATCGAATCGGTGAGATTGTCGATCAGTCCGAACAGCTGCTCGCCGATCAACTGGGTCCGACCCGGCACGACCTGCGGCCGCGAGGTGACCAGCATCATGAAACCGACGACCACCACAAAGGCGACGGTCATGGCCAGATGCGAATTGGTGATAGCAAGGTCAACCTTGCCGATCAGCGGCAGGGTGAGGTCCGGAAGCTCGACAAGCTTCGCGATCTTGAACTGGTGCAACGGATCGGCCACGGGCCTATCGCTCCTTAGTCTGCATCATCTTCGACGTCGACGACTGCAGGAGGTAGTCCCCCCTGCTCCGCTTTCGCCTGCGCCATAAGCCGACTGGCCGTCCGGTGCGCCAAAAATATCGACAGGACGAAGCCGCCAAGGACCCCGCCGATCATCCCCCACGGACCAGTTCCAAGGAAATGGTCCGCGATGGCCCCGATCGCCAAGCCGATGAGCACGCCGCCCAGCAACTCCGCGATAATGCGCCACGCCTGCCCGACTGCCGCCTCGCCCGCCGAGGAATGAGGCGTCGTTGCGGTCCTCGCCCTGAGTGCGGCGGCCCGTTCGTCGAGACGGCGGAGCGCCTCTTCGCGGTTTTCGTCGGCCCTGGGCATGGGAGCGTCAGCTCTGCAAACGGCCGGAAGTCACCTTCCGGACCCGGCTTGATCGGCGCGGAACCTATAGACCCTGCTGCGGTGCGTCAAGGCTGGTTGGACAGTAATTAAGAGGCTGATTTTGTTGGCCTATTCTCACTATCCCCGGATGGCCGCCACACGAGCGATGGCGCTTTCCGCCTCGGCCATGATCCGGGCCACGATCTCGGCCGCCGGAAGCACATCGTGAACCCCGCCCGCGCTCTGCCCCATGGCGAAGCAGGACTTGTCGGCGTCCAGGTTCTCGGTCTGGCCGCCAATGCCGCCCATGGCATTGTTCTGAATGCTGATTCCCGCCTGCACCGGAAAGGGCTGGATGTCGCCCGGCCGGCTTTCCCAGTCGTCCACATAGGGGTTCTTCTTCACCCGCATCGGCTTGCCGCTGTAGCAGCGGGTGCGGATGGTGCTGTCGTCGGACGATTCGACAATGGTCTGACGATAGAGGTCCCCGGCATGGGCCTCGAGGCTGGCGATGAAGCGCGTGCCCATCCACACCCCCTGGGCCCCCAGCGCCAGTGACGCCGCCAGACCCCGGCCGTCATAAAGACCACCGGCCGCAACAACGGGAATCTTCACTGCCTCGACGGCCTGGGCCACCAGGGGCAGGGTGCCGACCAGGCCGGTGTGTCCACCGCCCTCGCCGCCCTGGCAGATCACCGCGTCGCATCCGGCCTGCTCGGCCTTCGCTGCGTGCTTCACCGCGCCGCAGACGACCATCACCTTGACTCCGGCCTTCTTCAGCTTCTCCATGATCGGCATGGGCACGCCCAGACCGGCGATGAAGGAGGAGGCGCCTTCCTCGATGATGACGTCGACGCTGTCAGTCAGGCTCTCCGGCGAGGCGGCCAGCAGGTCGACCCCGAACGGCTTGTCGGTCAGCTTGCGGACCTTGCGCATTTCTTCACGGATGAAGTCGGGGCTTCGCCCCGCCATGCCGAGAACGCCGTAGCCGCCGGCGTTCGACACCGCGGCGGCCAGGTCGGCATAGGACACCCCGCCCATGCCCGCGAGCATGATCGGGTGTTTGACCTCGAGGAGGTCGCAGAGCGGGGTATGCAGGGACATGTCGTGATCCTCAGAAGATGGCGTAGCCGCCGTCGATCACGAAGGTGTCGCCGGAATGATAGCTGGAGGCGTCGCTGGCCAGATAGACCGCCACGCCGCCGAAGTCCTTGGGTTCGCCCCATCGGCGGGCCGGGACGCGCGGGATGACCTTCTCGGCGAAGGCGGCGTTGTCCTGGGCGCCGGCGGTCATGTCGGTGGCGATCCAGCCGGGGAGGATGGCGTTGGCCCGCACGCCGTAGCGGGCATGTTCCACGGCCACTGACTTGACCATCGAGATGACCCCGCCCTTGGTCGCCGCATAGGCTTCATTGCGGGCCGCGCCCTCGATCGCCGCCAGCGAGGCGACGCCGACCAGCGAGCCGCCCGGATCGCCGGTCTTGGCCCGTTCGATCATGTGCTTGCAAGCCTCACGGAAGGTCCAGAACACCCCCTCCATGTTAACGCCCATCACCCGGCGCCAGGTCTCGGTGGTCATTTCGGAGAAGGACCGCGCACCGCCGCCGATGCCGGCGTTGGCGATGACCGTGTCGACCCGGCCCATGGCCACGACGGCCTCAGCCATGGCCTGGACGACCTGGGCCTCGTCGGAGACGTTCACCGTCTGGGCCAGCACCCGAACTCCATAGGTGGTCAGCTTGCCTTCAGCCTCGATATTGCGCTCGGCGTTGGAGCCCCAGATGACCACGTCCGAACCGGCCTGGGCCATGGCCTCGGCCATGCCGAATCCGATGCCGCGGTTGCCGCCGGTGACCAGGGACACCTTTCCACTCAGATTGAAGGGCTGGTAAGCCATCGGCGTCTCTCTCCCGTTGAACGCTTGTTTGAGCGTATCAAGGGCGGCTGACGCGAGGTCCGTCAAGGCCGCTGTTCAGAGCCCGGCCCACGGCGCTTGCGGCGCACCGGGTCAGCTATCGGCGCCGAATCGCTCCACCGCCTCGCGGATAACCCGACGGGTTTCGTCCCATTCAACCAGTGACATCGCGTCATCCAGGGAGACAAACCGCGCCTCGGCCGCATCATCCCCGGCCACAGGCTCGCCGGACAACCAGCGGGCGGCGTAGTCGATCAACAGATAGTGGCGCGTTGTGTCGCCGCTTGTCCGGCTTGTGAAGATGCCGTCGACGACATCGACCAGACCCAGGATCTCGGCTGACACCGAGGTCTCCTCGGACAGTTCACGAAGGGCGCCGACCGTGAGGGTCTCGCCCCACTCCAGCCGCCCCCCCGGCAGGCTCCACTGGCCCTGTCTGGGCGGATTGCCGCGCTTGATCAGCAAGACCTCCGCCCCGCGCAGACAGACCACACCCACGGTTGCGACCGGTCGCTGGGGCCGGGGATCCTCAAAGGGAACCTGGGTCATTTGAAGGGGGCTTTCAGATCCAGCGTCGAGGCGACCCCGACCGACGTCAGGCTGGCCGCCAGCCAATCCCCCGCCGCCGCCCGCCCGCGATCGCGCAGATTGGTCAGGAAGCTCCAGTCGGTGTTGAATTTGGACGCCATGCTCAGATCATCCAGACGCCCGTCCGCGGTGATGGCATGGACCAGCATCCGCCGATAGCGCCCCTTGGCGCTGTCCTTGAGCATCCCCTCCTCGAGCAGTTTGCCGACAAAGCCGATGGCCCGCAGTTCGGCGACCAGAGAGGCGTTGAAGGTGATCTCGTTCAGCCGGTCGACGATCTCCGCCGGCGAGCGGGGAAGGTCGTCACGGACAAAGGGGTTCAGACTGATGATCAGGATGTCATCCGGCGTCTCATCGTAGAACAGAGGCCAGAGCGGCGGATTGGCCAGAAAGCCTCCGTCCCAGTAGGGCACGCCGTCAATGTCCACCGCCTGGAACAGCTGCGGCAGGCAGGCAGAGGCCATGATGTGGCGGACCGTCAGTTCCTCGCGGCGGAACACCTTCGATTCGCTGGTCTTCACCGCCGTGGCGGAAACATAGAGGCTGAGGTCCGACCGCTCGCGAACGGCCTTGAAGTTGACGACCTTCTCGAGAACGTCATGCAGCGGATTGAGATTGAACGGATTGAAGTCATAGGGACTGAAGCTGCCGGCCCAGCCCTGCATCCAGTTGAACGCCGGGGTGTTGCGCAGCCAGTCGGGGTTGAAGGCGGCCGTCCAGATGCCGGAATCGCCGAACACGCCACTGGGACCACTGTCGCTGACGCCGCGCCAGAAGGCTTCGAGCTTCTTTCGCGCGCCGTCACGACCGCCTTCCGCCAGGCCATCGGCGACGACGACGGCGTTCATCGCCCCGGCCGAGGCGCCGGTCAGGGCGCGAATCTCCAGGCTGTCTTCCTCCAGCAGACGGTCGATCACCCCCCACTGAAAGGCCCCGTGGGAGCCGCCGCCCTGGAGGGCCAGGCTGATGCCCTTGACGGCCACCGGGCTAGCCAGCCGTCCAGCCGCCGTCGATGGACAGGTGCGCGCCGTTCACCCCGCCGCCGGCGTCGCTGGCCAGATAGAGCATCAGGCCGCACAACTGTTCGAAGGTGATGAACTGCTTGCTCGGCTGGGCCGCCAGAATGACATCGCGAACGACCTGATCCTCGGTCATCCCCCGAGCCTTGGCGGTATCCTTGATCTGACCGTCGACCAACGGGGTGTGGACATAGCCCGGGCAGATGGCGTTGCAGGTGATGCCGGCCTCGGCGATCTCAAGAGCCACCGTCTTGGTCAGGCCCAGAACCCCGTGCTTGGCGCTGACATAGGCGGACTTGAAGGGGCTTGCGACCAGGCCGTGGGCCGAGGCGATATTGATGATCCGGCCATGCTTCTGCGCCTTCATGATCGGCAGGGCGGCGCGGATGCTGTGGAAATTGGAGGTCAGGTTGATGGCGATGATCTGGTCCCATTTGGCGACCGGAAACTCATCTACCGGGGCGACAAACTGGATGCCGGCGTTGTTGATCAGGATGTCGAGCTGGCCGAATTCGCTTTTGGCATAGGCCACCATCTCGGCGATCTCTTCGCCCTTGGTCATGTCGGCGCCGTGGTAGCGCACCTTCGCGCCTGAACTGGCCTCCAGGGCGGCGCGGGTCTTTTCGATTTCGCCGGCGTCACCCAGTCCGTTGAGCACCACATTGACGCCCTGCTCCGCCAGCGCGGATGCGAGGGCATGGCCGATGCCGCTGGTGGACCCGGTGACGATCGCCGACCGACCCTTCAGACCGTAGTTCATGGTGCTGCTCCGCGCATTCTGTTGTGCAGCGCAACATAGGCCTTCGCGCCGCCGGAAACGAGCGGCTATAATTCATCATATTGTGAATTACGAGAGGCCGCGCGTCTGGGCCACCGGCGGCGGCTGAGGCCGGGCGAAGACCCAGTCGGCCTCGCTGGAGAGATCGCGCTTGAAGGCGTAACCGCCCGTGTCGAACGCCTTGAGATCGGCCGCCTGCTCGATCCGCTGATCAATGGCGAAACGCGTCATCATGCCTCGCGCCCTTTTGGCGAAGAAGCTCAACTGCCGAAGCTCGCCGTCCTTTTCCTCAAGAAACCGGCAGGTGACCACCGGAAGCTTCAGGGCCCGGGCGTCGACCACGCCGAAATATTCCTGACTGGCCAGATTCACCAGGGTCGGGTCTTTGTGATCCTGTCCGTCGGCGTTCAGGGCTTCCGACACCTTCTCACCCCAGAAATCGTAAAGCGTCCTGCCGCGCTTTGTTTTCAGCCGCGTGCCCATTTCCAGCCGATAGGGCTGGATCGCGTCCGCCGGACGCAGGACGCCATAAAGACCCGACAAAATCCGCAGATGCTCCTGCGCCCAACTGAACGCCGCCTTGTCGAGGCTGCGGGCGCCGAGACCGGTATAGACATCGCCGTTGAAGGCGACCGCCGCCTGCAGGCCGTCGTCGCTTTCGGGATCGAAGGCCTGAAACCGGGCGTGGTTCAGCTCGGCCAGCTTTTCCGACAGATGCATCATCTTGCGCAGGTCCCGCGCCGTCAGCTTTCGGGTCGCCTTCGCCAGCTCGGCGATGTCGTCCTTCAGGCGGGGCGTTGTCAGGGGCAGGGTTTCGCCCGGCGCCGTGAAGTCCAGCGCCTTGGCGGGAGAGATGACCATCAACATGGGCGGGGGAATAGGCCGGACGGGCGGCAAACGCCAGACCCAGCGGAAGCCTCCGGTTGATCTGCCTAGAACAGAACCCGGGGATTCATGATCCGGCCGGGATCGAGCGCCGCCCTGACAGCGCGCAGGGCGGCGATCTCGACCGGGCTCTTGTAGCGGAGCGCGTCCGCCGTCTTGGCCGCGCCCAGGCCGTGTTCGGCCGAGATCGAACCCTGAAGTTCGGCGACCAGATCATGCACCCGGCGTGAGCCTTCATCGCGCAGGGCATTGTGCGCCTCGTCCGACCCGCCCTCCGGTCTCAGAACGTCATAGTGGACGTTGCCGTCGCCGACATGGCCGAAGGCCACCACCCGCACGCCCGGTGAAAAGGTCTCGACCATCGGCGTCGCCCGCTCGATGAAGTCGGCCATCTTCGAGACCGGCACCGAGATGTCATGCTTCCAGGCCGCGCCCTCGGCCTTCTGTCCGCCAGACTGGTTTTCCCGCACCGCCCAGAAGGCCTTTGCCTGGACCTCGCTTTGCGCCACCGCCGCATCGGCGATCAGCCCGTCTTCCAGCGCATGGGCCAGCAGCCGCTCCAGCGCGGTTCCGGCAAGGCCGGGCTCGCCACTGGTGGTCTCGATCAGCACATACCAGGGATACACCCCTTCAAGCGGCTCACGGAGCCCCGGGATGTTCTTCAGGGCGAAGCCAACGCCCGCCCGGCCCATCAGTTCGAAGGCCTCCACGGCGTCGCCGGTCTCTTCCTTGGCCCGCGCCAGCAGGGCGATGGCGTCCCGGGCGCTGGCCAGGCCGCAGATGGCCGTGGCGGTCGAGGCGGGAAGCGGAAACAGTTTCAGGCTGGCGGCGGTGATCACCCCCAACGTCCCCTCCGCCCCGATCAGCAGATGCTTGAGATCGTAACCGGTGTTGTCCTTGCGCAGGCGCTTGAGACCGTTCCAGATCTCGCCGTTGGGCAGCACCGCCTCAAGACCGAGGATCAGATTGCGCGTTGTGCCGAACCGCAGCACTTGGGTGCCGCCGGCATTGGTCGAGGCGACCCCGCCGACCGTCGCCGAGCCTTCGGAAGCGAGCCCCAGGGGAAAGCGCCGCCTCACCCCCGCCGCCGCCGCATGAACCGCGGCCAGGGTCGCGCCGGCCTCGGCGACAACCACATCGTCAAAGGCGTCGATATCGCGGATGGCGTTCATCCGTTCGGTCGACAGCAGAACCTCGCCTTGCGGGATCTGACCGGACACCAGGCCCGTATTGCCGCCTTGCGGGGTAATGGCCACACCGGCCTCGGCGCAGATGCCGACCACGGCGGAGACCTCGCCGGTGTTGCGCGGCAGGGCCAGCAGCGGCGTCGTCCCCTCCCATCGTCCCCGCCACTCGATCAGCTTGGGGGCCAGTCGGTCAGGGTCCTGGCTCCAGCCTCCTTCGCCGAGGACGGCCTTGAGGCGGGACAGCACATCGGCGGGAACAGGGATGGTCATGGCGGAAAGACTACGCCTTTCGGTAAGTCGGCAAAAGTCGGGCCGTCAGCCGATATGACCCGCCGCACGGACAAGCCGGTCATTGATCGCCTCCCCCAGACCTTCCGGCGGGATCGGGGCAATGGCGATGGCGCTGGGCCGGGTGCGATCGGCGGCGCGCAGCATGGCGAAGAGATTGGCGGCCGCCTCCGCCAGATTCCCCGTCGGGCTCAGATTGAAGGCCTGGTCATCGGAGGGACCAAAGGCCAGATAGGCCTCGCCCGCTTCCGGCCCGGCCGCATTGAGCCGCACAGGGGCGTCAGGGGCATAGTGCAGCGCCATCCGCCCCGGAGAACGCTTCGCATCGGCCTCGGCTTCGGCAAGCGGCCCGATCAGCGCCTCGATCTGCGCCCGGGTGACCGCGCCGGGGCGAAGCAGTCTCGCCGGTCCATCCAGCACCGCGACCACCGTCGACTCCAGGCCAACGGTGCAGGGTCCGCCGTCCAGACCCGCCCCGGCCTTGTCGCCGGTTTCCTCGACAGCATCGGCATAGGTGGTCGGACTGGGCCGTCCCGAACGGTTGGCCGAGGGCGCGACCACCGGCCGTCCGAACTGCGCCAGCAGGGCCCGGGCCAGCGGATGACCGGGAACCCGAAGGGCCACCGTCTCCAGCCCGGCCCGCGCCAGATCACAGACGGCGGTCGTATTCTTCAGGGGCGCCACCAGCGTCAGGGGGCCGGGCCAGAAGGCTCTCGCCAGGGTCAGAGCCCGCTCGTCCAGATGGGCGATGGCTTGCGCCGCCTCCAGATCGGCGACATGGGCGATCAGAGGGTTGAAGCGCGGCCGTCCCTTGGCTTCGAACACCCGGCCGACCGCCATCGGGTCAGCGGCGTCGGCGGCCAGGCCATAGACCGTCTCGGTCGGAAAGGTGACCAGCTCGCCGCGTCGCAAGGCCGCGACGGCGGCGGCTATTTCTGTCTGCGTGCCGACAGCTGGATCGTCACCGTCACCTTGTCGGGCACCACCTCGGTCGTCTTCCACTCGTTCTGTCCCACGCCGAAGGCCAGCCGGCTGATCCCGACCGTCGCATTCATCTTCGCCTGATCGCCGGTGATGACGAGGGTAAAGGGCAGGGTCAACGGTTTGCTGACGCCGCGCAGGGTCAGTGTTCCCCTCGCCTCGTACCGGTTTCCGCCCAGAGCCTTGAAACTGGTGCTCTTGAAAACGGCCTTCGGGTAGGCTTTCGCGGCGAACCAGGCGGTTCCGGGCAGGGAGGCGTCCCGGTCCGGATCGCCGCTGAAGCCTGAGGTCATGTCGATGATCGCGGTGACGCTGGAGCCGGCGAGATTGGCCGGGTCGAAACGGATGGCCGCATCCCATTTGCGGAACCCGCCGTTGAAACCTTCTCCGCCGAAGCTGGAGGCGAAGGCGATCTTCGACGCCCCCTTGTCGACCGTCCAGACCGGGGCCGGCGCGGCGGCGGCCGGCAAGGCGGTCAACAGAAGCAGGGCGAGAGCCGCCAGAAACCGACGCATCAGGTCTTCTCCTTCAGAAACGGGATCATCCGGGCAAACTGCGCATCCTTGTCGATGAACTGGTGCTTCAGCGCCCCCAGAATGTGCAGCGGGAAGAGGCCATAGATCATCACCTTGGCGGCCAGCTTGTGGACCGTCTCGAACACCTCGTGCGTGGCCTTCATCTGGTCCCGCGGCAGATCGCCGAGGAAACCGATCGCCGGCCAGTCGAACAGGCCGAACATTTGGATCGGATAGACTTTGATCAGCGGCGTCGCCGACACCATGATCCAGCCGGTCAGCGGAATACCGATCATCGCGACATAGAAGGCCCAGTGGATGGTCTGGGCCAGGATCCGCTCCCAGGGCTTGAGGGTCGGCGAGAGCGGCGGCGGCTTGTTGACGAAGCGCCAGACCAGCCGCGCCAGACTCAGGACCAGGATCGAGATGCCCAGGGTCTTGTGCCACTGCATGATCGGCAGTTTGGCGGCGCCCTGCAGATCCTCGGCCTGCCAGGCCAGAAGAACATTGGCGATGATCAGGCCGGCGATCAGCCAATGGAAGCCCATGGCCACCATCGAGTATCGCGTCTGGTCGACTGTCCGGGGCGTTGTCGTCATTTGCGGGTGAACTCCACCTCAAGGATCAATTCGATGTCGTCGGCGACAAAGGTCGACAGATTGGTCGAGCCGAAGTCAGAGCGTTTGAAGCGACCCGTCGCCGAAAATCCGCTGCGGGCGCCCAGAATGCCGGAATCATAGCCCCGGTAGACGACCTGCAGGGTCACCGGCCGCGTCTGACCGCGAAAGGTCAGGTCCCCGGTCAGGGTTCCGACCGCACCGTCACGGGTCAGGCCCGTCGAGACAAACCTCGCCTCGGGATGTTCATCCGCATCGAGGAAGTCCTTTGCAAATTTGGCGCTGATTTTTGCGTCGCCGGTATCGAGGCTGTTGAGGTCGATCGTCGCGGTCACCCGGGCCTTGTCCGGCGCGGCCGGATCCCAGTCGTAGGCGGCGTCAAAGCGATTGAACCGCATGGTATAGCTGGTCAGGCCCATGTGCTGGACCCGGGCGATCAGGGAGGCATGGGTCTTTTCGAGTTCGTAGGCGCCTGCCGGCATCTTCGAGGGGTCGGTCGACGGCGCCGCCGCCGCAGGACCGCAAAGGACCGCCGCCGCGAAAAGCGCAAGAACCATCCGGACCATCTTCAACTCCTCATCGTGCCTGCGTCACAAACCCGACAATAGGCCCGCTCATTGCGAAGAACAGCCCATCACGTCTTGATCGTCACCCATGCGGGTATAGCTAGAGCCTGCTTTGCGATCAGGACGTTTCCATGACCTATCAACCGCCACTGCGCGATCTCTCCCTGGCCCTCCGCGCCGCCGGGTTCGACAAGCTGTCCAACGCCTTTCCCGAAGCTGACGCCGCCACTGTCCAGGCCGTGCTTGAAGGCGCCGGCGCTTTCGCCGCCGAGGTCATCGCGCCCTTGAACTGGTCGGGCGACCAGTCTGGCGCCACCTACGCCAATGGCGTCGTCACTGCCGCCCCGGGGTACGCCGAAGCCCTGCGTCAGTTTGCCGAAGGGGGCTGGAACAGCCTTTCGGCGGCCCCTGAGTTTGGCGGACAGGGCCTTCCCAAGGCGCTGGAGATCGCCGTCTTCGAGATGTTCAACGCCGCCAGCCTGGCCTTCGGCCTCTGCCCGATCCTCACCCAGGGGGCCATCGAGGCCATCGCCTCCCACGGCTCGGACCGTCAGAAGGCCCTCTACCTGCCCCCCATGATCAGCGGCGAATGGACCGGCACCATGAACCTGACCGAGCCCCAGGCCGGCTCGGATCTGGCGGCCATCACCACCCGCGCCGATCCCGATGGGGAGGGCGGCTGGCGACTGACAGGCCAGAAAATCTACATCACCTGGGGCGACCACGACGCTGCCGACAATATCATCCACCTTGTCCTCGCCCGGACGCCGAACGCCCCCGCCGGGGTCAAGGGCATCTCGCTCTTCCTCGCGCCGAAGCGCCTGTTGGACAGCGACGGAAAGCCGGGCGTGGCCAACGACGTGCGGCCGGCCGGAATCGAACACAAGCTGGGCATCCACGCCTCTCCCACCTGCGTCATGTCTTTCGAAGGCGCGCGGGCGGAACTGGTCGGGGTCGAGGGTCAGGGTCTGGCCCACATGTTCACGATGATGAACGCCGCGCGCCTCCAGGTCGGAACCCAGGGCGTCGCCATCGCCGAACGCGCCTATCAGCAGGCCCTGGCGTTCTCACATGAACGTCGGCAGAGCCGGTCAGCCTGGACGGGGGAAAGCCCGGCGCCGCTGTGGGACCTGCCCGACGTTCGTCGCACCCTGATGCTGATCAAGGCGAAGATCGCGGCCGCACGCGGCATCTGTCTCGCCACCGCGGTTGCAGCAGACCTGGCCCACCACGGTGACGCCGACGCAAAGCTGCGGGAAGAACTGCTAACCCCCATCGCCAAGGGCTGGTCCACCGACATGGGCGTCTGGGCGGCTTCAGAAGCGCTACAGGTTCACGGCGGCATGGGCTTTGTCGAGGAAACCGGCGCCGCCCAGCACTACCGGGACAGCCGGATCCTGCCAATCTACGAGGGCACCAACGGCATCCAGGCCATCGATCTGATCGGCCGCAAAATCACCCTGGCCGGCGGCAAGGCCCTCAGCGAGCTGATCGCCGACATGCGCCTGACCATCAGCGGCCTGGACGGCGACCTCGCCGCCATCGGTGAGAGGCTTGGTCCGGCGGTCGACGCCATGGAAACCGCCGGCGCATGGCTGGCCGAAAGACGCGGTACGCCGGACGCTCTTGCGGGCGCGACAGCCTATCTCGGGCTGTGCGGCGATGTCGTCGGCGGCTGGATGCTCGTTCGCCAGGCCGAACTGGACGAGCGGATGGCGCCGCTGGCGAGTCTGTTCGCAGGTCAGGTTCTGGCGCTGGCGCCCGGCAAGGTCGCCGCCGTCACCCAGGGCGCCGGGCCGCTCGAAGCGTTCGAGGCCTGACCCTGAACGCAAAGCGGCGAGGGAGGACCCAGGTCCCGCCCTCGCCGCGATCTTGCGATCCGCTTCTGACTAGATCTGGGCCAGCATGTAGTCAGCGGCGCTGACCTTGAACTCGCCGCCCTGTTCCACGTTCAGCGTCTCGACCACGCCGTCCTTGACGACCATGGAATAGCGCTGGCTGCGGCTGCCCATGCCAAACTTGCTGCCGTCCATTTCAAGACCGATGGCCTTGGTGAAATCGCCATTGCCGTCGGCCAGCATGATGATGTCGTCGCCGACGCCCTGATCGGCGCCCCAGGCCTTCATCACGAAGACGTCGTTGACCGAGACGCAAGCGATGGTGTCGACGCCCTTGGCGCGGAACTCGCCGGCATGTTCCTTGAAGCCGGGAACGTGCTTGGCCGAGCAGGTCGGGGTGAAGGCGCCGGGAACGGCGAACAGGGCGACGGTCTTGCCCTTGAACAGCTCTTCACTGGTGATCGGGCGCGGGCCTTCGGCGCCGCTGGTCATGAAGGTGGCGTCCGGTAGCTTGTCGCCGACTTTGATGGTCATTTGATCTCTCCCTGTCCCAGGCTTGGGCGTAGGTAAGCCAAATAGGGCTCCAAGGGTTCCGCGCCAACCCGTGAGACTTGAAAGAGCCGCCTTCGGAGACGATGTTGCACCCATGGACACCTCCCCGGAATCCGAGTTTCTGGCTGGCCGCCTGCTGATCGCCATGCCCGGCATCGATGATGAACGCTTCGAGCGGGCGGTCATCTATGTCTGCGCGCACGATGACCAGCATGCCATGGGCATCACCCTCAACCGGCCCGTCGATGGCCTGACCATGCCGGACCTGCTGGACAAGCTGGGGGTCGAGGCGCCCGAGGTCTCCCGGGACGATACGGTCCTGATGGGCGGGCCGGTCGAGCGTGAACGCGGCTTTGTCCTCCATACGGACGACTACTCAAGCCCTGCCGGCACCCTGCCCGTCGCCGAGGGCGTGGCCCTGACCACCTCCCGCGAGGTCCTTGTCGCCCTTGCCGGAGACGGCCCGCCGCGAAAAGCCCTGCTGGCGCTGGGCTATGCGGGATGGGCCGCCGGACAGCTTGAGCAGGAAGTCCGCCAGAACATCTGGCTGGTCGGCGACGCCAGCCCGGAGCTGATTTTCGGTGATGATCATGAGCACAAGTGGTCGCTGGCCCTGGCTGGGCTGGGGATCAGCGCCGATCACCTGTCAGGTCAAGCCGGCAGAGCCTGATCGTCGCCAGCGCCCAGACCGGATCGTGGGCCGCCCGTTCATCCCTGCCGGCCGGCCATTGACGCTAGCCCTGACGGCGGACAGGGGCCACGCCGTCCACATAGCTTTCGTTGAGATAGACTTCCGCCTCCTGGGGCGACAGCGGCGGCGCATAGCCGAAGCCCTGACCATAGTCGCAGCCAAGCTCCATCAGCCGCTGGGCCATTATCGAGTTTTCAACGCCCTCGGCCACAACCTCCAGCGAGAGGTCCTGACCCAGCCTGATGACCGACTCGACGATCTTCGACGACCCCGCATTGGCCCCCATGGTGCGGACGAAGTAGCGGTCGATCTTCAGGGTGTCGAAGGGCAGGCGCGTCAGATAGCTGAGCGACGAGAACCCTGTCCCGAAGTCGTCCAGCGCCAGGCCTGCGCCGCCGGCGCGCAGGGCTTTCAGCACTTCCGCCGCCCCTTCCGGGTCGCGCATGATGTCGCTCTCGGTGATCTCGAGCTTCAGGGCTCCGGGACGGATCCTGTATTTGGCGATCAGGCCGGTGACGTCCTCGACCAGGTCAGGACGGTGTATCTCGCCGGTCGACAGATTGACGCTGACGGTCAGTTGCCAGGCGGGCGGATGCTTGATCTGCCATTCGCTGAGTTGCCGGGCGGAGGCCCGCAGCATCTGTTCACCCAGTTCCTCCATCAGGCCCATCTCTTCGGCCAGCGGCAGGAATTCATCCGGCGGCAGCAAGCCCCGGCGCGGGTGGCGCCAGCGACAGAGCGCCTCGAACCCGGAGAGCTCGCCCGTCGAGAGTCGAACGACCGGCTGATAGAAGGGACCGATCTCTCCACGCCCCAGGGCGCCCCGCAGATCGGCCTCCAGCGCCAGACGCGACAGGCCATCGCTTTCCATGGCCCGACCGTAGGCGGCGCCGCCGCCTCGTCCAGCGCCCTTGGCGCTCTCGACAGCCAGTTCAGCCCGCCTCAGAAGTTCGGCGGCGTCCGGCGCGGCCTCACCGCCTTCCGCCTCCACGGCGCCGACCGCAAGGGTCGGGTGAATATCAAAGCCCGCAACACGCAACGGCCGCTCCAGCGCCTCGCGCAGACGGGTCCCGGCGGCGATCAGCCCCGGCGCCAGAACGGCGAACTCATCCTCTCCGACCCGGGCCATCAGCGACTCAGGCGGGAAGGCGGCGGTCAGACGGGCGCCCAGCGCCGCCAGCACCAGATCGGCCCGCTCATGACCCAGGGCCTCGTTCAGCCGCCGCAACCGGTCCAGATCCGCTACCACAAGAGTGTAGGCGCCAGGGGCCTGAAGTCGCTCCCGCGCCCGGGCGACAAAGCTCCTGCGGTCCAACAACCCGGTCAGGGAATCGGTTTCGGACGGGGCGAACGCGGTCTCCGGCGCGACCACGCCGGCGGCGCGCACGCCTTCCTCCAGCCAGACGCCTCGCCAGACTCCGATCTCCCCGCCTCGCATACGCAGGCGCAGGGCGATCTCGCTGTGCGGCGCCTGCTCACGGAGAAGCTCGTCGGCGAGGACCCTGTCCTGAGGAAGAACCAGCGCCCGAAGCGCGGCCGAGGAGCATTCCGGCGAGAGTGGACCAAGGCCAAGGGCCCGTGCGGACCCGGTCAATTTCAGCCGGTCTTCCTTGGGAGACCAGGTCCAAAGCGCAACGCCCGCTGCCCCCAACGCTTCCAGCGTCAATGCAGCGTCCCAGCCTCGGCGGTCGGCGTTCCCAAGCGCCATGCGGCGCACCCCTCAAATCCTGTGTGGATCGGTTCATCCACAAGGCTAGGCTGCTTCGCGGCGGCGGCAAACTGCCGTCTTACCGCGGGCGATCCTGCCCACTGTCGTCTGGACAGGCCTGACTCCGCTCGGAGGAGGTCAGACCGAACAGACGATGATCTCGCCATTCGCCATTAATTTTCAGATAAGCGTGGGCAAATCCCTCCTCCACGAACCCGGCCTTCAGCAAAAGGCGCGCTGAAGGCTGGTTTGCTGGCAGGCAGGCCGCTTCCAGTCGGGACAGGCTCAGCGTGCGAAACGCAAACCGCGTCACCGCCCGGACCGCCGCCAGGGTGTGTCCCCGCCTGGCCATATGCACACTGCTCCAGTAGCCGACGGTCGCGGTCTGGGCGACGCCCCGGCGAACATTGGACAGGGTGATGCCGCCGGTCATGGTCCCGTCCTGTTGCGAGAAGACAAAGAAGGGGTAGGTCAGCCCCTGATCCATGTCGCGCCGCCAGGAATCCAGCCGGCGGCGGTAGGCGCTGCGGGTCAGGTCATCCTGCGCCCAGACAGGCTCCCAGGGCTGGAGAAACGCCCGCGAGGCGGCGCGGACCGCTGACCATTCATTGAAGTCTGACGCCTTGGGCGGACGCAGCCGGACCGTCCCTCCGTCAAGGCGAAAGGCAGAGTCCAGCGGGGTCCAGTCGATCAGGGCCATCGATGGGATATGGGGCGATGAAATCGCGCTTCGTCAAGGCGTCCGGGGCGGGATCGGGGCAGATCTACCCGGCCAGCAGGGCGTCTCGATAGGCGTCGACGGCGCCAAGCGCGCCGCGGGAACCCAATACCGATCCCGCCGTCAGTCCTGGCGACAGCAGCCGCTGACCAACCCTGGTGATATCGCCCGGGCTGATGGCATCGATGGCTCTGGCCATATCGCCGGGCGCATAGAGATGGCCAAACAACAGGGCCTGTCCGGCCGAGGTTTCCGCGCGGTTCAGCGGCTGCTCCCGGCTCATGAACAGGTGAGCCTTCAACTGCGCCTTGGCGCGGGCCAGCTCTGCGTCACCCGGTCCCCGCGTCAGGGCCAGTACTTCCCGGGCGCAGACCCGGGCCAGAGGCGCGGCGTCTGCCGCGGCGCACCCCGCGTAGATGCCCATCATGCCCGCATCGGCATAGGTGTCCGACCAGGCGTCGACCGCATAGGCCAGACCCAGCTTCTCGCGGGCTTCCTGGAACAGCCGTGAAGACATGCCGCCGCCCAGCATCTCGACGAAGAGCCGGAGGGCGAAGTAGTCGTCGTCTTTTGCTCCGAAAGCAGGCGACAGAAGCACCAGATGGGCCTGCTCCAGCTTCCGCGTCTTGGCCGCGTGACCGGCCCGGAACTCCGGCGCCTGTGGAGCATCCGCGCCCTCGGTCGGCGGCTGATCGCCGAACGCCGCCTCCGCAAGCGCCAGCAGTTCGTCCTCATCCACGGCGCCAGCCGCGCTGATCACCAGGCGGTCCGGCGCATACAGGGCCGCCCGCCACGCCTCCAGCGACACCGGATCGGCGGGCTTGAGGCTCTTGACGGTGCCCAGCACCGGACGACCGTGTGGTTGACCCGCAAAGGCCGCGGCCTGAGCCAGTTCAAACACCAGATCGTCGGGCGTATCGGCCGCCTCGGCGATCTCCTGGGCGACCACGCCTTTTTCCCTGGCCAGATCTTCGCCATCCAGTGTCGGCCGCAGGACCAGATCGGCAAGGACTTCCATGCCGAGGGGCAGGCCGCCGGCAAGCGCGCGGACCTGAAAGCTGGTCCGCTCATAGCCGGTGGCGGCGTTGATATTGCCGCCCTGGGACTCGATGACCTCGACGATGTCGCGCGCCGACCGCTTCCCGGCCCCCTTGAAGACCATGTGCTCAAGCAGATGCGACCAGCCGGAACGGGCGACATCCTCGCTGGCCGCCCCCCGCCCGGCGACGACCGACAGGGCCAGGGTCTCGAGACCGGGCATCGGATCGCAGATAATGCGGACGCCGTTGCCGAGGGTGTGGATGGTTGGCGTCACTGGGCCGCGAAACTGCGAACGTAGTCCATAACCGCGCCGGCGTCGGCGGGAAGACGATCAAACCGTTCAGCCTTTTGCGCCAGGCCGCGGTCGCCACGCGGGAATGTCGGGGTGACGCCGGTCGCGGCGCTGACCGCCTCGGGGAACTTGGCCGGATGGGCCGTGGACAGCACGATCAACGGCGTCGTGTCGTGATCCAGCGTCGTCCGCCGGGCCGCCGAGACCGCTACGGCAGTATGCGGATCAATCAGCTTGCCGGTCTCGTTCAAGGTCGACAGCATGGCCCGCGCGGTGTCGTCCTCGCCTGTCGAGGCCCCGCCGAACAGGTCTCTCATGGCCTGTCGCGCGACGGGCGGAATATCGATGACGCCCGTCTCGGAGAAGGCGCGGAAGGCCCGGCCCGTCTCCAGCCCATCGCGGCGCACGCATTCGAAATAAAGCCGCTCGAAGTTGGAGGCGACCTGGATGTCCATGGCCGGGCTCTGGGTCGCCGCGACATTGCCGCGGGAATACCGCCCGTCCTCGAAGGCCCGGGCCATGATGTCGTTGCTGTTGGTGGCGACCAGGATCTTCTCGATCGGCAGACCCATGCGGCTGGCGACATAGCCGGCGAAGGCGTCGCCGAAGTTGCCTGTCGGCACGGCAAAGGCCACCGGGCGGTGAGGGGCGCCAAGCGCCACGGCCGTGGTGAAATAATAGACGGCCTGGGCGGCGATGCGGGCGAAGTTGATCGAGTTGACCGCTGACAGATCGACGGCGTGAACGAACTGGTCGTCGGCGAACATGCTCTTGAGAATGGCCTGGCAGTCATCGAAACTGCCCTGGATCGACAGGCAGGAGACGTTGGCGTCCTCGACGGTGGTCATGAAGCGGCGCTGCACGTCGCTGATCCGGCCCTCAGGGAACATGGCGCAGATGCGGACGTTGGATCGGCCCCGGAAGGCCTCGACCGCCGCGCCGCCGGTATCGCCGCTGGTGGCGCAGACGATGGTCAGCGAGCGCCCCTTGGCGGTCAGGATATAGTCGTACAGCCGCGACAGCAGCTGCATCGCCACGTCCTTGAAGGCCAGGGTCGGGCCGTGGAACAGCTCGCCCATGTAAAGACCGGGGGCCAGTTGAGTGACCGGGCAGGTGGCCGAATGGGCAAAGGTCGCATAGGCCTCGGCGCACATCTCGTCGAGGACGTCCTGGGGGATCTCGCCGTCGGCGAACTTGCCCAGCACGGCCGCGGCGACCTCGGCGTACGGTCGGCCGGCAAAGGCGGCGATTTCGTCAGGCGTGAAGGTCGGCCAGGTCTCGGGCACATAGAGGCCGCCGTCCGGCGCCAGGCCGGCGAGGACTGCATCGAGGAAACCGATGGGCTTGGCCTGGGCCCCGTCGGCCCGGGTCGAGATGTATTTCATTGCGTCTTGAACCTGCGCCAGAGCATGGCGCCATAGATGGCGATCAGGGCCCCGGCAAGGCCGAACCAGGTCAGGGCGTATTCGAGGTGGCGGTTGGGAATGTCCGGCGGCGTCGGCGTCGGCGTCAACCCGTCAACGGCTGGCTGCTCCGTCTCGACAGCGACATAGAAGTCATTGGCCGGAGCTTGCCTGGTCGCCAGAAGCGCGAAGGTTTCAGCATCCCGCAGCCACCGGACCCGCCGACCGTCGGCGGTGTCGACATGCTCCGGCGTCGTCGCCATGCCGCCGGTTTCAAAGTTTCTCACGATGCCCACCACCTGACCGGGCGGCGGCAGGGTCACCGGGCCGGGCTCGGTCTGACCGACCAGCGCCTTGATCACCCCACGCTCGAGCCCGACCGTTACGCTCGGCTGGCCCTCGGGTCGGCAGGGCGAGACCGCCCTCCAGGCGATGGCGCCATCGGTAACGCCATAGATCAGGATCTGCCGCTCGCCGCCGGTTGGCGGGGCGCAGGTCAGGGCGACACGCCGCCATTCGACCAGCTCGCCGGCGGCCTTCAGCCGTTCGATTTCCTTGAAGGCCACGGGCGGGGCCGTCCGGTTGGCCTCGATACGGGCCAGCAAGTCCGTCTTCCAGGCCAGTCGCTTCATCTGCCAGCCGCCGAGGGTGCACAGGATCGCCAAGCTTATCACGGTGGCGATGGTCAGCCCGATCGGCAGGCCGCGCCTGCGATCGCTGGCAACAGTCTTGTCAGGACTCGACATCATCCCGCCCGGCCTGACTGGCCTTGTTCGCGTATTGAGCCGCGATCATCAGACCCTTCATCGGCCGCAACAGTCCAAGACAGACGATCACGGTCAGCGGCATCCAGATCACCAGCAACAGCCAGATCGGCGGGTTGAAGGCGATCATGTGAAACAGCGCGCCGAAGGCCAGCAGAAAGCCGGCGATCAGGATGATGAACACCGCGGGGCCGTCGCCGCTGTCCGATTGCACAAAGGTCGCGCCGCAGGATTCACATGCGGGCGCGACCTTCAGGAAGCCATCGAACAGGGAGCCCTCGCCGCACCGGGGGCAGCGGCCAGCCGCCCCCGAAAGGTAGGGATTAGGCATGCTCACGCCTCCAGGCGAAGTGCGAAGCGGTTCTCTGCCCGGGTTGCGTCACCCGGTAGGAAACGTAGGCGCGCGTGCAGGCGCAAAACCGGGGTCCGCTTTTGCTGCACGCGCGGGCCTACATCGTTCCGAAGACGACGTAGATGAAGGCGAACAGGAAGAGCCACACCACGTCGACGAAGTGCCAGTACCAGGCGGCGGCTTCGAAGCCGAAGTGCTGCTTGGGTGTGAAGCCCTTGCCCATCAGGCGGAGCAGACAGATGGCCAGGAAGATGGTGCCGACCAGAACGTGGAAGCCGTGGAAGCCGGTCGCCATGAAGAAGGACGAACCATAGAGGCCCGAATTGGCGGCTTCTTCCGAGTAGAACAGCTTCTCATGGAGAATGTGCTGGTACTCGTAGGCCTGGATCGCGGTGAACAGCATGCCGAGCGCGACGGTCAGAGCAAGGCCGATCTTGGCCGAGCGACGATCGCCCTGTTGCAGCGCATGGTGAGCCCAGGTCACGGTGGTGCCCGAGAGCAGCAGGGTCAGGGTATTGACCAGCGGCAGGTGGAAGGCCGGGACCAGCTCAACGCCCTTCGGCGGCCACTGCTTCCAGGCTTCAGCCACGCCTTCAAAATTGCCGATCGCCGGGGTCAGGGTGCGGTGCTCCCAGAACAGCGACTGCTCGAAGAAGATCCAGAACCAGGCGACGAAGAACATCACTTCCGAAGCGATGAACAGGATCATGCCATAGCGCAGGCCGATCGCCACGACCGGCGTATGATCGCCGGCGTTAGCTTCCTTTGTCACGTCCATCCACCAGCCGAGCATGGTGTAGAGCACCAGGGCGAAGCCGGCGACGGCGACCCAGGGGGTGCCCTTCTCGATGCCGAACAGGCCCTTCATCCAGATGACCATGCCGACCGTCAGGATGACGCCGGCGATGGACCCGACCAGAGGCCAGGGGCTGGGATTGACCAGGTGATAGTCGTGCTTGACGGCGCCGTGAGCCATGTCTGTAGAGCCCTGCCCTTCTTGATCTTCTAGACTCGGCGCCGCCCTTGACGCCGATGGGTTTCGCTATAGCCCCGCCTTGGCCTTCCCGCCAAGAGGCGAGGTGGTCGCAGAGGCGCTGGCCTGTTGGGATTCGACCGGGAAGAAGGTGTAGCTGAGGGTAACCTCGGTCTTTCCCTTCGTCTCGAAATCGGTCGCGAACTCCGGATCCACAAAATAGACCACGGGGAACTCGACCGTCTGACCCGGCTGGATGGTCTGGTCGCTGAAACAGAAGCATTCCAGCTTCTGGAAATAGGGGCCGGCCTGCTCTGGCACGACGTTGTAGCTGGCGCGCCCGGTAATCGGAGTCTTGCCGTTGTTCGTCACCTTGTAGAAGGCAAGGCCGGTCGCGCCGATCTTGACCTCCTGGGTCGTCTGGCTCGGCTTGAAGCTCCACGGCATGTCGCGGACGTTGGCATCGAAGCGAATCAGCAGTTTGCGGTCCAGCACCTTGCTCGGCGCGACCTCGGCCTTGCGGACGGTGCCGTCAAAGCCGGTGATCTGGCAGAAGGCCCGGTACAGGGGCACGGAGGCGTAGGCGGCGCCGACCATACCGGCCAGCGCGACCGCACAGATCACCGCGACCCGGAGGTTCTTGCGGCCCAGGTTGCCCTTGTCCGGGTCAGAGGGGGCGATTGGCAATGGCTCCTCCCATTCTCAGCACGGTAACCAGATAGACGATGATGATGAAGCCGACGAGCCCAAGGCCGATGGCGATATTGCGCTTGCGCTGGGCCTTCAGGGCCGCGGCGCGTTGTTCCGAGGTCAGCACAGGCGGCGTCGGCATCGTCGTCTGTGCCGGGTCCGCCTGGGCGGCGTCCACGGGCGCGGGGGCCGCCGACAGCTCGACCTTCGGCGCGGCGGCGGTCTTCTTCGCGGCCGGCTTGCGCGTCCTGGGCTTCGACGGACCGCCGGCGACAATGGGATCTGCGGGTTTGCGCGGCGCGGTCATTGGGCAAGTCCCATCATGCGCTCGGCCGCCAGGGTGGCGAACATCGCGAAGAGATACAGGATCGAGAAGGCGAACAGATTGCGCGCGTCCTTGGCCCCCGCCTTGACGTCATAGAGCTGACCGTTGCGGGGGTCGGCCCCCTCGCCCGCTTCGGAGCGGAACAGCCGCCACGCCAGAAGCAGGAAGACAGCGCCGCCCAACGACGACACCACCAGATAGGGCATATGACCAAGTCCGGTGAAGGCCGGCAGGATGCAGACCGGGATCAGCACCAGCGAATAGATCAGCACCTGCAGACGGGTCGACCTGGCGCCCTTGACCACCGGCATCATCGGCACCCCGGCCTTGGCGTAGTCCTCGGAGGTGTAGAGCGACAGGGCCCAGAAGTGGGGCGGGGTCCAGAGGAAGATGATCAGCACCATCAGCCAGGCGTTGGCCGGGGCGGTCCCGGACGCCGCCGCCCAGCCGATGGCCGGCGGCAGAGCGCCGGCGAGGCCACCGATGACGATGTTCTGGGCCGTCGAGCGCTTCAGCCACATCGTATAGACGACGGCGTAGAAGAAGATGGTGAAGGCCAGCAGGCCGGCCGCCAGCCAGTTGGTGGTCATGGCCAGCAACATCACCGACAGCAGGCTGAGCACGATGCCAAGGCCGAGAGCGTCGGCGCCCTGCACCTTGCCCGCCGGCACCGGACGGCCGCGGGTGCGCTTCATGACGCTGTCGATGTCGGCGTCGTACCACATGTTGAAGGCGGCGCTGGCGCCGGCTCCGACAGCGATACAGAACACCGCCACGATGGCCAGAACCGGGTTCATCGGCACGCCGGCGCAGATCAGGCCGACGAAGGCGGTGAACACCACCAGCGACATGACCCGCGGCTTCAGCAGCGTCAGATAATCGGTCCAGGCGGCAGGCGCCGTAACGGCGATCTCCTGCGCGGGGTCTGGAGCGGGCGTTGATTTGGACATGACGTCATCGCCGCCGGGACGGCGATCCAACCTTAATCAAAAGGGCGCCGCCGCGCTCGGTAAGGAACGCGGCGGGCCTGGGTCCTAGTGGTGATCTTCGGAGATCACCGGGGGCTCGTTGAACTGGTGGAACGGCGGCGGCGAGGACAGGGTCCACTCCAGCGTCGTCGCGCCTTCACCCCAGGGATTGGCTTCGGCCTTGCGGCGGCGCACGGCGGCTTCGATCAGCACCAGCAGGAAGACGGCGACGCCGACCATGGTGATGACGTAACCGATCGAGGAGACCTCGTTCCAGTAGGAGAAGCCGGTGGGGTAGTCGACGTAGCGGCGGGGCATGCCCTGCAGGCCGAGGAAGTGTTGCGGGAAGAAGACGATGTTGACCCCGACGAACATGATCCAGAAGTGGGCCGCGCCGAGGAACTCGTTGTACTTCACGCCCCACATCTTCTCGAACCAGTAGTAGAAGCCCGCGAAGATCGCGAACACCGCCCCGAGGCTGAGCACGTAGTGGAAGTGGGCCACGACGTAGTAGGTGTCGTGCAGGCTGTAGTCGATGCCGGCGTTGGCCAGAACCACGCCGGTGACGCCGCCCACGGTGAACAGGAAGATGAAGCCGATCGCCCAGAGCATCGGCGTCTTGAAGTCGATCGACCCGCCCCACATCGTCGCGATCCAGCTGAAGATCTTCACGCCGGTCGGAACGGCGATGACCATCGTCGCGGCCACGAAGTAGGCCCGCAGATTGATGCCCATGCCCACGGTGTACATGTGGTGAGCCCAGACCAGGAAGCCGACGAAGCCGATGGCGACCATGGCGTAGGCCATGGCGAGATAGCCGAACACGGGCTTCTTGGAGAAGGTCGAGACGATATGGCTGATCATGCCGAACCCGGGCAGGATCAGGATGTAGACTTCAGGGTGACCGAAGAACCAGAACAGGTGCTGGAACATCACCGGGTCGCCGCCGTTGGCGGGATCGAAGAAGTGGGTTCCGAAGTTGCGGTCGGTCAGCAGCATGGTGATGGCGCCGGCCAGGACGGGCAGCGACAGCAGCAGCAGGAAGGCGGTGATCAGCACCGACCAGACGAACAGCGGCATGCGGTGGATGGTCATCCCCGGCGCGCGCATGTTGAAGATGGTGGTGATGAAGTTGATGGCGCCCAGGATCGAGCTGGCGCCGGCCAGGTGGAGGGCGAAGATCGCCAGGTCCATCGCCGGTCCGGTGTGACCCATGGTCGAGAGCGGCGGATAGATGGTCCAGCCGCCGCCGAAGCCGCGTCCGGGACCGCCGTCCGAGAACATCGACATGATCAACAGGATCCAGGCCGCCACCAGCAGCCAGAAGGAGATGTTGTTCATCCGCGGGAAGGCCATGTCCGGCGCGCCGATCATGATCGGAACGAACCAGTTGCCGAAGCCGCCGATCATCGCCGGCATGACCATGAAGAAGATCATGATCAGGGCGTGGGCGGTGACCACCGCGTTGTAGCCATGCTTGGACTGTTCGATCAGGCCCAGCAGGCTGACCGAGGACCCTTCAGTGAAGATCTGGATGCCGGGCGTCGCCAGCTCCCAGCGGATCAGGCCGGAAAGGGCGCCGCCCACCAGGCCCGCCATGATGGCGAAGATAATGTAGAGGGTGCCGATATCCTTGTGGTTCGTCGAGAAGAACCAGCGGGTGAAGAACCCGGGCTTGTGTTCGGCGTCGTCGTGCGCGGCTGCGGCGTATGCCATCGGTCTTTACCTAACCTGCGTATCAGAGATTGGCGGCCGGCGCGCCGGC
>Ga0075012_10000180_pt1 | contig 65935 bp, 71 predicted proteins | sample All_14_2_FD_71474 | JGI IMG/M metagenome (GOLD analysis project Ga0075012, IMG submission 71474) | Freshwater microbial communities in response to fracking from Pennsylvania, USA - Allegheny Zone_MetaG_DW_15 | ecosystem: Environmental > Aquatic > Deep subsurface > Groundwater > Drilled... | reverse complement strand
AGTAATTCGTAACGCAATCAGAACTGAGAAAGAGAAGAAGTATGGCCAAAGGAGTATCCCGTTCAAAGACGCGCAAAGCCGTGAGCAAGCGCTTCAAAATTTCCGCCAGTGGAAAAGTGAAAACTTCCCGCGCCGGACGCCGCCACTTGGCGGGTAGCAAAAATCGCAAGCGCAAACGCCGCCTTGCCTCACCCAAAATGCTCAGCGACAGCGACCTGGGCAAAGTCAAAGAGAACTTGCTCTTCGGCTGATACCCTCTACGCTCGACCGTTCAACTTAAGGAAAATCCATGCCCAGAGCCACTAATGCCCCCGCCTCCCGCGAACGCCGCAAACGGGTTGTTGCCAGCGCCGCCGGATATCGCGGCCGCCGCAGCAAACTCTTCCGTTACGCGAAGGATGCCACCTACAAAGCCAAATACTGGTCCTACCGCGACCGCAAAACCCGCAAACGCAATTTCCGTTCCCTGTGGACGGTCCGCATCAGCGCGGCGGTCAAGGCCTTCGACCTGAACTACAGCACTTTCATCGCCTCCCTGAAAAAGGCCAAGATCGAACTCGACCGCAAGGTCCTGGCCGATCTCGCCGTCGCGGATCCGGCGGTGTTTGAGCAGGTCGTCAAAGCGGCCCGCAGCTAAAGGGACACGTCCCTTACGACGCCGCTGCCCGGATTCCGGCCAGCGGCGTTTTGCTTTTGACCCCTGAGTAGATTTCCATGATCACCGAACTCCAAGCCCTCCAGACCGAAGCCCTCCAAGCCTTGGAGCAGGTGGCCGATGCCGCGGCCCTGGAGGAATGGCGCATCACCTACCTCAGCCGCCAGGGCAAACTTCCCGCCGTCCTCGAAAAAATGAAGGACGTCCCGAAGGAACAACGCCCCGAAGCCGGCAAGGCCGCCAACCAGATCAAGAACGCCATCCAGGGCGCCTTCGACACGAAAAAGGAAGGCCTCTCCACCGTCCAGTCCAGCATGCCGGAAGATCCCAGCCTCCCCGGACGGTCCTTACCCCTCGGCGCCCGGCACCCCGTCTCCCGCCTGGTGGACCGCAGCGTCGACATCTTCCGCCGCATGGGATTCGCCCTCGCCACCGGGCCGGAAATCGACACCGAATTCCACAACTTCGACGCCCTGAACACCCCCGCCGACCACCCGGCGCGCAACGAACAGGACACCTTCTACCTCGATCTTCCCCCTGCGGGACAGTTGGGGCGGCGATTGCTCCGCTCCCACACCTCCACCGTGCAGATCCGCACGATGCAGAAAGAAAAGCCCCCGATCAAAATCATCGCCCCGGGCCGTTGTTTCCGGCGGGATGAGGTCGACGCCACCCACGGCATGTTTTTCACCCAATTGGAAGCCCTGGTGGTCGATGAAGGGATCAGCCTGGCCCACCTGAAGGGCACCATGGAATTCTTTTTCCGCGAGCTCTTCGGTCCGGAGACCCGGATCCGTTTCCGGCCCCATTTCTTCCCCTTCACCGAACCCAGCTTCGAGGTCGACATGTCGGTTCCCGGCCTCCGCATCAAGGGCAAGGAATGGATCGAAATCGGCGGCTGCGGGATGGTCGATCCGGCGGTCTTTGCCGCTGTGGGAATCGATTCCACCCGTTACACCGGTTTCGCCTTCGGCATGGGCCTGGAGCGGATGGTGATGATGATCCACGGCATCCCCGATTTGCGGCTGCTCTACGAAAACGACGTCCGGTTTCTGGAACAATTCCGGACCGCATAAGGGGTATTGACGCAGGGCCGGTGTGTTTTTAGTCTTTCAACTCCTTCGGGCGGATTCCGGAGTGGCCAAACGGGGCAGACTGTAAAACTACATTGGTTGTTTGAATACCAATGACTTACAAAAGTGACCCGTGACAGGTGGTGTCACGGATTGACTGTTTCTAACCGTTCCCTGTTAAACCCTTTCTCCCGTGTCCCTATTCCCCATGGGGTGTTTTCCCCTTCCATTAATTAGGATGGTTCCTGATGTCACCCAGACACGTTAAACAATGGGTTTGGTTGTCCATCATCAACCATGTTTAACATCTGTTTCAAACATTGATTCAATCAACGTAACTTTTGTATTGATTGCCTACAGGGTTCATGTGCAATCATCATGACAGTTGAATTAATCAACCGTCACCAAACTAAACAGAAAGATAAATCATCATGGCTAAAATCAGTAAATCACAACTTGGATCAATGACACCAGAAGAACTTCTGGAATTGGTCGCTGACTTGAAAAGCGACACCATCAAGTCAAAATTGGAACCGGCAAAAAAAGAAGCACTTAAGAAGAAACGTGCTGAAGCACTAAGTAAGAAGTTTGAAAAGTATCAACCCCACTACGGTAACTATCAAAAACAACTTGATGTTATCAAACGGGAAATTGAAAAGAAAAAGGATATTCTTGAAACCCTTTATGGTTTGGGTTTCCCCCGTAAGGGTGGCGGAAAAAAGAAAAAGAAATAACGGTTAACCGTTTCTTAAAACCCTGTGATGAAAATCACGGGGTTTTTTGTTGTCTGTTCACTTCAACCAAATATCCAAAATCAACTTTACAGCAAATCCGATTATTCCGCCGAGTGATAGAATAGCGGTTACAATCCACGCATTATATTTTGCTGATGTGTTCTTTGCTGAATCCGTAGCAATCTTCTCGTTCTCCAAACTCTTCACCCGTGGTTCAAGGTCTTTGAATGGCGTAAGGATAATCAACTGTTCGTGAATCTTGGTGAGCTTCTCGCTGATGTCTTTGAATAGAATATCAAAACTATTCAATCGCTTTTCCACGTTGTCCATTCTGTATGCCATCAGTTGATTCTTTTCATCTTCGCTCATGCGTTTACATTCGCGTGTCAATTATTCGCCCAACACTTCTTCAAATGTGAATGGTGGATAGGGTAAATTGAGTGAACCCTGTATTGATTCCGCTCGTATTGTTTGTGTCCATTGATAAACTGCTACCAATCGTCGATGATTTTGTAAATCATCTTTATGTGTCATCATTAGTTCCAAACAAGTGATCAATCTTGTTGGACCATATCCAACGTCGATCATGAATTGTTCTGCCTTCTGGACAGATTTGGGAATGGGCTGATATTTGATCCCTTCATTGGATATGAACGGATACTGGGTTGGGTTCGGTTCTCCATCGGGAATTTCTATCAAATCTCCTCGTTGATGGTCCTTCAAATAATCCCCCGTTGGATTTGGTAAAAATAAATAGTTCATGCCGGATTGCTCCATGTCGTAAGTCTGTAAGTTTGGCCTATAGATACCCCCGCTCTTCCTACAACGTCTCCCCGTACAACAACATCACCCACGAATCTTCCGATGTAGTTATTATTCAATACACGGTGGATACCAACAGCATAATGTTTGTTACCTTTATAGCTTAACTTTGTCTGAGAAAACTTTGCAGAAATAGCACCGCCAGAACCCAATAAATACGTTGTTCCTGAACCACCAGCGTTCACCCAGTAATGGAAATTGCGTTGATAAAACACTTGGTTATAACATGCACCATTAACGTCCACTTCAATTTGAACGTGGGGTGAATTACTTGTACTACCTGTCACTTGGTATCCTCCGATAAAGTATGCTTTTGCTCCATATCCTCCGTCATTTGCAATACCACCGGATACCTGTAATTGTTCATTGCTTGCAAGTTTGTACCAATAAACGGAAGCCCCTGTACCATATGTTGATTGCCAATTGAATGAACATGATGGGCCACCAATCGGTTGCGTACTTGTGTCGTTTGGAGCAACAAATGATCCTGAATCAACCACGTAGTAGAGTGCATCAGTAAGTAAAGCATTAGCAGTATCTACAGCAACAAGATCACTTGCAACCCATCCTGTTGAAGCGGTGTGGTAAGTGAACATACAATCAGTTCCTTTTCCAGAATGCGGAATGACGTGCCGGTACGAAGCAACGGAATCCAAGAATATTCCTATAGCATTTCCGTCTAAGTGTTCGTACCAGTCAACGGATAGTTGGGATTCGACCACACTGGCAGTATTTGCGTAACTCGCCGTGTTGGATGTATTAGAATGTTCCGCCTCATTTGCAAAACCAGCGTGTTCATCCCCCGACATCAAACCAGCAACGTTGTTTGCAATTGTCTCAAGTGTTCCGCCTGATGTGTATTCTTGGGCTGAATAAGCGTTCCCCGCATCGTTCGCAAAGTCTGCGTTAAGTGCGTGATCCGCCTCAAGAGCATGGTCAGCTTCTGGTGTGTGGTATGCCTCTACTGCGAAGGCGACACTTCCCCCTGTGCCATCAAATAAAGATGCAAGTACGGTTGAATTATAAACTCCACCAACGTCTTGTGCCGTATCAGAACTTTGTGCTGTGACTGCCGATGCAACATGCCCACCAGAACCATCAAATAACGTGGATAAATCCCCTGCGGGTATGTTCACATCAAGAACTGAAATGTACGATGTCCCATCCGATAAACTGGCGAATCCATCAAATTCATTTGCGACATATGCTGTTGCAGCTTCCGTTGCAAAGTTTGCCGTGTTTGCTGATTCAGCCGTTGTAGCGGTGTATGCCGATGAAGCATAATCAGCCGTTGATGCCATGAATGCGTTGGTCGCGTTCGTTGCCGTGTCGCTGTATTCAGCGTGGCTAACCGACATTGAACTTGTCTGGCTGTTTCGTATGAATGAACCCGTATCAATTACTTGTGGGGTGAAATAGGATTGGTAGTTGCCAAATGATAGTTGGGTTCCAACCGTTACCGTTTGAACGTTCGGATTACTGGAAGATATGGTTAATGTTGGCATGTTATTCTATTCCCTGTGTGATGTCTTGAGCCAGTGTGAAGGTGTCAGCAACATACGTTGTGATCTTTCCGCCTGAATCCTTCACTTGAATATCAAAGAAGTAATCCCCGGCCTTGATGTCCACTGTATCAGCGTGATCCAATTGTATTCCTGTGGAACCCTGAACTGCGTTACTGTGACTTGTGATAACCTTCTGTATCAGAGAATCAGAATCCGCATCCGTTTTCTTTCTCTTAACCGTGAAATAAATTGTGTAATCGGTAATATCCAAGGGTGTTCCATCATCATTTTTGAATGAAAGTAAGAAAATCTGGTCATCCCCTTTGTACATATCAATTTTGTTGTTGCCTGTGTAGTCGTTCATATTCTTTGTTCCTATTGTCAATTGTCAGACAATGGTGATGGTTGGCCCACCCGTACACATGTGAAGGTTTGTTGGGTAACGGGTATCATCAACTCTCACACGGTAAAACATATTATACGCTGGAGCATTGATGGTATCCCATGAACTGGATGCTGATGTCTTCCCCTTGGCAAAATATATCGGCACTTCAATACTGGAAGTTGCGACAAACATTCCCGTATCAGGGTTGGTACTCGTTATGATTGCGTAGAAATTTAGCGTCTGGTCTGTTGGGGAAGGGTTTGGCAATTCCCCGACAACTTTCCATCTGCATTTCTGACTGACGTAATAATGTTCTGTTGGGTCTAAGTATGTTCCTGCATCAAAGAATTCCGTGTAGGAACTACCCGAGCCGAACGGAAATAATAGAACGGCATCAACGGCATCAACTAATTCAGCCGTTGTGAATTCATCACTAAGTTCTGTGGTTACGACTACATCAGAACCGCAGATGTTTGGTATATCCACAACCACCGTTTTAAGTGTGTTCGTCTGGGAACCACTGAGACGCCAAGGGAAATTGTAGTATCCAACATCATACGTTCCCCGTGTTGGGTATTCATAATGCCCATTGATCAATGCGGGTGGTTCTGTCCACTCATTGTTCCACCATTCAGGGATTACAAATTCATCATTTTCAAAACTGCCCGTTGCTGTCAGGTAGTATTGTTGTTGCCCAAGATAATCAGTATCCGCTTGGTAGTGCTTCCATCCGTTAAAGTCCGTAGCATAATAACTTTCCGTTACACACTCGGGTATGTATCCAACCATTTCTTGTTTTCGATATACCGACTGAATACTTGCCGTGCTGGTGTATCCGTGCCACCCCTGTTTAGTCATGTGGTTTCCAACACGTTCCAATTGAATATAAGCACTTGCTGAACACTGTGGGCCGACAACCGTAACACTTCCCGTATCAGTTGAAGGGGAAGAGATTTCATAGAAGTAAGTTCCCAGACTTGAAGTTGTGTTAACCGTTGGTGTGATTTCTTCTTCTTTATCAACGTATGTTGCAGATGCCGTACCAACGATTGTTTGCTCTCGCCACTTAACAAGTAAGGAACCATCACCCGAACACCATTCAGGATGGGTTATTTTCCATTTGTATTTTCCCTTCTGTGCGTTTGCGTGTCCATAGGTTCCCCATTCAATAGAAGTTCCCGAACTATCATCCCCACATGAATCTGATGTAACGTAAATTGAATCGGCAGGGGAAACGCCCGTATGTCCAGGTTCTCTTACGTCTTCCACTGTTGTTCCAACTGAACTTCCCCCTGATGAAGTGGAACCAGTACTAGGACTGAGTGCAGACAGTTTATTGTAGGCATCAGTTATCAACAGGGTCTTAGTGTAAAGACTGCTTGAAGTGTTTGTACGGTTTCCACTATTCCAAGTAAGGAATTCCCCCACACACGAAAAAGAAATGGAATCATCACTGTGATTTATTGCCGTTGTTCTACTGTCGCTCGGCGTTATGTTGTCCGTTTCAATCAGGGTTAAATGTGTTGGTGCTCCAGCAACTGGGGAATTAGCAACAGTCCACCATGATTGATAAGATGTAACCTTACCCCCGATAGTTGTAGCACCAAACGAACAACAATCATTACAAGGCGGTCTACGATCTGAACCTGTGCAGCTCATACAGCATTCCACGCAATAGCGTAGTAACTCCTATTACAGTCAACTGATGTAACGTGCCTGTAGAAATTTAAACTGTTCTGAATTGCGTTATACGTGGCAACGATTACATCATCCGTCACGTAAACATAACCGAGCAACTGTGCTACCACTGTTGGTTCAATACCTTCATTCGCACCTGATGGAAGAGACGAACCGTTATCAATGAACAGGGAAGTGATAGTGGGATAACCACTGGTCCAACTTAAATTTGCCTGAACCCATACAGCATCCCCGTCACTTGCTGTAAACGTTGAATTGATATTGGATGGCAACTGGCTATTCACCACGCCCATTGAAACATTGAATGTATCGGTTCCCTTGATGGGAATTATCTTGAATGGATATGGTTCGGCAGGTGTTGGTTTAACAACAGGGTGTATGATTTCCAGTGTTGTCCCTGAACCTATCTGTTTGATTCGATAGTCAGAAGATGGGCTTAAAGCAATACGTTGTACAAGGTCAACCAGTTGATTGTGTTTCGCTGGTGTTACCACCCTTCCATTTTCTTTTAGTGCTACAAAGTTGTTCATGTATAATACACATCAGTGTTCCAACCGATTGCGGAATAAGTGTAAGTCCGAACGATTGTCCACCAGTTCCCCTGTTTCTGTCGGATAGCAGCATCAATTTTCCATTTATCAGTTCCACTTGCCACTGATGGAACAGACAATGTGCCTACTTCATCAGCGGGACTTGATGGGCGACTTGAGTAGTAAGTGGTTGTAATAATTTGTGTGGTTGGAACGTCCCAGTTTTTGATGTTGGCTTTTCCACTTGCATCCGTGAAATCAACAAATATGTCTGTTGGATTTTCCCTTGCTGAATTGTAGTGGGTTCCATCCGATTTTCTTTCCCACCAGACTTGCCCCAAACTATCCCAGTAAGAGAAGTCAGGGTGTCTCATGATTGGTTCTTGAATGATTGCCGATTGTTCCACGAACGAATTAGGTGGCATCGTTGGTGTGTTAATCGTTGATGTGTTGTAGTTGATAACGGCTCGGCCGTTACCTGCGGTTAACGTTTCCAATTGGGCAGTTGCCAAACCGTAAACGCTACTACTGATGAACGTATCTACAGGAACACTTCCGTATGACATGGAAGCAACCGTGGATTCCAACACATTGAAATCCCCTTCAAGTGTTACAGTGTAAGTGCTGACACCATCTGCGGTTTTATTCCAATTCCGTTTTGTTCGTATTGAACCCGTTGCGTTTCCGTATGTAATCAATGGCATATAAATTCCTTAATCAAGTGTTCCACTTCCATCTGAACCGACTTGTGTTATTGCTTCTAACTTGTCGATAATCTTCTGGAGTTTGTCGTTACTCTTTTCCAATTCCTTCTTTGCAGCTTCTTCTTTAGTCACCTGTGAACTCTTGATGTTGTTGCTGTAGTCCACTCCGGCGACTCCACCCCCTGATTGTCTAAGGGAATCAACGGCTGGATTGAATGGAAGTGCTTTGGCTAAATCCAAATTCTTTTCAGCACTCTTCACTTCGTCTTCAATTTTCTTTTTCTGTGTTTCCAAGTCCTTTTTCTTTTTGGCATCTTGGAACTTTTTAAATTCATCGTATTGCTTTTTGTCGGCCTTGTTCTGTTCGTTCAACTTGTCTTCACTGGCTTTCTTTTCTGCTTCTTTTTCCTTGGCAATCTTTTCATCAATCGCTTTCAATTCCTTCACAAGTTGGATTGCTTTTTCTCTCGCCTGTTCTCGTTCCAGTTCTGTTTGTGCAACTGTTCCTTGTCTTCGTGCTTCTTCTATCTCACCAAGTTTGATTGCCCGTTGTGTATCAAGAGCCATTTGTTCCCGTTGTGCTTTTCTAACGGCATCATCATTCTTTGATTTCAAGTCTGCGAGTTTCTGAGCATCAGTTAATTCTTGTTTTGTCTTGGGCGTTTCCGCTGTTCCGTCTGCGGTTGGATCACTGACTGGCTTACTGTCAGCCGTTGAACTGTTTGGTTCGCCAGTCACCAATGATTTAACGGAAGAAAATAGTGCTGCGAATTTAGAACCTGTTCCCCGGATGTTTTCAAGGAACGCACCCCATCGTTTTGTTGCTCCCAACACATCACCATTCAACAAATCTTTAACCATCAACAGGGACAATATGAATCCCTGTATTGGAATTGTGATAGCTTCAGCGAATGGAACGAAAGCGGTTACAAGGTATCCGCCCAACACCTTGGCAGTTGTCAGCATTCGATTCATGAAATCGTCTGCCTTCTTTAATTGATCTAATGTTTTTTCATCAAGGATTGGAGCACTTGCAAACATTCCTTTAACACCTTCTCCACCACTACGGAGCAACGGTAATAATTCTTTCGCACTCTTTCCAAGGATTGTTAACAAGGCATTGAAAGCTTTCCCCTTATCTTCTGCACCAGTAAATGCCTTTGCTAAGGCAACGGTTTGTTCCTCGGGCGATAACTTGATGTATTCCTCTGCGGATATACCTAAATCACTGAATGCTTTGGATGCTGTATCACTTCCCTCTTTCGCTTCTTGGGCAGCTTTGTTTCCTTTAGCAAGGGCCGATGCGAGTACTTCAACTGTCGTTCCACTTTGTTCGGCAGCATACTTCAACCTTTGAATTGATTCCCCCGTGGTGTCGAACTGGTCGGCAATATCCCCGATACGGGCAAACTCTGATATGGTTGTGCGAACGAACGCAACAACTGCACCCACTGCAAAAGCATTCGTGATGCTTGATTGCAAACTGCCAAACTGTTTCTTGAAATGTTCTGTAACGGAAGATGCAACATTCTGCACCTTTGCCATGCCCGTATTAAATTCAGATATGTCTGCCGTTACTTTCGCTTTGATGTCGTTACTCATTAACAACCATCAGACTGTCAAATCCAATTCCATCTGAATCTCTGCCAATACCCTTTCATCAGCGGAACTAACCACGTTGCATTTACCTGTTTTGACGTATGCCAGGGTTTCCGATAACCAAAGCATTTCCCCTATCGTAAGGTTCTCCACTTCGTCTTTAGCCATGCCACCTTCAAACATCAGGTATCCCATACGACTAAGGGACCACGGAAGGGAACCCACTGGCCCCGACTTCTCCACTTCCCCCAGTTCCATTTTCATTTTCTCTTCTGGTGTTAACTGGGACTTAACATCAAACACTTTCGGGCCTGAACAATAGTCATTCAGATACTCGGCAAACAGTTTCACTTGTTCGGGTATATCTTTCCTCTGTCTGTTTTTATAAACCCACCAGTTCCCCTGTAATCGTTGGAACCAAGAATATTTCTTAAGGTTCAGTTCATGAATTGGTTCATCCCGAGTGGTTGAACAAATACGGATTGCGTTTTCCAAGTCTTCAAGTTTCGCCTGTGTCGGGTTGTATATGAGTGGTGAACTGATTACATGTAACCGCAAGTAACGTTTCAACGTCAGCGGTTGCATTCGCTTCCCTAAAATCTGGTAATCAAAATGTATAAACGAATCAATGTAACTGTTCTGTAGTTCTTCCATGAATTTACTAACCGTGTCATACGCACAAAAAAGGGACTGCGGTTAAGCAGTCCCTTTAGTGGAGTTATGAATCAGGACAAGGAAATGTATTCTGATGTGATACCGTCAACGGTATATTTCGTGAAGTTGTTGAACGTTCCGTTTTCTGCGACTTGTGTGCAGATATAAGTTGTTCCATCGTAAGTAAACGTTTGTGTTGCTTCTACGTTGGAACCAGAAGTTTTGAAGAACTCCACAGTTATACCTGTTTCAATATCATCGTAACGTCTTGTGCAAATCGAACCTGTTTCATTGGCGATTGTTGCGACTACGTTTGGTTTATAAGTTCTGTTGTACGACTGTACTTTTTTACCCAACCAAATCGGGGCACCAAAAGCTGATCCTGTAATTCCGTATGTTATTTGTGACATAAATTGATTTTTCCTTTACTGCTTGTTGGCAGTAATGGTGTTGTCAACTTATGGCTGGTTAACGGTTATCAGGTTCCGAACTGAATGGATGGATTAAACCCTTGTTGTGCCATCACAGTTACATTAAGTAACGATGTCCAAAGTTTATTGTTCTGTTCTGTTCCAACGTCTTTAACTTCCGTGTTGTATATGAACAAGCTTCCACTAACCCCGTTACAGTATGAACGAACGGCGAGAGTATCCCCCATCTTGTCTGTAACTTCATTCAACAGATATGTGTTGTCGGATAAACTTCCTGATATTTCAACCTGAGTTAATACCATCACGTTAATATCCATTTCAAACACCCCATCCAATGGCGGTTGATTAACGGAACGAACCACGTTCACACTTACAACTGGATATTCAATATCTTCATCATTCGTACATGGAACAAAGTTGTGTTCTTTGTGATTGGTGATGCTGCTACTAAGATAGTTTGTTAATTCTCTTTCTGTGATTTGTGCAATTCCGTATTTCATATTCAGTTCTTCCCGTAAAATTCTCTTTGTCCCTTGTTCAATACGTTCTTGTGTATCGATTTGATAATGTCGTTTTCACGACCTACCAAAGCCCGACTTAAAATGCTGTTGTTCTTATCCACTGTTCCAGCGTATGCGACTGCACTACCAACCGTGATAGATGGACTGTTCAGGTTCTTAATATCATCCACAAAGATTTCCTGTGTGTTGTGTTTGGTTATCCATGCAGCCGGCTTTCCACCCAGTTTTGCGTATGCGGCACCCAGTGAACCCTTCAGTTTACCAACCTGTTCTTGCAATTTCTTTCTGTATGCAATCATTGGTTCCTTACTCTTCAACATGATCTTGGTTCCATTGGTAATCACTCGGCCCCGTTCGTTCCGTTTGATGTCTTCTTTGTTGAATTCCTTTGCTTCAAGTCGAGCAAGTATCCCCGTGTCTTTGATTATTTCTTGCAGGGCCGTTTCGTTCCCTTCTCTGAAATATTTTCTTACTCTCTTTTGCAATCCCGCATCCCGACTGGTGAACTTCCGTGCAAGGTAATCGGGTTCAACGAACAACTTGTTTAAATCATCCGTGATTGCGTCAGCCCCTTGTTTACGTGTGGATGGTGGAGTAAAATCCATCATCCGTTTCAACAACAACTTGGCTTGATCTTTGATAACAAGTCGTATGTCTACATTGAAGTTTGCCGCATACCGTTGTATGGCCTGACTGAAACGTGTTGTATCAACTTGAATGTTCATTTGTTGGTGTCGGATATTTCAATCGTGTAACTGTTGTTGTCTTCCGAGTAATCAACAATCCAGTAAGTCTTTCCCTTCAATACGATTTCTTTTCCACGTACCGTCTTCTTATTAGCAATCGTAAGAACGTTCTTACGCACAAGCAGAGTGGTAACGAATCGTTCCAAGAAACCTCCATCAGCAAGTTCCTCTGTAACCTTCACTGTATTTGTTACACCCTTATATGTCTTCCCGTTGAAAGTGAATGAATCGCCAATCATTGATTCTGCGTTCTTCATTCCTATTTGTATTGCGTCGTTGAAAATGTTTCCCATATATCAATCTTGGTTCTGTCAAAGGACATAAAAAAAGAGCGTGTCCTAAAGGACACGCCCTAATTTTATAAGCAGTTGTTTGTTTGTCGTTTATTAGACGATACGTTGAACGGCTCCGTTAACACCCTTTGCAACACCGTAGATCACGGACATTTCAAAGTATTGTTTACGTGTAGCAAGGTCCACCCATGCGATGAAGTGAGCAGGAAGTCCTGTCTTTTCAGACACAACAACACCTTCTTCAATCACGCCTGGAGCACCAATCAATTTTGGCGAACGAGCTGCGATTAACAAACCGTTACGATGAAGAGCAACACCCTTCGTATTAGCAGCAATGTAATTGCTGTTGATCGAAGCGATTTCAAATCCACCAAGAACAGGAAGTTTTCCAGTCTTAACAGTGTTCACTTCCGAGTTGTAGAACTGTGCGGTGTTTTGCACCTTTTCGTCCTGTAACAAGGCGTTGTAGTGGCCGTCAACAAGTACAAGTGTACGAGGAGCCGTACCAACTTCTCTACTATCCAATGCGGCTTTAAGGGCCAAAAGGTTGTTGAGAGACATAGAGGCTTCTGCGATTGAAGACGAATGAGAGAAGTTTGTGGACGTAAGCAATCCAAACAAATCCTTGGAAATGTCTTTTGCTAATGCGTCTGCAAGTTTGGTTGCAATCGGGTCCATCCAGTTAACAACATTGCTGTTCACTTGGTTGGAATCAATTGCTTCTCTCACACCACGGTATTTGTCCAACGTCACTGTGTAATCGTTGCCGGATGCGTCTGTAGTTGTGAACCCAGTTGTTGGGCTATACAACGATGTGGATGGATTATCCAGATCATGAATTGTTACCGAACCAGAAACCCCAGCTTCTACATTCGAGAAGTTACGGGCAAATGTTTCAAGGTAAGGTACGTTTGCTTCGACAGTGTTGATAATCTCCTGTCCTAGATTTTTGAAACTAAGTTCCATATATTATTTTCCTTTGGTTAAAGACTTTATTTTTTTGTAAAGTTGAGCGGATTTGTGCGGGTCTTTCTCCGCTTTAAATTGCTCTTGGAGAGTTGCGATATTTTCAACCGACAAAATCTCCTTAACTGAAATTGGTTCTACTCCAATTTCTGCGACAATCTCCGCTGCCATTTCGGTTGCGGTTTGCTTGGTTGTTTCCAACGTTGCGACTGTTTCAGATAGTGTTTCGTTTGTGGCAACGACATCAGTAATCTTCGTTTCCAATTCTTTTTCTTTCGCTTCTTTGTCGGCAACCAATCCTTTAAGACCTGAAATTTCTTCCAAGTGTGTTTCAAGGGTTGTCTTCAATTCCGCGTTTTCTGTTTTCAAAGAATCGTTTTCGGCGGTTAAGCTGGTGACGGTTTCTTTGAGTTGTGAAATCTCTTTAAGTAAATCCATGTTCTTTCCTTCTTTTTTAAAAATGTTTAACAAGTTGTTCATTTATAGTGTTGCGTTTGGTGTCAACTATTCAGGTACGCCACCAATGATTCCAAGTCGTTGATGACTCCATCTATCAAACCTGCGGTTAAAGCTTCGTCTGAATCAAACATCTGGCCTTGCATTGATTCATCCCCAACAGTTCTTTTTGCCAGTACGTAGGATTTGAATTCTGCGAAGCATTTATCAACGCCGTCTTGAATCAACTTCCGTTGATTGTCTGTGAGACTCTTTCCAGCAATACCCATTGATTTGAATTCGCCACTGTCGAACACTTCCACTTTGTAACCTTCCTGTTCGTAGTGTTTGGAACTATCCACGTATGCGACACGCACACCAATTGAACCCACTTCTGCGGATTTACTGATGAAGATTCTTGAACACTGGGAAGCAAGGTAATAACCGGCACTTGCAATCATTCCGTTACTATAGGCAATAACGTTCTTTGTCTTTGCCACTTCTGCAATCAGGTCGGCAGTCTCGGGGACTTGTGTAACCACTCCACCGGGAGTATCAAAATCAATGATGATATTTTTTACCAAGTCGTTAGTTGCCAACTCTTTTAAGTTCTTCTGAAACAATTCTAAGGAGAACGCACCACACATCATTTCAAGCATTCCAGCTTTTGGCAGAATGGTTCCTTCCACGTTGATAATTGCCGTGTTCCCTATGATGTCGTAATACTTTATTTCCTGTTCTGGTTCTGTGGATTCATCAGGCATCATGTCTGCTATATCCATCGTTCCTTTTAAATGTGCATCAAGTAATCCACGTATGGCTTGATACTTCGCGGGAAGGATTAACCACTTGGTTTCATCATTCACGATTGCGACTATCCGACTTAAATCTTTTTTGTGTTTCATTATTGTTGTGTTGGTTGATTGTTTGTTGAATCAGGAGTTAACGTGATTGGTTTACGTACTGGCGTATCAGTCCAATCTTGTTCCACTTCCACCGTTGGTTTTGGCAATCCAAGTTTTTCTCTGATTGCTTTTTCGTCTTCAAGGTTTGGTGTTAATGCACCCGCTCTTACAGCCACGCCGTATGTATCTGCGAACGTTCTCGCGTTATCCGTTTCTTTCTTTTGTACTTCACCATCAGTTAATCCAAGTGATGCAAGTAATTCCTTCTCGGCTTTGATTTGTTTAAATTCTGTTTTGTAATCCTTACCCTTGGAACTGTAATAAGATTCATACGACAACAAATTATTCTGAATCAATTTGATTGCTGCTTCCGTGTCGTAACCTTTATCAATTCCGATTTGTTCTGGCAGAGTGTAAGTTGCCAAATACATCTTGGAACCAATGTCGGAAACTTTTAAATCTCCATCAACAACACCCCCGGCAATTACCCATCCGTAAATTCTACGGAGCATGGAATCAATCAATGTGTTCTGAATGATGACACGAAAGAATGCGTTGGTTGAACCAAGGACAACACGGTTACCTGTTCCGTTTAACTTCTCGGGGGTAACAATGAATTCGTAAGACAAACCAACTGATTGGCAAACTTGTCGTGCAAGTTCTTCAAGAAATCCTGTGAATGCCTGTGATGGTCTATTGCTTGTTGTAAGTTCTATTTTTTCATCTGTGTTCAGATATGCAATGTTTGCACCCAGAATTCTTTCCAATTGTGTGTTACGTTTTGCAGGTTGATTATCCGATTTTAAATTAGCTGTTGGTGTTCCTCTTCCCCATGTTCCATCCCCGGCATTTCCTGAACGTTTGGTTACAGTAGCAGCAAGGGAACTGTGAACCTTAAGTGCGGATTTCTCTAACTTAAGAATGTCTTTGTAATCTCTCGCTGTATTAAGTGCCGATGTGAAAGCGGATATACCCCGTAATTGATTCGGGCCTTTCGTTGTTCTCTTAACGTGAATTACATTTTCAGCACTTACACGTTGGTATGTGTCACCAGTCCAAACGTTGTAAGCAATTGGTTTCCCATTATCATCAATGTATATTCCATCAATGGATTCATCGTTTGGTTCCCCTGTTCCTCTTACTGCATCCGTACTAATAAACTGAACTTGTCTGTATCCTGTTGATGCTTTCGTGAGTAACAAAAAGAATTCACCATCACGAATAAGAAGACGCGCACCAAGTGCCTGTAATTGATAAAGGGTGTGATCTTGATTGACCGTGCAAAACTTATTGTTTGCCCATGATTCAAAGTAATCTGTTGCGTTGATGTTAAATTGTTCATCAGGGGAAACGGCTTGGATGCTGATTCCACTACCAACCCCGTGAACTTCAATCTGTGTAAGAATGTTTTCAATCAGGGGAAAGTTTGTTTCAAGGTATCGGGCAAGTCTGACTATCTCTTGTCTTGTGTATTCCGATGGTGTTTCCATTTCTTCAATTGAAGTGTGTGGAATATAAGAACGGTCATTGGTTTGTTGTGCGGCTTCAAATGCCTGGCCACTGGAGAACTTTCGTTTTGCTCTGTATTCCCTCATGTATGCGGCCCGTGATTTAGGTTGTTTTGCTGACATAATTTAAATTCCTATGTTGGTAAAATCGGGCGTGGAATTCGTAATGAATCCCCCGTTAAGGTATGAAGTGAGAGCAAGAGTTGTTTCTGCAAACAACTGTTCGTTCGTCTTTGTTCCGAACGTGTAGGCTTTTCCGTTTTCAGAAACGGAAACTAAATGTTTTCCACTACCGTTCTTAATCGCGTCTTTGGCGATTGTTCTTAGTTCCTCTATGTAATCGGAACTTCCATCTAAAAATGCATCATCAACAAGTGCTTTAACAAAATCGGTATCAATCATGAGCGTATTGCTCATGTCAACCAATGTGTAACACTGTTACACTTACCAACTATTAGAGGGGTAATAGACTTCTGGTGCAGAAGTTTCTTGTGTCTGTTCCGTAACTTCTTCTGGTGTTCCCTTGATCGAATCCAAACGTATTAACGGGGAATAGAAATCGAAAAAACAAATCGTGTATTTCAAGCAGTCGGCAACGTGGTTATCTTTGTAAACTTCAACCCACTTTGTTTCACCTTTGATTGTAACTTTCTTTTCCGACATCAAGTGGCGAATTAAAATTGGATCAATTATTGAACCTTCAGGGAAATACAAAGCCATTGAACTGAAGTCTTTTACTTTAATCAGTGTGGTGAACAGTTTGTTTTTGTATAGATAGTCCCCGACAACAAAACGATTTATGTAAACACCCTTGTGCAGTTTATCACTTTCTATTTTGTGTGTGAAGAATTGACCAGTAACACCACGACATGGCATAAAGAATTCTCCTGTTGCAAGGCACAAATCAAGAACAGCAAGTATTCTGTGTCCACCTGAGTCAATGATTGCTTTATCAATTCCGTATTTTTTTCCATCGTGTTCGTACACTTGGTTTGATAATCGTACCAGTTCTTCTTCAACTGATACTTGCCCGTAATCCAATACATAAGCTTTGAAGTCTTTTGTAATCGCAGTGATTGTGTACCAGAAAGATTCGTCCTGTGTATCACACGCCATCAGTATCATTGATGGAACTACAGGTAAGGTGTTCCGTTGATACTTTGGAGACAATGCCAAGAACGATGTTACATCTGATTCTTTAGTTGTTTGTGCCCGTTCTTCCCATGGTTCGCCCAAGTGTCCATTGTAAAAGTCGTGCAGTTTAATCGGGTCATCTTTGGCAACTAAATAATCTCGTATCAAATGCCACCAAGGAATTTTCAAACTGTATAAACGTGATATGTGAAATGATAATGTTTCTTTTGAATAGTTTTCAGAAGTGGCAATCCATTCCCCTTCTAATACCATTTTCGCTTTATCCTTCTCGTAAATCTTTCCCTTACAGTTTGGACACTCACAATGTGCGTACTGTGCGACTTTATCTAAGTCGTATGTTTTATCTTCTCGCTTACAGTTCTCTGCACCCTTGAGCATATCAAACCGGAGAACAAATTGTTTTTCACAATGGGGACAACGCAAATGGTATTTGTGCTGACTACCCTTTTGATACTCCTTTAGTATTTTACTTCCATCTTTGGTCGTGGGTGTTGATGCAATTAGAATCTTTTTAGACAGGGGATAATTTGCAGTTCTTTGTTCTGCTAAGGATATGGAATCCGTTTCCCCCTTTGTTTCGTATTCTTGTTGAAGCTTATCAGCTTCATCTATCAAACAGATAGGAACGGAAATGGATGCAAGGTTAGCTGGAGAACCGGCACCAACTAAGTGTAATTGTCCTGACTGAAATTCAATGTACTCGTTTCTTATGAAGTCTTCATCGTTCGGCAACATTCGTTTTGCTGGAATGCACCGTGACAACATCGGGTCTAATTTGATTTGTTTAAACTCCTTTGCCTTTTTTGTAGAAGGCGAGACATACAACATGTTGTAAGTTTCGTTTGAAACAAAATATAGAATTGCATTTGCGAACAACAGGGATGCACCAACCTGTGCAGACTTCATCAAAACTATTTTACGTATGCGGGGGTCTGCTAAAGCGTCGTATATTTTCCGCATGTAAGGGGTACGATCTAAATCGAATCGTCCCGTATCATCTGAAACACGCTTACTTAAATTAACATTACGTTCACACCATACAGAAGGTTTTAACTTTTCCTTTGGTTTGAATATTCTTTTAATTATTTTATTCGCTACTACGTTTGCTTTCATCCAATACAGTTTCCCAGTCTATGTCGTGTAACCTTCGTTTCACTTCTGCTATTTCTACTTTCGCGTTCTCTATCATTCCGATTTTATCCATGCCCAAACACTTATCTGCGATACGTCCAGGAATTGCATCTAAGTCTTCATTGAACTGCATCAGCATTTGATTGTATGTTGAAACCATGTCATCCACTGAAACCACATTACGGTTTAATTCATTCACCTTTGGGTTATCCACTTCTAGTTTGCGTAGGGATTCAGTTACTTTGTTGAAGTCTGATAAAATTAAAGATGCCGTTCCGTCTTCTCCTTTTCCTTTACTCGTTATGTATTGTTCATACAAAGAGTTCGCTATGGTGGATAACCGTTTGATTTGTGTTTCCATTCCTTCACCATCCACACGTTCAATCTTGATTGGTTCACCAATACGTTTTTGTTTCAATAATGGGTTCCCTCTTCCCCGCCTCTTTACAGTTTCCAAATACGTTTTTACGGCCGTATCATCATCCAAGTTGATTCCAGCTTTGTTTGCTTTGTACAAACTTTGAATGTTAGTATCAAAGATTGTTGTCATCACTGGATACGTTCGTTTCCATTTCTTGTTCTTACTCATAATGATTGGCGATAACCTGTTAAGTGTGTGTTTGGTGTCATGGTTTCAATGTTGGTTCAGGGGGTTGATTCAGTCCCTTTACCCTTATAGTCACTATTTAGTGCTGGTTGGGCAACAGACACTTACGCAAATGTTCACGGTGTCCGTAACCCGAGGGAAGCGGGTTTTCTGAAGAGATTTCTTATCATAATTTTGCTCATTTATGAGCCATTTTGAACACATATACAGCGTGTTTTCCGAACATTTCCTGTAGCGCGTCTAACATAATTATGTCGTTTGCCGGGTCATTTGTTCCCCGTGCCACTGATGCTAATATCACTTCCAATCTTTCTTCCCCGTTCAAGTTCCGTAGTTCTCCAATTGCCAAATTCAGTTTGTGAATCAGCTTCATATGTAAGTCCAGGTCGATTGAATCAAGGATGTGTATCACTGCTTTTCTGTCTTCAATGTTTTCTTTATACGTTCTGAATTGCCGAACGATGAACCCCGTTAACGTTTCAATGTTATTCATATTATTATTTTCTTTTATCCTCTTTGTTTGTTAAAACGGCAACATGTCTGTGTGACACTGTGCGAATTCTTTTTCTTCTCTCCAATCATCTGCTTTTTCGTTCCATCGTAAGATCATCCAATCTTTCGGCAGACTCATTAAAATTTGTTTGTGTCTGAATTCATCATTGATACGTTGTTTTTCTGTAAAATGATGTGGTTCATCCCATTCGATTATCAGCTTTAAATCTTCACAGTAGTAATCAACCGCATATCTTCCATCCACTACTTTCTCGCCACCGTTCAGAGCATGAAGACCGTTAACATTTAAACGTTTGTTGATCACGTCAAAGATACGACAAGCGGTTTTGTTGTAGTTCAAACAAATCGTATCGGATTCTGTGATACGTTGTTTACTTGCGATACTCATTTTCCGTTTTGTTTCTTCTGTGTGTTTGATTCCTTTGTGTGATTCAGACATTTTTGATCGGGATACGGCACTATGTTTCTTTCCTTTTTTTGCGGCACTCATTCTAGCAATACTTTTTTTGCTATGATTCTTGCCAAATCTCGGATGATTGGAACCCAAGTAAGCAACACTCCTATTTTTCCGTCGTTCAGGTGTCCACGAATCTTTTACTGCGGAACTTATTTTATCACGATGTTCTGTAGAAAGTTTCTTCCCTTTTTGTGCAACACTTAATCTTTCACGATGTTCTGGTGTCATTATTTCTTTTGTTTTGGAACTAATTCTTTCACGGGTTTCTGCACTATGTTTTTGCCCTTTTCTCATAACGATTCCTCACACTGGTCTTGTATCCCGTCTGTCATAAGAATTATCGTTTCATATTGTTTACGTGAGAGCTTCACCTTTCCTAATTGTGTTGTGACTGATTGAAGATTCCGTACTACTTCACAGAATACTTTATCCACCTTGTCCGATTCATGTTCTGGCTTTGGTGTTGGGTTGTTGTTGGATGCACTGTGTAAGGTTCTGATGTTTTTTCTCATTTCTGAAATGGTAAGGTTGTTCTTCTCGGCATAATCCAAGCAACCAATTGCTACTTGAGTATCCCCCTTACATTCAGCCAATGCTTCCTTGTGGAATGAATACGTAAGATTTTTATTACGCTGTTCAATGGGGAATCTCTTTGCCAGGGATTTACTTTCTTTAAGGGAACCACGGCAATAACCTGTAGATTCCATTAACGAATCGTATCCCCTTCCCACATCTTCACAATGGTTCAGGTAGTCACCCAGACACCAACGGATTCCCTTTTCAGCACTTAGCAACGATTCCCATAGTTGTTTGTGCTCTTTGTCGGTTAGTTCTTTGTGAACTACCAACCCGATTTCTGATATTGTTACCTTGCTATTGCTGCTGATATTTAACTGATTCATTTTGTTTGTTCCTTCTGTTTGTTTATTTTAATAACCTTCTTAACCTTCCCAGTTCACTTATAAACCGTGTGAACATGTCCAACCTGTTTTCCCATACCATTTGCTTTTTGAATTCTTCCCATGAACAAATCGCCTGATGGGTCGTAATTTTGCTTTTTGTACCTGATACACAATAGCAACGCACACACTCGCCTTGTTCTGTTTGATAAATGATCGTAGTGAATTTATTACAGGCTGATTGTACTTCTTTGTGTAGGCAATTAGGCGGGAAGTATGGTTCCACTGTCTGCATTAGTTCATCATCTACTAAAGATGTTCCGAATATTCTGTTGATTTCTGTCATTTTGTTTTTCCTTTTTTCTTTTTGATCTTTGGTTCCTCTTCAATCTTTCTATTTCTTTTATTTCCATCACGATAAGTTGATGATGTATCAGTAGATTTGCACATTCTGGGGTGTCTTAGTCCCAGTTCTTTCACGATGTCTGAAACACGTTCTGAAAATGCTTCACGGGTGATTGCATATGACTTGGCTATTTCTGCGTGTGATACGTTCCCCCTGAAGGGCAAGTTAAGTGCTGCTACCAACGCATCCACTTCAAGACGGGGATTTTTACTAAACAATATCCGACTGATGATAACCGTTAACACTTGGGCCGTTCGCCGTTCACTATCCACCCGTATCAATTCGTTGATGATCAATTGCGGTTCCTCTGCATCCAGCAACATTCCTTTAAGGGTGTCGGTTTGATGTAGAAGTGTTTCCCAGTCAAAGCCACAGGGTAAATCAATGTCGTATCCCCCGTTTTCATTCTGCGTAAAGATGGGCCGTATTGAATCGGGTTCCTGTCTGTCTGATTTAATTCCTGTGATTGTCATGATCTTTTTATTACCTTCGTTCTGTTAAGGGTTAAAATTCTTCCACCTGATTCGTTTTTAGTTACAAGGTGGAACATGTAGTGGGTTCCTTCATCACTGATAACGTATTCATTCCCTGATTCGTTCTGAACGATGGTGAATGGATATTCTGTTTCCACTGTTGCGAATGTTTCTGAATCCAAGTCCAATACACTTATTTTCTTAAGGGGTTTGATTCCCTTACATTTTGATAAGAAACGTTTTTCTGTATCATGGAACATCAGGAGATTTTTAATCTTTTTGAAGTCCAAGGGTTGTTTGTCGGTTTTCATTATTGGCACTCCCGTACTGGAATAATTCTTTCAGGTGTTGTGTATTCTTTTCCTTTATAGAGAAACTTTCTCTGTTCAGTTTGCCCATGACATAAAGCTGTGACTGTAGTTTTTCCGTCCACATACTTTCTTACTGTTGTTACCGAAAACATTTTTCCATTCAGTTCGATGTAATTGCCTGTGTGAATTCTTCCACCATTGACGGGTTCAATAACGATCATGTAGTGAGATCCGTTTTTATATTCTTCAATTGTTTTCATTCCTTGTTCTCCTTAACTGAAATCATCGTTTCAAAACTAATCCACGATTCATTTGATTGTGTAATCCATTCCGTGACGGCGAACTGCCCACCGTATCCACCTAGTTGCAATATTTGGTATCGTGCAACGTTCCGTTTATCTGTTGATAGATCAAAGAAGGGTATTTTGGTTTCGTAAATCGTACCACTTGGTAACAACCCCTTAACTTTTGTAAGAAACTGTTTAAAAGGATTCTGTATATGAAACGGTTCTGCTCCGATTATTTTGCCTGATACAAAAATATGTTTCCATTTTCTAGTGTCAGCAAATGTGCAACCGTCGTATTCAGTTTCTATTCCTTGTTCGTATATGTTGTTTAAGGTTTGGTCGTTTAAGTGTAATTTCATTTTGTTCTCCTGTTTGTTGTTCATCCCCATAAATAAACTTCCCGTTGTCCTGCGTGTCTGTGATTCCAATTGTAGAAATACGGGTGCCATTCAGGGTCTTGAAATAATCTCTGTTTGGGTTTGTAGTTCTTGTATGCATCCACTCTGATTTTAATACGTTCCGTTAAACTCATGAAAGTAATGCTGGTGAACAGTCATCTCCATTCTTGTGCGACATCATCAATTCAATTGAAATATCATCCACCAAATCAATTTTCATTCGGGTTGTGATCATCGTAAAAATCATTTCGTTCTCTATTTTGTTTTTCTTCTTCTGATTCTGTAGGGAAGGAATGATTCTGAGATTGTACCAAACGTGTTTGTATGCGGTTAGTGTTGGGTTCTTCTTGAACCAAGATAACGGGACGATGTGATCAATTTGATATGTTCCATTCAACAACCCGTTTAATTGTTCGGGCGTTTCACAAAGATATTCCAATACGTCTTTGCGTTTCATTCCCACCATCAGTTCAAAACGTTCTGTTGCTTTACCAACTGTTCTTGTTTCTTGTTTAGCTTCTCGTCTGATTTGATAACTGATGAAAATTCTGTCTGCGTGATCCTGTGCGAATTGTTTATCTGTTGATCTGCGGTTCCGTTGATACTTTCTTTGATAAGCGGGTTCTCCACCTTTGATTTTATAAATTCCCTTACTCATAACTTTTATTCCTTGGTCTGTTTGTTTCATGAAGATTGTTTTCTCTTCACGGGAATACATATGTTGAACTTTTCCCAAACGTTCATTTTCGCTAAAAATAAATGAAAATATTTTTATCATTCAGGGAATACATATGTTCCCATTGATATAAAAATGCTGAAACCGTTGTACGATTAAATGACCCAGGACAACGGGGGATTACCAATGGTACGAACACACCAAAACGGATTTAGAATCGCCTATAAACGATCCTGTGCGGTTCAGGATGGGTTCTGGTCAACTATCTGATTCAATGTCTGGGAATAATACCGTTGGAACCATTCCCCATGGCCTGAATCCCTTATAATAATTTCCACTCTGTCCGTGTTTTCAGAGGATATGTTCAGGGATTTTTTATCAATTGCTGAACGATAACCAAGTTGTCCGTATCGTAGTGGGCCGAATATAAATGAAACCCCGGCAGCATATTTCAATACGTAATCTGTTTTTGACCCGTAAACATATACCCTTGATACTATATTTTTTCTTAACGATTCGTTCAGATGGTTCTTGTTGAAATCGTGGTCAGTTGCTCCTGCGACTAAATGAACCGCTGATATTTTAATGTTGGGATAATACTTTAGTATTTTTTCCAATGTGTCCGTGATAATTTCCGCACCGTTACTGTGTCCAACCAAAATAATTTCTGAATCGGAATGAATTAAAATTGTGGATATGAGCCGGTTAACCATGTGTTGATTAGTCATGGAACGCCAAACAACAAAGAACGGGGTGAAGTATTCAAGTTTGATTGCTCGATTTCCCCTCATGGATTGAATATCCATTTCCATTCTATCAGTCCACCCATGTTCATCTTGGGGAACGGTCATGATGCCGTTCAATAGGATAAAGGTTCTCACTTTAGAACCCCTTGATACCCGTTACAACGCCCTTGGTTATACCTTCTGATAACTTACCAGTGATATTCCCTTCTCGTTCCCCTTGAGCTTTTGTTTGTTCAACATTCCCAACAGCAACAATCTTTTTTGCTTTGAGAGATGTTCCGTTGGGAAGGGTTAACGTGAGTTCATCCGCAACTAAATCTTTGGGAAGAGTGAATGAATACGAAACTTTCTTTAGATCATCTTTGTAATGATACGTGGTTGATGTGGTGTTGGCACAACCAACGAATACAAAGAGAATGATTAGGAACGAACAAAGGGTATGTAATTTCATACCCATTGTGTGAGTGTCAAAAGAAAACCCCTTACCAATCTGTTACGACTGATAAGGGGAACGACCCGACCAAGGATTAACGTTTTATCTATTCTATCATTTTGATGTCATACGGCGAGTTATAAGAAGTCAACACTCGCTTACATATATAACGTTCTTGTGTCGTTTTCTTGTTCCATGAAGAACACGATTCATTGCTGACTGGTCATATCCGCGACTGTGACAAAACGCACGGAGTGATTGAACCTTGATCCAAGTTCCATCTTTGAAACCAATCATGAATCCCGTTTGGTATGATTTTGTTTCAGTGGTTAGTTGGCAATTGTTCGGGTTCCGTTTGAAAGTCTGTTCCAACTTAATCAACTGTTCTTTTGTCTGTCGTGTATATCCGAGCAATCCCAGTGTGATTGTGTATGGAATGCCCTTTCTATTTTTACGAACCATTACGAATTCCGTTTTGCTTTGATAAATTAAATAGTCACTCACTGTTTCATTTAAAGTATAATCAACGTTGCTAACAGTGATCAATTCACTGTAAGGGATATACTGAACACGGTTACGTTGGTAGTTCTCCATATCAAGTTTCAAAATCAAGTGTTTGAATTCAGAAAACAATTCATGCAATTCATCTTGTGTTTCTTGGCAACGTCCTGCTCGGCCATCTTGAACGGATATACGATGTTTTTCTCTTTTATAATGTTCTACGGCACCGCACATTTCATCTGTGAATGGATAACCGCTTAGTCCATCAACTAGTTTGTTTACGTATATCCATTCAGGTTGTCGTTCTTCTCTCATATCTATAAATAGGGTTCAGCTTTCCCAAACCGTATATATATTTTCTTATAATAATCGGTTTGCGTGTCCAAGAAAAGGAAAGCGGTTCTGCCTTCTTAGTCCCAGAAAAAGACACAGAGAGACAGAGAAGACACAGTGGAGCAGTAATATGTCTCACCCAGTTTGGTTTTCGACTTGGTTTCCCCTATGAAAAACGGCGATTCTTTACAATGTAAACATATATTATAACTGGAACTGAATTCAATTCACTATCAACCAGTTACAAACAATCGCTTTTTATAACGTCTTTTTGGGTTTGCTCGTTGATATGTATTCATATGAGCAACACATACCACGTTTCAATCAATAAGTTAGTGAAGACAAAACCCGACCTGAAAATAGAGGGAATGGAATTAAACAAGAAAGAAAGTTTTGTCATATCGGAAATCATCAAGAGGAACGAACAGAACAACAGAACCCCTGATTTGTTCGTGAATATTCACACGGATATTTTACGGAACTATTTACGAGAGGCTTACAAAGAAATCTTGGTTGATATGGAATCAAGGGGATTGATTGAAATAAACGGTTCATACGAAGTTGGAAGCAATAGCAAGTCATACCGTCTCGGCAAAGATTGGAGATACGGGAAGGTTGTGGAGAACTTCTATCAACAACAACGGGCCGTTCAACATTCGGGTAATGTGGTGATACAGAACCCCGTTCAACAACACATTTACGATTCCTTGAATCAAGTAACGGTTGAAACTTCCCCGTTGGAACTTGAAACAAAAACACCATCAAGAAAAGCAAGAGTGGTTACATCAGCCCAGAAGTTTCTCGCAAAGGAAATTGATTTCAAGAAAGGGGAAAACAGTAACCGCATATACCATTCGTATTTGTCCTGTCCGAAAGAGGGAAGGAAAATCTTTTCATTGAACGGGGAACCCCTCGTTACATTGGACATCAAGAATGCCCATCCGTTCCTTTGTCTTTCATTTTACAACGAGATAAACAACCCCGTTGAAATGTCCGAGTATATCAACGCCCTTAAGGGTGACATTTACCAGTTGATTGATGGTGACAGAGAAGAAATCAAAATTCAGTGGTGCAAGTTTTTATCGGGTGGAGATTTCAACCACAACAATCCTGTTGAAGACTACGTCAAAAAGAATTTCCCCTCTCTCTATCAGTTCTTACTGAAACAAAAAGACTTGGCATTAACACTACAGAACATGGAAGCGGACATCATGATTAGCACAGTTGCAAAGAAGTGCATGTTACGTTCAATCCCTATCATCACTGAACACGATGGTTGTAGCGTCCCCGAACAATATGAAGAGACGGTCATTCACTTGATCATTGATGCGGTTAATGAACGTATCGGACACAAACCAACAGTAACAAAGAAATAAAGGAAACAGAAAATGAAAACAGCAACTGAAGAGAACAGAGAAATGATAGATGGAATGATGAAGGAATATATGGACGATTTGATGGAGATTATCCACGATGATTTAGAAAACTTAGATGATCGCCAATTGATGTTCATTATGAAAACCGCTTACATCAACAAAGCACAACCGTTATATATTTGTACGTATCAAATTTTGATGGATGAACGGGGATATGAAATGGTTGAAGCTAATCCAAAGGATGCAAAACAAATTTCTTGGAATGATATTTAATATGGAAACGATCACACAACAAATGATGTTTGAAGCATCGGTTTCCACTAAAGCTAAAGTGTGGTGTTCAGAACAAATTAAATTGTTGGGTGTTGAACACAAAACAGGATGGTTATTCAAAATAGTAAAAATCAAATATCCTGATGGAACCTATCAACGATTACTTGAACTACGTGATGAATATTGTTTGAAGAAACAGAACAAGAAACAAACTAAAGTTGAAACGTCGTTGGATGATTTTATCCAGAATGAATTCATTACACCCCAACAATACATTAAGTGTTGTGAATTCATTTTGAATGATCCGAAACCATCATATGAAAGGTTTCTTAAGTATCTAAATAAATGAACCACCTTCGTAAACATTCGCCACGATGGGTTCCAAACGTTCCCATTGTTTTTAATACCTTCACGGATAGAGCCGGGGAATACCATGAACCCCAGTGGAATGAATACGTTGATGAAGATAACAAGGTGTGGGATATGTCATCAGGTTTGATAGTCATCAGCAATCAGTGGAAACACGATGAACAACAAACACGGCAAACAATCGCACATGAATGGCAACACCACGTTCAGTTCCACACGGGGTTTCCATACGATCACACCACGTTAACAATCACAGGGGAAACATACGAACAATCCATAAAGAGATATTTCACAACGAGTAAATCAGAACTGGATGCTTTACGTTTTGAATTCAGAACATCAGGAATCCATGAACAATGGGAACGTTTATTGTTTGAACAAATAAAAGATTTACGGAAACCACCAACATTCAGCTTTGGAAATGCAAATGTATGCTATTGATCCTGTACAGCATCGGGCTTTGTTCTCGTTATTGCCTAGCTTTCTGTTAATATAATACTTAAGATGATTACTATTGTTTTAGGTTTGTTACTTTTGTTGGTGGTATTGTTCAGAACTGTTGTTGTGAAATACGGAAACCGATACATTGATTTGTTCATGGAACTGTTAATGTGGTTCACCTTTATTTGTTTGTATTCCGTTTGGTAAGTTATCCCCCTTGATGGGGTTGATACGTAAAACGTTCAGGAACCCTTCTGGGTTCATTCAGGAACGATTCTGTGGATTGTTTAGGGTCAACACCCCAAACGTAATTCCAACGTCTTAAAACCGATTTAAACGTGTTTTACAATCACTAGGTTATAATTTGTAAAGAAGAAAAATATTGCCCATTCCGTACACCATACGTAGTGACAACTTTTTATAATGGGTCACTACCCATAGTGTAGTTTTTAAGCTCGGTTTATTATAACTTTATTGTATAATATTCTTATAATTCAGGAGGGATTTACACCTGTGTTGGGTGTGGTTTCTCATGGTAAATAAAAGGATAAAGGAAAGATGAAATACGAATTCAAACGTAACTTAATTACAAATCATAATTACACAAGTATTGACGCTGGAACCATAGAAGTTCTATGTGATTTGATGGAATTGGAAACAAGACAAATTGGCGGTTCAGATGGATTGTATGAATTTGCAAACCTTCCATCTAAGGATGATTATGTAAATGGTTTGGATGATTTATATAATCACAAAAAGATAAATTCACTGTTTGTTGGAAACAAGAAACCACCATTAAAGGAATTCAAGAAATGTTGTATGGAACTGTGGAACGACGTTGTTGAACATGTGTCATATCAATGTGATCGACTAATTGAAGATGCGGAATTTGCAATTAGTGAGTTTAACGATTGGAAAGAAGAAAATGAAACTGAATCGTAAAGAAAGGAACCGTCAAAAACGGTTTCAAAAGAAAATGGAAGTGGAACAACTGATGTTCAGTACTGTAATCAACCGTGTTGTATCGGACATTGTGAAACAGAAACGGGAGGAACAATTGAAGAGACAAAAGAAATACACTGAGAACGTATTGAAACAGTTTACGGAATGATACGGAACATTCCTTAAGAACCCCGATTGGAGAAATCCAACGGGGTTTTTTTGTGTCCTAATTAATTCCGTAATCCGTTCTCTAAATACTTGGATTCTGATTCCCTACGATCAACCAACCCTTGAACACTACCAATCCAAAGACGTTTCATTTTACGTATCTGTTCAGGAATTAAATCGTATCGTTTCCGTTCAATCAGGGATTTGATCGCCAACATTTCCGTGCGTCTTGATCCTTCCAACGATGAACCACGATTGAAGATTATTGAAGTGATAACATCTTGAACAACGACAGGGGAATTAATCAAACCTGGGTATGTGTCACAAGCAGTTTTAAAATATCTTGGTATGGTGTATTTACCAAAGTGATTTCTTGCGATTGTCCAAGGAATCACAACACCTTTAACACGATACAAGTAGTTGTGGGCAACTGTTCCTTTGTAACCCGATACACTTTTTAATTTCTGTATATCATCAGGAGTTAAGTATTCCGCCCACTCTCTTTCAATTTGATTCGGGGTGTTTGCACCAAGGTCAAAACCAATCCCGATTGTCACCCCTGAACTTGTTGTTTGCCAACACGGGACTTCTGGGGTTTGTAAATGTTTCGTGTAGTACTCGGGTGAACTGACTTCAAACCCGATGATCAAATCTATTCCTTGTTCACTTATCATTCCCCTGATGGGAATGTCAAAAGTCAATGTTCCATCTTTGGAGCTTTGCCAACTCGCACTCTTAATTCTTTGTTATAGAAATCATCCCTGAATAATGCGTTTGCAAAAAGAATCCATTCCATTTCGTAATATTGTAATGCCCATTTACTGTTACACATTTCAATTATCACGAATCGAAAGTTGCTCTTACCAAGTCGTTCAATATCAGCAAGCAAATCCTTGGAACTTCCACAGTATGTTTTCCAATCTGATTCTTTGGAACTGATACGATGATTCTTTTTGCCCTTAAGTGGTTTGCGTTTAACACGGTTCCACATCTGTTTGCGGCCAATGTATCGTTTCTCTTCAACAAGATTGATGATGCAATATATAAAACCAAATCCGCATGGATTGAATACCGTGTCTTCACCATCCAATGTTTCCCAGTGTGTTCCTTTTATCTTCACCCATATACATATGATGTCATTTTCGATTCCGTTTTATTTTAATGTTTATATATGGGCACAAAAAACCCGATACCGTTTAAAGTATCGGGTTCGTTGATTCCTATTTCTTGTTCACAAGTTTCTTGTGTTGTTCAATCTGTTTCGGGGTTGGAACAATATTAAAGAATCGTTCCCCATCCGTTTTACTCACTGCGTTTCTGTAATGATTATACAAGGTTGAAACGTTCCCTTTGTGTCCCATCATAACCGCCGTTTGTCCTGCGTTCTGATGTAACGCGACGTGATACGTGGCGAACGAATGACGGCAACCGTTGGTAGGATAAACAATTCCTGACTTGGAACGGAGCCAACTTAGTTTGTCTTCTGCGTTTCCATCAATAATAAGGGTGTCCCTATCACTCGCTTTTGCAGGGCGACAACATACCAACCACGCCTTGCAACAGTTGGGAATATTATTTATCCGTCTCATACCCAACTTAGCAATGTTTGCCGAAACTGAAACTGTCCATTCGTTATAATCAATGTCGTTCCATTTCAGTTTACATGCTTCTTCAATTCGTATTCCACAAAACAGAACGAGAGCATTGATTGCCAAACGATCATACATCTTGTTGTTCAATGCGGTTATCAACAGTTTCTTTGTGTCCTTGATACTTAAGAACAACGATTCATTTTCTTTTGCCTTGGGCCTTTCAATCTTTGTAATTGGATTCAAGGCAATATATCCATTGTCCTTACAGTAATTAAATAATGTGTTCAGGTTCCGTAGATAATTGATGATGGTTGTTGGTCCCCATGAATTACTGAATACGTGTTTCGTTATCTCTTCCGTTGTAAATGAATTCATCATACGTTCCCCATCAAACGCTTTTAGAAAACGGGGATAATGTAACCAACGTAAAGAATCAATGTAACGATTGGACAAACCACGATTGGTGCATGATTCAATATACAACTGTGTGGCACGATTGAATGTTATTACACCCTTCTGTGTGACAGTATGAGCGAGAAAGAAATCAACCGCTTGTGTGAATGTTGCACCAACCTGTTTCAACTTCTGATTACAATTCAACAACTCAAAACGAAGTGGCAACAACTCGCCAATGTCATTCACTGATTGTGTTTGTTTCGCTTCAATGGAAACGTTCAGATTGTAAGCGAGTGTGTCCGCTTCTTTCTGTGTCTTGAACACGGTTCGTTTTCTCTTCCCGTTCACCTTCCCTTGATCCACTATCCAACCAATCACGTCCCCGACTTTCCCTGAGTAATCCCCCCTATTAATTCTGGGGTAAACTGTAACCTTTTTCATTGAATCCCTTTCCGTTTTGTTTATGTTCCGTGTCCCCTTAAGTAACCCGTGACATGAGGAACATTCAAAGTGTCACGGAAAGTGTCACGGATTACAAGAAGGGAAAAAGTAGTGAATCTGTAAGTTGTTGGTAATCAGTATTTTGGGCGGATTCCGGAGTGGCCAAACGGGGCAGACTGTAAATCTGCTGGCTTTGCCTTCGATGGTTCGAATCCATCTCCGCCCACTCCTTCGCGACAGCGAAGCGTCTCCCATAGATTCGAACGAAGTTCGTATGCCCCGCCCGCAAGGGCATTTCCAGCGAAGCGTCATCGTGCAAAGCACCTTCCCGCATCGCCTCCCGGCCCATCCATCTCCGCCCACTCCTTCGCGACAGCGAAGCGTCTATCAAAGATTCGAACGCAGTTCGTATGCCCCGCCCGTAAGGGCATTTCCAGCGAAGCGCCATCGTGCAAAGCACCTTCCCGCATCGCCTCCCGGCCCATCCATCTCCGCCCACTCCTTCGCGACAGCGAAGCGTCTATCAAAGATTGCCTTCCCCCTGGCTCATCCATCTCCGCCCACTCCTTTGTGCTGGAGCTTTTCCGGTTTTGATTGAAGTGATCAGCGTTCCCAGGGTCGAGCGGGACCTCCGGGCACGCTTGCCTTTGATCAACCGGACAAAACCCAGCGTGCCCGGAGGTCCCGCTCCACCCCAATACAGCAGATCCCATCCACTTAAACCTGAAACCCCTCAGCGCGCGGCACGGCATTCATCCGCGAAGAAACGGACCGACTTGTGAACCTCCAGCAGGGTGATGTTTTCCGCGGCGATGCGCTCGATCCCTTTCATAAAATTGATCGAGGGCGTGATGACAAAATCACCCCGCCAAACGAGACTGTAGGGACTGCCGCCGATGGTGACCGGCCGGATCTCATAGAGGATGAGCGAGGTGAAATATTTTGAACTGACGTAGTAGGTCGGCTCGACAACCTGCCGGACCGAATCCTCCATTTTCCGGCTGAAAACCGCGCCGAGCGAAAAGGTCCGGTCGCCCTGGATGCGGGAAATTTCCCAGTAATAGGCCGGGGAATCCATGCCCGGTGCCTGTTTGGCTGTCATGGCGGTACCAATAACCTCCTTGAACCGGTCCAAAATGGCCGGCTGGGTTTTCAACAGGCGCACGATCTCCTGGTGCATGCTGAATGACCGGTTCCCCCGGTCATACCCCGGGCTTCCCACCCAGCCGCGTGTTTGGAAGGCCTGCGCTCGGGCGGTGAGCATTTTTCTCCAGGCTATTTCCAAGGCTGCTGGATCATGGGCAGCACGGACCAAGGTGGCCGCTTCCGGGGCATTCAAATTCAGACCGGATCCATCAGAACAGGCCTTCAAGATACACCGTCCCAACCCATCGTCGGAAGAAATCCGCAATCGCCGGAAATCCTCCTCCTGGGCGGGGAGACTGACGGCAAAATGGCCCTCCACATCCAGGGTATCGGCGGCTTTTGCTTTGCCGTCCGGAGTGCTGTCTACGATCAAATCCACCACCCTCCCGGGGGTCAGTGGCACCGCAAACAGGCTCTCCACGGAAATGGACAGGTCGGATCCTTCGGTAGGAATCCGGCTGCCCTCAATGTCCCCGGCGGCCAGTTTCGCCAGATCGATTTTCTTCAAACCAGAATATTTCCGGATTTCCGCCACGGCATCTTCCGCCCGGGCCGGGTTCGCGGCGGCAACCCACAAGCCCCATACCATCAGAAGGAATCCGGCTCGTGTGCACATGGATGAAGGTTCTCATAGAGGAAACGGCCGCAAGGTCAATGTTGCGGTTGTCGCCGTGCAGCTGAGGTGCCTCATCTTTGGTTATGCCGCGCATAAAGGAATGGAACGGCCGAAGCCCCCAGGCCGGGGCAGGAAGCCGGTTCCCTCTGCCCAGAGCGGCATCCCGATCGGGCGACACAATCGCTAAACCCACAAAGGCCGCCCCTTCCCCCCGGTAGAAATCACAAATTCATGATTGCGCCACCGGGCCGGCTTCATTATCCTTTCCCACTCTTTAAGCACCCGTAGCTCAATTGGATAGAGCATCTGACTACGGATCAGAAGGTTTCGCGTTCGACTCGCGACGGGTGCACTCTTCATAATCAACGACTTGCGCATCGAAACCGGCCGGCTTCGAATCTGATTATCGAAGCCTACTGTCCGAATACTGCCGCAAAGTCTCATCTTTCTTGCCCCGGTCGGTTCAACGACGCGATTCAGTTTATAGCCAATCAAATGGAATAGGCGGCGTTTGTTTGGGTGGGGACAGGTATCCTTTCCGTGTTCTCCGTGTGTTTCCGCCTCAGGCGGATGAACCGCATTTATCCGGCGGAGGGGAGGTCTTCTCTTTCGGTATCAAAGGAAAGCGGCCTGCTTCCGGAATACCGCGGGGCTGGTTCCGGTATGCCGCTTGAAGGCTTTGGAAAACGAAAACGGGTTGTCATAACCCACTTCCTCCGCGATACGGGCCAGGGTGTGCTCGGTATAAATGAGCAATTCCGAAGCCCGGTCCATGCGGAGGGCATGGATCATTTTCATGGGACTCCGGCCGGTCAGCTCAGGCAGGATCCGGTGCAGTTGGGCACGCGAGGTTCCGGCCAGGGCGGCGAGCTTCTCCACAGTCCAATCCTGCCGCAGGTTCGTCTGGACGCTGCCGAGGATGGACTTCAATCGGTGGTTGCGCTTGGCCTGCCGCAGGTTTCCGTTTTCCAGTTCACGCTGGAGATAAACCAACATCAATTCCACGTAGGCCTTCAGGGCCGGGGCTGAGTCGACCCCCTGGAGATTGGCTTCCTCGATGTAGCCCGACATGACGCGGACGATCATGTCTACTGAAAAGGCCTTGCGCACCCGGGGTTCGCTGCCCATCAGGGGATCCCATCGCGAACCAGGGCCCAAGTGGAGCCAGGCGGATTCCCACCGGGAACCACGGGTCCGGTAGGCATACACGGAGTGGGCAGGAGCAATCAAGAGATCCCCGGCGGTCAATTCCACCGGCTTGCCGTGGTCGATGGTCAACCAGGCCGAACCTCCCAAGGTGTAGAGCAGAAGATGATGCGGACTCCGATTCCGCGCCAAACGGTAGTCTTTGCTCCAATTGCTGAGCCCCCCCATGGTGATCCCCTGCTTCCTCAGGAAATCATTGGGGGACAACTGGAGCGGCAGAAACCGCTCCCGGCTGTCGTGCGGGATGTATATGAACTCCCTCTCTGATTTGACGGTTCGTGACGCGGCCATGGAGCGAATCGGGACGGATGCCGGGTGGCTCTAAAATGAGATTTATAGATCAATCCAAGCATCCCGACGGGCACCCATGGTAAATATTACCTCTATTAAATCAAACAGCAAAAAATGCATCATGAGACGAATGGATATGGAATTGAGAGGAATGGATATTCCTGCACTCCGCTGTTTCGGGTAGGATATTCCGGTTGTCCCTTTTGCCTTGGAAACCGGCTAAACCCACCGCCAACCCCGCATGAAGCAAAAAACACATTCCGCCGGGATCGGACGAATCCCGGGTCTCCTGATGGCGCTTCTCCTGTTTCCCGTCCTGTCCGTGACCGAAAGCCTCGCGCAGGTCAACCTGGCCATCGACACAGGCACCACCTACCAAACCATCCGTGGCTGGGGGTGCGTCAATTCCATTCCCAATTATCTCACCCCCGAATTCCGCCAGGAACTGATCCGTGAAGTGGTCAATGAGTACGGACTCAACCGCCTCCGCGTCGAAATTCCAGCGGGCAATTTCACGAACCGCAGACGATGGGAATGGCTCAACGACAACGCCGACCCGCAGTCCACCGATTGGAGCAGCCTCAATCTGGGCGCCCTCGACGATAACCTCCAGTCCTTCGTCCTTCCCTTTGTGGACCTGGTCCGGGCCAACGGCGAACCCTTCGACATGTATCTCAGCTTTTCATTCTATAATAACGGCTCTTCCGGTGCGCCGCCGGCCTGGTTGTTGAACAATCCCGGGGAATACGCCGAATTTTCCCTTTCTTTGCTGCAGCGGTTGAAATACTTCTACGGAATCAACCCCAACTACCAGTGCATCCTGAATGAAGCGGGATACAACAATGTCTTCAGCCTGAGCGTGGTCCGGGAGATGATCAAAGCCCTGTGCCCGAAACTGGAAGCGGCCGGACTGGATACCAAGCTCCAGTTCCCGGAAAGCGTCAATGTCGACACCGCCTACAACAGCTTCATTCTCCCCACCGCCACCGATGACGAATTGTGGTCGTGGGTGGGTGCGGTCAGCTACCACCGTTACGGAGGCCTGACCCAGCTTCCCAACCTGGCTGCATTTGCACAATCGAAAGGCCTGCCCACGGCCTTTACAGAACACGATTCCCTGACCATTGACCGCATGTATGAAGACCTCACGGTGGGCAGGGTTTCCTATTGGGAAGTTTACGGGCTGGGCAGCGAAATCCTGCTGGACAACCAGCATTTCAATTACATGGAACGGGGAAACTACTACTGGAGATTCCGGCAAATCATGCGCTACGTTCGCCCGGGCGCTGTCCGGGTCAGGGTGACCACGGATGACACCAAAACCACCGCCAAACAGCTCGCATGGCTCCACAATGGGAAAACCACGCTGAACTTCTGGAGTTTCACCGAGCCGACGATCAACATCAGTGGGCTGACCCCGGGGACCTACGGCCTCTGCAGTGCGCGCCTGACCGCCGCCTATGTGGAGCGGGGAGTGAAAACTGTGGGCCCCGACGGCAATCTGAGCCTGACCGGGCTCGACGGCAGCGCCGTGTACACGCTCTATCCACGCCAAGCGGGAAATCTTCCCCCCGTCTTCACCAACTTCAAGCCATCCGTTTCCCACCTGGTGCTTCCCGCCTCTTCCTTCACCCTTTCGGCCGCCGCCCAGGATCCCGACCTCAACACCCTCACCTACCAGTGGACCGTGACCATGTCCCCACCGGGTGCCAGTGTGATCCTGGCCACCCCCAACGCCGCCTCCTGCGCCGCCTCCGGCCTCACCGTGGCGGGGGACTATGCCTTCTCTGTCACCGTGAGCGACGGGACCACCCAGACCCAGCGCGAGGTGCGCATGCGGGTCTATGCTTCCAACCCGCCCCCGTCGTTCGCGGAATTGCACAATCGCATCCCTGTACAATTGGTGCTGCCCGGACAGACCGCCACGACCCTGCACAGTTCCATGTTCAACGTGGACAACGATGTCCTTACCTATCAATGGAGCGTCCAATCCCAGCCAGCCGGGGCCAACGCCCAGCTCGCCACGCCGACCACCGACCAGACCACCGTCAGTGCCATGACGGTGGCGGGGGATTACGTGTTCCGCCTGACCGTGTCCGACGGTACCAATGTGGTCAGCCAGGATCTCACCGTGCCGGTCTACCCGGTGAACGCCACGCCCACGGTAAGTGCCTCGGCCAGTCCCACCTCCCTGACCCTGCCGGTCTCCTCGACCCAGCTGACCTCCACCTCCGCGGATGAGGATGGCGACGTCCTGACCCACTGGTGGAAAGTGACCAGCGCGCCGGCCGGCTCCAGTCCGAAACTGGCCACACCGACCCAGGCCAACACGGCCGTCACCGGCATGATCTTGCCCGGCACCTACAGCTTCCAACACGTGGTCACGGACCAGTTTTCCTTCGCGACCAGTTCGACCGTTTCGGTCACCGTTGCGGCCGGGGCATCGCCGGAATTGTTCTCCCTGACCGCACCCAATGGCGGGGAAACATACGAACCCGGCCAGACGGTGCGGATCCGCTGGAGCAGTGCGAACTTCAGCGGCAACGTGAAGCTGGAGTTCTTCAATGGCAGCACCTGGTCGGTGATTTCGGCATCGACGGCCAACGATGGCATCGAGCCATGGACCGTACCTTCGGTCCAATACAGCGGCTGCAAGGTGCGCGTTTCCGACGCCAACGACGGCAGCCCCTCCGATGAGTCCGACGCGGTCTTCCGCATTGTCGGCCCGGACCTGCTTAAAATCATCAAAATCGAAGGCAACTTCGCCACGGGTCCCACCCTCGAATGGAGCAGTCTCCCCGGCGGTTATTCCTACCAGATTTATTACTCCGACACCCTGGCCGTCGGGGACTGGCATCCGGTCGGGTCTCCACAGGTGGCCCAAACCGGGCAATTCCGCCTGGTTTACACCGATGCCGCCGCCACCGGAGTGCTCAAGCGTTTCTACAAGGTGGTGGAAACGCCGTTGGAATAGGGGGGATCGGAGGTCGGTGGACCGATGAAAGGCATGGGATGCGGGTCCGCCTCAGGCGGAGTCCCCTACAGGGGGAACTAAAATCGATGGCAGAGAGCCGTTGGCGGAAGGCAGCAAATGGCACCCACTTGAGAGTCAGTCAATGCAGCAAACCAGCGCGCTCGGAGAGCCCGCTCCACCTTAAAATAAAATCCCCCTCTGCGCTCTTTGCGCCTCTGCGATAAAACCGATTACAGTTTGGCGAGAATCTTGTTCAGAGTCTCGCTAGGACGCAGGGCTGCGTTGGCGAGTTTGTCGTCGGGGCGATAATACCCCCCGATGTCGACCGGCTTGCCTTGGACGGCCTTCAGCTCTTCCACGATCTTGGCCTCGTTCTGGGCCAATTGCTCTGCAATGGGGGTGAAAAGCGTTCTTAGTTCCTGGTCCTTGGTTTGGGAGGCCAACTCCTGGGCCCAATACATAGCTAGATAGAAATGACTTCCGCGGTTGTCGAGGGTGCCCAGCTTGCGGCCGGGAGAACGGTCATTCTCAAGGAACTTGCCGGTCGCCGCATCAAGCGTGTCCGCCAGGACCTGGGCCTTGGCCAGTTTGAAGGTGGTCGCGATGTGCTCGAAGCTCGGGGCCAATGCGAAGAATTCGCCGAGCGAATCCCAACGCAGGTAGTTTTCCTTCACGAATTGTTCGACGTGCTTCGGCGCGGAACCACCGGCTCCCGTTTCGAACAACCCGCCACCGTTCATCAGGGGAACAATGGAGAGCATTTTCGCACTCGTACCGACTTCGAGGATCGGGAAGAGGTCGGTGAGGTAGTCGCGCAGGACGTTTCCGGTGACGGAGATGGTGTCGAGACCCTTGACAATCCGCTCGAGACTGAGCTGGCAGGCGGCGGCGGGCGGAAGGATGCGGATGTCGAGGCCCTTGGTATCGTGGTCCTTCAGGTATTGGTTCACCTTGGCGATGATCTGGGCGTCGTGGGCGCGTTTTTCATCGAGCCAGAAAACGGCGGGTGTATTCGAAGAGCGGGCGCGGTTGACGGCGAGTTTGACCCAGTCCTGGATGGGGGCGTCCTTGGTTTGGCAGGCGCGCCAGATGTCGCCCGCTTCAACAGCGTGCTCCATCAAGGTTTCTGGTTTCTGGTTTGAGGTTTCTTGTTGGGGGACGGTGACCACGCGAACCGTTCCATTGGCGGGGATTTCGAAAGTCTTGTTATGGGAACCGTATTCCTCGGCGGCCTGGGCCATGAGACCGACGTTGGGGACGGAACCCATGGTCTTGGGATCGAGAGCGCCCTGTTTCCTGCAGAAGTCGATGACGGTCTGGTAGACCCCGGCGTAGCAGCTGTCGGGGATGACCGCGAGGGTGTCCTGTTCCTTGCCCTGGGCGTTCCACATTTTGCCGGAAGTGCGGATCATGGCGGGCATGGAGGCGTCGACGATGACATCGCTGGGGACATGGAGATTGGTGATGCCTTTGTCGGAGTTGACCATGGCGAGGGCCGGGCCCGAGGCGTAGGCGGCCTGGATGTCGGCCTCAATGGCGGCTTTCTTGTCCGCGGGAAGTGACTGGATCTTGGCCGTGAGATCGCCGAAGCCGTTGTTGAAATCGACGCCGAGTTCCTTGAGGGTGGCGGCGTGCTTGGCGATGAGGTCCTTGAAGAAGACCTTCACGAAGTGGCCGAAGATGACGGGGTCGGAGACCTTCATCATGGTGGCCTTGAGGTGGACGGAGAAGAGAACGCCGTCTTTCTTGGCGCGGGCGATCTGTTCGCCGATGAAGGCGACGAGCGCCTGCTTGTTCAGGACGGTACCATCAAGGATTTCGCCGGCCTTCAAGGTGAGCTTGTCCTTGAGGATGACGGCAGAGGCACCGGCCCCACCGGGGCCGGCTACAGCGGGAACAAATTCAATGCGGACCGTGGTAGCTTCGGGAACGCAGACGGATTTCTCATTCGAGAAAAAGTCGTTTTTGCCCATGGTGGCGACGTTGGTCTTGGAATCGGGGGACCAGGCACCCATGGAGTGGGGGTGTTTGCGGGCGTAGTCTTTGACGGCTTTGGGGGCGCGGCGGTCGGAGTTGCCTTCGCGGAGGACGGGGTTGACGGCGCTGCCCTTGACCTTGTCGTAGCGGGCCTTGGCATCCTTCTCGGCATCGGTCCTGGGAACTTCGGGATAATCGGGGAGCGCAAAGCCTTTTTTCTGGAGTTCGGCGATGGCGGCCTTGAGTTGGGGAACGGAGGCGGAAATGTTGGGGAGCTTGATGATGTTGGCTTCGGGTTTGAGGGTCAGGGCCCCGAGTTCGGCCAATGCGTCATGGACCTTCTGGCCGGCGGGCAGGAGGTCGGCGAAGGCGGCGAGGATACGGCCGGAAAGGGAGATGTCCCGGGTTTCGACGGAGATGCCGGAGTGCTTGGTGAAGGCCTGGAGAATCGGCAGGAAAGAATAGGTCGCCAGGGCGGGGGCTTCGTCGGTCTGGGTATAGATAATGGTGGGTTTGGACATGATGTTTTCGCTTTCTTGGGGGAAGGATTAAAAGGGGTTTTTCGGGAAGAGTCAATCGGGGCATATTGCCCGCGAAACACGCGAAATGCCACGAATGGGATTATATGTAGCACAGACATTCCTGTCTGTGGCTCCTGGGACACAGACAGGAATGTCTGTGCTACGATTTCACTCCACGTAGGGGGCGAAGAGTTTGCGGCTGGCGGGGTCGAGTATGTCCAAGGGCGGGATGCGGTAGAGGTCGCGGGTGACATCGCGCAGCAACCACCCTCCCCCGGGCAGCACTTCGGGCCAGGTGTCCAATTCGGTTTGGAACTGCCGTTCTCCCTGCCGGGTCCGGACTTTCCAGACGCGCAATTCGAAGTCGGTCTTGATCGAGCGGAATTCGACGATGTCGAAGGCAAAACCGGGCAGGGCCAGGACGGCATCCAGCGCCTGGCGGGATTCGGGTTCCAGGACCGCCGGGTCGGGCAGAAAAGCGATTTCCGCACTTTCAGCATCCCGCAAGGAAAGGTAACGGTCCGGCGCGGTCCAGGGGAAACAACGGAAAACCGTGACGGGCACAAAGCCCTTTTCCGTGGAGGCCTGCAGGCGTCCATCAGCACCGAGCCGGAGGGGGGGGATGGGGGCGGCGGGGTTCATGTTTTGATATTCCCCCTATCAAGATGGGCGGATCCGGCAGCAGCCGGACCGGGGTGTGTTTGGCTTTCCGATACATCAAGGCCACACACCCCCGCACTCACTTTGTTCGTGTCGGCCCCTCTTGATAGAGGGGATTGGGAATGAAAATGACCGTTCATACCGCAAACTGCGCATGCAGCTCCTGTTGGAGATCGTGGAGTTTTTTGTAAACGCCTTTCTCCATGGCCAGCAATTCGGCGTGGGTCCCCTCCTCGACCAAGGCCCCGTCCTTGATCACCAGCAGGCGGTGGGCTTTCTGCAGGGTGGAAAGCCGGTGGGCGATGGCGATGACCGTGCGTCCCTTGACCAGGCGGTCCAGGGCCTCCTGGATCTTGCGCTCGGTCTCGGTATCCACGTTGCTCGTGGCCTCGTCGAGGATGAGGATGCGTGGATTGTGCAGCACGGCCCGGGCGATGGAGACTCGCTGGCGCTCGCCACCGGACAGGGTGTGACCGCGTTCGCCCACGATGGTTTCGTAGCCGAGGGGCATCTTGCAGATGAAGTCGTGGGCGTTGGCCGCACGGGCGGCCTCCACGACCTGGTCAAGGGATGCCCCGGGCATGCCGTAGCGGATGTTCTCGAGGATGGTGCCGTGGAACAGGAAAGGCTCCTGCTGGACCATGCCGAGCTGGCGGCGGAATCCGGCCAGGTCGACCCGGCGGATGTCCTCGCCATCGATGCGGATGACGCCCTCGACGGTATCGTAGAAGCGGGCGACGAGGTTGATGATGGTGCTCTTGCCGGCACCGGAGGGACCGACGAGGCCGATCATTTCCCCGGGTTTGATCTCGAAGGAAAGATTCTTCAGCGTGCGTCGGACACCATCGTAGGAAAAGGACACATTCTCGAAAGTGATCCGGCCGGTGAGCGGACCCAGCTGCACGGGATCGGCGACTTCCTGGACCTGGGGCTCGGTGTCGATGACTTCGAAGACGCGGTGGGCCGAACTGACGGCGCGGTTCATCATGCGGGTGATCTGACCGATGACCTCAAGGGGGTAAAAGAAGAGGCCCATGTAAAGGGAGAATGCCATGAAGGTGCCGAGGGTGAGGGGTGCGCCCCAGATCCCGAGCAGGCGGAGGACGGCCATCCCCCAGACCGCGAGGGTGATCATGTGGAAACAGAACATCAGGATCGGCCAGAACGAAGTCCAGGACTGGTGGATCTCATTGAAGGCGGAAAGGGCGATATCGTTGCGGGAATTGAAGCGGGTCTTTTCCCTTCCCTCCTGGCTGAACGACTTCACCACGCGCATGCCGGGGATGGTGTCGGAGAGGACGGCGCTGACATCGGACCATTTCCGCCAGGCCTTGAGGAAGCGGCGGCTGATGACTTTCCCGTGGAAGTAGTAGGCCGCCAGGAAGAGGGGCACAGGCAGGATCATGATCAGGCCAAGCTGGACATCCATGGACACCAGGACCACGCCCAGCCCCGCGAGCATGAGGATGGAAAGGGAGGCCTCGACGACCCCGAAGGCGAGGAATTCCCATAACCTGTCGGTATCGGAACTGACGCGGGTGATGATGCTGCCGGTCTGTTTCTTGGAGAAAAAATTCAGGCTCAACTTCTGGAGGTGGGCGTAGAGTTCCTGCCGCAGGTCGTGGGCCACATATTCCCCGAGGTAGGCCAGCTTGCGCAGGCGGAACCAGGCCGAGATCTCGCGGATCAGGAAAAGCGTCCCGAGTGCCCCGATGGTGGTGAGGGCCAGGGGAAGCATCTGCTTTGCGCTGAATCGGCCGTCCTGCACCGGCTTGAGGATGTCGTCGAGGAGGATCTTGGTGAAATAGGGCGGGGCGAGATTGAGCAGGGTCATGATGACCGCGGCGACAAACCCGATGGTGACCTCTTTTTTGTACGGACGGAAATATCCCAGGAGCCGCCAGATGACGGACATTTCATTCCGGGCGATGGTGGACTGGGCTTCCCGGATCGGCCCGGCGACGGCCTCGGCGTAAACCGCATCGGCACCGGCCGGCCGGACGGTGATGCCCTCCGTCTGCTGCTGGAGGACGAAACGGATGTGTTCGACGGCACGGCGTTGGCGGTTGGAAAACCGGACTTCAAGGAGGAGCCGGTCCCCTTCCCCATAGGCACCGAACCAACCCCCGCTGAGACCGGTCTGATCCTTGACCTTGAGGATGGAGCCCCGCGCGACGGATTGGAGATTCCCCTTGTCGTTGGCAAGGATCAGTTGGTCGCGGGTGAGAATCAGCCAGGCCGGTTCGATTTCCAGGCGTTCGTTGAGATCAACCCAGGCGTAAAGTTCCACGGGACCGCCCGCCGCCCCGGCCAGTTTGCCCAATTCCGCAGGGAGAACTTCCGGCTGGCCGGTGAAACGGCGAAGCAGGGCCTGGTGGCGGAGGGTGGAAGAGGAAACGGAGGGCACGGGTTGCCCACTATGCATGAAACAGCCCTGAAACCAAGAGTCATAAATGGCACCCATCCCTGCAAAAAAATTCCGCAGCCCAACCCTGTTTACGCTTCGATGGCGATAATGGTCCAAATACTAATGTTTGATTAATACCTGCGGGATAGCGGTTTGGGACGATCCACGGCGGTGTCACTTGAATTTCACGCACGGGGGGTACGTTCCCTGCTATGATCCGCTTGTCATGCAAACCATCCACCAAGAAGCTCTGGAAACGCCCCGCGAGTCCGAGCAGGTTTTCGTGCCCTCGACAACTGCATTGAGCGGCACCGGCACCCAGGTCACCTGGGTGGCGGAATTGATCGGCTATACGGTCAATGGATGCTTCAAGATCCGCGACCAGTCGGGCAGGGTGCGCATCGTCAAGCGGCACCGGTCGAAGGACTCTGCCGACATGAAGGCCTGGATCAGTTTGAATTGATCGGGGATACTCCGATGTAGCCACGAACGTGCTTGTCCGCCTCAGGTGGAAGTTCGTGGTTTTCCACGGTCCACGAACTCACGTTCGTGGCTACAAGAAATGCCAAACCCGGCGGCTTGGAACCCGCCGCTCCTTGTCCAAGACTTACTTCCCGAACAGGTCCGCCGCGGCATTGGCGCCGCGGGTGGCCTTGGCGGATCCGTTGGCGGCCAGATGATTGAGGACATGGTAAATGTCCTCGGGATCGGCCGCTATCGATTTCGCAATCGCTTCCGCCGTCGCGGGCTTGCCCGCGGAGGCCAGGGCCTGGAGGGTCTTGGATTGGAGCTCGAGCAACCGGGCCGCCGCTTTCTTGCCCGCTTCAACACCGGGCTGGTGGTAGGCGTTGACGTTGACCAATGAGGCGTAGAAGCCCACGGCACGCTCGTACAGCGCGACCAGGGCCCCAAGGGTCGCCGGGGTCACCCGGGCAATGCTGACGGTGATGCTTTCCCGTCCGCCCTCGGTCAGGGCCGCACGGGTGCCACGGAGGAATCCCTGGAGGAAATCCGCGGAGGTGAAACCGGGCTCCACTTCGACGCGGGCCCCACCGGCTTCGCGGACCTCGATGAAAGTGGCGAAGAAATTATTGATCCCGTCGCGCAGCTGCTGGACGTAGGCGTGCTGGTCGGTCGAGCCCTTGTTCCCGTAGACGGCGATGCCCTGGTGGACGGTTTTGCCGTCGAGGTCCTTTTCCTTCCCGAGGGATTCCATCACCAACTGTTGGAGATATTTGCTGAAGAGGACGAGGCGGTCCTTGTAGGGCAGGACGACCATGTCCTTCGCGCCTTTGCCCCCGGTGGCCTGGAACCACATGAGGGCGAGGAGCAGGGCGGGGTTCTGGAACGTGTCGGTGGCGCGGGTGGCCTTGTCCATGTCCCGGGCCCCGGAGAGGAAGGCCTCGATGTCGACGCCCTGCAGGGCCATGCCGACGAGACCGACGGTGCTCATGACCGAGGTGCGGCCGCCGACCCAATCCCACATGGGGAAGCGCTTGAGCCAGCCCTCCTTGACGGCAACCTTGTCGAGATTGCTGCCCGGACCGGTGATGGCAACGGCGTGGGGGGCGAAGTCGAAGCCCTGGGCCTTGTAGGCGGACTGGACCTCGAGCATGCCATTGCGGGTTTCCGGGGTGCCACCGGACTTGGAAATGACGAGCACCAGGGTGCGGGCCAGGCCGGCGCCGATGCCCCCGAGCACGCGGGCGATCCCTTCCGGGTCGGTGTTGTCGAGGAAGTGGACCCGCATCTTGTCCCCGGAGGTACCGAGGGCGTCGGCCAGGAGTTGCGGGCCGAGGGCCGACCCGCCGATGCCGACGATAAGGACGCGCTCGAATTTGGGGGATTCCGGGGGATGGACGGCGCCGCTGTGTACATCGGCGGCGAATTTTTTCACATCGGCCAAGGTGCCGAGGATTTCCTTTTGCAGGGCCGCGTCGGGCGCGATGGAGGCGTCACGCAGCCAGTAGTGGCCGACCATGCGTTTTTCGTCGGGATTCGCAATGGCCCCGCCCTCGAGGGCCTTCATGTCGGCGAGGGCCTTCTGCGCGGCGGGCTGCATGCGGGAGAAGAAATCGTCCGGGAATTGGATCCGGCTGATGTCGAGGGTGAGATCGAGGCCGGCGTGGCGGTAAAGGTATTGGGTGTATCGGTTCCAGGTGGATGTGTTCATCGTGGTTCTTCGTTGGCTGTGAAGCGGTTTGTCCCGTCATGGATGTCGCGTGCCCCTGTAGGGCGTTTCTGCGAAACGCCGCAGCGCCTCACAGAGGCGCCCTACAAATGAACGACAGGCCGGTTGGGAAGCGTCCCAGACTGGAAAACGACCGGAACAAGGGCAAGCGTTATCGTGCCCGGAAAACAAAATCAGGCCCGCGACAAATGGCCCCACTTCTCACGCCAATCGGACCGGAGGGGACGGGGCTTGCCGGTGGCGAGGTTCACCGGGATCATGATCTGTCGGCACCGCATCAAGACCACCTCCCCGGGATTCCGGCGCATTTCAAATTCCAGGTGGAAGCGGACCTTCTCCACAGCCACCAGACGGGCATGGATCTCCAGCCGGTCACCAAGGCGGGCCGGCTTGATGTAGTCGATCTCCGTCCGCCCCACCACGGGGCAGGCGTTGTCCCCGGTCATATCGGAAAGGGGCCAACCGAGGTATTCAGAAAGTTCACTCCGGGCCTGCTCGATCATGCGCAGGTAGGCGACATTGTGAACCACGCCGCCGGCATCGGTGTCGTAAAAATAGATTTTGACCGGGTGGACCAGTTCGGGGATGTCGGGAAGACCGGCTTGGGGTGCGGGGTTTGGGGTGGTTGGTTTTGTGCTCATGAATCCATAACCTTAAACTTCAAACCCAAAACCTTAACCTAATCCCCGATTTCCTTCTCCAGTACCTTGACGATGGTTTTCAGGACCTTGACCCGGGCGTGCCATTTGAAATTGCCCTCGATGAGGTACCACGGGGCGTAGGGCGGGCCGGTCAGGCGGAACATATCCTCCGCGGCCTCGTTGTGCTGGTCCCATTTCTCCCGGTTGCGCCAGTCCTCGTCGCTGATCTTCCAGTGCTTGTACGGATCGCCCTCGCGGCGCTTGAAGCGGAGAAGCTGCTCATCCTTGGTGATGTGGATGTAGAACTTGAGGAGAATGGTGCCGTCGTCGATGAGCGTCTTCTCAAAGGAATTGATTTCGTCGTAGCCGCGGCGCCATTCCTTTTTCGTGGCGAATTCCTCCACGCGTTCGACGAGGACCCGGCCGTACCAGCTGCGGTCGAAGATGACGCTTTCCCCGTATTTGGGGATCTTGTTCCAGAAGCGCCAAAGGTAATGGTGGGCGTATTCCTCCGGGGTGGGTTTGACGACGGAATAGACCCGGATGTTGCGGGGGTCGAGTTTCTCGGTGACGCGCTTGATGACCCCGCCTTTGCCCGCGGCATCGGGCCCCTCGAAAACGAGGACGATGTTGCGCTTTTTCTCCATGAGCAGGCGCTGACGGTGGAGCAACTCGAGCTGGTATTTGGCCAGCTTCTCCTTGTATTCGTCCTTGCTGTTGATCTGCTTTTGGAGGTCCAGGTCGTCGAGCAATCCCATGGGTTCCTTTCCTAGAGGAACCAGCGTTCGAGGCGAGGGAAAACTGGGATTGATTTACCCCTTGCCAGAACCCGGGTTTGCGCTGTCATGGGGCGCGCCCATGATTCTCCTCACCTACCCCACCGAACAGGACTGGCTTCAGGCCCTCCACGAAGCCTGGGAATCCCTTGGCAGCGAGGCGGTCTCCCGGCGGGGCAGCTTCAACGTCGCCCTCTGCGGCGGATCGACCCCGGCGGCTTTTTACCGGGCCCTGGCCAAATCCAAATGGCCCTGGTCGGCGACCCAGCTTTTCATCGGGGACGAACGCTGCGTCGGCCCCGACCACAAGGACAGCAATTTCAAGATGATCTTCGAGTCGCTCTACCCGAGGAAACCCGTGCTCCACCGCTGGAAAACCGAGATGCGCGACTACGCTTCGGCCGCCCTGGACTACGAACACCTGATCAAGCGGGAAACGGGCGATCCGCCGAAATTCGACCTCATTCTCCTCGGGATCGGCAATGACGGCCACACGGCCTCGCTCTTCCCCGGGACGGCGGCCCTGAACGAGGAAACCCGCTCGGTGGTGGTCAATGAGGTCCCCCAGTTGAAAACCAAGCGCCTGACCTTCACCTACCCCGCCTTCAAGCGGGCACGGGCGGTGTGGTTCCTTTCCAAGGGGGAATCCAAGCGCCCTTGGGCGGATAAAATGGCCGCAGGCATGGGACAGGATTTTCCCGCTGGACGGGTCCATTGCGACCTGACCGAGCCCGTCATTTACCACTGCCAAGTCTGAGGAGCGGCGACACTCTTGTCGCCGAGGACAGATTGGGCGACAGGAGTGTCACCCCCTCCCGGTTCCGTATCATGACCGGTGTTCCACCGGCCGGAAAAATCAGTTGCGACCCAGTTTCATTTGCTCTTGTATGACCCATTAGCTGATCAAAAAACCATGTCCGATTCTTCCACCAACCAATCCGGCCGCAACGCCAAGCCTTTCACCGTCGTCATTTTCGGTGCCAGCGGTGATCTGACCCGGCGCAAGCTTGTCCCCGCCCTGTTCGGCCTCTGGAAGGAAAAATCCCTTCCCCCCGACTTCGAAATCATCGGTTTCGCCCGCCGGGAAAAGACCGACGAGTCCTTCCGCGAAGAAATGAAGGAGGGCACCACGAAATTTTCCCGCCTGGCCCCGGTCAGCGACAGCGACTGGAATGAATTTTCCAAGCATGTGTCCTATCACGTCGGGAATTTCGACGACGCCGCGTCCTTCCGGGGACTTGCGGAGCGCCTCGGAAAACTCGCCAAGGAACGCGGGCTCGAGCAGCAATTGTTCTACCTGGCCACGGCCCCGGAATTTTTCTCCCCGGTGATGGAGGAACTGAAGAAGGTCAACCTGGTCGGCCACGGACTCCCCTCCCGCGTGGTGATCGAAAAACCCTTCGGCCACGACTACCAGTCCGCCCGCACCCTCGTTTCCGACCTGCAAAAATGCATCGACGAGGAATCCCTCTACCGCATCGACCATTATCTGGGCAAGGAAACGGTGCAGAACCTACTGTATTTCCGTTTCGCCAACTCGATTTACGAACCCATCTGGCAGCGCTCAATGATCGACCACGTGCAGATCACCGTGGCGGAAAAAGAAGGCGTCGGGACGCGGGGCGGATACTACGACGGCGTGGGCGCGATGCGCGACATGGTGCAGAACCACCTGATGCAACTGCTGACCATCACGGCCATGGAGCCCCCCGGGTCCCTCCATTCCGAGGCCATCCGCGACGAGAAGGTCAAGGTGCTGCGGTCCATCCCCACCCCCAAGCTCGAGGCGGTGCAGCATATTTCCGTCCGCGCCCAATACGAGGGCTACCGGAAAGCCGACCGTGTCGCCCCGGATTCCGTGACCGAGACCTACGTGGCGCTCAAGCTCCACATCGACAACTGGCGTTGGGCCGGGGTGCCGTTCTATCTCCGCACGGGCAAGTTCCTCGCCACACGCGCCAGTGAAATTGTCGTCGTCTTCAAGCGCCCGCCGATGTCGCTCTTCAAGGCCAGCGAACGCGAATACGTGCACCGCAACCGCCTGCACATCCGCCTCCAACCGGAGGAAGGCATCCACCTGAACTTCAACGCCAAGGTCCCGGGCAAGAGCGTCATGAGCGCGGTGGACATGGACTTCCGGTACAAGAGCAAGTTCGGATCGTATTCGCCCGAGGCCTATGAGCGGCTGCTGCACGACTTCATCATGGGCGACTCCACCCTCTTCACCCGGGCCGACGAAGTCCTGGAAGCCTGGCGCCTGACCGATGCGATCTATGCGGGCTGGGCCAATGCGCCCGTGGCCAGCTACCCGGAAGGCAGTTGGGGACCGGTCGAGGCCGACAAGCTCCTGGCCAAGGACGGCAACCGGTGGATCGATCTCGGATTGCGCTGAGCAAGCGATTGTCCCCTGTAGGGCGCCTCTGTGAGGCGCCGCGACGGTTCACAGAGTCCAATCGGCATTTTTTTAGGAAATGTCAGCTATCAGCAGGTGTCGCCACATCGTTCTCTTTCAGGATGTTATGCAAATTTATAGTCGTCCGCAATCGCCCCGCATAAGCCCAAATTTCCGAACCGGGTTACACATTTGGGTTACAGTTTTTGAACGTCGTCCGTGAGCAACGAGCTTTAGCTCGTTGGCTCAACGGATTTGTTCTGCTTTTTGGGTGGTTTTAAATACGCTTTATATTCTTCGCTCTGAATGTCTTTTAGAAGATCGGGAGCGGATTTGTGAGAAACAATACATCCTTCCATAATTTCCACTTTACTCTTTTCGTTTACGTAAGATATGGAGCGCGCATCGAACTGCTTTTTATCAATTAGATAAAGTCCAGTCAGGGCGTAGGACTTGGCTTGTATATTCCCTTCTTTGAATAGCCGTTCAAAGTGATGCAAAGCGTCAGGCCTGTCGTAAATACTCCAAAAATATTTTTCACCTTGCGACGTGCTGCCACTGATGCCAGTTGGTCCCATGGCATAAATCTCAATACTCTTTAGGGCTTCGTATGCCTCATCACTTTTTATCTCTGCTATGGACAACTGAGAAGCCGTCAGCATGACACAAAATATTGAAATGATAAATTTCGTATGTTTGCAGAACGTCCGTCATGACCAACGCGCGTAGCGCGTTGGGTCCATGACATGGTTCGCTCTTTTTCTGAGTAAATCCAGGAGAAAGCCGGGTATAGAATAACAAACCATTATTAGTAAGAACCCGGTAATAATTAGTGGATACACTATAATAAAGCTACTCTCATCTGATATTAGCTGTGCCCGCTCACAAAGGTCTGTGAACCATGTGAAAAAATAATAAGCAGGGAAAAAGCAGATCCTTCCAATTTTATATAAATATCCGTCTTTGCTGGGATTGATTAAAACTATCGCAGCAAAGAAAAGTGGCGTTCCAGCGAAGGAAGCTAGCGTGTATCGCCAATGTGAAATTATATTTCCGCAATTCATATTTCAGCGAACATCCTGCCATCACGCAGGGCGTTTCGCCCTTGCGTGAATGGCCTGGTTCGGCTCTGGTTTACCATCCAAAGAGTATCTCTTTAAGAAAGAATTTTAGTCCTTTCCAGAATCCTTCTGCTCTCGTCTTGATTACGGTCAGAAAAATGAGGAGGCCGACAAAAATAATCGCAAAGATAAGCGGGAAATAAAAGACCAGTGCGAGAACCGCGATAATGAAAGCAACACAGACAATTCTAAATGCCCATAGTCTGATTGGATTCATTTTCATATTTCCGCCGAACGTTGTATAGACCGCTGTTTTGCGGCCTATCTCTCTATTTAATTCACGGTATTTATCCGGTTTTCCCCTGTAGGATCCCTCAAAAGGGGGTCAAAATCGGGAGGCTATCTGGCTATTTAAGAAAACAGTGTATTTCATGGCTTTTCTGGGGGCAAGACTTGCTTGGGGATGAGGGGTTTGAACTTGTAAGGCCTTTACCGCCTGAGGCGGATCAGAAGAAATCTATCCTGCCGTTTGACCCAAACGGCCTACAAGAAGAGTTGGCGGTCATAGACCGCCGCTACAAATGATTGAACTCCCACTCATTTAGATCCGAGAAAAGGCACCACTTTCAACCCCTCCGGCCCGAAGTCCAGCGTCACGGCCCCGGTGAAATCCTGGCGGTGGACTTGGATCCCCAACCGCCGGGCATCGTCCCAAAAGACCGTGTCCAGTGAACGGTCGGGCTGGTAACCCCGCCCCGGACGCACCAACACGCGGGGATGGACAGCCTCCAACCACGTCGTGGAGAGATTAGGCGAACCGGAGTGTTCGCCCTGCAACAGCACCTCGGCCCTCGGCACCACACCCCGGTCCAGCAGCGCCCTTTCCACCTCCGCGGAGATATCCCCCGCGAACAACACCGATCCCTTGTCGCCCGAGACAAGGAACACCAGTCCCCGGTCCTCCAAGCGTTCCCACGGCATCTCCACCCCGGGCCAAAGCACCTCGACCTTCCATCCCCCGGGCCATTCGAAGCGGTCGCCGGCGCGCCAGAAGGTCTTGGCCTTTCCCTTCTCCTCCATCCGGCCCAGCCACGTGTGCTGGGCGGATGACTTCGAACGCCAGCCGGAATCCATCCATGAGGACACGTCCATGCGGTCCAGGAGGGTGGTGGCCGATCCCATCCGCCGCGCTCCGCCGTTACCCAACACCACCCCGTCCCAGGCATCGATGCCCTGCCAGCGCCGGAACGGATTGACCACATAATCCCAGGCCGCCTGCGGGCCGGGATCCACCAGGAAGCTCCTGTTATCCATCTGGACCACCACCGGGGAAGCCTGGCGGTCATGCAGGACCGTGAAGCGGGCCGTTCCGGAGGGGGGCTGGTTCCAGGGCAACCCGACAAAAGCGTGCCCGCCGGGCCAGGCTGCCATCGTCCCGATGATCATGACCATGGCCTGCAGAATCCAGGCATTGAAGAGATTGACCACCAGCGCCAACTGCGACCAGAAGGAGCCCAGCACCACCGAAACCGCACTCAGGGCCAGCACGGCACCGGCCAGGGGGACGACCACGATGTTCGCCAGCAGGGCGACCGGGGCAAAAAGATGGAAAAACCACAGCCCGTGCGGGAGCGAGGCCACCCATGCCGCGGCCGACACCGACACCACCACCCCGACGGTGCGCCAGGCTTTCTCCGTTTGCAGCCTCCACCACGGAAGAAGTCGCCGGGGGATCCAAGGATCCGGCTCCCCCCACCGGATCCAAAGCCGCAGCAACGGCGGCGACCCGAGGGCAATCCCCAACAAAACAATAAACGACAACTGGAAACCCAGGTCGAACAACATCCGGGGATCCCAGACAAACATGAACAAGGCCGCCGCACCCAGCAGGTTGAACAACCCCACCGGGCGGTAGAGCGACCACCCCACCGACACCAGCGCCGCCATGACAAAGGCCCGGAACGCACTCGGCTGCATTCCGGTGCTCAGACAGAACAGCAGGACCATGGGCAGCACCAGCCAGCTCCAGCGCCAGCGGATCAACCCCACCGAGCGCAGCACCAACACCAGCATCCCGAGGATGATCCCCACATTCTGTCCGCTGACCGCGAACAGGTGCATCGTGCCGGTCACCCGGAAGGCCTCCTCCACCGGTTCGGCCACGCCATCGCGGAAACCGAACAACATGGCCGACATCAAGCCGGTCGCCTCGGGCCGGTTTTCCAAACCGATGGAAAGCACACGGCCCATGTGGTGCTTGAAATCCACCGCCCGCCGCTTGATCCACCAACCACCCCCACGGCTCGCAGTCTTCCAATCGCCCTCCTTCAACTGGAACTCATGGAGGATGCCCCGGCCGCGCAACCAGGCGCCGTAATCAAACTGTCCGGGATTTTCCCGGGGACCGGGCTTGGACAAATAACCCCGGCCCTCAAGGGTGTCGCCATAGGCCGGGATCCCCGATGCACCCTCCTCCACCTTGCAAATGACCCAGCCTCCGGATTCCCTCCAACCGGTGGAATCTTCCACAGCGATGACCCGCGCCTGGAAATCGCGGCGGACGGTCCGGCCCTCCTCCTGCCGGACCACGGGATCCTCGATCACCTCGAGACGGAGGTGGGCTTCAGAGGGCTCATCCCCGGCCAACCGGGCCAGATGATTTTCCGGAAGGCTCAGGGCCCGGGCCTGGAACCACAGGGCAGAAACGGACACGACCAACAGTCCCAGCGACACCGCACGGAATTTCTCCCCTCCCCACCAGGCCCCGGTCCCCGCGCAGGCAAACAACACCAGCCAGGCCAGCGGGCACACCCCCGTCATCCGGGCCAGGCCGATGCCGGCAGCCGATGCGAGAGCCAACCAGAAAAGGGGACAGGGCGTCCCCTCATCCCCGTACTCACCCCTTCCAGCCATGCACCCCGGGCAGGTGATTAAGGCATTGGTAGCGTCCCAAACGCAAATGGCGGCGGATGGCCGCGGTGATGAAATCTTTCGCAGCCCGGACCGCAGCTTCCAACGACAGGCCCCGGGCCAGACCGGCGGCGATCGCCGCGGAGTACGTACACCCGGTCCCGTGCGTCGCCACCCCGCGCACCGCCGGCACGGAAAAGTGCCGGGCCTTTTTGCCGTCGTGCAAGACATCGACCGCGCGGGCGGTCCGCAGATGCCCTCCCTTGACCAGGAAGGGAACCCCGAATCGGCGGGCCAGCAACTCCGCTGATTCTTCGACTTCCTCCAGCGAACGGATTTTCCGTCCGGTCAGGACCTGGGCTTCGTCGAGGTTGGGGGTGACCACCGAGGCCAGCGGGAAAACCAGATCCTGCAACGCCCGCACTGCCACCGGCTTGAAGAGCAGGGCCCCGCTCGTGGCCACCATCACCGGATCAACCACCAAGGCCGGACGCCTTTTGGCCGGAAGGGCCGACCAACAATCCGCCACGGCCTGCATGATGGGTCGGGAATAAAGCATGCCGGTTTTGGCGGCGGCGACGGGGAATGCCTCGAAGACCAGACGAATCTGCTCAGCCACCATCGGTGCCGGCATCGGTTCGATCCGGGTGACCTTCCCGGGGTGCTCCGCAACCACACAGGTGACCGCGGTTGTGCCGTAGGTTCCCAGGGTGGTGAACGTCTTCAGATCCGCCTGAATCCCCGCTCCCCCACTATTGTCGGAACCGGCAATGGTCAAGGTGACGGGAACGCGTCGGGTGGGCATGGGAGAAATTAAACAGAAGACCACCAAGGAAACGAAGTCTTTTTCTAAGAAGCTGTTTGGTTATAACCGAGGCGAAGCCCTGTACAAAATCCCCTCTATCAAGAGGGGTGGCGCGTAGCGATCCGCCTCAGGCGGACGTGTTCACCCTCGATGACCACACACCCCCGCGAGGCTTTCGCCTCGTCGGCCACATTGGCCCTATTCCCCGCCAAGATGCGGAATGGAGCTCCGCTCGGATTCACTTCGAACCCTTGCGGGTTTGGCAAACTTAATAGAGGGGATAAGTGGCCAGTACAACCAAACAGCTTCTAACACTTCCCCGACACCCCAAACTTGCCTTGCTCTGTTACCTTCGTTACCTTCTGTTCACGTTCATGAAAGGCCTTACCCGTCACCCCATTTTCGCCTACGCCGCCCCTTTCGTGCTTTTCATGCTCATGCTCGCCAGCAAGGAGTTGCACCCTCATGCGGTCTACATCGTCTATCCCGTGATGGTTCTCGTGGTCGGATTGACCCTGGCCTATTTTTGGAACCGACTCCCTGAGTTCAAAATCACCCGGCCGGTGGGCAGCATCGCCCTGGGTTTGGTCGGCTTGGTGGTCTGGGTCGGGCTTTACCCCTGGCTCGGCAAAGCCCAGGCCGACCTGACGGGCGGTTTCAACCCCCGCATCTTCGAGTCCCCCGCCATCCAATGGGGCCTCATTGCTTTCCGCATGGCCGGGTTCGTCCTCATCGTACCCATCATGGAGGAAATCTTCTGGCGGGGCTTCCTCCAGCGTTACCTCGTGAAGGAAGACTTCGAATCCGTGGGCCCCGGGACCTACACCCACCTTTCCTTCTGGGCCACCACGGGAATGTTCGTCCTGGCCCACGCCGACCAGTGGGGCGTCGCCCTGGTCTGGGGCGTCCTTGCCGGATGGTGGTTTATCCGCACCCAATCGCTCGGCAACATCATCCTCCTCCATGCCACGACCAACCTCGGCCTCGGCATCTACGTCCTCGCCACCGGACGGTGGTATTTTTGGTAGAAGGCCAATATTTGATGTCTAGACATCAAATATTTTGATGTCATGATGTCCCTATGAGAACGACGCTGACCCTTGACCCGGATGTGGCGGTCCGGATCCGCGCTGAGATCAAGAGCGGGAAAACATCCCTTAAAAAAGCGATCAACGATGCGCTCCGCCGGGGTTTGCAAACCACCCAGACCCCGCGTGCCCGGCCCTACCGGGTCAAGCCCTGCTCCTCCGCCTTCCTCCCTGGAATCGATCCGGGAAAATTGAACCAATGGGCCGATGAATTGGAATCCATGGAATTTCTTCACAAACACAAGCGGAAGCCATGATCCTGCCGGATATCAACCTTCTGGTATATGCCTACAACGACCAGGCTCCAGAACACCTCCAGGCCAAAACCTGGTGGGAAAAATGCCTCGGAGGCAGCACTCCTGTCGCCTTGTCATGGGTGGCGGTTGGCGGGTTTGTGCGTCTCATGACCCACCCCCGTGTACTTGCACGTCCCGCCTCTGTCGAGATGACAACCGCTTGGGTGCGCGAGTGGATCAACCAACCGCCAGTACTATGGATCCAGCCGGGTGAACGCTTTGCCGAAATTTATCTCGGCATCCTCGAACAGTTGGGCACAGGTGGGAATCTCACCACGGACGCCCATCTGGCGGCTCTGGCCATAGAAAACCAAGCCACGCTCCACAGCAACGACGCGGATTTTTCCCGTTTCGAGGGACTGCGCTGGAAAAACCCGCTGCGCTGAGCAGCCTTTTCCCCATCCAAACTGACCGTTCCCCACGGATTTGCTTCGCGCCCTTGGCGTTCTTCACGGTAAAACTGTCCTCATGCCCCGCATCGTCATCGCCGTTGGAATCGCCGGACACCCCATTGCCGCCGCGGGAAATTCCTGGTTCTTTCTCCAGTGGGTCCTGGGATTCCAGGAATTGGGCTGGGAGGTCTGGTTGGTGGAGGCCCTCCCTTCCGACAAACTGATCGATGACCAGTGGAAATCCGCCGTCCAGGGAAATTCCGCAAACGAGCGCTACTGGGCCACCACTTTGGAACGATTCGGCCTGACGAAATGCGCCACCTTGCTGATCGATGGAAAAGCGGACAACCTCGAATACGCCCGCGACTTCGCGGCCTCCGCCGACGTCTTCCTCAATATCTCCGGACATTTCCGGTCCAAGGCCCTGGAATTTCCCCGCGCCCGGAAAATCTATCTCGATCTTGACCCGGCATTTACCCAGATCTGGGTCGACACCTACCAGACTGACATGAACTTTGCCGGGCATGATCTGTTCTTCACCGTGGGCAGCCGTTTGGGGAAAGAAGGATGCCGGGCACCCGATCTGGGCATGACCTGGCTCCACACCTACCCCGTTGTCGTCCTCGCCAAATGGCCCTGTTCCGACCCAGACACCTTCTCGCGCCTGACCACGGTGGCCCATTGGCAGGGTTACAAATGGTGCGAGTGGCAGGGCGAATGGTATACGGGCAAGAGCGAACAATTCACCCAATACCGCGACCTGCCCCGGATGACGGACGTGCCTTTGGAAATCGCCACGGAGGCCGGAATCAACCGCGACGAGCTGGCACCGTTCCGCGAGGCCGGGTGGAATCTGGTGGAGTCGAAGGATATTTGCTCGGACTTCGGCCCGTATGAAGCCTATATCCGCGGATCGGCCGGGGAATTCAGCGCGGCCAAGGGCGGGTATGTGAAATCCCAGTGCGGCTGGTTCAGCGACCGTTCGGTGTGCTACCTTGCCTCGGGTCTTCCGGTGGTGGTGGAAAGCACCGGCCTGGAACCCGACCTGCCCGCCCAGCCCGGGCTGCATTATTTCAAGACTCCGGAAGAAGCCGCCGCAGCCTGCAACCGGGTGCGGGAAGATTTTCCCGCCCAGCGCAGGGCAGCGCGGAAACTGGCGGAAGAAGTCTTCGCCAGCAGTGTGGTCATCCCGAAGATGCTCGCGAAATTGTAGGCGCGATTGTTGATCGCGGGAGTTAGTTATCTATGCCTTTGCATGGAGGTGGAGCGGGACCTCCGGGCACGCTGGAGTTTGTCTGGGGTGGATCGAAGGCAAGCGTGCCCGGAGGTCCCGCTCCACCTACAGAACCCAGTGGACATACCCCAAACCCGCCACCCTCACACCGGCTGGATAATGGCAAAGGACCGGTTTTCCGAACCCGGCCGGCGCGAGCCCTGCCAGGTTTGATCGACGCGGCCATGGGCATCGCCGAGCGCGTTGACCCGGACCTGGATCTCCAGCAGGAGCGGTTTTCCAGCCGTCAATGAGACGGCTTTGAAGGGCACAAACAAATCGGCATGATATCCCCCCTTGTCCGCCTTGACGGCCAACCGGGAACCAGCAACGGCTTCCCGGCCCCTGGCAAAGATGACCGATGGCTTTTTCGCATTGGGCAGGGCCACGATATACTGGGGAGATCCCGATTTTCCATCCAACCGGTCGACGTATAGATCAATGGCGCTGTAGGCGGACAGCCAAACCAAATCCGTCGCCGGGTTCGTGTCGGAGACCCGGAGCTTCAGCCGGATCCCGGATTTTTCCACCGCGAGGGTTCCTTCGGCCATGGTATTGCCCGACCAGACCACTTTCACGGGAGCGGCCTTGGCTCCGGCACCGACCCTGACCATGTTGCGGACGGGACGGGAAAAGGACTGGGCAAAAACCAGGGGGGAGGAACCCGTGACCCCCACATTCAGCTCCACGCCGGACTTCAACGGCACCACCCGGAAGGGAATCCGTTTGACCGCACCCGCGGCCAGATCACAGCGAATCTCCGCCCGGCCCTTCAACCGGAAGGCCTCGCGGTCCAAATCCAGGGACAGGGTTCCCTTGAACCGGGAGGAGGTTTCATTCTGCACCACCAGGACCAGTTCGGCCCGTCCGGTTTCGGAGAAATCCCGGGTCTGGTCCTCGATCGAAACCATGACCCTCTGGAGCGTGGAGGCCGTGCGCCCGGTATTTTTCCGGACCGGGGCGAACTGCGGGAGGAAACCGTCGCGCTGGTGGGCATCAATCAGTTCGTCACACATCTTCCAGATGTTGTCCAGGGTCAGCTGGCTGGAGGTGTGAGGATCCATCATGACTGCGTGATAGATGTGCTCGCGCTTGCCGGTCATGAAGGCCTCGACCGCCAATTCCTGGACGGCGATGTTGGTGCGGCACATCGCGGCCAATTGCGGGGGCAGGTCGCCGATGACCGTGGGCTGGATGCCCTGTTTGTCGACCAGGCAGGGGACTTCCACGCAGCATTCGTTGGGCAGGTTGGTGATGAGGTTGACATTGGGCACATTGCCGTAGATCACCGTCGGGATACCGCTCTCGATGGCGTTGATGATCTGCGACCCGTATTCCACGCTCTTGCCGATGGTGACCTTGCTGTCGGCCAGCATGCTCTTCTCGGTATCCTTCCAGGTGGTGATGATCGACTTGCACCGGCGGATGTATTCGTCGAGGGGGATTTTGAATTCCTCGATGATCTTTTCCCCGTGGTGGATGAACCAGGGGCAGTATTCGGAGAAATGCTCGCTGGACTCGGTCACGAAATAGCCGAGGCGGCGCATCATCTCGAAACGGACCTTGTCGGAATCGAAGGTGCGCGGATTGTCCAGGGCCTTGAAGAGGAGCGGATAGGCGTCCTGGCCGCGGTATTTGAACTCGAGGAAAAAGGCCACGTGGTTGATCCCGGCGACCTTGTAGCTGATGTCCTGGTAGGGCAGGCCGGCGTAGTTGGCCAGTTGTTGGGATGTGCCCTGTACACTGTGGCACAGGCCGACCGAGGGAATCTGGCAAACCCGGTCGATGGCCATCATGTTCATGGCCATGGGATTCGAATAATTCAGGAAAAGCGGATCCGTGGCGCCGAAGTCGCGCAGGGCATTCCCCACCTTGACCAGCTCCGGCATGGTGCGCAGCGCCCGGAAGACCCCGCCCACCCCGAGGGTGTCGGCAATGGTCTGGCGCAGGCCGTATTTCTTGGGGATTTCAAAGTCGGTCACCGTGGCGGGCTTGTAGCCCCCCACCTGGATCATGGTGATGACGTAACGAGCCCCGGTGCAGGCCTTCTTCAGGTCCAGGGTCGACTCCACCTTCGCCTTCACCCCGAGTTGCTCCACAATCTTGCGGGCCAAGATTTCGGCCACCTTCAGGCGGGCGGGATCGATGTCCATCAGGCAGATCGTCGAGGTTTCCAGCGCCTTGTTTTGCAGGATGTCGCAGATGAGGGTTTTGGAAAAGACCACCGAACCGGCACCGACGAAAGTGATTTTGGACATGGCGCCATTCAAGCGCGTCCAGCCCGGCAAACGCAACTTGCCGGATGTGATCTTTTATATACATTTTGTGATATGCGCTCACTTCCCATTTTCCCAAGGAGCCGGACAGCTTTTGGGAAATAAAACGATGAAAGACGTCCTTCTCGAACTACGGGCCGCCTCGCCGCATGAAACCGCCACCGGTTCCGCCTACCACTGGGAAAACCAGACGCGCCGGACTCCGGGGGCCATCCTGCAATACACTTGGAACGGCGAAGGGCGTCTGCAGCGGGGCAAACGGGTTCTTTCCTGCGGACCCGGGCAGGCGCTGGTCATGCGGCAGGGGGATCCCACCACCTATTTCTTCCCGCCCGAGGGCCGGGTGGCCTGGGAGTATTCCTGGATCAATTTCACGGGCGCGGAGGGACTGTGGGGGGAGCTCATCCATCGGTATGGTGATATTGTGACCCTCGACCCCGACGGCGAAACCGTCGGGCTCCTCAAACAGATCACCCGCCTTTACCACAACAAAGGATTCCTCGACCGCTACCACACCAGCGAACTCCTCGGCCGGTTGCTTTCCGCATTCGCCCGGGAATTGGGACAAATCCGGACGATCGACGAATCCCCGGTGCGGCAGGCGCAGGATTACCTGCGCGACCACCACCGGCGGCCCATCAGCATCAAGGAAGTGGCCACGCAATTCGGGGTCACCCGGGAACACTTCGCCCGGATCTTCCATGCGGAAACCGGGGAAACGCCCGCGGTCTTCCTGCGACAATTGCGCCTGCAAACCGCGCGACGGCTGCTCCGCAGCACAAACATGCCGGTGCGGGAGGTGGCGGAGCAAAGCGGGTTCGGCAGCAGCACGCACTTCTGCCGGGCCTTCCGGCTGGCGCAAAAAATGTCACCGGAGGAATACCGGGGCCGTTGAACAGGAGAAACAGAGGAAACTGAGCAATGCAGGGGGGATCAACAAGAGCCCGTCCGCACCCGGAATCTCAGCGCTTGCGGCGCTTGAGGTTCAGCTGGGCGACGGATTTCTGGATGACCGCGGCCAGGGCTTCGGCATCGGCCCCCGTGGGCTTTTCCGCCAGCGCCCTCTTGGCGCGCTCAAGGGCTTCTTCCACCTTGTTCTCGTCGATCTCGGATTCCTGCAGGGCCATGTCGGTGAGGACGCGGACAAACTGCCCGGTGACCTCGACGAAGCCCTTGCCCACGGCGAGATACTCCGTCTTGCCGCCCTTGGTCACGCGGAGTTCACCCGGGTTGACCATGGTGAGGAACGCCTCGTGCATGGCCAGGGCCCCGAACTCGCCCTCGATGCCGGGGACGACCACGGAGTCGACCTCGGCCTCGTAGGCTTTTTTCTCGGGGGTGATGATCTCGAGGTGGATGGTGGGCATGATGGGTACCGTGGGCGGTGGGCTTCGGACAATAGTCGGATTACTTCTTGTCGACGGTGTCGATGCCGCCCTTCATGTAGAAGTTGGCTTCGGGAACCTCGTCGTGTTTGCCTTCCAGGATTTCCTTGAAGCCGCGCACGGTTTCCGTGATGGAAACATACTGGCCGGGGGAGCCGGTGAAGACTTCGGCCACGTGGAACGGCTGGGACAGGAAGCGCTGGATTTTGCGGGCGCGGAAGACGGTCAGTTTGTCTTCCGGGGACAACTCGTCCATCCCGAGGATGGCGATGATGTCCTGAAGATCCTTGTACTTCTGGAGCACGCGCTGGACACCGCGGGCGACATCGTAGTGTTCCTGGCCGACGACTTCGGGCGCGAGCGCCTTGGAGGTCGAGGACAGCGGATCGACGGCGGGATAGATCCCCAACTCGGCAATGGAACGCTCCAAGACGATGGTGGAGTCCAGGTGGGCGAAGGTGTTCGCCGGGGCCGGGTCGGTCAAGTCGTCGGCAGGGACGTAAACGGCCTGCACCGAGGTGATCGAGCCCTTGTTGGTCGAGGTGATGCGTTCCTGGAGCTCGCCCATTTCCGTGGCGAGGGTGGGCTGGTAACCCACCGCGGACGGGGAACGGCCGAGGAGCGCGGACACTTCCGAACCCGCCTGGGAAAAGCGGAAGATGTTGTCGATGAAGAGGAGCACGTCCTGGTTCTTTTCGTCGCGGAAATATTCCGCCATGGCGAGACCGGAGAGGGCGACGCGCATACGGGCGCCTGGAGGCTCGTTCATCTGGCCGTAGCAGAGGGCGACCTTGGACTTGCCGATGTCCTTGAGGTTGATGACCCCGGCATCCGCCATTTCATGGTAAAGGTCGTTTCCTTCGCGGGAACGCTCGCCGACGCCGGCGAAGACCGAGTAACCGCCGTGGGCCTTGGCGATGTTGTTGATGAGCTCGAGGATGACGACGGTTTTGCCGACGCCGGCGCCGCCGAAGGCCCCGGCTTTTCCACCCTTGGTGAACGGGCAGATGAGGTCGATGACCTTGATGCCGGTTTCAAGGATCTGGGCCTTGGTGTCCTGCTCGGTGAGATCCGGGGCGGGGCGGTGGATGGGATAGCGCTTGGTGTGCGGAACCGGTCCGAGTTCATCGACGGGTTCGCCGAGAACGTTGAAGATGCGGCCGAGGATCCCCTCGCCCACGGGGACGGTGATGGGTCCGCCGGTGTCGACCACGGACATGCCGCGCTTGAGACCGTCGGTGGAAGTCATGGCCACGGCGCGGACCCAGCCATCGCCGAGGTGCTGTTGCACTTCGAGGATGATCCGCTGTTCTTTGCCCTGGGAGGTGAATTTCACTTCCAGTGCCTGGAGAAGGGAGGGCATGTTTTTCGCGTCGAATTCCACGTCGACGACGGCGCCAATGACTTGGACGATTTTACCGGTATTGCTCATAAGGGATTGTGTGATTGAGGGATTGCGTGATTAAGAAATTAAGAATTCATCGCCATCTGGGCGGCGGCGATTTCCAGGATTTCGTTGGTGATGCCGGCCTGGCGCACCTTGTTGTATTCGAGGGTCAGGTCCTTGATGAGGGACTTGGCATTGTCGGTGGCGCTCTTCATGGCGACCATGCGGGCACTGTGTTCGGAGGCGCGGGCCTCGAGGATCATGTGGTAAACCTGGAAGTGGATGTAGGTCGGCAGCAATTCGGACATGACGGCATTGGCGCCCGGTTCATAGTGGTAATCGATCTCCGAGGTGTGCCCGGGGGATGCATGGGCATCCTTGCCGGCCAGGGCGATACCCGCGCCGGTCAATTGCTCCATGGGAAGAACCCGGGTCGTCACGGGCTTCTGGATCAGGGTGTTGATGTAATGGGTGTAGAGGACGCTGACCGCATCGGCCTCATGGGCGAGGAAGCGGTCGATGAGAAACTGGGACACCTGCTTGCATTCCAGGAAGGACGCCTTCTCGCTGATTTCGAAGTCGGCCAGGAGGTGCTTCCCGGTGCGGGCGACGAAAGCCTTGGCGCGCTTGCCGATGGTCACGTAGGAGGTGTCGGCCGACAGGGAGCCGGTTTCGCGGAGGAGGTTGGTGTTGAGCGCCCCGCAAAGACCCTTGTCCGTGCTGACGAGCAGGACCAACTGCTTCGAGCCCGCCTTGTGCCGTCCCCAGAGCGGATGGAAGATGTCGTCCGCGCGCTCTTTCAAGTCGTGGATCATGCGGTCCAGACCTTCGGCGTAAGGCCGGCCGGAAAGGGCGGCCTCCTGGGCTTTGCGCATTTTCGACGCGGCCACCATTTGCATCGCCTTGGTGATCTGGGCGGTGTTCTTGACCGACTTGATGCGCCGGCGGATGTCGCGTGTGTTGGCCATGGTTCAGTGGGCGGTTGACGATGAAAAGGGCGGTCAGCTGTTGATGGTCTTGAACTCTTCAACCGCGGCCTTGAGCTGGGCGATGAGGGCGTCATCGAAGGCCTTCTTGGTCTTGAGTTCGTCGAGAATCACCTGTTTCCGGTTGGAAAGGAATTCCGTCAACTTGAGCTGGGCGGCCTTGACGTTTTCCACCTTGATGGAGTCAAAGTGGCCGTTTTGGACGGCCCAGAGGATGCAGGACTGGATCTCGACCGAGATCGGATTGTACTGCTGCTGCTTGAAGACCTCGACGATGCGGGCCCCGCGTTCCAGGCGCTGCTTGGTGGCGGCGTCGAGATCGGAGGCGAACTGGGCGAACGCGGCGAGCTCGCGGAACTGGGCCAGTTCGAGTTTCACTTTTCCGGCGACCTGTTTCATGGCCTTGATCTGGGCCGAGGAACCGACGCGGGAGACCGAGATACCCACGTTGATCGCGGGGCGGACGCCCTGGTAGAACAGGTCGGACTCGAGGAAGATCTGGCCGTCGGTGATGGAAATCACGTTCGTCGGGATGTAAGCCGACACGTCGCCGGCCTGGGTCTCGATGATGGGCAGCGCGGTGAGCGATCCGTTGCCGGACTTCTCATTCAGGCGGGCCGAACGCTCGAGGAGGCGGCTGTGGAGGTAGAACACGTCGCCGGGATAGGCTTCACGGCCCGAGGGGCGCTTGAGCACGAGCGAAATCTGGCGGTAGGCCGCGGCATGCTTGGACAAATCGTCGAAGATGATCAGCGCATCCATGCCGTTTTCCATGAACCATTCGCCCATGGCCGCACCGGAGAACGGGGCGAGGTATTGGGCGGTGGCGGTGTCGGACGCGGTGGCGGCGACGATGATGGTGTAGCGGAGGGCGTCGTTTTCCTCGAGGACGCCGACGACGCGGGCGATGTTGGCGCGCTTCTGGCCGATGGCGACGTAGATGGAATAGAGCGGGCGGAAATCCTTGTCGCCGCGGGCCTCGGCTTCCTTGTTGATGCGGGCCTGGTTGATGATGGTGTCGATGGCGACGGTGGTCTTGCCGGTGGCGCGGTCGCCGATGATGAGCTCGCGCTGTCCGCGGCCGATCGGGATCATGGCGTCGACGGCCATGATGCCGGTCTGGACGGGCTGGCTGACGGCTTTGCGCTTGATGATGCCGGGGGCGATGCGCTCGACGAGGTAGGTGGTGTCGGATTTGACGGCACCTTTGCCGTCCAGCGGGCGGCCGAGGGCGTCAACGACGCGGCCGAGGAGGCCTTTGCCGACCGGGACCGAGAGGAGCTGGCCGGTGGTCTTGGCCTCGTCGCCTTCCTTGATGTGCTGGTAGTCGCCGAGGATGATGGCTCCCACTTCGGTTTCTTCGAGGTTGAGCGCGAGGGCCGTGGCGCCACCGGGAAGATCGATCATTTCGTTGTAGGCGACATCGGTGAGGCCTTCGATCTTGGCCACGCCATCGGTGATTTCACGGACGGTGCCGGTGTTGGTGCGGTTGGCCTGGGTCTTGAGACCCTGGATGGAGGCTTGGATTTCGTCGAGGAGCGTGCTCATGAGTGGGATTCGGTTCGGGGGGTTAGGATTCCGTTAAAAGGTTTTGGCAAGGGTGTCGAGGCGGCCGCGGATGGATCCGTCCCAGACGTCGGAGCCGACGCGGATGCGGAGGCCACCGAGGAGTTCGGGTTTGATTTCCGTGCGGATGAGGATGTCGTCGCCGAATTGTTTGCGGAGGGTGGCGGTGATGCCGGCTTCCGAGGCTCCGAGGGGTGCGGCACTTTGGAGAACCGCGGTGGAATTGGCCTCATCTACCGTGACCAGGCGGCAGAGGTGCTGGAGGATGGCGAGGTAGTGGCGAGGTTTTTCCGTGCCCAGCCATTTCACCGTCTCGCGCACACGCGACTCATCCAGGCGGCCTGCCGGGCGGCAGACTTGGAGGAGGCGCTTGGCGGAGGCGCGGGCTTTGCGGGGGATTTTCATCGGAAGGAATCAGGAAAGGTTGCTGAGGGCTTCTTTTTCCAGGCGGGTTTGGTCCTCGGCGGTGAGGGTCTTGCCGATGACCTTGGCGGTGGTGGCGACGACCAATTTGCCCATCTCATTCTTGAGTTCCGCCATGATGCGCTCGCGGTCGCGGGCGGCGGTTTCCTCGGCCTTGCGGAGGACGCCTTCCGCCTGGGCGATGGCTTCCTGGATCTTCTGGCCGCCGATCTTGTCGGCACTGGCGCGGGCTTCCTCGATCAGGGCATTGGCCTGTTCGTTGGCCTTCTTGACCAATGAGGAGCGGGTGCGCTCGGCCTCTTCCAGTTCCACGCGGATGCGTTCGGCATTGGCCACCGACTGCGCGATCTGCTGCCGGCGTTGTTCGAGGATTTTCTGGATCGGGCTGTAGGCGAATTTCTTCAGGAGGAAGAAGAGCACCAGGAACACAATGATCTGGGCGGCGAACTTGCCCCCGTCGATCCCGAATTGCGCGGCCAGGCCGGAATCCTCGCCCGCAGGGAGGGATTCCGCCAATAACCAGATGCCTAAGGTTGAGCTTGTCATAAAAGTGTCGGGGGATTTGACCCTCCCCCGCGGGGTTTGGATGACTTATTTGACGAGGAAGATGGCGTAGAAGACAATGGCTTCGGCCAGCGCCATGCCAATGATGCCGATGGTCAGAACCTGACCGAAGGCACCCGGGTTGCGTCCGACGGCTTCCGCCGCTTTGGAACCAACCAAGCCCACGCCGACGGCCGCGCCGAGGGCGGCAATGGCCACGTGGAAATTTCCGGAGAGTTCAGCAAGTAACATCATTTT